>Ga0209755_10002598_pt1 | contig 24436 bp, 18 predicted proteins | sample TergutCo191P1_FD_187301 | JGI IMG/M metagenome (GOLD analysis project Ga0209755, IMG submission 187301) | Cornitermes sp. P1 segment gut microbial communities from Petit-Saut dam, French Guiana - Co191P1 (SPAdes) (version 2) | ecosystem: Host-associated > Arthropoda: Insects > Digestive system...
GGGGGGGGGGTAAAATTGCAGACACCAGATTCTGCAGGTGTAGCAGTTTATCATTAAACTATTTCTGTATCACCATTTTCCATACTGTTACTACTCACCTTACTGAAATACTTCTCTAATATCAAATCATAAAATAGTGCCAGATAGTTTTAACCATAGTGGGGGAAACCTAATTCAGCTTCACTTTCATACTGGACAGCAAAGTTTTTTTTTTTTAAATATATCACGGCCCCATTAAAAGCAGCTAAAAAAATATTCCATTAGGAGTGCAAATGCACAGTATTCAGAGTTGGTTACATGTGAGAAAATTGTTCATTCCCTTCTATCAGCTCTCAAGTTCGTGTGTCACAAAAATACATTGAATGTAACTGAAAACAACTTACTCAAGAAACTCTTTCTCTTCAAATTAGAAAACCCCACAAAGGGGAACAAATACAACCTGGCCAACAGTGAACATGCCAAATCTAACTTTGGTGGGAAACAAACTCCTCTAGCCTTCAAACACAACAAATCTCAGACCATCACACAGCATCTGTGAAGATTTTTAAAAGACAGCGTTCTTATTTTTATGAATCCCAAACCAACAAAATACATGGGATTAAGGAGAAAGACATGTTCTTGCTCCATTCTTTATCCAGGAATTCTCTGTCACCCAAATAACCCACTTACCTCAAATATTTATGTTCAAAACATCATGTCAACATATATCACAGTGAAAAATTTGGCTGATGTAAGAGTAATACCAGAGAACCAAAACCACATGTAATAATATTCAGTTATATTGTGAGTAATTACTGTTTTCATAACATTTGTGTCACCCAGGTATCACTAGAGCACAAGACATTATTCACCTTACAAAGCAGAATGTAATTTCCTTCTTTCTTTATTTCACTCAGCAGACTTCTAATTGGTTCTGAACTCGGAACAGGATGAACTAATGTTGTATTCGATGTCACAGGTACAACAGGCAAAGGCTGCTGTTGCTTTTGTGAGGCAATCCATCTGCGAAGCTCTGTCAAACGTTCTGCATCCGTATCTGAAGAACCATTTTAACGGCATTATTTCAAACATTACTACAACAGAAGGAGCCCTGGTTAGAAACACTTTTCAAGATCACCACACTTCATCCCCCCCCAAAAAGGAACTCATTTAAGATGGTCAATTATGAGCTGGGATATATTCTAGGCATCTTCCAACTGATAAGAAGCCATATGCTGACAGTACATACAGAAGGGACTCCATACTTGGAGCCCCAAAATAGGACCTGCAGTCAAGAACCAAAATAGGTATTGGACTTTACTTACAATAGACATGTTTCATGTTAAAAACATTACTTGTTTTCATTCCATATTAAAATGTCAATGGGTACCAGAGTTTTTTCCCAGGTGTAGAGTGGCTAGGGTGTGAGGTTAACCACTCACCTCTTAGGCCGGCTGTAAGTATCAGACTTTTGTTCTTTCATAGGACACAATCCAGGGTTATTATTGGCCTTTACTGGACATAACACCCTGAAAAGACATCTTCACTTATTGTGGCTAACCAAAAGTCCCTTATGTAGGAGGTGTGGAGCAGAGGATGAAATTTTGGCACACATTCTCTGTGAGTGTGCATCTCTGGCTGCCCTCAGACATGTGTATCTGGGCTCCCTTTGTTTGGATCCAAAGTATATTAAGAGTTTAAGTCTGGGGGTCATGTGGAACTTTAGCAAAGAAACAGGGATCTCCTGATCTGGTATCACATTATGGGGCAAAAAGGGCCCGTTTTTAAGGCCTGGATGCATCAAGACCATAAGGGCTCAAACCCAATTGCTAATCAATCAATTAATCACCTCCATCCTGTGCCAAGGACGAGAATGAGTGGAATTACACCTCTGCTCAACTTACGTGCCTTCATGGTATGTCCAAGGAAAACTTTACCTTTTATAAAAATACCTTTCTGGTACAAGGTGCCAATTATGTCACTCCAAGCAAACCTAATTACATGTCTGAGATACATGCAGTTATTATCCAGGTAAGTTGTATCTGTTAGTGTGTTAAATTTTAAATGCAAATGGAATGAACAAGTCCTTCAACAAGCCTGCTAAAATCTTTGCAACACATTACTTCATGTATGGACATATCATCCAAAAGCAGTTTTTCATCTGATCACATCTACTGAATCTTTAAGGTGATTCACAAATGAGAAAGATATGTTCTGCATATAATCTTGAATTTACATAGAGGAGGTGGAGGTATACAAAAACAATGAAAACGAAAATGAAAATGGAACACGCTACAAACAAAACCAGAACATGTAACAATAACAAAACAACAATGTACATGAAGTACTGGAAAAATAGCCCAACATCCTAGAAAAATTGGCCGGTTTATTCAAAAATGTCACAAATTATTACAGAATCTGTTTTAAGGAAGTAATGTGTTTCCTACAGACATCAACATCTTGGCACACCAGATTAGCAACCAAAATGTAATTAGGATACAGAGACTTTTTACAGGTAACAGAAAGCATGGAGGTCTTCAGATTATGAGGAAGAACTCTGATATCAGATATATCCAAATGAGATGGGCAATGTTTCAACCTGAACAAACAGACGATGATGATGAATTGTGAATTGCATGGGAAAATAACATATTTGCTATACAATGGAATCAACTATACTGATTCAATCTATCAGTGACATCCATCACCTATTATAAAAAAATAGTGTTTCAATGTAGGTTGATGTCAGCGTCACACATACTGACAACTAAGAATTAAACGTTTTTGCAGTTTTCCAGTAACAGTAGATAAAAATTGTTAGTGGCAGTGATCAGCTCAGATACTATTAATATACTCACCAGTAAAATGAAAAGATTTAGATGTTGCAAATGCATTTGCTATCCCCTGACCATCTGGTGGAAAGGTCACAACATCTGTTGTACAGAAGACGCGACCATCCAGCACACCATCAAACAGTTCCGTCTGGATGACATTAAAGAATGACACATAATTTAATTTATGCAGTACTTATTCATTCATTATGTACTAATCGGCATATAAATGATCGCAATCCAGCACCATAGTTTTAACATAACTGCAATTTGTTCATATTTCGGTAATACCAAATGGCCTAAAGATTACTATTTTGGTCAATAAATGTAAACACGTATAATCCTCAAGACTGATATTAAGTGTTAATAATAAAGTTGTAGAGTCGGCAATTGAACACTTCTTTACCGTCTTCAATACTCTGTACAGATATTTGTTTCTTCACACGTTGCTGGCCTCTATACATGGTACAGACCCCTGCATGAGTGGTTTCTGTTTACAGTTTAAGAAATGGGCTTTCAGAACATAATAGTATACATGTTCTACCTATAAAGTAATATGACCTATTCAGGAGTTACTTTTCCTACAAAAGTAGTCCACCTACTACTGTCAAAAATGCACACTCTCAAACCCCTTTCTCTTCTTCTCAAACTGAAAGAAAGAAAGAAAGCTACAAGCTGAACAATATATCTTTGTAGCTTAAGATCTTAGATTTCCTTCACTATTTGAATGATGTAATTCAAAAATGCCTGCTTGCATTTCTGTGGCTTGAAACAATTTCATCACCTTCCACTTGGACATTGCAACTACTCAATTTGTGTTGCTTCCTTGAGGTCTAAAGAGGTATGTGTAATTTCTTTGTATTGATCGACAGAAAATGATTCAGCCCTTCAGTTGGTACACTGAACAACTTGGTTTGTGTTGTAACTGCTAGTATTCAGCTTGCATCTTTTCATGGCCAGTGCACTTGCTTAAGCAGTTAACTTAGGAGTCATTCCAGGGGCATAATTATGGTAGGAAAAGGTCTGACAGAGAGTGACGTGCTAGAAATTGTGTACAAATCAGACAGAAGTTTTAGTGACAGTAGTAATGATAGCATTAGCAGTACCGATAATGAAAGTGATGATGCAGCTGTTGCAGATCCAGTTATATATGATGAGTGACGATGAAGAAATACTGCATCAATAATTCATATGGGAGACCAAGGATATCTACACAAAAACACAGAGGAGTATTTAGTTTTGATTCTGGACCCAGACTTGGTACAGAAAATGTAAGTGATATTGTTGAATGTTTTGAGTTTTTTTTTTTACAAAGAAATTATACAACAAATTGTTAGAAAAATTAATATTCATGAAGAACGATTCAAAAATGCACGAGACAATCTTTTCCCACTTTGTTCATTTGTGAGATTGAGGATACCCGATGCAAAATGAAATTTACATTGCTTTAGGTCTGTTTTTACTGACAGGCATTGTGCAAAACCCAACTGTGAGGTCATACTTTTCAAAAAAGATAACATCATCACCTGGATTTGCCAGTTTGATTATTAGACAAAGATTTGAATTGATCTGTAAATTTTTGCATTGTAGAGAACATGAAAGCTTATCAACATACCAAGCACCCCCCAAAGTGTTCAAAATTTATCCTGTGACATGTCACTTGAACAAGAATTTTCAAACCCTATATCAATCAACCAAACATTCTCAGTGATGAAAGTCTGACACTCTTGAAGGGGTGTCTGTCAATTAGGAAGTACCTACTACTAAAAGCTTCAAAATTTGGAATAAACAATTTAGTTTGGGATAATGGTTATACTCAGGTAGTAAATAGCCCCAAAAGAGGAGAGACACTGCTGGATATTTACCATCTCAGACCTGAAAGTTCGCTTATCTCTTGTAATATTTTGCCCAGAATCAGTGACCATAATGGAGTTTTATGGGAAGTAGAATGGGATGAAATTTGTTGGCAGCCAAAAGTTGAAAGAATAGTCCCGGTGTACCACAAAACAGATGTTTTAGGCTTGCAAGCCTTTCTTTGGGAAAGTTTAACCCATGGGCTGGAAATGGCAGTTGCACAGAGGAGATATGTGAAGTTATAAGGGTATGATTTTCGAGGGTATCAAACGTTATGTACCTAAGCAAATTCTGAGTAAAAATGCGGACCCTGAATACTATAAGGAAGTAAAACAGTTAAAGGTAAAGGTGAGGAAAATGTACAATAAGAGAAAATTTGGGCAGCCTTACCCAGCGGATATGAAACAATTGTCCAAGTAGTTACTAGTAGCAAAGAAGAAGGCTCAGGAAACATTTTTACGTTCGGTTTTACAAAATGAAGGTAGATGCCGGACAGAGTTCTATAAGTATGTTAGACGATGTAAAGGAAATAGAGAAAATATACCGGTGATCAATGAACAAAGTCGCAAGCTCATCACAGATACAACAGAAAAGGCCAACTCCCTAAACTCTTATTATGCGTCTCTATTCAGTTGTGAATGTAATATTCCGCAAATTCAATCAATGGAATCAGGTAAACCCTTCACCATTAGTATTAACATTATAATGGAGCAATTATCAGCAATCAGGAGAAAGAAATTGGACCAGAGGGCATACCTGGAGAAATTTTAAAGTTAGGCAAGGAAGCCATGATACCATACCGAGTGAGACTGCACGATATTACAAAGAAAAATATAATGCTATCCCAGGTTACTAGAAAAAAGCTACAGTGGTTCCCATTTAAAAGGGGGAGATCGATTGGAAGTGGGGAACTAAAGGCCAGTCAGCTTAACCTCGCTGTTTGACCAGCAAATGGAGCACGGTTTTAGCAGGGTAACTAAGACAAGTCTGGGAAATGAGTGGGTAGTTATATGAGGGTCAGCATGGTTTTAAACCAGGTTACTCATGTGAAAGTCAAGTAGTCACGGTTTATCAGGTATCGCAGACTCACTGGAGAAGGGAGTCAGGACAGAAGCGATAATAATAGATTTTTCAATGGGTTTTGATTTAGTTCTGTATGTTACGCTGCTAATGAAAATCGTGGCAACCAAAGTGGATTTGAGGGTAGTTGTATGAGTAAAGAAATTTCTCTTAGGACATTCACAGAGAGTCAGAGTATACAGGCAAGTATCTGAGGAAGAGTAACCTCAGGACTGCCACAAGGGAGCGTAATAAGTCCTCTACTGTTACTCGCTAATGTTAATGATATTTGGTGAAACAATGAGTCTAATATATGGCTGTTTGCAGATGTTTGTATAATATACAGGAAAATAATGGACAGTAAAGACAGACAGACCTGAACAGATTAGGGGAATGGGCGACAGAAAATGAAATGAAGATAAAGCCAGGCAAAAGTAAAGCAATAAGCTTCACAAACGCTAGGGTGAAGGAATGAATAAGGTATTATTTTGAGGATCAATCCCAGGGGCAAGAAGCTTTAAATATTTAGGAATAATTATAAACAGCGATCTACAATGGGCAGATCATGTAAATTACACACTACGAAAAGCATGGAAGGCACTTCATTTCATAATGTGTATACACAAAAAGTGAAAGAATAATATGAAATGTTTTGCTTATATGGCACTAGTGAGACCAGTACTTATGGAATGGTATGTTGGGATCCATACAGAGGTCAGGTAAGTGCTTTAAATCGAGTGTAAAAGAGGGCGGCTAAATTTGCAAATAATATAAATGAGTTGGGATGGGAAACTTTGACACAGCATAGACAGCCCAAATATGGGCCCTCTTCAAGGCATACACTGGGGGACAGGGTTGGAAAGCAATACAGGAGAGACTTCTACAACCATGCTACCTGAGTAGGGACGATCATAATCAGTAAATTAGGACTGGGAAACAAAGAACAGATGCTGGTAAACATTCCCTCATTAAAGGACCATTAAAAGCTGGAACCAATTACCTGCAGGCTTACTAGCATCTTTCCCCTCTAAACTATGCAATTTTAGAAAGAGGGTTAGGAATGTAGTAGGTTGCGTGTAAATAAGTGACGTGAAGTGTAGTGATGTGAACTAATGTGATTTATGAGAAGTGCTTTTGTTTTGAAGTGAAGTGAAGTGATGTGAGTTACAGTGAAGTTCTTGGGGTCAAAAGTACCTTGTACATTAGGGTGACCTTATACTGAGGGTACTTGATTGTATTGTGACTATTTCATTGGATGTGTATCTTGTACTGCAGTTGTTTTAACTTGTTTTGTAATGTTAGGGTGTGTATGTATGTGTGGGTTGTGTAACATGTGGGTGTTTTGACAATTGTGTGGGTGTTTTGGTAATATGCGTCCTAGTATTTACAGTGTATTGCACTGTTTGTACTGTGTTTTTGTATTGTTTCTTTTATGTATATTTATTCTTATTTGTTTCAACTGCACTAGTGTCAGGACTACTGCCACTGTGTGGAAACTCAACTGCAGTAAGTAAGTAAGTAAGAAAAGTAAAGTAAAGTAAAGTAGTAGTAGTAGTAATAGTAGTAACTTTTGAACAATGCAAATCACTTACAGGATATATATGGAGTTTTCTTGTATATAAAAGAACAAATACAGTTTTAGAATCAAGTCTGATTATGCCAGAAACCCCCAAAACAGCACTTTTAGTAATGAAACTTCCAGACATCTTGTTAGGCCATGGACATACAATGTGGATGGTTAACTTCTACAACAGTCCAGAATTAGCAAGACAGCTAAAAATTGAACATTCAACTGCTTGTGTAGGCACACTCTAATTGAACAGGAAAAACACCTCCAAGGAAGTAAATGATAACAAATTGAAGACAGGAAAAAACCATAGCAAGACATTCGGGTCCAGTCACGGTACGAAAATAGTGTGACAAAAGAAGTGTAACTATGGTGTCAACATACCACAGAGCAGACACGCAGAGGGTTTCTGAGCAAGGTAAGGAGATGCAGAAGCCTTTGTGTGACTGATTATATTCCTTACTTTTGGGGAGTCAACTTGAAGGACCAGTTGCTGCATATGTAAGTGGTTAAGAGAAAGATGATGACTAAATGGTACCTCAAACTTTTCAAAAGGCTATTTGAACTCTACAGTTCTCAATTCAATTATTGTTTATTGACAAGTCACAGAAATAAATAAAGAGCAGCTCTCATACAGAATACGGTTAGTGGAAGAAATGTTTATAAAAACTGCATGTACTGCAGGCGAGCAGAGTATACCGGGGTGACACACATCCAATAACACAACTCCAAGGCCGACTAAAAGACATCTTCTCAGAAAAGGGACACCCAAAACCGAAAAATCAAAATCCCAGAGGAGGTGTGTAGTATGTTCACAGCTCAGAAAAAAGATATCTTCAGTGCATTGCTGTCAAATATGTGATGTGGGCTTCGTTTAGAAGACTGCTGTGAGCTGTACCATATGAAGCTCAATAACTAAGGTAATGAAAATTATTATACTGCATCTATACAGTTTTAAGATTCTTCCTTTAAAATTTTAGAAAAATTGTATCATTAGTTTGTAAATAATGTTTTTTTTTAAACAATGGTTGCAATTTCATTGTTAGAGAATTTAAACCTTCTCCATCCGTGGATAATGTATTAATTTAAATGTCCTCCATAGCTGAGGGGTTAAGTAGCAATATATTAACCCTTATCTTACATGTGTCCTGTAAGTCCAACAATCTGTAAAGTCAGGAATACGGATGTTCTTCATACTGGAGGCACACAAGGCAACACCCCAAAAAATTTATTACATCTTCAGGAAAGAAGAATATCTATTATGCTTTAAAGACATGCTGCTACATCTGTTATTTCCCACAAAATGCCACTTTATTTATAATTTACTTTAGCATTTCAAATTATATTCCTGTTTTTTGTACAGTATTAAAATTGAAATACAAGCTGCAATGTGCTGATCCATTTACTTCAATGTACAGCCCATCATTCCACGGATAAGACAGCACTGTTTTCTGCAATATTTTCTTATTTGAATACTGACAATGTCTTCTGTTGTCATTTCTTTGCCAATCCATTATTTTTTATGGGTAAACATCCCCAGGCTCTATTATGATCTTCATCACTTTGCAGTTCCATCTACAACATGATCACATGGTATGGTCATTAAAAGATGAGTGTAAAAATATAATGGATTATGCATGTACCTTCAACCTGTGCAGCCTTAGAATGTAACCCTGTTCCAATTTAGGGAAAGTTGTTTCATGGCTGAAGAAAATATGCACCCGAAAGTCCTCTTCAGGTCCACAGGTTTCATCCATCAGTCTCACAACTGCATGCTTATTGTCTTCTTTGGGCATCTAAAGATATACAGAAAGATTTGCACCTTTATTAATTTCTCTTCGATGCAACCTCACATAAACATACAATTGTTACCTCAACCACAAACTACCTCAAAAGAGTAACATCTGTCGTACGGCGAAAGAGCCACTAGCACCCACACAGACTGACGCAATATGGATGCTTTAGAGAAAAAAAAATGTGTTGGCCTACCAAGTAACTGAACCCTGCTTCCTTGGTCTTAAACTTACCACATGCTTACTGTGTCAACTGCACTATTCTAGCTCCCTTAATTAGAAACCCTGCAGTCCCAGATTCAAACCACAATGCTATATTATTCAGTAAATGCAGACAATAAACGCCAAATTCAGAATAAGTTTTACCTTTACAATGGTGTGAATCACTCCATACATATTAATTTTCTTTTCAGGTTCCACCAAATCCGAAATTTTTTTGTACATATACTTGTGCCGTGTGCTCCGCAATGCCACTGCACTGTCATCCATTGCATGCTGGATTTGTTTATTTCTGGATGAGGATGTACATGGTAAAATACTAGGTGGAACTGGTGAAATTATTGTTGAGTTATGAGAAGTATGAGTGGAACTTGGAGATGTACTTCTACTGACTGTGTTTGGTGTCTCATGTTGTTCCAGAGACACACCTAAAGATTTACAAATTGTTGATGAACCTTGTTGTTTTGAGGTGCCAGCATTCTGGAAGAAGAGCATACTACAATTCAGTTCAAATGTAAAGCACTTTAAATTAAGGGAGGAGCACATAAATACCTCTTTTCTGCAGACCACCCACCCACACAAAACCACACAAACTTGAAGCTGTAAAGCTCTGCTAAATGCAATCTTAAAAACACAGTTCCCTGCTGTAATTGTGTAATATTTTTGGTAGTTCGCTATGTTTCTGACCACATGTTATAGTCATTCTGCATACTCTCACTAAGTACTCTTGACTCAAGGTCGAATAAATTTAATACTCATACATACTTTACTCAATTACATTCTGTAATTCTTTCTGTTCCTACACAGTGCAGAAGCACAAAAGGTGCATTAGTGGCATCTTTTATCTGCCAGCAATAAACAGATTGGAAAGAAAAGCTGCAAATATATTGGGTACAAAGAGGGAAGTGCCAGAAAGCAACTCTTGTTTTATGTGCAGAACATTAAACAGACTGACAGCAACATGACCTTCCTTGCTATAATAAAGTTCTTGTTACAAGCCCTGGTCAGTCTAGTGTAGTTACACTGCTATTAATAAATTCATAATTCCCCGAGTCATGTCATGGAAGCCAACCACAGAACAATTAGCATAGATGCCTTCAAAAACATACAAGTATAAATAAGACAGTAGGCTTACTGTAATGTGAGGTTTTCTTGCGAATAAGATCTTTGCACTTGGCTGTTCAGGGATGCCTATGTGTCCCTCCAGGTGATGACAACCCTTCTCAATGCGATACTGTGGGGTCTCCCATATGCATGCTGAACAAAATGCAGCAAAATCACCTTCACGCAAACAGGCATCTGCCAGTGACGTAGCAAACTTATTGAATGCAAACACTCTGAATAATTGTCCTCTATGGCACTCAACAGTAACTGCAACAGAAATATTATAAATATATTCACAGGTTCCTCGTGAACCCTTCAGGTTAAAGTAACTTTTTCAGAAAACATAATTTTAAAAAGAACTTTGTCTCTTGACTTATACAAACTAATCTAAATATTGTATTTGGTTACTAGTATTCAGTAAAATACTGTCAACACAACTGTAGTTTTTATGTAACAAAATGCTACATGTTTCAGCCTTAGCAGACCAAACAGCTTCACTATGGTCTGCTAACAATGGAACATGTAGCTTTTGGTTAAACGTTAAATGCATGTATGTGTTGATGGTATTTTACTGAATATTGGCAATCATATCTGTGATAAGTGGGTCCATGTCACCATGGCATGGTGCTTCCTCAGGTTGTGGATGGAGGAACATCCTCCAATATAGAGGGTAGCTGTGAATATATCGAATAAGCAGTTGCGGACAGTCGACAAGGGGTGGTCCTCCAGCTTGGGGGTTGGGGGAGATGCTAAAAACATATCAATTTACAAAATATTCACACAGGCCTGGACTGACAGTTTGATACAACCTAAGCAATGAAAAAGGGACGTGAAAATTGGTACTGGGAATGTTAGGAGCCTGTATATGGCAGGTTCACTTATAGCAGCAGCCTGGGAATTAGCAAGATATAAATTAGATTTAGTGTGCAGGAGGTTAGGTGGGACAAAGGGGGCACAGTACAAGCATATTATAATTTTTTCTATGGAAAAGGAAACGAAAATCACCAATCGGGAACAGGATTTATTGTACACCACAGAACAGTATCAGCAGTTACAAGAGCACAGTTTGTTAGTGATAGGGTGTGATATATAGTTCTCAGAGATTGCTGGTGTAATATCATTGTTCTGAATGCCCAAAGGAATGTTGACTAGAATTTCCAGGCCAGCCATTCAGAAAACACTGATGCAAAGCACTGGCAACTTTGCTCTCACTTTTTATCATGAATCCCAATCATTTTGGTTTTATGGGTTTTAAATCTTTTGGGATTAAATTCCTGGTGCAATCTGCAGTACTCTGGATTTAAATTTCAGGAATTACATGATTTAATTTTTTTTCCATGCAACATTTTATTATAAAAAAGGAGGGGAAGGGGGAATCCCAACAGTGCTGCACAGAATAGCCCATTGCACATGTTACATTGTTTGGGAATGGAACCCAGTACCCTGTGATCCATATATAGGTCATTAGGCTTTAAAGACAGTTAAAAATCTCTGCCTCAGGGCTTACCACATAATAAAAATATGGCATTTTTGATAATTCATATATGTTTACTTTCCCATAATGGGAGAAAACCTTTTTAGGAGTAGGACAGCCATCAACCAACCACTGACAGGTAGGAATAGGAAATGAGTGTGTAGATTTGTGATTATAGGGTCTGGACTGAGATCGTGAAGTGTGAGGAACAGGTATGTATTAAAAAACATAAATAAAATGAGCTGAGCGGTATTTTTATTCCTATAACTACTACTACTACTACTACTACTTCACCATTTGTATCTAAATGCCATGATTTTTATCCGAGTTATCTCACTGTTTTTTTATTGGATGATCGGATAAAAACTTTGTCATACATCCCCTCTGCTGCCACCTAAATGTTGTCAAGCTCAAAAGTCTTTGGTTTTAAAAAATGTGATACCTGATGTTTATCCAACTTTCACTTCGTGGACATTACAGTGAAACTCATATTATTGATCATTTCTTACTGAAACATTTCATAAACAGAAGATTTGGATAACAATAATGGACAGTAACATAAAAATAGGTAATGTAACACAAAAGAAATAGGTTGCCTCTTTTTCTTCCTCACAACTGAACCTCATGAATAAAAATCTAAAAAACCAATACTCAGAAGTTTATACTCTTTTTTACCAGATGTCACATGTTGCTCAAACACAGTCCTGCATCATACAGAAAAATTATTCTAATGGCACGCAAATATAAATGAAAATTGTTCATTTCTGTTTAGTAGCTTTCAGTACTTCAGGCAAGTAAGCGCCCACATTTTTCAAAGTTCTACATATCATGCATGCGCACATAACAGAAATTTAAAAATGAAAACTACTACATTACATACCTTCAAACAGATGTATTAGTTGCAGCTGTCTATCACGTTTCTTAATGACAGGAAATACAGTGTCTACCACACCCTAAAAGAAAAAAGCACAAGCCACAAACACACTCTATTTCTTATAATAATATAGGTGTTCAACACTTATTATTTAAAACCCCCCACTAGGGAATCATAAAGGATGTTTGGATTACAGGTGGATTTGAAAGGGCATTCCCTCCCATTTCCTTTGCTTGAAAAGCAACCACTAACAACGTTTTCTAAGGCTTTCATCATGATGAAACTGATGCTGCAGCTCTTTTGGGTTATGTCACAGAATAATATTGTAGGAACAATACAATGTTTAGAGGTATCTTTTTGATACCATCCTCAGGCTTCATAAAATCAAGAATGATGCCAGATTACTGGGTTCAAACAGCAAGCAAAACTTGTGGAGCTTTATGCGGAAACAAAGTGCATTGCTGCAATGCAAAAGACATTTATATGTGCCTTCAGGCACCTGGTAGGTTCCTGCTAAACACACTATATGCAAAGTGACATGGTGGTTTGAAAGCAAGGTTTGGTGTGGAATGAAAACACCAGAGCAATCCAAGCTTTAATTCTCTGGAGAATGTGCAACATTTGTAAGTGATCATGCAGGTTAATGTACCAGCAATGTTTAAGATTGGCGACTGTGAGTGAGGTATATGACTCAAATCTTCTCAATAATTTTGGGTATTCTGAGATATGGCACACTACAACACCAACCTCTGTTAGCTATAGTCTAGTGTGATTTGTCTAACCCTGAACTACATGACACAGGACTCTGAGAGCCGTTAACATTTGTGTCTAATTGAACAGAATCTACATTTTGAAGTTATTCATCTAGGTCACTTGGCTCTGCCTGCTGAACTCCCTGTTTTGGATTCTCATACTTACTGACTTAAGATTGCACGTAACCCAGTGTTAACACTGACACTTTGTGACTTCAATACACAGATCTTCTGCAGGAAGTTGCTGAACCTTCCTTACATTACTAAGATTAACTGGCAAGAGAAACACAGCAACATATTGTTCAGATCCTCTGATCTCTAAGCAAAGTACTTCTTTTCTAACCAAGCCACAGAAAAACTTAAATACAGATGAAATGTGCTGTAACAACCATAAAAATCTTGTGGGGACCCTATTATGGCATGTACAGCTCTATTTCTCACAATTTTGTCAGATGCTACATCAGCATTAGCACTGTATTGCTATATACTGCCATGTACTTGCACTTGGTTAAGAAATTTCCATTACTGTACCTTGTCTCATCCAATTCTATACCTGACCCACACCTCCATATCCTAATATTTATTCTAATATTCTCTAAACAACAAAAATGTGAGAACCTCACATCTTGTATTGTTACTTGCTATTGAAAGACCTTTGACTTCCACAGCAACATTGATGAAAATTTATATCTTCTGAGATGTTATACCACACTGATTGTTAAACAGTCCTAGTGCAGTGCAATGCCTTCCACACACTGGTGACTAGTTAAGCAACCGACATCACACAGCATCCCAAAAGACTTAAATCTTACTTCCTGTTCCATGGGTCCAAATACTATCTTCAGCATCTCAAACACCCTCAATTTTATAATTCTTACCAAAATAATTTCATTTCCCAGCTTCTGATCACGTGCATACAGTTCACTCAATGAGAGGATTTCTCCATGTTTACTCTCTACCTCCCTGATGAAAGACTTCAATTTAAGATTGGGAAGCTTGATCTCCTGTACACATGATTCAGTCATTTTATATCTGAAAAAGTCATGCACACACAGCATCACTTATTTTCTTACTGAATCATACAAGCTTGGATGCAACATTCTGTTATATAATGATTGAAAAAAAAAAAATACAATAAACTGTACACAGTACTCTCTTGCTTGGGTATTTTTACCTTTTGTACATGTTGTAAAATTTTAATTTGTCTCATGTGTATTGTTGCTAGTTTTAAGTTGTCTTGTAATTGTTGTTGGTTGGCTGCGTCTATTGTTGTAGTTATCTTATGTGTATTTGTTGTACTGTGTGTGCGTTGCTGTTTTTTTTTTAACTTTAGATTATGGACTGCTGGCTAGAAGTCAGTACTCAGAAGATCCTGCGACCGGCCATCTCGACACAGGTTTTTCTTGGTTTCTCTGTGTCTATAAGCAAATGCTGAGATGGTTCCCAAGATTCCAAGTTCCCACTACATGCTTCTCATGTGGCCCTCCCGACTTAAATCTAGTAGTAACCAATTTCATGCTTTGTTTACATGTAAAATAACCACTGCCACCGGGTAACAACCCAACTGCGGTAAATAAATATATTATTATATTCACATTCATCAACAGTTCACAAGCCATCATATTTCAGTATATATCTACAGATTGGATGCCTGGTGCTAATTCCTGGCAGTAGTACTGGGAATCCGTACGTTATTGCACAGTGTATAAAATTAACACAGGTCACAAAAACAGGACAGCACAGCAAACGTGCGTCACAATAAACATTAGTTGTGGAGGAACCATGCAGTTTTGTGAACACACCACACAAAATACGCTCTGATTGCTTATGCTTTGGCGTATTCACGTATCTTGTCCCTATCATTACCCTGGATTACCCCACACAAACATACAAATTAAGCAAACATCTCCAGGTTCAAAGTCCTGTAGACCAAACAAACTGGTTATAACATACGCAAATTTCACAATATACAATTCAATACAATGGATGGAATAAAATGATTAACATCAGTGAACAAAAAAGTACAAGAAGTAACCTGTCAAACACGAAAAACCACAACATTTCAAATACTTCCATGAAATACATGTACTCAAGCAGCAATAAAAAATATTTCGTGTTAATGAGGTTTCTTACTTTGAACAGCATATGATATATCAAATAAGTTGTGCACATGTGCGTTTAATTACCCACGGAACTCTACACTGGATTCCAACTTTCAACACGGCTACTTGCGAATACGCATCAAATTTTGTTTGGGATACCGCAGTACTGCCAACTAGCGTGCATTTGGCGGCAGTCATCCTTCCTTTAACGACTCTACCCCTATGGTCCGTCAGTAGTTCGGGTGTCTTGCTCCCATCCTTTCGAACCAGAGGTGCTACGGGTTAGGACAGTCATAGTTACAATCTTGACCATTTCCCTCACCATCACTAAACGTGCGAAGCCCGACAATGCTTATCTTACTGCACGTGCGACTACAGCGCGATTAAGTATTTTCCTCTCATGTCACTCATCGCTGCTTTCGTATCACCAGAGAGCCTTATTGTTGTGTGGTAATGTTGGCAACACATGTAGCCACATGAAAGTGCGAGCGGTAGCTTGGCGCCGTATAATTTTTAGTTCTACCTCCAATTTCGAGTGAAGGCCGAAACTGATTTCATAACTAAATTAATGTATGATATGACACGTGATGTATTTCCACTTAATTACTTGACCTCATTAATCAGAAATATGTACAAAATGAAAATATTTATGCGGTAAACCACGATCGGATTTTACCCTGTTAACACAAAATATTCTATGTCCCGTGGCAAACCCAGCTGCCTTAAAATGGAAAAACAAAGTGCTTCCCTTGGAGGGGGGCGGTTGTTTAAATCAAACCGCAACAATTCTTAGCGCTACATTTTCATGACCCTACACGCATGTTTTCTGTATTTTCCGTTACAGAAATAACTTTACTAAGAACACTCAGAATATGAGAACAAGCGAAAATGTCAATCCTTCCAAGAAATGTCGCAAAATCTGCCGTTGTTACTGAATTGTGGTATACCGTAATAAAAACTTGACGTAAAGTAAAAAAAAAAACCAAGATTTTAATTCCGCAATTTTGCTACAACATACCAACACAGACATTCATGGACGCAATAAACGCAAAATGGCTTATTTCTAGATCTCAGTGCAAGAACATCGCACGCTGCATGTTTCGCTTGTACTTTTAGCCCGCTTTGTTTACATAACGCCAACATATCAGATACTAAACGCCACTCACACGTTGTAAACCCTGTCACCTGGCAACGAGGGCGCGCGTACGATTCGGTTACGCCCGCCCCCCTCCAGGAGTTACGAACAAGCAAGTTGCACGAAGACTAGCCAATATACATACACATATATTCGACTGATGTATAAGATTTCAACCCGAGAGGTAAGAAACACCATGTTAATATGAGACGAAGAATTCTTTCAAAACAACAAAAATGGGAACCTTAGCAACTACTACAAGAATCCATAAACCTCACGTGTAAATTACGCAACGGGCGATCGCTACGTAACACAATTGCTACTGCAGTGAGTTCAAATAAGAACGACAACTCTGGAACAAAAAGAGTACAAATTGTGTGATATCTAATGTATAATATGGTATGACCTTTTACTCTCAATATTGTTTTTATCAAATGCCTGATTATGAACCGAAATGGGATCAAATCTTGTAGCTGAATAACTTGGAATACAGATTAAATGTGTTTAGACTCATTTTCGAGTTTCACTGAAGGACAACAAACAGCACAACGGGATGACAACCATCAAAGTACTCTCTACTAACTTGCACACTAAAATCTTCCCTTGTAACTCCCAAATTTCTGTCCAATATATATTTTTTAGCAGAACAGGTTTCAGCCATCTGAGCGCCCTGTGTGAAGTATGTTTGAAGCCCCTAGTTTAGGCCTACTTTTTACATAGTGTTCTCACATTATTTTTAAAGAGTATGTAGTAGTCTTTTATGCATCTATAAAAATTAATTGTAACTTGAATGGGAAAAGTGTAGAAGGTAATCTGCTGAGAAATTTGCACATACAAAATGCTTCAATGAAAGTTGACTTTTCTTGTGCTGTCATGGCCGGACATTTTCACTAATTTAGAAAAACTGAGGTTTTGAGCGATGTTGTTCTCCGTGCAAGCAGTATCTAGAGAACTTAATCTTTCTTAAGTATACACATGACCTTAAATAAGTCTTAGTGACTTTAAGTTTGGAAAAAGTGTTGTCACCACTGGTGATGGAAATTAGCGCGCACACACACACACACAAATGATCAACTACTTCAAGTTAAAATGAGAGAATATCCACATGACCATACTTTTTTCTTATGCTGGAAGGAAGTGTGCCAGAAGTTGCTTGATGATCATGAAGAAATTATCTGTGGCAACAAACAAGCAGACTCCTTCATTCAGCCTGTTCCCATTCTTAATTAAATATTGCGAAATGAAGGTATGTGGGGAAGTGGTTGTAAAGCCTCACAGTCCTAACCTGCATGACAAATGAAGATAAGTGGTCAGCTTACACCCCTGATGCTTTACTTTATGCCCAAGGAAAAAGCCCACTCCATGTCAAACTAAATGTGAGGGTACATGGACCTCAGATCCAGTGTGGACACTTGAGAAAATAGAAAATTCTCCCTGCCAGGAACTGAAATATGATTTCCTGGTGAACCAGCCTGTAGCCAGTTCCTAATATTGACATAAAATAGATCAGCTGCACTCAGTAGCATATACTGCCCACCACTCTCCTCAGAAAAAAATCCTTTAGTACATGTTTCGCATTTGTATTGCTCTTAAGTGACGAGAAAAAATAAATGCAAAATATATAAAAATATATAATGGTGTACCAGTATTGAATTATACTTTTACTCAACATGTACAACGTGAATAATGTGTCAGTATGCTACTTGGACTGCAAGTTCTAAAATTACAGCATACTAATGTGGCATTTGGAGGTTTGTGTGTTGAAAAAGTAATGCATGTGTACATCAATGGAAAATAAATATGTAACAAATTTTAACATGAACAGCACTTACAAATATGTAACAAACATGAACAGCACTTGATCAGACCAGTTGCAACAAACATGTTACTGGCATGGCAACCATCCTCAAAGACAGAAAGTGTGAGACACGTGTATGTATGATATGGATAGCTCTAACAAATACCAATAATGACAAGAAGGCACGTTGCAGTATACATCAAACTTGTTCTGCAGAATTGTGCTGCACTAAAAGTAGTAACTTGTTCTTCAGTGGCCAGAAATTAAGCCAGAGGAACCACTTTTATTACACAACCCAACTCAATAGCAAGACAAGAACAGTATGGTTTTAGCTTGTGCCATGTTGACAGCACTCCTGGGCACCCACAATCTTGCCTACAGTCCCCTCTGATTTATTTCCTTACGTTCCCCACCCATAACTATCCTTCTGTACTATCTGCTGCTACCTTAGAAAACCTACTTTATGTGCAGCTTTTGACTTCACAAGTCATTTCTAAGTCTTGGACTAGGGATTGTATGTTTAATTTGAATGATCTGCATACTGGGTCCTTACTAGTGTTGTGTGGTGTCCAATTTTAGCTGTATTTCTGTCTTTTGTTTGTTGAGTTTGTGGCAACACCATGCAAGTATTGTGTGTTTATAAAGAGTTTGAAGCTTTCCTATATTCCTTGTTGTGTATGATATTCAAGTCTAGTTGGGCACTCTCATGCTTCTGTTTGTGCATGGGTTCAAACAGAGAACCGTGAATATTCAATTGTTGTTGTTTTGATTATTACAACAAATTTGTTATTTGTTTGTTATTCACTTAATTCTTGGTTCTCAGCTGACATTATTTGTGAGATCTCCCAAGCCACTGCTTCCACATATTCCCTGTGTAGTTGGGTGAGTCATGTGTTGCTAATTACATACTATGTAGGGGTGTGGGATGGGGGCCATCTCACACTCATTCTTGCATTTAAAGTACAGGATTATCCGCAGTGATCATGTTCTTTCACTTCTGCCCATAAAATTCTACCATTCATTTCAGTCTGAGCTGTCATCCACATCAGGTTTAATAGTACTCTTCTTCAGGGTTTTATGCAATGGACCTGTAAGAGAATATCATGGATTAGTAATGAACATACTACAGACTGACTGTACATTCCTTCCACAATATCATGCCTCCATAATTAGCACTGCTGACCTGAAGATCATCTACCCTGACTGATGGTTTCCATCGTAGTTTTTCTTGGTCCTTGTAAGCAAGTTCTGGTACATACCCTAAAATAGGTCATGACCGTTTCCAATCACATCCTGAAATTGCCATTCTCACTCAGCCTCTCACTTGACACCTACCCCTCTGCTATGGATTCTACATCTTTGTCTTTGTGGGCAGTGACAAAGCAGGTCAACATACACCACGGAAGCACTAGACAAAACTTCTCAGCAGTGGAAGGCTATGCCTGCCAGCAGAACATGGTCTAAACAATTCTTTATTTGTGTCCATTTTCCTATCTCATTCCATATTGTATAACTTTACAGTTACAACTTCACAATTAAATAACAACAATAAATTAATCAAATGGTCATATCTATTAACAGAATAAAATAAGAAGACAAGGGAATTAAGGAACACCCAAAAGAATTATGACCTAAATGAAGCAAAATCTCAAATAATTTCCACTGGATGCATTATGTCAGGTTTCATTTAAATATCACTACATCTACAGCAGGATCTCACCATCTCTGAAGTTCTCTGCTGTCCTCTTCCTGAGTTCTTCAACATTTTCTTCAGAAGCTGCCCATTCCAGTACTAGACGGCGACCATACACGTGAGTACTCTGACAAACTGCTTTAAATGCCCGCTACAATGAAAAAGATACATATTAGCAGATTACAATAAATATAAATGAAATTTTTACAGATTATTTAGCACCAAATAACAGCAGAGAAAATCCCTGATTTAAAGGTAGAAACACTACAAGAAAAATTGACGAAATGAAGAATACAAGTTGTTTTTCATGTACTTTGGTTTTTCCCTGTTTCCAGCAGTGCTCCATGTGGTACTCATATTCATTCACCTGCTATCAGTGCTATATGATCTTACCAACTGGACAGCACTATTAAATGAAACACACACACACACACACACATGCAGTATAAAAACATTTACCTTAGCATCTTGTTTGGTGTAGTAGTCAACAAATGCGAACCCCCTGTGTGATCCAGTGCCCACCATTTTCTTGGGTAGCCTTAGGGCCTTTAACTCACCAAAGGTTCTGTCAACATTGCAGAATACTGCGTACAGTGTAAATGTAATTGAGACAAGAAGGCTAATAAAGGTTTTGCCACACAGACAATGCTGAAAACATGTATCACATATTCCATTGATTGTCTTCAATTCCTTCTACAAAGAATAAAGAGACTACTGCATAGGTGAACATATCATGGGCATTAGGTTAGCTAGGAAACTAAATTTTGTAGTGGCACCTAATATTTATGGTTCTGAGTATGGACCTCCACTTCATGTCATCCATCTGGCACTTACAATTTTGAAGTGGCTCTTAGATATTTGGAAAATTTGTGCACTCCTGGACTAAAGTTTAAGGTTTTTCACCTTCACAAAGAGTCAATACCAACTTCTTGCACCGTATTACTTACTGGTTGGTTCCTTCTCCAACATGTTTCTCCCTGAAGGTGGCCTATTCAATCAGGCCAAAACATGTCACAGAACTAACCATCAAATAAATAGTACAGTACAACAAGTTGTTATTGATTCTTTGTGACTAAAATATAGTTGCATGGAAAATGTACAATGTTAAATTTTTCATCTCCATCCACACAAAGTAAGAAATGCTTGGTTAGAAGTTTACTGAACTACACGTTTCAACATCAGACTACTTCACAGGATATGTGAATACTAATCAGCATAGCAGTAACAATTATTGTCTCAACCAGTGGATAAATTAAAGCTAAACTTTATAAAATGTTAAGTACAGTAAAGTTCTGTCAATACCAGTTCCCCGCAACTGGACAGGTGCATTTTTAACAGTCTCTACTCCCTTATCCAGCAGGAACCCGAACAGTTTTCATTTGAATAAACTTCATAGTTGGTATCCTACACAGCAAGAGTTTTACAGCCATGTAAACCAACAACAGTCTGCTTGGAATACATAGCAATATTCCTCCTATTAACCTCGGCTACAAATATATATAAATCTGGCAGCTACCTCATGGATTAAAATATAATTTGCATTAATTTTTCATAAGTGTATCGGTCTATCTTCAAATAGACATACAAGTTTAATATTAAGAAAATTAAGGGATAATTGTTATTTTACTTAATACAGTATTCAAATACAGTAAGCTGGCAATACACCAGTCAGTTACACAGCTGTGGGCTCTGTAACTGACAGCTGGGGTCCTTGTAGGGACAGAGGTACTGTGTGTATGACATTACATTCAAATGGATCTAGTCTAGTCACTTGAACATCACTAGTTCTAAACTAGTACTAGAGATTACTCTGTCCTATATGACCAGAATGGCACACAGATTTCTGTTTGGGGCATACATACTGTACCCCACAATTTAATAAAAAATAAAAATGTTCAAAGGTGAACATACTTAAATAAATCCATTACTTCCTTGACTGTTGCTTGGAAAGGAATATTCCGGACCAAAATTTTGGTGCCCATTTGTTTACCAATCTTAGTCCTTTTTCTCACTGTATGAACTTCAGTCCTGTAACAGAAAAGAAGCAAATAACTAAACAGCAATGACTACTTCTTAACTTCTCTTGTGGTCAAAGGCAAACATCCTGCTATACACACCCACTAACACATTTTCTACAGTTTTCTGCCTGTTTTGTATTTCTTTAAATATACGGTATAGCAAAACTATTTAATAGTAGTTCAAATGTTCATCAGGCCAATTTATGTTGCATATAAGTTTTTGGCATGATCCAAGTTTGAGTACAAATATGAAGTTCAATTGGAGGGTCCTGTAAACTTCAAGCCACATCAGATTCATATGGACCAGAATTGAACTAGTTCAGTGGTTTTTACTAAACAATTAAAAAATCAGATTTCATCACAACCAACCAAGCAGTTTCCCAGATGAAACAGACAGAAAAGTAAACACAATATCATCATTATTATTCACGTATTCTGTGCAAAGAATATACGACAAGTCACAATTCTGTGGGTATACATACTTGACAGTTCTGTTTGAACGCTTTAGCTCTATGGCATGTTCATTTAAGACAGAATGTTGAAGGGTCTTCAAAGCTTTCTCACTGTCAGCCCTCTTCTTAAACTGGATGAAGCCATAACCCAAAGATATAAGCTGTCGTGGATTCTTTGGGTCCTTTTTCATTGCCACTGACACTTCATGAATTGGACCACAGGTCTTAAAGTGCTGCACACAAAATAATTAAAATCAGTGATACTTACCTTTGCAATATGGGTACAAGAATGCAAGATAAGAAAAGAACAGAAACTTCTCAACAAGATTTCTGAGATCAGGGTTAGGTAATGCACCAAGAAGTAAAGCAGAAGGAAGTGACAATGTGTGGGAATAATTAAAACCAGAATGCATATTAAAGAGATTCAAGAATTTCAACGGAGTGAAATTCACGTTCTCAAAGTGGAGTCTATGAAGACTGCGTCTTCTGGAATGATGCCACACAGTCTGCTAGAAATGTACCAGTATTTCAGAGAATAAGAGCTGCTTCCAACATCAAAGTTGGCAGACAATTTCATCCACCCTAACTAAGGAGGCAGCTGGATCCGCTGAAATGTTGACCAACATTTAGGAGACTACACAGCATCATATCTGAGATGACAGCCATCTTAATTATCAAAGGAAATGATAAAATTGCAAGTTATGTCACTAGCCAGCCACAAGGGAGAAGGTATTGGTATGTTAGATAGATTTTTAGTGAACTTAAAAAAACAAAAATCTTGCAACATGCAAAACATCTGCATATCAAAACAAATGGTTTCCAAGCAATTCAAAATCTAGCAACATACAATGCATTGGCATATCAGAACAAATGATTTCCTAGTGACTGACAGGGACTGCAGTGCAAAATCTGAACATGGAGACCATAAGCTTGAAATTAGTTTGGAATAAATTAATGGAACAGGAATAACGAAAAGTCAATTTATTCCGATATTTTGTACTAAGAATCACTTCTAGGAATACTATACAAATTACATGTCTTCAAATGTCCAAACAAAAATATGTAATTTATATTTTCCAAAACCTGAATCACTCAGAATAATTCAGAGTGTGCTTTCCTAATGTATTCATAGTATCACTAGTGCTGTTGATTCATTTTTCTTCTGTGAACTTGTCACTTAATGCACTGGTTCTGGATATGTTAAGTTTGTTGGACATAACCTCAAAGTTTTGCACAGTTAATGTTTGTAACTGTTAGTATTTGATACCACAGATGTATGTGTGTTTCTGATATATTATATTTAATATGTCTTGTTGCAAAAGTTCCTTAGCTATCAGCATCAAAATGCAAGCTAAAGAAGTCTCACAAAAATATGACTTTAACAAAAGTTACACATTTTTCCATGCTCTGTTATAACATATCAATTTAGGACCTAAGTTTCTGTGGCATTAGCCCTGCTCCTACATCACAAATGTGTTTACCTGTTATTTCATTATAACTCCTTGCACGAGTTCAAAAGATGAAAGAGGGAAACACATGTATATGCCCATGCATGCATGCACACACACACACACACACACACACATATACCATGGTGATAAGCCTCTTTTTTTTTTTTTATTCTTCCTCTCAGGGGGCAAGTAGGCTAATAAAAACTGGGGAAGTCTATACTTGACTTCCCTGTGCTTTCATTATTCAGCTAACCAACGTACTCAACAAAGCTATTCTGAAA
>Ga0209755_10002599_pt1 | contig 24424 bp, 24 predicted proteins | sample TergutCo191P1_FD_187301 | JGI IMG/M metagenome (GOLD analysis project Ga0209755, IMG submission 187301) | Cornitermes sp. P1 segment gut microbial communities from Petit-Saut dam, French Guiana - Co191P1 (SPAdes) (version 2) | ecosystem: Host-associated > Arthropoda: Insects > Digestive system...
TAGTTGACAAAGCCGCGCATCGCCCCATAATTTGCTTGCTTGCTTGCTTGCTTGCTTGCTTGCTTGCTTGCTTGCTTGCTTGCTTGCTTGCTTGCTTGCTTGCTTGCTTGCTTGCTTGCGGTAAGAGTTGCGTCCGGGAAGGTAATACCTTGCCTCATTGTATTATGTTGCCGGCTTTCGGCGTAAAAGTCAATATGCTGTCGTCCTGCCGAGGATACCGGAAATCCTTGACATACGGTGCGGTTTCGTGCTATACTGACACCATGCTTGAGGACACCATTCTAACAATAGAGGAAGTCGCCCAGTACCTGCGGGTTTCCGAACGGACCGTTTACGAATGGGCGCAGAAAGGCGAGCTGCCGGCGGGGAAAATCGGCACCGTTTGGCGTTTCAAGAAGTCGGAAATAGTGCGGTGGGTCAACGAGCGCCTCTCCGCCGGCAGGTTCGGCTACCAGCTCAACCCGGTGCAGATTCAGGCGATTCTTTCGCCGGAACGCATCCTTTTCCTGGATTTCCCCTCAAAGCGGGACGTGCTTCTGGCGCTCGCGAAAAACCTGGCAACGGCCCCGCAGATCAAAAACAGCCAGGAACTCGCCGTCGAAATCATCAAGAGGGAAGACCTCATGAGTACCGCCATCGGCAAGGGCATAGCCATTCCGCACATACGGCTTCAGTCCGTAACCGATCTCGTAGTTTCCGTCGGGATAAGCCGGGTTGACGTGTCGGACTTCAACCCGCTGGACGACGAACCGGTGCGCTTTATTTTCATGATCGCCGCGGCTTACAATCAGCACGCAAACTACCTCCAGACACTGTCCTTTTTCAGTTCCAGGCTCAAAAACAGGGAGCTTCGCGCGTCGCTTCTGCAAACGCAAACGGCCGGCGAGGTTTTCGATCTGCTGACCGAAGGCCTCATGACCGCCGCTCCAAGCCACTCCGGTTCCCCATGAAGGCCGGAGTCATAGGCGCCACCGGTTACGCCGGGGCGGAACTGGTCAGGCTTTTGGCGGCCCATCCGGACGTGGACGGCCTGGTGCTTTCGTCGGTGAGCTTTGAGGGGGAAAACGTCGCGGACGTGTACCCCGGTTTTCTGGAGCGCGTTTCGTTCCCGCTGGGGAAGGCCGCGGACGTGGTGGCCGGCGCGGACGTGGTTTTTTCCGCCCTGCCCCACGGCCTGGGCGAGCAAAACGCCGGGGCCTGCGTTGCGCGGGGCGTTCCGTACATAGACCTTTCCGCCGATTTTAGATTCGGCGACGACGAGGCCACTTTCAGCGCGTGGTACGGCAAACCCTACGAGCGTCCGGAACTGCACCGGAATTCGGTCTACGGCCTGCCGGAAATGAACCGCCGGCGAATCCGGGAGCTTGCCGCGTCCGGCCCCGTCATAGTGGGAAACCCGGGGTGCTACCCCACCGGCGCGGCGCTGGGGGCGTTTCCCGCGCTGGCCGGGGGGCTGGCGGCAAAAAACGCCGTTATCGTCGTGGACGCCGCGTCGGGGATTTCCGGCGGGGGGCGGGAACCGGCGCGGGCATTCCACTACCCGGAATGCGCGGATTCGGTCGCGCCGTACAAAGTGGGGGCGCACAGGCACACGCCGGAAATCGCCCGCAGCTTCGGGGAAATGGCCGCGCCCAAATCCGCGCCGGCGGTGGTTTTCACCCCGCATCTGGTTCCCATGAACCGGGGCATACTCAGCACCGTCTACGTTCCGCTTTGCGAAAACCGGGGCGACGGGCCGGGCAACAAAAAACCCATGCCGCCGTCGAAGGAGACGGAGGAAAAGGCCGCCGCCATTCGCGCCGTTTACGCGGACTTCTACCGCGACGAGCCTTTCGTGCGCGTGCTTCCGGCGGGCACTGTCGCCGCCACGAACAGGGTGCGGGGCTCCAACCTGTGCGACGTTTCGGTGCATCTGGATCATTCCGGTTCCACCCTGATTATTGTCAGCGCCATTGACAACATGGTGAAGGGCGCGGCGGGACAGGCCGTACAGAACATGAACCTGATTTTCGGCTTCGACGAAAGCGCGGGACTCACAGCGGTTCCGCTGCTTTTCTAGGAGCGTCCCGTGCGATGCCCTCACTGCGGCAGCAACGACGACAAGGTTCTGGAGTCCCGCAACCTTGCCAGCGGGGAAGCGATACGCCGCCGCCGGGAATGCAACAGTTGCGGCTACCGCTTTACCAGCTACGAAAGGACCGAGGACAAACGGCTCATGGTCGTCAAAAAGGACGGCAGGCGGGAGCCGTTCGACCGCTACAAAATCGAGCGCGGCATAGAACGCGCCCTGGAAAAGCGCCCGGTTTCCGGAATGCAGATTGAAAACCTCGTCAACGAAACGGAGGACGAAACCGCCATCATGAGCGGGAGCAACGGCGAGATACACTCCGGGGTCATAGGGGACGTCATCCTGAAAAAGCTCGGCGGCCTGGACAAGGTTGCGTACATACGCTTCGCCTCCGTGTACCGGCACTTCGAGACGCCGGACCAGTTCATACGCGAAATCAACAAACTGAGGGAAGACGGGGAAGATGACGGCTGAGGAAAAAGCGGGCCTTGCGCGTTTTCTGGACCTTGCCTCGGTCTGCGCCCGGGGGGGGTACGCGGACACCCGGGGCGAATACGACTTTGACGACGATCCGGAACCTGAGGGCGACGTTTCCGCCGGCGCAAAACCGGAACCGGAAAACGCCCCCGGCGTTTACGCCGCGCCGAGCGCGGGACTTTTCGCGGACGACCGCGAAGGGGCCGGCTTTCCGGAGAACGACGACCTGGAGCTAATCGAGTCCGACGCGCGATCCTGCGGGGCCTGCCGCCTGGCGCAAACCAGAAAAAACGCCGTCCCCGGGGAGGGCTCGCGGCGGCCGCTGGTAATGGTAATCGGCGAGGGGCCCGGCGCGGACGAGGACGAAACCGGAAGGCCGTTCGTCGGCAAGGCGGGACAGCTTTTGGACAAAATGCTTGCGGCCATAGACCTGTCGCGGGAAAAAAACTGTTTTATCGCAAACGTCATTAAATGCCGCCCGCCGAACAACCGCGACCCGAACCCGGACGAAACCGCCGCCTGCGCCCCGTTTCTGGCAAGGCAGGTGCGTCTGCTGAAACCGGCGTTTGTTCTGTGCGCCGGACGGATCGCCGCGCAAACCCTGCTGGACACGACGGACGGAATAGGAAAACTCCGTGGGAAGGTTTCCCGGCTCAACATCGCCGGAATGTCCGTCCCCTTCCTGGCAACCTACCACCCCAGCGCCCTTCTGCGAAACGAAGACCTGAAACGCCCGGCGTGGGAGGACCTTAAACTGCTGCGAACGGCGCTGACGGAAATGGGTTTGGACCCCGCGGATTAGACCGGTTCCTTACCGTGATGCAATTTTTTGCAGAAAATCTTCCGGCACTATAGCGGAAACTGGCGAGGCTGAAAAATCGGAGACATTACGGGTTACTATATAATCCGCATTGACTTCCCTGGCGCACTCAACCTGGAGGCGATCTTCAAAATCGTCAAAATTTTCATCGGCAAGAGCATCAATCATTTGCTTTCTTTGAATGCCGGCAACTTCGACAAATTCACAAAGTGCCAGCAACAACCTTTTTCTTTCGCCTGCGGAAAACCGCTTGCGAAGAATGTAAAAAATATTTGTAAAGCTGTGCGCTGCCACATATCCATCGCATTTCCGCTCAAAGCACAAGCTCAGTATATCGCCTGCAATATCCGCATATGGTTGCCGCGGCATAAAATAATCCAGCATGACATTTGTGTCAATCAATATGACCATAACGCTCGCTTCGACAGTCAGCCAATTCTTTTTCGCAATCAAAATTATCCAGCAATGTTCCCTTGTACCTCATAAAACTCTGAAACGCCTCCCGCCTTCGGGAGTTTTGCTCTTTCACATCGCAATCGGACACTTGCAAATCAAGCGCATCGTTTACGGGGAAAACAAGGACTTCCAATTCTTTCCCTACATACTCAACCGGTATCGAAAGATGTATCCTTGCAGCACCGGGCTTAATCATTGTCCGCACCATACAAACAGCCTATGCAATGTTATCAAGTACGTCAATAGGCACTTTAAGGAAGGACCGGTAATGCCGGGCAGCCTCTATACCCAGGCGCATACTCGGCAACGGGCAACCGGCGTTTCCTAAAACGAAACCCCTCCGAAAATACGTCCGCGCTTCCGGAGGGTTCGCGGGTTACGCCTGTCCGGCGGAACCCAGCACGTTTTGGTTTTTGTGCATGTAGAGCTTTTTGAGTTCGTCGCGGGCCGGGCCCAGAATGTTCCGGGGGTCGAACTCCTCCGGTTTTTCCGCGAGCACCTTGCGAATCAGGGCCGTCGCGGCAAGCCGCCCGTCCGAGTCGATGTTAATCTTGCAGACCGCGCTTTTCGCCGCCTTGCGAAGCTGCTCCTCCGGGATTCCCACGGAATCCTTCAGGTGGCCGCCGAACTGTTCGATCATCCGCACGTATTCCACCGGGACGGACGACGCGCCGTGCAGAACGATTGGGAAACCGGGGATTTTCCTTTCGATTTCCTCCAGTATGTCAAAACGCAGCGGCGGCGGAACCAGAACCCCGTTGGCGTCCCTGGTGCACTGCTCCGGCCTGAACTTGGTGCGCCCGTGGCTGGTGCCGATGGAAATGGCAAGCGAATCGACCTTGGTTTTGCTCACAAAGTCCATCACCTCCTCCGGCTTGGTGTAGTCGCTGTGCTCGGCGGAAACGTCGTCCTCCACGCCGGCCAGCACGCCCAGTTCGCCCTCCACCGTTACGTAGTCCTTCTGGGAGTGGGCGAATTCGCAGACTTTTTTGGTCAGTTCCACGTTTTCGTCGTAGGGCAGATGCGAGCCGTCGATCATAACCGACGAAAAACCGCTTTCAATGCAGTCCTTGCACAGCTCGAAACTGCTGCCGTGATCCAGATGCAGCGCGATGGGGACCTCGCAGCCCAGTTCGCGGGCGTATTCCACCGCGCCCCGGGCCATGTTCTTTAGGATGTTCTGGTTCGCGTACTTGCGCGCCCCGGCGGACACCTGCAGGATAACCGGCGATTTCGTTTCCACGCAGGCCTGAATAATGGCCTGGATTTGCTCAAGGTTGTTGAAATTGTACGCTGGAATTGCGTAGCCGCCGCTCAATGCCTTCGTAAACAACTCCTTGGTGTTCACCAGGCCCAGTTCGGTATAGCTCGTCATAAATACTCCTTATCCGGAAAAATAGTTTCCCTATATATGGTATTAGCTAGCGCGGGATTGGTCAAGGTTTTTCGTGGAATTGTCCCTGCGGGCGCGGCATCCGTCCTCAAAACCGTCAATCCACGGAGGACACTCCGTGCCCGGTTCTGGAAAACCGCCGCGTAATCGCCCGCGCTCCGGAGGAGGGCGGCCCCTCGGCTCGGTGATGCCGTAACAGGGGGAAAGGGGAACCGCGACACCGTTTGTGGTGAAGTACGGCGGTATCGCGGTTCCGGGAGCTCTTTAGAAGCCCACGCTTAAGGCGAGTCCCAGAAACAGAAGGCCTTCCTGGAGGCCTCCCGCCGGGTCGAAGTAATACCCCAGCGCCAGCTTAAGCTCGGAAAAAAGACCGCCGGCCTGCCGCCTAAAAGGGACAAGCTCAAGCCCCAACCCCGTATAAATGTCGCCTGACAAAAAACCGCCGGCCATTCCAAAACCAAGAGTGGCACGGACAAGATGGGTTATGTCGTACTTGATGTTAAACAGGGTAAGGCCGGTCCCCGGGGCTCCGCTGAAATTATTCCACGAAACGCCCAGGATTAGAGGGTCCGCCAGACGGAAATTTATGCCAAAGGAATTAAGACCCAAAAGCATTTCGTCATTGTCGTCGGCGTTTATGTCTATTGCGACCCCGCCCCCTATGTCGAAAGACATGAAGGAAAATCCTTGCTGTGCCGACACCGCCAAGGGCGTTAGCAACGCAACCACTGCCACCAGGAGAACAATTTTTTTTCTCATGTGTTCGCCTTCTCCTTAAAAGTTGGGACTAAATGCCCAGTGTCGTTCGCAGGACAAAAACTATGGAGCCTTCGCCGAAATCCGTGGGATCCGTCACGAAGTCAAGCCGCAATCCCAGGCTGTAAACAAGACCCAAAGCGGATCTGCCCTGGAAGAAATTCCCAAAGGCGCCGATACTTATTGCCGTGCTGCCATCCATTGCGCCGAAGCCAATGGCCGCGCCCGCCACATCGATAAATGAAAAACCCAGACGCAGCAGGTTTGCGCGCATGCCGGCGGCGGGTAGATTCTCGCCGCGCACGCTAATGTGATCGAAGCCTACGGACAGGTTTTCCAGAATGGCAAAGTCAAAGCCCAGGTTAAAGCCGGCCACAAAGCCGCCGTCGTCATACATGGAATACCCCAGGGGAAGTCCAAAGTGGAAGGCGAGAAACTGCGGACGCGGGCTGCTAAAATCGGCCACGCTTTGAGTGCCGCCGGCAGCCGGGGCCTCCTGCGCATACTGTGCCATCGCTGGAACGGCGACAAGCCCAGCCATCAAAACGAGAGAGAGAAAAGTTTTTTTCATCCTAAATCATGCTCCTTTGCGGTGTTAACGTCCCCGCGGACTTGTTTTGGGTTCCGTACGTAACCCGTGAACTCATCAACCCCCGCCACAAACACAGGCCTGAAATTACCCGGGGGCTTTTGAATTCGGTTTTGTTGGGTTTTTGCCGCGGATTAACGTTTGAGCAGCTCCGCACGCTGCAACGGCAAACTTCCGCGAATCTATGAACCTATTCACACCGTACAACAAACACGGAAATGTTTCAAGCGGTTGAGGGGCGTTTTTCCGAAAAAACGCAAAATCGCGGAACAAGCACACATATAAACTGCCTCCTGTGGCCAGTTCAAGGTTAACACCGTTGAACGCTTTGAGGCCCGTTGGCAGGCGGCCCCGGCGGGGCGACCACCCGGGGGCGGTAAAAATCAGGCCGTTTTTTTCCTAGACAACTTCGCCGTCTAATGAGATAATGAAGACAGGGATCCCGCCCCGGATGGATGGGCTATTGTCGAGGGAAGAATCATGGTTTTTACTTTCAAACGGGGCATTCACCCTAACGAACAGAAGGAGTTCACCGAGAACATCCCCATCAAGATGCTGGTCCCGGAGGCCAAAAGCGAGATGATCTATCCGCTCGTCCAGCATCTGGGCGCGCCGTGCAAACCGCTTGTGGAGGTGGGGCAGAGCGTGCTGCTCGGCGAAAAAATCGCCGACAGCGACGCCTTTATCTGCGCGCCGATACACTCCAGCGTGTCCGGAACGGTGAAGGGCATAAGCCCTCATCTTACGGTGTCCGGAACGATTGTCAATTCGATAATCATTGAAAACGACGGGAAACTCACGGAGCACGAAAGCATCCGGCCGCATTTGGATTACGAAACGCTGACGAAGGAGGAAATCCTGCGGGAAATCCGGGAAGCCGGAATCGTGGGGCTTGGCGGCGCCGGGTTTCCCACACACGCCAAACTCTCGCCGCCGCCGGGCAAAGAAATAGACACCGTTATCATTAACGGCTGCGAGTGCGAACCCTACCTTACCACCGACAACAGGGTCATGATAGAGGAAGCGGACAGGCTGGTAAAGGGCGCGCAGATTATCATGAAGCTGATCCCAAGCGCCAAGGTTGTAATCGCCATCGAGGACAACAAACCGGAGGCTATCGCCGCGGTGAAAAAGTCCTGCGAAAACGTTCGGAACATCGATGTCGCCGTTCTGGAAACGAAATATCCGCAGGGATCCGAAAAACAGCTTATTACCGCGATTACCAAAAGGGAGGTGCCGTCCGGGGGGCTTCCGTTGGACGTGGGCTGTATTGTCAACAACGTTGACACGGTAATCGCCATACACCGCACTTTTATGAGGGGCCGCCCGCTGATGCGCAAGGTGGTTACGCTTACGGGCGGCGCGATTAGAAAACCGGGCAACTACAAGATACGCCTTGGCACCAAGGTTAGCGACGTAATCGAAATGATTGGCGGGTTTTACTGCAGTCCGGCTAAGGTCGTGGTCGGCGGGCCCATGATGGGCGTGGCCATTTTTGACATAGACGTTCCGGTCGTTAAAACCACTTCCGGAATTCTTTTTCTTACGGAGGACGAGGCGCGCATTCCGCCGGAGGAAAGCTGCATCCGGTGCGGGCAGTGCGTGGAGCATTGCCCCTCGGGCCTTATTCCCATAGAGCTGAACACCGACGTTCTAAGGGAAAACAGCGAGGCGTTTATAAGGCACAACGGTCTTGACTGTATCGAATGCGGAAGCTGTTCGTACATATGCCCCGCAAAGCGCAGGCTGTCGCAGTCGATTCGCACGACCAGAAGGGTCGAGCTTGCCAAGCTGAAAAAAAAGTAGAAGGAAGGTTTGCGCCATGAAGGTTATACTTACCGTCTCTTCCCCGCCCCACATATACGGCAAGGATACGACCGGCAGACGAATGCGCGACGTGCTGATCGCGCTTTTACCCGCCTGCGTGTTCGCGGTGTACGTTTACGGAAACTACGCGCTTGCCACCATGGCGATTGCCGTCGTGTCGGCGGTGGCGGCGGAGTACCTGTTCCGGAAGGTTACGGGGAAAAAGATTACCGTGTCGGACCGCAGCGCCGTTATCACCGGTCTTCTGCTGGCGTTCAACCTCCCCCCCGGGGTTCCGTTCTGGGTTCCGGTTATCGGCAGCGTTTTCGCAATAGTCGTCGTCAAGCAGCTCTTTGGCGGCCTGGGGCAGAACTTTCTGAATCCGGCGCTGGCGGCCAGGGCTTTCCTGCTTGCGTCGTTTCCGGTTCACATGACCACCTGGACGCTGCCCTACGACGCTGTAACCGGCGCGACGTACCTTGCCAGAATAGGAAACCCCTGCGACGATTTCGTGCCGCGGGCGTGCGATTTTATGGCGCTGCTTTTCGGCAGGGACGGCAGCGGCGGCGGCACCATAGGGGAAGCGAGCGCGGTCGCCGTTATTGTCGGCGGTTTGTACCTTATTTTCAGGCGGGTCATCAACTGGCGAATCCCGGTTTTTTACGTCGGCAGTTTCGCGCTGTTCGCGTTCGTCTTTGGGCGGGACGGCTTTTTTTCGACGGATCCGCTGTTTCTCGCGTTTGAGGTGCTCGCCGGGGGGCTGCTTTTGGGGGCCTTCTTCATGGCCACGGACTACGCCACGTCCCCCATTTCGCCGAACGGTAAAATCATAATGGGCGTCGGCTGCGGTTTTTTGACCGTGCTTATCCGGTTCCACGGCGGATACCCGGAGGGGGTAAGCTACGCGATTTTGTTAATGAATCTTTTGGTTCCGGTCATAGACAAATACGTCAGACCGCGTATCTACGGCAAGGTAAAGACCTGGAGGAAAAAAACGTGAGGCATGTTTTGAAACCGGCGTTTTCGCTTTTCGTCGTGGCGGCGCTTGCCGCGGTGTCCCTTGCGGTGGTGTACGGCGTTATGTCCGGGCCCATCGCGGAAAACGAAAGACGCGCGCGGGAAAGAATGTTGAGGGAAATCCTTACGGAGGCCACCGAATTCGAGGAGACGGCGGTTCCGCCGGAAACTTCCGATCCCCGGATCAGAATCGAAAGGGTGTTCGCGGGTTTCCGCGACGGAGAGGCGGTGGGCTACGTGGTGGAGCTTGTCACCGGCGCGGGGTACGGCGGCGACATCGCCATGATGGTGGGCATATCCGGCACGGAAAACAGGGTCGCGGGAATGCGCGTTTTGCGCCACAGCGAAACTCCGGGATTTGGCGCGGTTATCTCCAGGGAAAGTTTTTTTCGCCGGTTTGACGGCATCGGCCTTGTTCGCCTTGTCGTCGGTTCCGGCGAAGACCGGTTCCAGGCGATTACCTCCTCCACGATTACCACTCACGCCGTCGTCAACGCGGTGAACGAAGCCATAGACTGGTATTACAGGCACGTCGGGGGGGAAAGATGAAATACTACAGACTTTTGAGAAACGGGGTGGTGGACCAGAATCCGGTCTTCGTGCAGCTGCTGGCGCTTTGCCCGCTGCTAGCGGTTACGACCAGGGCGGTGTACGCCGTAACGATGGGCCTTTCCACCACGGCGGTTATGATTGCGGCGTGTACGATAATCTCGATTTTCCGCAGGTTTTTCCTCAACGAAATCCGGATTGCGTCTTTCGTCGTTATCGTCGCGACCCTGGTTACCGTTCTGGAGTTCACCCTTAGGGCTTACGCGCCGCCGGGGATAAACGAGGCCCTTGGTATTTTCATTCCGCTTATCGTCGTGAACTGCATTCTGTTTGCCCGGATAGAGTCCTTCGCGTCGAAGAACAGGGTGCTCCCCTCCGTTCTTGACGCGCTGGGCATGGGGATTGGTTTTACGCTGGGGCTTTTGACGATTGGCGTTATCCGGGAGTTCCTTGGCGCCGGTTCCGTTTTCGGGATCGAACTTTTGGCGGATTCCTCCTCGCACGTACTCATAATGGTTATGGCGCCGGGCGCGTTCTTCACGCTGGGCACGCTGGTAATGATACGAAACTACGTCGCGGAAAAGCGGAAGAGGGGGTAGGCCGTGGATCTCTTTTTGGTGCTGATTGGCGCGGCGCTGATTAACAACTACGTTTTGACGCAGTTTCTTGGTTTGTGTCCCTACTTCGGCGTTTCCAGAAAAACGGAGGCCGCCGTCGGCATGGGGCTTTCCGTCATGTTCGTCATGACCCTGGCCTCCCTGTTTACGTGGCTGTTTTACAACTTTGTCCTGGTGCCGTTTGGAATCCGGTATCTGCAGACGGTGGTGTTCATTTTAATCATCGCCTCGATAGTGCAGTTCGTCGAGGTGTTCATGAAAAAAATGTTCGCCAAACTGTATTCGATGCTGGGCATTTACCTGCCGATGATTACGACAAACTGCGTCATCGTCGGCGTCGCGCTTATCAACATTCGCGATCCGGAGATTAACACCGTCGTTCACGCAATCGTGAACGCGATTGGCGCCGGCGCGGGGTTTCTTTTGGCCATAGTTTTGATGGCGGTAATCCGCGAAAAATACGACAACCACCCGGACGTTCCGTGGATATTCCAGGGTTTTCCCCTCGCGCTGTTTTCCGCCGGGCTTATGAGCATCGCGTTTATGGGTTTTCAGAATCTGGCGTTGGGAAGGTAAGCGATGTTTGACGGTATTCTGCTTCAGGTTGTCAGCGTCGGCGGTTTGGCGCTTGTCTTTGGCGCGCTGCTCGGTTTTGCGGCGAAAAAATTCGCGGTTCGGGTTGACCCCAGGGTTGAAAAAATCGTTGACGTTTTGCCCAAGGTAAACTGCGGCGGCTGCGGTTTCGCCAACTGTTCGCTGTTTGCCGAGGCCGTCATAACGGACGACGCGAGTTACAAGGGCTGCCCCGCCGGCGGTTCCGCCGCCGCCAACGAAATCGCCAAAACGATGGGCGTGGATCCGGTGGAGTCTGAAAGGAAAACGGCCTTCATAAAATGCGACGGGGTGGACGCAAACGTCAGGCGCAACTACATTTACGACGGGCCCAAAAGCTGCATAGCCGCGTCCCAGCTTGCCACCGGCGGAAACAAGTCCTGCACCTACGGCTGCATCGGGCTTTTTAGCTGCAAAAACATTTGCCCGTTTGACGCGGTAAGAATCGTTGACGGTCTTGCGGTAATCGACAGCAAGAAATGCACCGCCTGCAACAAGTGCGTCGCCGTCTGCCCCAGAAACCTGATAGAAATAGTGTCCGAAAAAAACAGCGTCCGGGTTTTGTGCAATTCCAGGGACGTCGGCAAGGTGGTAAGGGCGAACTGCCGCTCCGGCTGTATCGTCTGCCTGATTTGCGTAAAGGTGTGCGAGGCCGGGGCCGTTTCCATAGAGGACAATCTGGCAAAAATAGACTACGAAAAATGCACGCACTGCATGGCCTGCGTAAACAAGTGCCCCGTAAAGGCAATCAAGGCGGCGGGGTAAAGCGGCTCCGGTCTTGCCGGTTCGCGTCCGCTGAAACCGGCGTTCCCTATTCCCCGTCCCGCCGGTATTCCCTGAACAGCGGAAGCCGGATCAGTTTCTCCACAAAGAGGTCGATGTTGATTGGTTTGGTGATGTAGTCCGTCGCCCCGTTTTGGATTGCCTCTATCACGTTGGCCCTGGCGGTTTTGCTCGTTACCATAAAAATCGGCAGGAACCTGTATTTTTCTATGGACCTGACCTGTTTCAAAAAGTCCAGGCCCGACAGTTTCGGCATGTTCCAGTCAAGCAGTATGAGTTTTACCGGGTTTTTTTCCAGGAAGTCCAGCGCTTCAACCCCGTCGTCGGCTTCGATGAATTCGCAGGCGACTCTCATTTTCGCGAACACCGATTTCATGGTGTTTCTCATGATTCTTGAATCGTCGACAACCAGTACCGTAAGAGCCATATCTTCTCCTCCCTCGAGCGTGGCAACCCACACCCTTGAGGCCGTCGGGTTTGCCTGAAACCCGAAACCTTGGACACACTCAGCACATTATACACGGTTTCCGGAAAAAGACAATGGCTCCGGGCCGGGGAAATTGTTATTTCCCGACGCAAAACCTGCCAAACATCTCTTCCAGAATGTCCGCGGTGGAAACCTCGCCGGTGATTTCGCCCAGCAGGTTTACCGCCTCCCGGAGCCGGGGGGCAACCAGGTCCAGGGGTTCCTCCCGCGCGTCCAGGGCCAGGGCTTCCTCCAGCGCGGCGACGGCGGCTTCCGCCAGGTTTTTCTGCCTGGCGGTTCCCACGGCTGCCGTTTCCGGCGTCCGGTCGCGGGAGGCGTTTGCCGTTTCCGCCGGCCGGATTATCGCGTCGGCGATTGCCGCCGTCAGTTCCGCCAGGCCGGCACCGGTTTTGGCGCTTACCGCTATCGGGGGGCCGTGGGCGGTTTGCAGCGACGCGGGCGCCGGAACGACGTCGGCCTTGTTCCAGACCGGCACGCAGCGTTTTTTCGCGGCAGTCCGCCCCGGCGTTCCGTGCCCAGGCCCGCCGATAAAGGCCATGTCCTCTTCCGTTATGCCCGTCTCGCCGTCTATAAGATACAAAACCAGTTCGGCGTTTTCCAGCAGGGCGCGGCTGCGCTCCACGCCCATGGCCTCCACCGGATCCCCGGAAAGCCTAAGGCCGGCGGTGTCGGCAAGGCGGACAGGAACGCCCTCAACGGAAATCCACGCCTCAATCCAGTCCCTGGTGGTGCCCGGAACGTCGGCGACTATGGAGCGTTCCTCCCCGAGCAGCAGGTTGAACAGGCTGGATTTCCCGGCGTTGGGCCGCCCGGCGATTACCGCCAAAACGCCCTCCTGGTACACGCGTTCCAGCCGCCAGGTTTCGGCCAGCCGGCGCAGGCGGGCGAGCGTTTCCTCCGCGTCCCGCCGGCCGGGGAGCCGCCCCGCGTCCTGTGCCGCGTCCAGGCCTATTTCGTCCTCGCTGTAGTCCAGGAAGATTTCCGCGCCGGCGAGCACCCGCACCAGTTCCAGTTTTATCGCGTTTATTTCATTTTCCAGAGCGCCGGAAAGCCGGCTTACCGCGCCCCGGCGGCCCCTTTCGGTTTTGGCGGAAACCAGTTCCATCACCGACTCGCACCGGGTAAGGTCGAGCTTGCCGTTCATGAAGGCGCGGAAGGAAAACTCGCCGGGGAGCGCGTCCCGGAAGCCGGCGGAGCGCAGCGCGGCCATCACCCCGTTTCCGGCGGCGACGCCGCCGTGGCAGGAAATGTCCAGGCCGTCCTCGCCGGTGTAGCTTTTCGGGGCGCGGAAAACCGAGACCAGTACCTCGTCCACTTTCCCCCCTCCGGGGGCGACGATCCAGCCGCGGACTATCGTGTGTCCGGCGGCGCGCAGCAGTTTTTCCCCGGCGGAAAAAACGCCGGCGGCCAGCTCAAGAGATCCCCTGCCGGAACAGCGAATCAGCGTTAGGGCGCTTCCTCCGGGGACGCTGGCGAATGCCGCGATGGGGGAATCGTCTCCGTAGGAAGCCTCGGACAAAGTCCCGGCGGCCGCCGGCGGGGTCATTACTTGTGTTCCTGATAGTGGATGACGTTGCTTTGGCTCAGGTGCGTTATTCGGAAAACGAAGGGGGCCCCGACCGTAATCCAGAGGGCGATGACGGCGAAACGCGCGAACTCAAAAAGCGGGTAGTTGTCGGAGCCCTGAAACCGGTAAATCAGGTTTCCGGACAGAACGAAAAGCGCAACCGCCGCGCCGGCGCCGATAACGACGCGGACAAACAGCGCAAGGTACCTGCCGAATCCCAGCCTGCTTAGAGGCGTGTAGGCGGTAAAATCGACGTAGCGTTTGCACAGGTGGAAACCGACCCCGAGCCCCAGAAGCAGTCCGGCCGCGACAATAACCCCGTTTACCGGGCGGTACGCGATCATTAAAAAGGAAACCGCCGCCGCCGAAATCAGTCCGGCGCGGGGGGCGTGTTCGGCCAGCAGGGCCTCAATCCGTTTGCCCAGCAGGAAGCGGAGGAACAGCAGCGCGCCGCCGACCAGCCAGCCGCCCAGAACGTCCGACGGAAAATACGCGCCAAGGTACACCCCGGAAAGGGAAACCAAAACGCAGAAAATCGCGGCGGGGACAAAACCGCGTTTTGTTTTTCCCCAGGACGCGACCGTAAACCACGCGACCAGCGCGTTCTGGGCGTGCCACGCCGGAAACCCGCCGGCGGCCGCCTCCGCCATGGTTTCGTCGAAGTAAAACGGCCGGGGCAAATCCAGCAGCGATTTCAGAACAAGGTTTACCCACGCCGAAACCAGCAGCGGCACCGCCAGCCTTACGCTTTTTTTCTCGTCCACGCACCAGAAAAGAAACGCGGCCAGCGCAATGTACGCCGCGCCGGAACCCAGCAGGTTGACGAACTGCGCAAAACCGTCGAGCGCCGGACTCGCGCCGCCCCGAATCCAGCGGACGATTTCCAGTTCCCAAAGCCGAACCGTTTCCATGCGTCAGAACCCCTCGAAAAAAGTCCGCCGAATGTTGCCGATTGCCGCGGCCTGTTCCCGCGTCGGGGGAACCGCCGGCACTACGCCGTCCATTATCCGGCGAAGCTGGTTTTGCAGCGTTTCGCGTTCTATCGAAACCAGCACCAGATACTCGAAGCGCTCGGTAACCGGCGCCGTTTCCGGAACGTAGCCGTAGGCGGGCAGGACTTCGCCGAAGGAAACCGGTTCCCGCCTGACCCAGAACGTTTCCTCCTTGACCGCGCCGGGGTAGTCTTCGTTGGACACTTTTCTGATTACGCGCATAAAGTACTCGCCGTATTCGTCGTCCGGGTACAGCGCGGCCCCGGCCACGAACCTTCGTTCGACCCTTTGGACGATCTGTCTGGCCAGGTCGCGTTCCGGACAGAAGTTTTCGGCCCACTGTCTGAGCGCTTCAAAGTTGCCGCCCTGGTTTCTTGCCACAAAAACGTACCGGTCGCGGAACCTCTCCATGGATTCTATCGCCAGCAAGTCGCGGCCGTAGAAGTAGCGTACCCAGCGCGGAAGCCCGGCCTCGCCGATCCCGCTTTGCGATTCGGCGATTCTCCATTCCTCCAGCGGATCAGTCCATTCCAGGAATCTGTCCCCAACCGGATCGTGCGGGACGATTATTCTTTGCGGAACGCTTCTGGCGCAGGCCGAGAGCAGTACAGCCAGCAAAACCGTTGTCGTGCGTAATTTCATACCAAGGTAACAGTCTACACCATTGCCGCCGCGTGCACAATCACCCCCCGGGCCGTTTGGCGAAACCTCTTCGGTTTTTCGCCGCGGAACCCGCGCCGGCGTTCTCATGCGGTTTCGTCCCCGGCTTCCGGGTTTTCGGCCTCCGCCGCGTCCGTTGCCTCGCCGTCGCGTTCGGCCGGCGGTTCCGGCGCGGGGTTTTCGCCTTCCGGGACCCCGCCCTCGGCGTTTTCCGGCTCCGGTTCAAGCCCGAACGCCTCCGGGGTTGCCGCCGGAGGCAGAGGCGCTTCCGAAACCGTATCCTGCGCCCGATCCGGCGTAGAATCCGGGGCGGGAACCGTATCCGGAGCCTGAACCTGCGTTAAAACCGGAAACGGCGCGGAAACGGCGGCGACGGCGGTTTCCTCCAGGTGTTCCCCGCGGGCTTCCGCGTCGGCCGGGAAAACCGGGCGCGGAAACGGGGAGGAGGAAAGCATGACGGCGAACTCGTTCCAGACCGTCGCGACGGCGGGGTCGAACGCGGTTTCGCGGAACGCGCCCGGCGCGGCGGCGGTTTCCGACCCGTCCCGTTCCGGAGCGTCGCATTCCGGCTGCGGCCGGTCCTCACGGTCCTCCCAATACGGAACCCCGTCGCTGTTCCCGGGCGCGGTTCCGGAGCCGTCCCGTTCCGCGTCGCACGCGGGACTCGCGGTTTCGGCAAACGTCCGCGTCGCCGCGCGGGTCAGGTCGCCCAAAGGCGCGCCGCCCAGCCTTACCTTTCCCTCGCCGGTCAGGGGCCCGGAAAGCTCCACGCCCAGGACGGCGCTTTGCGCAAAAACGTCCTCTCCCAGTGCGACGCTCGCCTCCAGGCGGTACCGGTCGATGTAAAACTTCACCGCGACGGGGACAAGGCCGCGCGTCCCCGTCGGGCCGGAAAACGCCGAAGTCTCGACGGCGGTTTCCGCCGTGCCCAGACGCAGAACGATCGCGTCCCCGGCCGAGGAAAGGTCGAGCCACGCGCCGGCGCCCGGCGGTTCCGACGGGAAAAACGCGCCAAAAACGGTTCCGTCCGCGACCGGCCTTACGTGGAGAAGAAAAACGCCCCCGCCGCTGTTTTGCCCTTCGCGAAAAAACGTTACTGGAGGAAGCGTAAAGGCGCAGCCGTAGCCGGTGGAAAGCCCGAAGCTGGCCCCCAGCGAAACCCAGAGCGGCGCGACCCCGCCGGAGGGAACCAGAAAACGTTCCCCGTCCCGCGCGGACACGGTGTCGCTAAGGTCGCCCGTAAACCGGTGCCAGCTGTACAGTTCCGGCGGCTCCGGCGCGGCTTCGGCGCGTTCGCCGGTTTCCTCCGCGTATTCGCGGTATTCGGCCGGCTCCAGGTGGAACGTTCCCTCCGCCAGGCGGATTCGCGCCGGGTTTCCGGGACCGGTGCCGAAGAAAAACCCGGCGTCCGCCCTGCTTCCGGAAACCGGCAGCAGAATCTCCCGGGAGATTCCGGCAAAATGCCCCCTTAGCCTGAAGGGAACCACTTCGACGTGCAGGTGGTGGAAAGCCGCCTGTCCGGGCGTTTCCCAAATAACGCTGCCCGCGCCGTCGCGGATTCGCCCCTCGCGGATTACGTTTCTGCCGTTGCGCCAAACGATGTGGGGATCCAGGCGGGGGTCGAAATCCAGCCGCGCCTCCAGCAGCACGTTCGTCTCCGGCGGAATCAGCCGCGTGTCGAACAGCCCCGGCAGCGACACAAAAACGTCGCGCAGCTCAAACTCCGCGTCGCCGATGTAGAAAACCGGAATTTCCGTGCGCCCCAGGCTTATCCTTCCGCCCAGAGCCTCGAAAACCAGACAGTACGAACCCATTTCCAGGTTTTCCGGCAGGCGAAAGCAGGGAAGCTGCCGGTCGAAGGAACTTACCGCAATTTCAACGTCGGAATCTTTCGGCGGCGCGGGCGGGGGGCTGGTGCCGAACACGCCCCACCTTGCCGCAACAGGCGGCCCCGTCGGCGAATCCCCCGAAACGTCCTCCGGTTCCGCGCCGCCCCCCGCGGTTTCGTCTTCCCCCGGCGCCGGCGTGCCTATGACGTACTGGACGCGGTTGCCGACGACTTCGCCCCGATGGTTCCGCAGATAGACCAAAAGCCCCACCAAATCCGGATCGTTCCCGACCGGCATGGCAAAGTATGGCGAAATTCTGTCACCGGTGCGTATTATCGACGAGGTTTCCAGGGACACGCCGTTGACGTTGGCCCTGACGCCGTAGCCGCCGCCGGCGGAAAACAGGGCGTTCATGTCCGCGCACGCGAACAGAAGCGTGGAAACCGTGAGTATAACGGCCGGCCTGCCGACGGCTCGAACTGACATCGCTCCATTGTACCACACGTTCCGGAAAAAAGCACCGCCTTTTTCGTTTTTTTCGGTTTTGGCGCTCCCCGAAAACAGGGCCGGCAAAACGCGGCGTTTGACGCGCCCGGAAACATCCGGCATAATGTTTCCGGGGTGGGGCATGTTTTTTAGGAGGCTGAAATGAGAAGAGCGTTTGTCGCCGCGGCTTTGACCCTGGCGGTGTTTTTTCTGGCAACGTCCTGCGGCTCGGTTCCCAGGCGGGAAATAGGTTCGCACGTCCCGGATTTCGTAAGGACGGCGGTGGAAAGGGCGCCGCGAAACGCCTTTATCGGCATAGGGACGGCGCGGATGCCGAATCTTACGATGTCGCGATCCATAGCGCAAACCAGGGCGATGGCGGAACTTTCGCGCCAGCTCCAGACCGTGGTAAGGGACATGGTTACCGACTACATGGCGGCTGTGGAAGCGGACACCCGCGCGCTGCTTACCTTCCAGGAAGTCGTAACCGTGGCGCTTTCCGAAACCGTAATCCAGGGCGCTGCCATAGTCCGGGACGGCCCGGACGAAGACGGCCGGTACTGGGTCGTGGTGGTGCTGACCCGGAGCAACGCCGCCGCCCGAATCCTGGCCGCTGCGGAGTCGGGGGCGCAGCGGGTTCCCGGAACCGGCGCAGCGATCCGGGCCGACGACCGCATGGACAGGGCTTTGACGCGGCAAAGTATGGCCCCGGTCGAAGTCGCCGGAGCGGACTGACGCCGTGCAAAAAACCAGAATCGACGTGCCCTTTCGGCCGGTGTATCCCTCCCCGGCCGGGCTTGTGGTGTCAATAGACGAAAACAAAAAACCCAACGTGATGACCGCCGGCGAAATCTTCAACATCGGCCTAAGGGAACCGGCGATTGTCGGCATAGCCCTGCGGAAAGCCACCTATACCCATTCGCTGATAGTGTCGTCGAAACAGTTTTCCGTAAACCTGCCCACCTCGGCGATTCTGGACAAGGTCGATCTGGTCGGTACGTGCAGCGGCAGGGACGGCAGGGACAAGTTCTCCGAGTACGGCCTTACCCCGGTAAAGTCGTCGGTCATAGACGCGCCCATCATAGAGGAGTGCCCCGTAAACCTGGAATGCAGAATGCTTAACGTCAGCGAGGTGGGCGACCACGATCTGTTTCTGGGCGAGGTGGTGGCCATGCACGTCGACTCCGACAAGCTGGACGAAAACCAGCGGATACTCGTGGACAAAGCGGACGGCCTTCTGTTCGCCGAATGGGGCTACTACAAATTCGGCGAAAAACTGGGCGACATCTACTTTTCCAGAAGGGACATGGCCCGTCCCCGGTAACCGGCGCGAAACGGTTCCAAAACCGGACTCCGGTTCCGGAACCGTTTCGTCCGGGGAGGCTACCGCCCGTCCCGGAGGCCCGCCTTTTCGGGGGTCAGGTCGGGAATGTGTTTGCGCCCAATCGTCAGTACCGCAAGGCCAATCACGAACAGGCCAAGAATCGCCAGAATGCCGAAGTCCCTTCTGTCCGTGACGGCGTAAATGACCGCGTAAAGGGCCGGGCCCATTACCGACGCGAACCTTCCGAAGATTTCGAAAAAGCCGAAATACTCGCCGCTTTCCTCCGGCGGTATGAGCCTGGCGTAGGTGGAACGCGAAATGGCCTGTATGCCGCCCTGAACGGTACCCACCATAAAGGCCAAAGCCCAGAACATAAGCTGGGCGGTGTCCGTCCCGAAAAGCCCCTCTTCCAGACCGAAGCCCATCACGAAGCCCAAAAGGGAAATCACGCAGTAGACGATTATGGAGCCCACGATCAGGTTCATGGGGTTGGTGACTTTGCTGAGCTTTCCGAAAAGCAGACTGAAGCCGAACGCCACTATCTGCGTCATAAACAGGGCGATTATCATCCCCGTCTCGTCCAGTCCAAGATCCGCGCCGTAGGCCGTCGCAATGCTGATGATGGTTCCGACGCCGTCTATGTAAAAAATGTAGGCGATCAAAAACATGAGAACGCCTTTGTTCCGCCCGATTTTTTTCGCGGTGTTCGCTATGTCCCGCATGGCCTGTCTGTACAGGCCGCTGGCCGGCACCTCGGTCTCGTATTTGTGGTAAACGTTTTTAAGAATCGGGACGGAAAACGCTATCCACCACACCGCCGTCAGCACCACCGATATTCTTACGGCCAGGGTAAGGTCTATGCCGAAATTGCCGCCGAACATGATAAGCGCTATGCCTATCACGAAGGGGATTGTGCTGCCCCCCACGTAACCCATCGCGAAGCCCGTGGCGCTGACGTTGTCCATGCGGTCCTTCGTGGTAACGTCCGGCAGGAAGCTGTCGTAAATCTGGTTGCAGATGGACCAAAACATGTGGGCGAGAATAAACGCCACCAGCATCAGCTCCCACGAGTCCATCATCGCGGTAAACGCCGTGAAGACCACGCCGGAGACCAGCGCCATGACGAAGAGCCGTTTTTTGTAGCCCTTGTAGTCGATAAGCGCGCCGATAAACGGAGCCGCGAAACCCACGACGACTCTGGTAATAGTCAGCCCGATGGCCCACCACATGCTGCCCCGCGCGCGATCCGGAAACACGTATTCGCCGCAGGCCCCGGTTTCGCATTCGCCGCAGACTGCGGTTTCGTACACGCCGTAGGCAACGGCCCTTTCCCCCCCGCAGGGAACGCCCGCGCCGCCGGCCATGCCCACAAAAAAAATGGGGAAAATCGCCGCAAGCATAATCGTGGCGAACGCCGAATTCGCCCAGTCGTACGCAATCCAGCTACGTTCCTCTTTTGAAAACCTTTTCATCGCGACCTCCTTTCCGGGCCCCGCTTTTTAAGCCCGCACAACATTGTACTCATTCAAAATATCCATGTCAAGGTTCAGTTCCCTTGCGACAATCGCCGTTACGTCCGTTACGCGGTTTTTCAGCCAGTCCTGTTTTTGCCCCGGCGCGAAGTTTTTGCCCCTGACGCCGTAAAACACGTTGCAGCCGTCGTAGTCCGCGGGGTAACCGTGAGCGCCCCTGTACTTGCCCTTTTCCGAAAAAACGTATCCCGGTTTTGCGGCCAAACCCCGAACCGGTTTTTCCGCGTATCCGCTTTCCTCCATTTCCTCCGCCGTAAGCCAGCGTTCGAACCAGGGCTGCCCCTCAACGTTCACGGCGGATTTGTCCACAAAGGCGCACCCGCCGGCCTGCTCGAAAACGGCGTCCCCGTAAACGTCCTCCAGATTCACGTTTTCGTTGACGTCCAGCTGGGAGTGGTCGGAAAACACGATTGCCGTGTCATCCCCCCAGCGTTCCAGAAGCCTGCCCAGGTTTGCGTCCATCGCCTTTTTTGCGACTTCCGTTTCCGCGCTCCCGGAGCCGGCGTAATGAAACAGGATGTCGTAGGCGATCAGGTGAACCAGCGTCAAATCCGGTTTTTTTCTTTTCAGCAAATCGCACGTTACGGAGGTGGTAAAGTCGTCCAGTTCCGGTTCCCCAATCCCTTTAAGGGCTTTGACAAGTTTCCCCCCGTGCCGCAAAAGGGCGGATATCTGGAAAAACACGCTGCCGTAGAGCAGGCTGCGGAACAGCATGTTCTGCCCCTTTTCCAAATGCACCTCCGGCATGTGCCAGTCGATTTTCGCGCCGCAGGTTACCGGCCAGAGCATGGCCGCGGTGGAAAGCTTTTTTTCCCGCGCCGCGTCCCATATGGTTTTGGTTTTTATGTATTTGGCCATCTGCGCCCAGGGCCGCTCCGCGCCCCGCCCGGTTTTTTTGGGAGGCAGCAGATTGGAAACGATTCCGTGGTCTTTGGGCGGTTTGCCGGTGGAAACGGTGGCGTGAACCGGATAGGTGTTGGACACGAAAACGGTTTTAATCCCCCCCCGGAAGTACGCCTCCCGCCGGAACGCCGCAACGTTGGGGTAGTTTTCGCCGTCCATGGCCATGGCTTCGAACACCCTGTCGCTAACCGCGTCGAAGCTGATGACAAGCACTCCCATATTTTTCGCCTCCAAAAACAGGCCCGTGTTTCCCGCGACCGCCGATACAGTTTAGCACGAAAGCTCCCGTGTTGCAAGTTGTATTTTTGGACGGCGACTCGTCCCGGGACGCGCGCGTTTCCGGGCCACGGCAGGCCACGCGGCGAGGAGCCGGCCCGTCTGCGCAGGGAGGTCAAGGCCCTCGTGATGCCTCTTTTTCGTAAATCCGGGAACGTCAATGTACGGCATGTCTTTTGCGGGTATTGTGAGTACCCGCTTTTTGCAAGGCGGGCTAATTCTCCCTGTACGTAAAGTAGTCGAAGTCGGCGGGAAGCCCGGTGCCGGAGCCGTCCGTGCAGAACATCCCCACAAAGGCCCCCGTAAACGCGGCCCCCCGAACGTAGTCGTCGGAAAGTTTGTATGAATGAAATTTGACGGGGATTTCGTGCCAGGCGGTTTCGTCAAAGGAATAGTGGTACGTGTATGTCTCGCCGCGCACCTTCACCTTGAGGTGCGCGTACTCCGCGCCGTCGGGAACGGGTATCCCGCCGCCGTCGACGGGATTCGAGAAAACGCCGTTGTCTGCCGTCATGAGGTCCAGCACCCGGTCTTTTTCCTCGCTGAACGTGACGTACAGAGCAGTCCAGTTTTGGGTGTTGTAGTAGTTTGCAATGCCGGCCATCTGCTGCAGGTTCCTTGGGGCAAAGGCCACGGAGGTACCGGCGTCGAAGTCCAGGCTCTGCCAGCGCCTTGCAACGTGCGCCTGGTCAAAAGTAGAAGTAAGGCTGTCCGCGCCGTAAAGCCTAAGGTTCCCGGGTCTGGCGGTAAGGGACATCATGTCCTCGCCCAAGGGGATGCGCAGGGTCTGGAAATTTATGTTAAGTTTGCTGTCGTTGAAGTGGTCGGTCGCGGGGTAACTCCGATCTTCCCACGGATGTTCCTCCAGAGCGCACTCAATTTCCGGCGCTGGCCGGTTGCCGCCGGAAACGCGGGGCCAGCCCTCCCGCCACTCAACCTTTGCTATGGAGGTCTCGCGGCCCAGCGGGCAGTAGCCGCGGTTCAGGTTTTCCTTTTCCGCGTACTGCCCGTATTTGTCCCTGTAACTTTTGTCGCCTTCGATGGGCCTGCCGGTCAGGAACACCAGGTACCATTCGTCGTTGTGGGCCTGCACCATTGAAGCGTGTCCGGCTTTTTGCAGAGGGTTTTCCGGATGGAAGCGGCTGGTAATCAACGGGTTTTCGGGATGAATCTCGTAAGGGCCGTCGATGTTTTTCGACCGGGCGACGGTGGCCATGTGTCCGTAGCCCGTGCCGCCCTCAGCCGTCAGCAGGTAGTAATACCCGCCGGTTTTGTAAAGATGGGGAGCTTCCGTCACCCTAAACTCGCTGCCCCTGAAGATAATTTTTGGCTCGCCAACCAGTCTGCCCTGTTCGTGGGAATACTCCTGCAGCACTATGCCGTGGAAACTGTGCTCGTCCACCCTGGGGTTCCAGAACATGTTTACCAAGTACCGCCTGCCGTCTTCGTCATGGAACAGGGACGGGTCGAAGCCGGAGGCGTTCAGGTAAACGGGATCGCTCCATTCGCCGTCAATTCCGTCGCAGGTGACAAGGTAGTTGCGGCCCTCCTTGAACGCGCCGTGTACCACCTTCATGTCGCTGTATATCAGCCAGAACTTCCCGGCGTGCCGGCTCAACTGCGGCGCCCAGACTCCGCCGGAATCGGGGTTGCCGCGCATGTTCAACTGGCTTACGCGGTTAAGCGGACGGCTAACCGGTTTCCAGTGTTTCAGGTCGCGGGACCGGTGAATCTGCACGCCGGGAAACCATTCAAAAGTCGACGTGGCGATGTAATAGTCCCCGCCGACCCTGCAAATGCTGGGGTCGGGGTTAAAGCCCTTCAAGATGGGGTTTGCGATTGTCATTTTCGTCTCCTTGCCGCCCGGCAGGCTACCCTCCCAAATATCCTATCAGGTATGGGGGGAATATACTACGGAAAGTCCGAGATAAAAGAGCCGCCTCGGTTTGCCTGAACCATGACCCCCCAAAATCAAGATAAAAATACCCCGATGTGCCGGTGGGATTACAACGCAGGCGCGGCCGCAGCCGCCGTAATGTCGGCTGACAGGATGGCGCTGACACCCTCGCGCATACCACCCGCTGACGCTCCGCATTGCCCCAAGAGCCTGTTTAACATCTTTCAAATTCCGCCAAGGTCGTGTAAAATAACCCCACCACCATGAAAGATGCAACGAGAACCCCATATCCCAGCGACATAACGCGGGAACAGTTTGCACTGATACGTCCCCTGCTGGAATCGGCGCGCAAAAAAACGAAGCCCCGGCAGCTTGACCCGTACGACATATTCTGCGCCGTTCTGTACATCCTCACGGAAGGCTGCAGATGGCGGTCCCTGCCCCACGACTATCCAAAGTGGCAGATAGTCTACCACCACTTTCGCGTGTGGTCGGAAAAGCGGGAGACCGGCAGGAGCGTCCTGGACA
>Ga0209755_10002600_pt1 | contig 24422 bp, 22 predicted proteins | sample TergutCo191P1_FD_187301 | JGI IMG/M metagenome (GOLD analysis project Ga0209755, IMG submission 187301) | Cornitermes sp. P1 segment gut microbial communities from Petit-Saut dam, French Guiana - Co191P1 (SPAdes) (version 2) | ecosystem: Host-associated > Arthropoda: Insects > Digestive system...
CGATAGGGTTGTTCAAGGGACGGTTCGTCCGGCTTGTGGTGGAGGAGGACGATCGTGTCAAGGAGGCGATGTTCAAGCGCCTGATTGCGGATATGGAACGGTACATTGTGCCGGTGCGTGAACTGAAAAGCTCGCCGCGCAAGTGGAGGTATTTCAACAAATACAAGTGCAATCAAAAACCTTCGTTCTGAGGCTTAAGTTGATGATGTTGTTACAGGCCCCGTTGGCACTTCATGAGGCACCTCAATGGTCAGCCGGGATTTCCACGGTTTGCGTAATGGTCATGCGTCCCTCCAGCCTGTACGTGTCATGGGTCAAATATAGCATAAAAAGGGGCAACTCGCAACACGCGCATTTCCGCGGTTCGCTATCGTGGGCAGGCTTCAAGGCTCCGTGGGCTTCCGGTTTTGCAGCAGCAGCAGGCGGTCAACCACCGTTAAGGCGAAATCCTGAAACTCTGGGTTCAGCTCGTTAAAGAGGTTCAATATCCGCTCCCGCTTTTCCGCCGTGGAACTTACAAACATCTCCCCCTCGCCGGTTTTCAGCCACTTTTCGTTCGCCCCGAAAGTAAGGCAGATAAGGCGGATTATGCGGTCGTTGGCTACCCTATGTCCGTTTTCGATTTCCGCCGTATAGCCGTTACTGACACGGATGGCCTTTGAAAAGTCCTTTTGGTACATATTGAGAGCCTGCCTGAGCTGCCGGATCCTCTCGTTGACCGTCATATCTGGACTATATCCGCTTTTTTCATACATAACAAGGGGGATTTTTTACTATGTAAGTTGACTGTTTCACTTATGTTTGGTATCATGCTACATAGTGAATCATGGAAAGTTCTACGGGTTTGAGGGAAAAGCAACTGCACGAAGCTGTTGAGCAGTTGACCGATGAAAATCAAGACCGTCTCCTTGGGGTGCTGGAAGCGCTGTTCTTCGCCCAGAACGAGGGGGAGATGGTCGTCTTGGAGCCAGAAGCGGTGCCACCGTAGGGGAAAGGATTTATATGTTTGATCTTTTTTTGGCAACCGCTGTTTCGCCAGGGGGTTCTTGGCTATTGTTTTTTTCACTGTGCTAGATCTCATGAATAGAGGGGCCTTATGAGCAAGAAAAAAGTTTTTATATTTGTCACAATAATATTGACAACAGTGTCTTATGGGTTTGCCCAGGACGTAGGATTGGCTCGCTCCAGCCCCGATTACATGGTAACACCAGGGGATGTGTACACCCTGACTTTTGTGCTTGGCGGCAACCTTATCTCGCATACACTGGTAGTGGGCACCGATTACCGCATCCGAGTTGCGAACTTGGCAATTGTAAACGGAAGGGGGCAAACATTCATACAGGTGAGAAACTTAGTTGAGACCATTGTCTCAAACAACCACCCATTGAGCGGGCCGCAGTTAATATTAACCCAGCCTTCGGTCTTTAGGGTCTTTGTCAATGGGGAGGTATATACCGCAGGGGAACGATCTGCATGGGGCTTAACCAGGCTGTCCACACTGGTTGATGATAATTTGACTGGGCTTGCGTCCATCCGTGACGTAACAGTCAGGTCTCCCAACGGGCAGACGCGGGTGTTTGATCTGTTTCGGTTTTGGCGTTTAGGCGATCAAACACAAAACCCTCACCTTCGACCTGGGGACGTGATCACGTTTAACCGGGTTAGTCGGCGGGTTACCATTCAGGGAGAAGTGGAACGCTCTGGCACCTACCAGCTGTTGGCAGGGGAGAACCTTAGGGAACTGGTCGAGTTGTATGGCAACGGTCTTACGCCGTTTGCGGATCTTAGCAGGATAAGATTGACGCGGTTTGTAGGCAGCGGAGAAATCTCGGGGGATATAATCCTGCTGTCCGAGGATGATATTGCGAACAACTTGGTTTTGCATCATATGGATGTAATATCGATACCCAACCTTACCGATTTTAGACCGGCGGTTCCCGTTGAACGGATAGAACGGACAATCACCATCTACGGGGCGGTCAGGCGACCAGGTACCTTTGAGTTGATGCAGCATGAAAACCTGCGGGCATTGGTGGAGGTCTACGGCGACGGCCTTACGCCGCTGGCGGATTTGGGCAGGATAATACTTACGCGGTTTATAGGCAGCGATGAGATTTCTGGGGATATAATCCTGTTATCTGGGGAGGACATTGCGGGTGATTTTTCCTTGGAGCATATGGATATCATCTCGATACCAAATATCACTGATTTTAGGCCTGCGGTTCCTGTTGAGCGCGTGGAACGCACAATCACTATTACTGGCGCGGTTAGACGGGCTGGGACCTTTGAATTGATGCCACACGAAAACCTGCGGGAATTGATAGAGGTTTATGGTGATGGCCTTACACCACTTGCAGACCCGACCAGAATAGAAATAGTGCGTCGCATAGGCAGCGACGACGTTTCTGGGAACAGGCTGTTTTTGACATCGGATGATCTTGATGGCGGCTTTGCTCTAGAGCATCTTGATCTGGTGCATATTCCCGCCACTTACGATTTGTTGCCGGTTATGTTTGTGGAAGGGGCTGTGGGTATCGATATTACCGCACAGCTTGTTACAACAAACCGGTTAACGGTACGATTTTTTACTGGTGAAACATATGCCGCAATGGTTCGCCGAAACAGGGAATGGTTTTCCGCAATATCGGATACTGAGAATGCCTATGTCATACGGCGGAATGGTGAAATCGTGCGGTTAAACCTGAACCTTGCTCTTTTTGATGCCACTTATCGAGGCGAGGTTCTTGTTCAGGATGAAGATACGCTTATAATTCCATTCAGGCAGTTCTTTGTTACGGTGGCAGGGCCGGTTGCAAATCCTGGACGTTTTCCTTTTATCCCTGACCGTGGATGGGAATATTATGTTGCCTTGGCTGGTGGATTTATTCCTGGGCGTAATGTCCGCGACAGCGTTGTCATAGTTGATGCGGCGGGGAGGCGGTTAAGGCCAGGTGATGCCATAACCCCAGAAACAGTCATCACCGCCAGGGCAAACCATCCAATGTTTTTTCTTGGCCAATATATAGTTCCTGTCCTTTCGGTTATCTCCACTATGCTTACTGTAATGCTATTGGTCAGATGAGACAAGCGATTTTTAGGGGGGTAGGATCGGCGTTGTGTTGGGGGCAAACTTTCCCCAAATAAAGATGATCACCTAACATAACCACCCGTACATCAAACTGCGCATCCTATGCCTTTTGGTCATGTCCTTCACCCGTGAAAATGCTTCTCAAAACACCAGCCAAACTCCAAAATATTGATAACAAGACCAACAACAATGTCATGCATGGCTACCGACTTTGAGAAACATATCGTCCTCCGGCACAGCCTCTTGATCCTTGTCCTAAGCGTCAGGTTCTTCCGCTCTATCGCCTGCGTGTGCTTTTTCCCTACCGTGTGCCGGTCGGGGGCGATGTTCCGCTGGTAACTGCCCCAGTCGTCTGTGTGGAATATTTTTATCCCGAAAGGCTCAAGCAGCGCCTTAATCTCCATGAAGACCTTGTCCTTTTTCTGCCCGAAGACATAGGCAAGTACGGCGCGCGTCTTGCGGTCGATGGCCAGCCACAGCCAGCGCTGGCAGCCCTTGTTCCCAACGAAACTCCACATCTCGTCCAGCTCCGCAGCCTCCATCTGCTTCCACAGGACTACCTCGGCCTCCACCGCACCTGCGCTGGCTATATACCGGAGGTTGACCCTGCTCGTCGTTTTTTCCGTTTTTTTAAAGTGTCGCTGACTTTCTGCTTCGACACCTTCAGCACCCGCGCGGTGTCGCGGATCCCGGACGCGTTGGTTGCCATGTTTATTTGTGCCCCACAGTTTATCAGGAGGTTTTACAAGGAATCAGAGAAGACAAAATATTTGCCGAAATAAAAAATATTCTGCGACAATATCAAATGCTGGATGTTGATTTAATGTCTGCAACGAATTATGTCATCGATTTGTATAGGCAGTTAAGGAAAAAAGGAATAACTATACGAAAATCTGTATATTGTTTGATAGCATCCTATGCGATTTTAGGCGATATGGAATTACTGCACAATGACAGTGATTTTACGAACATTGCAAAGGAAAGCGAATTAAGAATATGCAAGATGGAAGTGTGAAGCAAAAAATTTGGCCACAAGCTTGAGACGGAAAGCCTGTTGTTTGCCATGGACGTATCAACTGCCTGTACGTCTCGATGGAGGTAAGATTAAGTGGTTAGTTGTCAGTGATCATCAAGAAAAATACTGGCAGCCTTCAAGTTGCCCCAAGCCTCTTCCCTAATTAGCCACTACCAACTAATCACTTCCCATAGCCATACACACCACAAGACTGCATGATCCATGCCAGAAGCAGGTTATTTCAGAATAAAATCGCATCAATATAAAATTCCCGCATGGAAAATCCCACAAGGCATGATTATCTTTTAGCCAAAGCCATGGGGTTCCCCATGACGGAAACACAGCAGGCAAGGAGAGAAAAATGCGTATCATGAAGAAAATGTTGGTAGTGGTCATTGCACTTGGTTTTCTTGTAGTGTCATGCGAAAGAGATGACAGGGTTATTATCAAGGTTGGCGACACCTGGAGCCCGACCCACCCGATAGCACGGGCCATGGACGAAGTATTCAAACCACAAGTGGAAGCGCAAAGCCAGGGCGCTATTAGGGTTGAGATTTACCATTCCGGAATGCTCGGCAACGAACAGACGCTTTGGGACAGTGTACGGAATGGTGCCATCGAAATGGTTATCGTGGGTTCCGTCATGAACAGCGAGTATCGGCCCATGCTCATATCCGACTGGCCGTTTTTGTACAGGGATATAGAACATGCGAAAAACGTATGGACGGGCGATTTCGTCAATGATTTTATCGATAATTTTAATGCGTATTTTCCAACGGTGAATCTGCTTTCGGTGGGACCCAATAGCGCACGCACGTTTACTTCCAACAAACCGCTCAGAAATATCGGAGATTTTAAGGGGCAAAGGTTCCGGGTGCCCGCGAATCCGATACACACCGGAATAGTAACAGACCTGGGGGCCAGTGCACAGGTTGTGCCTCTTAACGATCTTTTCAGTGCATTGCAGACGGGGGTTGTGGACGGGCAGGATAACGGAATGGTAACCGTTTTAAGCGAAAACCTTAACGAAGTGCAGAATTTCCTTCTGGAAACGAACCACATCGTGGCCACCATGCAGATCATCACAAACGCACGGTTTTTTGACAGGCTTTCCGAGGAACATAAGGCAATAGTCCGCGATGCGGCCAGGGATGCGGCAATGTGGGCCTGGAACGAATATATCAGATCTATTGACGAGGATCGCGCGACGCTTATAAGCCGGGGCGTGACCGTTACGCCTTTGAGCGATGAGGACAGAGCCGCCATCATAGCGGCAATCCAGCCCACCCTTAACAGGCTGTATTCGGAAAACCCCTGGGCCGAAGACTTGACAGGCAGGGCCAGAGGCGTAAAGTGAACTTAAACCGCCTTTCCAACCGAATATTTAAGGTGATCGAAATCATGATAGCCATTTTTCTGGCTGTCATGATCTCGTTGGTCTTTATGAACGTCGTTGCCCGGTACATCTTCAATGTGGGCTTCGTCTGGTCGGAGGAAATTGCGCGGTTAAGTTTTATCTTCATTGTCTATCTTGGTTCCATCGAGGCCATGCGCGACAATCGGCACCTAATGATTGACACCGTAATGCAAAAAGTGCCCAAGCCGCTACAGATCACACTATACGCCCTTACGCAGGGGATTATCGTTTGGCTAATGGTCATATTGACGCGCGGCGCATGGGGGCTAGTGGTGCAGAACAGATACAATGTCTGGATCGCCACGGGTTTCCCATCCTACATAGTGCATTTTTTTGGATGCCTGTTGGGGGCGTCCGTCGCCCTTATTGCGGTGTTTAATCTTGTTCGCCTTTTCGTCTTCAAGATACCAGTAAGCGAACTGATAAAAATCCGGGACGAGAGCGAAAATAGCTAAAAGGACGAACATATGACTGTGTCTATTTTGGCCATAATATTTTTAGTGTCGCTTGTGGTCGCGATAATGCTTGGTGTTCCAATAGCCTTTGCGATGCTTTTTTCCACGGTTGTTACCGCCCTTAGCATGGGCGGTAGCGCCACAAACCCGCAGATAATAGCAATGCAGCTAATGCAAGGGGCAGACAGTGTTGCTCTTATGGCATTGCCGTTCTTTATCCTTGCCGGCGAGTTCATGAATCGCGGCGGACTTACAAAGCGTATAATAGCATTTTGCGATATTTTCGTGGGGCGTATCAGGGGCGGACAGGGGTATGTTGTTATTTTTGCCTGCCTTCTTTTTGCCAGTCTTGTTGGATCGGCTGTTGCCAGCACCGCCGCCCTAGGCGCGATTTTAATCCCAATGATGGTGAAATCTGGTTACAACCGTCCGAAAGCCGCTGGTTTGGTGGCAAGTGCAAACCTTGTTACACCCATTACCCCACCTTCGGTTCCCTTAATACTTTACGGTGCGGTGGCCGGTGTTTCCGTAAGGACATTGTTTCTTGGCGGGATTGCGCCCGGCATTTATCACACGCTTGTCATGTGCGCGGTTTGGTTTTTTGTTTCCAGAAAGGACGGGATAAGATCGACCAGCGCACGCCCGACTTTTAAGCAGGGAGCCAAAATATTTGTTGACGGGCTTTGGGCTTTGCTTCTTCCCGTTATAATACTTGTGGGCTTGCGTGGCGGCATATTCACGGCGACGGAAGCCGGTGTCGTGGCTGTGGTTTACGCGATTATCGCAGGACTCTTTATCTACAGGGAATTGAAACCCCAGGATTTTTTCAAGGCATTTGTGTCCGGCGCGAAAATGTCGGCGGTGGTTATGTTCCTTGCGGCGACGGCCCAGGTATGTGCATACATGCTTACAATATCCCGTGTTCCGCAGGTGATAACGGAATCGCTCACCCCGCTTGTCGAAAACCCGATGCTTCTGAATTTTGTCTTGCAGACAATCATTATAGTGATGGGGCTTGTGATTGACGTTGTGCCCACAATCCTAATCATGACGCCGATTATGCTGCCCTTGCTGCAGGCGGCGGGCATCGACCTTGTGTATTTCGGCATAGTGTTTACCCTCTCGAATTGCCTTGGTCTAACCTCCCCTCCCGTCGGGCCCGTCCTTAACGTTGCCTGCGCGACCGGGAAAGTAAAGATGGAGGAATTGCTTCCAACCATTGTCCCGTACTATATATTCCAGTGCCTTTTGGTGCTGGCGTTCGTACTGTTCCCGGAATTAATCACGGTGCCGTTGCAGTGGATAGCAGGCTACACGGCAATTCCCCAGCAAAACATTATCCAAATTCTTTTTGGAAGATAAATCCGCGGGAGGACGAAAAATGCTGCAACTGTTGACAAAAGAACCTAAATCACTTGTGATGACACGGGAAAAAGATCCCCTCATAACAGACCCCAGGGAAGTCCTGGTAAAGGTAAAAGCCGCCGGCATCTGCGGCTCCGACATGCACATTTACCGTGGCACTTCCCCCGTTGCGACATACCCGCGGGTTATGGGGCACGAGATTGCCGGGATCGTTGCGGAAACGGGGAAAGACGTCAGCCGTGTAAAGGCCGGCGATCATGTTATCGTCGATCAGATTTTGGCCTGCGGCGAATGTTATCCCTGTAGCATAAAACGGCCGAACGTCTGCTCGAACCTGAAAGTTCGCGGCGTTCACATCGACGGCGGCTACAGGGAATACATGACGGTGGTGGAGGACTCGCTTTATGTCCTTCCCAAAGATTTGCCCTTTACCGATGCCGTCATGATAGAACCCATGAGCATCGCGTTCCAGGTTTCCTCCAGGGGGGAAATTACGAAAGACGACACGGTGTTTATACTTGGCGCTGGTGCCTTGGGCAAGAGTCTAATCCGTGCAATACTTTTAACAGGTGCCACGATAATCGTGGCGGATACCGTGGCCAAACGTCTGGAAGAGGCTGCCGAACTTGGCGTAAATCATTGCATTAATTCCAGCGAGGAAAATCTGGCGGAAAAACTGCGCGAGTACACGAAATGGGGGCCGTCGGTTTCCATTGATGCCGCAGGTTTCGCCGAATCCCTTTCCCTGCTTGCCGAGGTCTCAAGCAACGCTGGCCGTATCATTACAACCGGTTTTCTTGATAGACCATCGGAGGTGCAGCAGTTCAAGATAACCGCAAAGGAATTGGACATTCGGGGATCGAGGCTTCAAAACAAAAAGTTTGAGGAAGTGATCTGTGCATACAGTGCCGGAAAAATAAAGCTTGAAGGTTCGGTTTCGCATGTTATCCCTTTTGCCGATGCAGTCGGCGCGTTCGAGTTGGCGGACTCAGGGAAAGAGGACATAAAAAAGGCCGTTTTTTCCATGTGAATTTTACTTCTGGCTTTTATCGGATTCCGCAAAAAAGGCCGTCCCAGGGGCTTGATGCTCCTGGAACGGTCTCGAAGGTACCGAGTATGGAACTGGCTCCCGTGTCGGCATTACCATTCCTTGGGCTTGAAACCTTTGGGAATGTCTATCTTCATCGTGTCGCCAGCCTGCACCACCACGAAAAGCCCGGCTTTGTAGGCCGCCTGTTTCTGGGCGCTGCCAAAGACGGCCCTGGCAATCACTGGTATATTAGGGCGTGTTCCCACTATGAAAAGCTGACAAAATATGCCAAGATCGAAGCATGGAAATAAACGAGAGGACATACGGGAAAATCAGGCACATACTGCCCGTCCAGCGTGGCAGGGTAACGGTTGAGAACATCACCTTCATAAACGCGCTACTGTACATATGCGAGAACGGCTGTAAATGGCGGAGGCTGCCCAAGGAATACGGCAAATGGCACGTGATTTACAAGCGCTTCAACCCCTTAAACCTATCAAGGAATTCGCCCCAGATCGGCCCAATAACTGCAAATTAAAAACCGTGCCCACTGATTAGGCACGGCAAAGCCTTACGGGATCTTGTCGCTTTACGGGCGACCCTAGCAAAGCCTTCGTATACCATACATTGCCCGTAAAGGGATTGTCAATCGAACACAATCTCTTGGATTTCTCTCCCTATTATCATCATAGGATGCGCGGAGTGTTCGGCATCGAAAATTTGCCCCTTCGCACAGGGTAAATAGTACCAAATCGAGAGGCCCAAAGGTGCCAACTCCAAAACCCTGCGTAAAGGCACAAGAAAAAAGGCGCAAAACGGATCGACATGTCGGGAATTTTCGTATATACTGTGCTTATTTGCGAATAACAGGGTAATAATTGGCACAATTTCGGGGCACAAGGGGAACAGGACGAAAACCAGCTATGACATTTCCGCATTTGAATACCTGCGGGGGAAATCAAAACAGTGGAATTCCTTCGCGAGGCGGCAAGGCATGTTTGGGGGGAAACCCAGTCGGAATTGGAGCCGGGCGGACTGGAACCGAAGGAGGCTGACGAAAATGACTGACGAAAAAACCACAACGAAAAAAGTGGAACCGACGAGGATCTGCATCAAATGCAAAAGCGCGCTTAGAGAGGGGGAGCTTGCGAAATTCTGCTTTGTCTGCGAAACCTCCCAACTGCAAAACTATGACTACGATGACTGGCTGTCGATGGCATGCGACAGCGGCATCGACTGGGACAACAACCCGCCGCCGCAGGAAATGCTGACCGAGGAACTGTACATAGCGTATCTGCAAGACGCGCCGTGGGGGCTTAAAAAAATCCCCGAAAAGATGCGAACCGCCGAGCTGTGTTTCGCCGCGGTACGCGACGACGACGAGGCCTTGCAATTCGTGCCGGAAAACCTGCGGCAAGAGGTAAAGGCGCGAAAGGATGCCATTACCGAAGACGAGTGGTTGGATGAGCTTTCCACTTACGTGGACTGCCGCTACATAAAGCTGACGGAAAAACTTTTGACCGCGGACTTCTGCCTGCGCATGGTCGAACTAAACGGCAAGACCATAGGCCTTGTGCCGGCTAAGCTTAGAACCCCGGAACTTGAGGCAATCGCGGAGCAGGATGACGGAGATAAATGGTTCAGAAATATAATAGCCCGCATGGAGGGTGATGTGGAGGAGCCAAGTGAAAATTCGCAGGAGGAAGTGGAAGGGTGAAAAAAATTAAAACGGAAGAGGAAGCCCTCGCGGCGGTAAAGAGGGGCAGGCCGCTTGAACATGTGCCCGGTGAATTCAGGACGAAGGAAGTCTGCCTTGCGGCGGTGCGGAAGGACGGCTTTGCGCTTGGGCATATACCCGAAGAATTCATAACAGAGGAACTGTGCCTTGAGTTGCTAAGGCACTTTCCTTATGCGCTAGGGGATATACCCGAAAAGTTCATAACGGAGGAACTGTGCCTTTCGGTGGTGAAGCGATACCCTTATGCGCTTGGGGCTATGCCCGAAAAGTTCATGACGGAGGAACTGTGCCTTTCGGCGGTGAAGCGATACCCTTATGCGCTAGGGGATATACCCGAAAAATTCATGACGGCAGAGGTTTGTCTTGAAGCCGTAAAACGTAACCACTATCGACTTGAAGACGTGCCCAAAAATCTTATGACGATTGAACTATGCCTTACGGCGATAAGGCAGTATGGATCCGCCCTTAAAATCGTGCCAGACGAATTTAAGACGGCGGAACTATGTTTCGAGGCGATTAGGCAGAACGGCTGGGCGCTTAACTATGTGCCTGAAAAATACATAACCGAGGAGCTGTGCCTTGAAGCGGTAAGGGGCAATGGCTATGCGCTTCAATTTGTGCCCGAGGAACTCAAGACCGCCCAGATATACCTTGCCGCTGTTACAAATAAAGGCGACATGCTCAAAGAGGTGCCAAAGGAACTAAGGACGGCTCAAATATACCAGGCGGTGGTGTCGAATAGCGCTTGGATGTTTCCAACCATACCCGATGAATTCAAGACAGCGCAAATATGCCTTGAAGCGGTAAGGTATGGTGGCTACTTGCTGGCAGACGTGCCGGAGGAATTCAAGACGGAGGAAATCTGCCTTGCGGCATTGGAACGTGATTTTTATTACCAGGTGCTACGACACGTACCCATGGAATATAGAACGGCGAAAGTATGTCTGGAGTCGGTAAAGCGGGACGGCAAGGTGCTCCAATACGTGCCCGACGAGCTAAAAACGGCGGAGATATGTATCGAGGCGATGGCCGGCGGCGGCAAGGTTTTTTGGCATATACCCGAAACGCGACAAACCGGGGAACTTGACCTTGAATCGCTAAAGGGCAAAAATTTACTGTTAAGGGATCTTCTGGAAAAGTCCCTTGGAGGCCAGAAGGCTGGGGATCTCATAAGCCGCCTTTTATCGAAGTTCTGGCGGCTGCCGTATGATTATAACCTTCACATGGATCCGCCGCCCATTGTTGGTTTTGTCCGGCGGGAACAAGCCCAGACCATCGCCATTATTCTGGCTTGCTTTGATCCGAAAAAGGCTTTGGACATATTGCAAAACCTTCCATGCGACACGCAAGCAGATGTCGTTCGGCGCATCGCAACGATGAACATCAGCAGCCCGAAAGCCTTCCCCCCTTTGGTTCGCTGGATGTTCGACAATCGAATATTGGAAAAAAGGGAGGAAACGCCGTCCGGTATAAGCCTTGTCAAGATTCTCGACCTTGCCAAACTTGCCACCGGGAAAGAGATCATCGAAACCCTGGAAAGCAAAGACCCCGAACTTGTCAAGGAGCTTTACAGTCGAATATTCCTGTTCGAGTTCGATAAGGTTCATCTTCTGTCTGACAGGGATATTCAAAAGATCATGCGGGAAGTTGACAAGCCGGTTCTTGCGAAGGCCCTTAAAGGCGTGGAAACTTCGGTACGGGATCGGATATTCGACAATATGTCCACACAGGTGGCCAAGGAACTCGGGCAGGACATGGAACGCATGGGGGCGATTGGCTTGGAGGATATCAACAAAGCCCAACAAAATATCGTCTCGCTTATCCGTTATTTAGAGAATACTGGCGAGATTGTCATATCCCGTCCCGACCCATACGATCCAAAGGAAATATTCCTTAGGCGATCCGGCGATGGGCTTACAAGCGTTGGCGGGATGGAAAGCCTCGTCGGAATATTCGCCCTTGCGGACCGCGGCATGGAAAGGCTTATCATTAAAGCTTTGGAGGACGAAGACCCCATGCTTGCGAAACAGCTAAAGAAGCGCAAGTTCATGTTCGAGGACATAGCCAGGCTTGAAGACAAGCAGGTTCAGGAACTTATACGAAAAAGCGGCGGTTCCCATGCGCTTGCCAAAGCCGTCATGCATGCGGATGCCAAAGTGCGGGAAAAAATATTCGCGAACATGTCCAAACCCGCGCTGTCCATGCTTATGGACAACATGGAATACATGGGGCTGGTAAGCCTGAAAGATGTCGATAAAGCCCAGCAGGAAATCGTTTCGATTGTCCGGCAAACATATTCGTGAAACGGAGGAAGGTTGTTGATGGAACAAAAAACATTTTCGGAACAGGCCGCGTGCATAGTGCGCAGGGTCTATGAGTTCAACGAAAAGGAAAGAAGGTTCGGCCTTCTGGATCTAAATGCGCGTATTGACATGGGAAAAGCGAAGCGCAGGGATATTTTCGAGTTGGGCATGCACCTTGCGCTGAACGTCGCGAGCCCCGAGGCTCTCGAACATATTGACAAGATATTGTCGAATATCATTATGTCGGAACGGGACGATGGGGCCAGACGTTTGAAAACGATTCAAAGGGAAGCGGTGCCCTGTGTTCTGGCAGGGCTTCATCCCAGGCTGCTCTTGTACGTCCTGTTTTCCCACATACGGGACGATGAAATGGAGGATATTCGGGGCTTGCTTGCCGACAGCGAAATATTTGATACTATTGCCAACATGGAGGAATAGGGTTATGGAACGAAAAGAGTTCGTGGAACAGGCGGCGCACATAGTGCGCAGGGCTATGGCTTTTTCGGATAAGGCCAGAAGGGAAGGCCTTCTCGCGTTGGACGATGAAATCGACGTGGATGGATTAAGGCGCAGGGACATTTTCGAGTTAGGCATAAGGCTTGTGGTGGACGGCACCGATTTCAAATGCATTGACAAAATACTGTCCAACATGCTTGACCTGGAACGGGACGAACTGACCAAAGGTTTGAAAACAATTCAGAAGGAAGCGGCACTGCTTATCCAGGATGGGATGAACACCAGGCTGCTTTTGTACACCTTGTTTTCATATTTGGGCAACGACGAAATGGACGAAGTGCTGGGGCTTCTTAACGATCCGGATATTTCCCAGGAGTTTGCGATAAACGAAATCCTATCAGCAAGTGAAAATTAGCAGGAGGAAAAACGATGATGAAGGAAATTGGAACGGAAGAAGGAGCCATGGAGACGGCAAGGCGGGGCGGCGATTTCGATCTGTCCGACGGGGTGTTCGACTTTGAGCTTGACGATTTTAGCTTTCCCGACCTCGGCCCTGCCGGGTCGCCGCTGACGGAGGAACAGAGGGAGGAACGGAGAAAGGAAGCGAACAAGGCCAAACTTGAAAAGTTTCTGACAAGCAGGCTGGAGACAAAAGAACCGGCGTATGGGATGTTCGGCGGGGTGGACGTAACAATGTGCCGTTTTTTCGGGGCAGGCGGCGCGGAGGAGCTTCTTGCGGACATCGAGCAAAAAAACAGGGAGCAGGGCATGGGCAACTACAAAATACCAGGCACCAACATCACGCTCATAAACTACTCGATCTGCCCAAAGTGCGGCACGGTGTTTTCGTTCATGGATTTAAAAGTATATTACGGCAAACCGAAACCGGATGCGATGTTCAAAAACGCCAAGGAACAATACCGCAACGATACCCGCATGAATTGCCATGCCTGCGGGACGTACTTCCTACCCGCGCTTATCATTGCAGATGGCACGCCAAGGAACGAGATTCAATTCCTGTGCAGGATGCAAACGGTGGAAGCCATCGAAAAATTTTACGCGAAAAAAGGCAAAGACGTTTTGACGAAAAAACCAGCCAACATCATCAGGTTCGACAAGGACGCGGGCGGCAGGAACGCATACGTGCTTAACGATATTTTGCTGGATGATTTGCAGGAAAAGCCCACGCTTATCAGCAACATAATCCAGTACACGCCGGCAAACCTGGCCCTGAACATGCTGGAAGGAAGCAACGCCGAAAAAAAAGACGCGCTGTTCGGGCTGCGGAATTGGAGGGTCTAGGATGAGGCGGGTTCCATACGCTTGTTTTTTTGAAGTTTTCCGTGCATAATTCTTTTGGGAAAGTTTCCCGTGCGGACACCGCCGAAGGCAAAACAGAAGGAGCAGGTTATGATGCAAAAGGAATTCACGGAACAGGCGGCGAGCGTCGCGCTGAGGGCCTACAAACTCAATAGAAAAGGGAGGATACAGGGGCTTGGGGAGCTGGAAGACGATGTTGACGCGGAAGGCCTGGAACGGCTTGACGTTTTCGAGTTCGGCCTGCGGCTTGCCGCGCATGCTGCCGAGCCCGGGTACGCCGCCGAGCTTCTGTCCAACATGGTCGATCTGGAACCGGATCCGCACTCGCGGCGGCTTAAGGCTATCCAAAGGGAAGCCGCGCTCTGCGTCCTGAACGGGGCCAGTTCCGGCTTTCTGTTCAACGTCCTGTTTTCACACATGGAAGACGCGGAACGGGAAGAGGTGTGGGCCTTTATCAAAGGGGCCGTGCCCGCGGAAGACGCGGAGGCCTTCGGGACCTTAATCTACGCAAAGGCATTGCAGGGGGTTTTTCATTATGGAACGGAGTGAATTCGCGGCGCAGGCCGCAGGGACGATGCGGAAGGCTTACGCGTTCAGCGAAAAGGCGCGAAGCGAAGGCTTGCTTGCGCTGAAAGGCGACATCGGCGCGGAAGGCAGAAAGCGCGAAAATATTTTGGAATACGGCCTGCTTCTTGCGGCCGGCGGCGTGGGGCCGCAGGCACTGGAAAAAATCCTGCGCGGACTTGTCGGGGCGCAGGGCGGCCAGGATTCCGCGCGCCTGAAGGCGATGCAAAAGGATGCCGCGCTGCATATCCAGAAAGGGCTGAATTTCAGGCTGCTTCTGTACGCCATGCTTTCGCGAATGCGCGCCGCCGAACTTAAAGAGGCGCGGGAACTTCTTGTTGATTCCGAGCTTCATGACGAGCTTGCCCTGGCGCTGGAAAAACCGGCGCAGTACATTGCGGCCGCCGAAACCGAAAGCGCGGACAGCGCCGCCTTGGAATCCCCGCCACTGTGCCGGGGGCCTTTCGATATCACCTGCGGCGTGGATTCGGATCGCCTCGCGCTGTTGCGAAAGGAATCCACGCAGGTCATCGCTTTCGTGCTGGGCAACATGAGTCCGCAAAGAGCCGCGGAGATTTTGGCAAGCCTGCCCAGCGACGTGCAAGCCGAGGTGGCCCGCATAATCGCCGGCGGTATCCCCGCGGATCTGCAAACCGCGCGCGCGGTGGTTGGCATGAAGAAAAGACTTTCCGCGCCGCCCGACAGGGACGACTTTAGAATCCTGCTGGAGACGATTCTGGGTAGCCGGCAGGCAGTCGATGAGGCCCTGCGCCTTTACGACCAGGCCGCGAAAACCTCGCCGGGCAGTCGGGAAGCCGCCGAGATCATAAACCGCTTGGAGCGGCTTATCCAGGGACGGCCCCTCGATTTTATCCGCAGGCATCCGGAGCGCGTTTCGCCCCTTTTGCGGCAGGAGCATCCCAAAATCGTCGCGCTTTTCCTGGCCTGTCTTGAGCCGGGCGAAGCCTGGGGTTTTCTGCGGGACCTGCCCGGCGCAATGCAGCATGACGTGGTTCGCGCCATGGCCGCAATAGACCGCGACGAGCCGGAAATCCCAAGGCTGGAAAAAAAGGTTTCCGCTTGTTTGGGCGCGAAAGTCGAAATAGGCAACGGCATTGAAAGCATCGTAAAGATTCTTAAAACCGACCGTTATGCCGGCTTGCGGATCATCCATGAGCTGGAAAAAGTGGACGGCGAACTTGTCGGGAAAATCACAAACCGCAACTTCGTTTTCGATGACATCGTGCTTCTTTCCGGCCGCGACCTTCAAAAAATCCTACGGGGTTTGGACGGCAAGGGACTCGCGATGGCCCTAAAAGACGCAAGTGCCGACGTGCAAAACAAGATTTTCGAAAATCTGGGCAAGGGCGCGGTTGTCAGGCTGAAAGAGGACATGGAATGCATGGGGCGGATAAGCCGGGAGAAAAGCGATGAGATGCGGCAGAAAATCATCGCGATTGTTCGCCACATGGAAGGTGTGGGCGAAATCGCTATTCGCGGCTCCGGCAAGGGCGAGATGCTTGTTTAGGGAAGCGCAAACAAAACCAAGGAGTGGTATATGGGACAGCGGGATTTTTTGGCAAGGGCAAATAACGTAATTGAAAAGGTCGCGGCCTTAAGCGAAAGAGCGCGGAGGGAAGGCCTTTTGGCGCTGGAAGGCGAATGGGACGATAATATCTGCAAATTCGCGGGAATGGGCTTACGCATGGCCTTGGACGGCTACGAGGCCGACAACATCGACAAGGTTTTGACCAACATGCTCGCGCGGGAAACGAACGAGGAAGAGCGCAGGATCAAAGCCATGTGGAAGGATGCGGTGTTGATGATTCTGGCGGGAAACTACACCAGGATTCTTGTGATATGGTTGATGTCGCACCTGCACGAAGATGAATCGGAGGTTTTTCGGCTAGGTTGGGACGGTGAACTGGAGTATGTGGAGCCCAAGGGCGCGAACGCATTGCCGTCCGTGCTGAAAGCGGCGATTACTCGGGAGCGGAAAAAAGAGCTGTTAGCGCCAGTGCTGTTCGCGCAGATGCTGCGGGATATAGTGGGGCCGATCTGTGACCTCAGCGAAAAAGCGCGAAGCGAAGGGCTTGCGGCCTTGGAAAGCGCGTTTGGGCAAGGGGACCTTGACGGCGCTTTGCAAAAGGGATTGCGGCTGATTTTGGACGGCGCGGGATCCAAGGAGCTTGACGAGGTTTTCTCCGATTCGCTTGAGCAGGTGCGGAGTGTGGCGGATCAAAATTTTTCCGATAACGATGTCCGCCAAAAATCCATCGGGGTCCTCCAAAAACTCAACGAAATCCGCAAGGAAGCCTTGCTGGGCATTCAGGCGGGGGAAAACACCGCGGCGATTGTCACGAAAATAATTTCGCGGCTGGATGCCACGGAGCTGTTGTGCTTCCTGCAGGATATCCAAGAAGGGGACTTGGGCGCGGATTTTTTCGACGATCTGGGATCGGAAGGCGCGGTTTTGAAAAAGGACTTTCCGCAAATGTTCGCCTCCGTTGTGCGAATTATGGTGGCCTTTTCCGAAAAGGCCAGGCGCGAAGGGCTTTTGGCCTTGGAAGACGAGTTGGGGGATATGGACGACGAGTTTCTCAAAAACGGATTGCGCCTGGTGGTGGACGGCACCGATGGGCAGGTCGTCGACGGGATTATGTCAAACGGCATTCGCATGGAACCGGACGAGGATAGGTGCAGGCTAAAGACGCTTATCAAGGAAGGCGTGCTGAGCATCCAGAGGGGGGAAAACACCAGGATCCTTTTGCACCGCCTGCTTTCCCACGCGGACAATTCCGAACTGAAATCGTATGACGCATTGGCCCTTGACTATTTCAAATTGGATTGCGCGCCCGCAAACGCCGATACAAGGAGCTTCGCCGAACGGGCCGCGGAAATACTGCGCAGAACCTGCGATCACAACGAAAAGGCCAGACGCGAAGGGTTTTTGGCGATTGAAGACCTCGTTGACGAAGCCAAGGAAGCGCGCCGCGAGATTTTCGATTACGGACTAAGGTTCGTTGTCAACGGCTCCGATTGGGACACCATCAACGATATTTTGTCCAACATAATAGCGCGGGAACTGGACGCGGATATTCGCAGGCTTAAAACAATGGAAAAAGACGCCCTGCATGGAATTCAGGCGGGCGTGAATTCCGCGGCGCTTATGCACGCCTTGGCCGCGCACATGAGCGATGGCGAACTGGAAAAAGCGCGGGGCTTTTTTGGCGAGGCCGAATTCGACGAGGCCTTCTGGAACCTGCCGGAAGTCGCCGCAAACGAAGGGCAAGGCTTGCCGCGTACCGCGCCGGAAAAATCCCTTGGCGTTCTGGACCTGATAGATTTGATAAACCGCGCGCTTCCCTTCCAGGCCGCCCGCCGCAGCGATCCTGCCCGGTTCGCGGATTTCACGCGGCGTGAAAGCCCCCAAAACGTCGCCTTCACGCTGGCCTGCATGACAGTGGCAACGAGCGGCGACGGCGTGCCGCGTGTCGTGGAGATACTCAACTTAATGAGCCGCGTTTCGGAAGTGCGAATTTTGAAGGCTCTGGAAAACAGCGACCCCAGGCTCGCAGAGGAAATCAAGAAGCGGATGTTCGTGTTCGAGGACATCGTTCTTCTTAGCGACCGCGACATTCAAAAGGTCATGCGCGAGGTGGACTCATGTGAGCTAGCCAAGGCGCTCAAGAGCGTGGAGTTCGAGGTGCAGGAGAAGATTTTCAGGAACATGTCCATGCGCGCGGCGACCATGCTGAAGGAGGACATGGAGTACATGGGCCCGATACGGCTGAAAGACGTGGAGGAATCCCAGTATAAGATAATCCAGATTATCCGCTATCTGGAAGACGCGGGCGAGATTTTCATCGCGCGTAGTGGCGAGGACGAGATAGTCGTGTAGGCGGCGTTTAATAGCGAAGGAGAAAAACGATGCCCGCCGAAAAAATAAGCTGGGATTTCCGGGACCTGCCATACGGCCCGGATCCGCTGCAGAAATTCGACATGGCCTGCAAAAGGAAAGGGAGCGTCCATGCGATAGTCCATATCCACGGCGGCGCGTTTTTCTCGGGGAGCAGGGCGCATTACCCTTCGTTTCTGGCGCACTACGCCAAGGACAATCTGGTCGCGACAATCGACTACAGGGTAATATCCCCCGACAACGATATTTGCATGAAGGATATCCTGTCCGACATTGATTCGGCCTTGTCCGCGATGATCAATATTTCCGGCTCGGGTGGTATCGAGATACGCGACTTCGTGCTGCTAGGACATTCGGCGGGGGGGCAGCTCGTGCTGATGTACGCATACGGCTATCCCCAAAAAAACGCGAGGGTAAAGATCGCCGCGTGCCTGAGCATGGCTGGCCCCACCGATCTCTCCGACGACCTGGGATGGCCGCTGATGCCGACCTGGGGAAAGACGCTGGGGGAGCGGCTGGCGTTCTACTCGTGGATGGGGTCGCGGCTGTCCGGCGCGAACGTCCGGCTTACACAAAGCGACTGGACCGCCCAGTGCGACTACCCCGAAATGGAAAAACATGTCAACGCCATTTCCCCGGTGGCCTTCGTTACCCACGATTCCGGGCTTCCGCCGACCCTGCTGGTTCACGGGCGCGGGGACGACCAGGTGCCCTACACCAACGCCGTCATATTAAAGCGGGCATTGGACGATGCTGCTGTGCCGAACAAGCTGATCACGCCGGAGGGCGACGGAAGCGATCACCTGCTGGGTGGAAAAGTCGGGCATAGTTCCGATCTGGTGTCGTATCGGGATCAGGCCTGGGTGGACGAGGCGATAAAGTGGCTTGAAACCTACACTTTCACCTTCGAGAATGCAAGGCAAAAAAGATGATGTGCCTGTGGAATGGCGGGAGGGCTATGGGGCATAAAAGGGAAGGGGAATTACGGCGGCAACTTCCGGCTTTGAGCTTTCGAAAACCTTGCGTAATAAGTAAAGGTTTGTTTTCATCAACTCAGGTTTTGGTTTTGAAGTTTTAAGTTCGGGTCTGATTCGCATTCAAATCGTAAGTTATGAATTCTGACCGAACTATTCCAAGCCTTCCCGCAATGCGAGATAGTTACACAGATCCCGTCAAGCGCGAAGCCTTCCATTTGCAAAGCCGCTTTTCCCCTTCCCCAATTTTTTAAAGTAGTTTGGCGATGATATCCTGATCAAAGTCAACCTGTGTTTTGATGTTTGATGCGGATAGCTTTTCCTCTATGTCGTCTTTCTTTTTCTTTAACGAGTCAAGATAAGCGACAATCTCCTGCTGGGAAAGAAGCGGTTCCAACTTTATTTTGTCCCGACCGCCTTCGGCGTTATGTTCGTAGGAATAAAGTGGGGCGCTGCGGACTTTTTGGGCGATATTCTCGTAAAAAGCGATTTCGGCCTTTAGGCTTTCCACGTTGATAAGCGCCTCTTTGTTTGCTAAATTCGACTTGTCGATGGCGAGATTAAAATCCCGCAGAACGGTCATTAGATGGCTTACCTGCGCCACCGTTTCCCTGAACGTTTTCCCGTCAAAAACGGCCGAATTCTCTACCGTTCCCTCTGCTTTGGTCATTTCGGCCCTGCCGGCGATTTCGCTAAGCTGTTTAATCCGCCCCTTTAATTTATTCCGCAGGCGAAATGCGGAAGCAATGCTTAATGACATGGTTCCCCCTGTTATTCTTATCGGATTATGTCTCCTGCCAGTATATCATGGGATTCAGGCTTTGTCAATTCCCCAATAACGCCTTATGTATGGCATTGTAATGGAAATTAGCATACGCTTGACATATGTTACCAATCACAATACTATAAAATTTATACGATATGACTAAGAATTTTGAAAAATCCTCGGCTCTGATTATAAAGACGCTTGTAGATGATGATGAATAGCTCCGACATATTCGCGGGCCTAGGCCGCCCGTCAGACCCCATTCCCCCAAGGCAGGATCTCAGAACCGGAACCCTGCCCAGCGGCCTGCGCTACTTCATCATGGAGCATCCCCTGCCCGCAAATCGCGCGTCGCTCAGGCTTGTGGTAAACGCCGGCGTCGTGCACGAGGAAGACCACGAGCAGGGCTTTGCCCATTTTGTCGAACACATGGCGTTTAGGGGTACGAATCGTTTCCCGGATTCGGAATTGAGGGGCAGCCTTCGCTCGCAGGGTATATTCGCAAATGCCGTTACCAGTTTTGCCCGAACCACATACAAGATCGAAACGCCGGTGGAAACCTGTGGCGGGGGAACAAAAATCATTCCCCAAACCGCCCTGGCGATAATGGATGACTGGTCTCGCGCCGTCTCCTTTAACCCAAAGAACATGGAAACGGAAAGGCTCGTAATCATCGAAGAACACCGCAGGAAGCAGGGGCCCGAGGAACGGCTAAGGCGGGAGTGGTTCCCGGTGTTTTTTCGCGCTGCGTATTTTGCCGATCGAAGAACGATAGGCAGAATGGAGATTATCGAGGCGGCAAGTGATTCGGACCTAAGGGACTTTTACGGGAAATGGTATCGGGCGGACAACATGGCGCTTATCCTTGTGGGCGATTTTGACGGGACCGCGCTGGAGGCTTCGCTGACCGGGCATTTTCTGATAGAGAAACCCGACACGCCCACCCCACAAGCTGTATTCGATTTGCCGCCCTGCGGGAAGGGGAACCTGGAAACCCTGGTACTTACCGACCCGGAACTTACCCAGACCAAGCTTAGGCTGACATTCAGGATGGGGAAAAAGCCCAAGCCAAACCTTGCGGGTTTTCGGAAACGTTTAATCCATACGCTTATCCTCAAGATGACGGAATTGCGCTTAAAGAATGAGGAACCAAACCCAGAAATCTCCTTATACAAAACTTCGGCGAAGCTAGAACGCCAGCTGGCGCTTACACAGTTTTTTTCAATGGAAGCCTGCGCAAAAAGGCAGGAAGACGCTGGGAAAACCCTGGAGGAACTGCTGTCAAGCCGTCGCGGTTTTAGCAATGCGGAGATAGCGTTCGCCAAAGAAGATTTGCTTTCAAGCTTGCGCTACCGTATTAAAGAAAAAGACCAGAAGGAATCGAAGGACTTTGTGAAAATGCTTATGGGCTACTACATAGAGGGGAGCATCCTGCCCGATCCTGAGTGGTATTTTCATGCAGGCCAAAAATTGCTTTCCCGTATCAGCGACAGGAGCATTAATGACGCTGCAAGAAAATGTTTCTACGGCGGCGATAGCTGCGTGTTTATCTTCGCCCCAGAATCCGAAAAGGAAACCATGCCCAGCGATGCGCGTATCAGGGAGCTTGTGGCTCAACGCAAAAGGAGAAAGTTTAGCAAATCAGACTTGAAAAAGACAAAGGCCAGGGCAGGCAGTTTTCTTCCGTCTACCCCGGAACCTGGCAGCGTGGCAAGTGAATCCCTTGACCTGGAAAGCGGTGCCATTATTTGGGAACTGGGCAACGGCGCACGGGTCGTGCTTAAATCAACGGAGAACATGAACGACAGGATTGATCTTGCGGCAACGGCGAAAGGGGGCCTTTCCTGCGTCCCGCAGCAGCACTGGATATCCGCCGGCATGGCTACCGGAATGATGATGGCTTCCGGCCTTTGTATTTGGTCGAGCAACGATCTGTTAATTAAACATGCCTTACGACAGACACCTTTTTCATACCGGGTTACGAAATACGCCCGCGACCTTAAAGGCTCCTGTGCGGCAGACGATCTGGGGATTTTTTTTGAGTTGATATTCCTAAGCTTTACCAATCCCCGGATAAGCAGCGAAGCAATGAAAGCAAGATTGGACTACGACAGGACCTCCATTGCCTTGCGCGACAAAAATCCGCGCGATGTTTTTTCCAAAGAAATCGATCGAATAATTACAGGCGGGCACCCGCCCTTCAGGCCCTGGGAACTTTCCGACCTTGATAAAGCTGACATCCGTGCTATGCGAATTTTTCTGCGGGAGGCATTGAACCCCGCGGACTTTGTCTTTGTTTTTGTCGGAAACCTTACGCCAGAACTAATGAGACCTTACGTCGATACCTATATTGGCTCGATTCCCCCTAGGGGAAAGAACTGGAATACATGGACGGAAATTGAGTATGCGCGCCCGAAAAATATTGAAAAACATTTTTTCGGCGGAATAGAAAAACTTAGTTCCGTGTACATGGCATGGTTTTCCCACATCACCTTTAACGAACAGTCAAGAATCGCAATCCATATTTTGGAAAATTATCTTGCCAACAGGCTGCGCGATTATATACGTGAAAATCTGGGCGGCACTTACGGTGTTTTTATCAAGATGGAATGTTCTGAGTATGCTCCGCCGCAGCACAGGTGGGAAATACATATGAAAATAAAGTTTGACTGCGACCCCCGGCGGGCAGGGGAACTTTCGGATGCGATTGTAAACTTGCTGAACGAGACGGCAGCTGCCATAGTTCCGGTTGCTTTTGACAACGCGGTGAAAGCCCAGCGGCTGAAATGGGAGGCAAGGCTGCAAAACAATGCCTTCATCGCCAGGGAATACGCCAATTCTTTTGCGTGGAACGGTAAACTCGATCTTTCCCTTATTCACAATATTTCCGATTATATCAATGCCCTTACCCATGCGGACATACAGGGCATTCTTTCCGGGCTTTTGCGGAACGGCCCAGCGAAAATGGTGTTGTTCCCGGAGCGGTAGCCGCAAAATATAATGCGCAATGGATTGCAAATTGGCAAGCCGTTCGGTTTTTCGTTTAGGAATGTGGGGACTTGATTTTTTATGCCCGTGGTTGGTATAGTTGCGAAAGTGAGCGTTTGTCTTGCGATTTGTGAAACATGACACAGGCAAGAAACTGGGACATCAGGACGAAATGCTTTCAAACCTTGTCGCGCTTGAATGGGATACGCGAAGTGCCAAGCACCACTTTTAAAACCACTATCATGAATCGGGGGCTATCGACATGACGGAAAACAGCATCATCACCCAGGATAAAAACCTGCAAACATATCTCACAGGCGATCCCGAAACCTTCGTCAAGCTCTGCCGTAAATTCTGCCACACTAGGGAACCGCTGATTAAAGCGGAATTCAGCGGTTCCCTAGTCAAACACACATAGGGAAGCAATATACGACGAAACGGCTTGCCTGAAAAGGCGGACGTGCGAAGTGACCGTCACTTTTCCTTCCAAATCGGGGAGGGGATATAAGGCTCGCCTTACTTTGCCTGGAGCGCCGCAATCTCTGCGCGAAGGCGTTCATTTTCCGCGTCCTTGTCGGCAACCACGCTCTGCCATATCATGCGTTCCTGCTTTCTTGCGTTGCTTAGCGCGTTGGCCTCGTCCTCGCGGGCGCGTTGCCGCAGACGTTCCAGTTCCAGAAACTCCGGCGATGCCGCTATCTGGTTGTATGCGTCAATCATCAGTTCCATCTCAGGCACCTCCGTCGCCTTTATTTTTTCCAGATCCTCCTCGGTCTCCGCCCTGAAAAGCGAAAGCCAAAGAAGAAGCATGTCCCGTGGATCCAATTCACCCGCCGGCACCTTCTTCAACTCGAAAAAGTGCAACGACATCCTGTCCGTCAGTTCCTCGCCTCTACAGACCTCCAACGCCCGAAACTCGGAATGGAATTCCTCGCAGTCGAACAGGTTGAAGTCTATGAGGCTTATCACCACAGTGCGCGGAAGCTCGCCGTAGTCCTCGCCCTTGGGCAACGCGGACGAATAC
>Ga0209755_10002601_pt1 | contig 24419 bp, 27 predicted proteins | sample TergutCo191P1_FD_187301 | JGI IMG/M metagenome (GOLD analysis project Ga0209755, IMG submission 187301) | Cornitermes sp. P1 segment gut microbial communities from Petit-Saut dam, French Guiana - Co191P1 (SPAdes) (version 2) | ecosystem: Host-associated > Arthropoda: Insects > Digestive system...
AATTACCGTTAAAAAGAAGCGGAGGCAGAACGGCAAGAAGAGCGGCTAAAACAACAACGATGGGCGTATACACACGCGCGAATTTTGTAATGAATTTTTCCGTTTTCGCTTTTTTTCCCGCGGAATTCTCAACAAGGTTGATAATTTTTGAAACAGTCGAATCGTGATAAGCCTTTGTAACTTGTACGGTTAATTTTCCGTTTAGATTAACGCACCCTGATAACACAGAAGTATTTACATCCGCTTTTCTCGGAACAGATTCGCCTGTTAACGCCGAAGTATCAATCAAAGAAGATCCTTCGATCACGATTCCGTCAAGCGGAATTTTTTCTCCCGGTTTTATGATAATTATTCCGCCGATACCGACAGTGTCAGGCGCAACTTTTATTGTATCTCCGTCTTTTACAAGATTCGCGTAATCGGGTCTTATATCCATTAAATCGGTAATTGATTTCTTGGATTTCTCAACTGCTTTGTCCTGAAAATATTCCCCGGTCTGATAAAACAACATAACAACAACAGCTTCGGAATATTCTCCGATAATGAAAGCGCCGATTGTAGCAATGCTCATTAAAAAGTTTTCATCGAACAACTGCCCCTTTACTAAATTTTTTATCGCCCTGAAAACAATATCGTATCCTAAAATAATATACGCGCTAACAAGAACGCCAAGAGTTACATAGCTCTCATGTATTGTTTTTTCCAAAACAAAACCGACAGCAAAAATAATTCCGCCGATAATCAATCTGAATAATTCATTCGCAAACATGTTCAAACCCCTTCTCAAAAATATCTTTAACATGATCATCCGCGAGAGAATAATAGACAACCTTGCCCTCCTTTTCGAATTTAACAAGATTGGAAAGACGCAGTAATTTTAACTGGTGGGAAATCGCCGATTTAGTCATGTCAAGCAAAACCGCCAAATCGCAAACGCACATCTCATTGCACGAAAGCGCCCACAGAATTTTTACGCGCGTAAAATCAGAAAACATTTTATACAGATTTGCCAGCTCATAAAAATCATATTCATCCGGCATTTTAGATCGAACACGTTTAACGACTTTTTCGTGAATAACATCGCAATCGCACTGAATTTGTCTTTTATCTTTCATTGTATACCCCCGCAGTACTCAATTTAATAGTTGAACTATTGTTCAACTATTAATATAACGCGTCAAGGTTATACTTGTCAAGAGATTTTTTTACCGTTAATTTCCCTGATTTGATCCCTGATTTGGATTAGCGTTCGTCACCCTTACAGTTACTGACGCCATTTTTGAGGAATCCGCAGTTGAAATCGCGAAAACGTAAAGTGTTGGATTCCACTCATTAGGAGCCACAAATAACGAACCGCTCGCGCTAATTACCGTTCTTGCAGCGACAGCTCCGCTGCCGTCAGGATTTGAACCGACCTTCCATGTAACAGACTGAGACGGACTATTTGTCCCTGTAACTGTTGCGTTGAATGGAACAGTCCTGTTTGTCTGTGTGGAAACGCTTAAAGGAGTTATTGTCACTCCGGTTACTGTAGGTATTGCAGGTGTTGGTGTTGGTGTTGGCGTTGGTGTTGGTGTTGGCGTTGGTGTTGGCGTTGGCGTTGGTGTTGGTGTTGGTGTTGGTGTTGGTGTTGGTGTTGGCGTTGGTGTTGGTGTTGGCGTTGGCGTTGGTGTTGGTCTTGAAGGAGTTGTCTGAACTGGAACTGCAATCACAGTAACAAAAACACTTCCTGATTTTGAAGTATCAAACGAAGATGTCGCAAAAACATAAAGCGTCCGGGCTGACTCGTTAGACGCAACAGTTAAAACTCCGTTAGTGCCGATTCTTGTACCTGACGCGACGCTTCCCGTACCTGCGGCATTTGAACTTACTTTCCATGTAACATCGGCAGAAGGATTATTAACGCCGGTTATTTGAGCAGTAAACTGAAGAGAGTTTCCGGCTGTAATAGATTGATTTGAAGGAGTAACAGTTACACGCGTAACTGTCGGAACAATGACAGCAACTGAAACACTGCCGGTTTTTGAAGGATCAAGCGTAGAAGAAGCGATAATGTATAAAGTAGTCAATGATTCATTTGAGGCAACTGTAAGCAATCCGGTTGAACTAATTCTTGTTCCCGGCGTAACAACTCCGGTTCCTGTTGAGTTTGAACTAACGGTCCATGTAACAGTATTACTTGGATTATACGTACCTGCAACAGCAGCGGAAAATTGTATTGTTCTGCCCGCACTAACAGATTGATTAATCGGAGTAACAGTTACAGATGTAACTGTCGGAACAACAACAGAAGCCGAAACATAATTTGATTTGGAAGGATCGATCGCGGAAGCCGCGACAATGTAAAGAGTTGAGAAGGATTCATTAGCGGCAACAGTCAACACTCCGCTGGAACTGATCTGCGTTCCATGCGTAACAGATCCTGTACCCGAAGCGTTGGAACTTACGCGCCATGTAACAGCATTATCAGGATTATTAGTTCCGGTAACCTGCGCTCTAAATTGCTGCGTTCTTCCCGCAATAACAGTTTGATTCACAGGGCTGATCGATACTGCCGAAACAGTAACAACTCTGATTTGTACCATATCGGACGAATCGTTACTGGCTGATCTTGCAGTGACATACAAATAAGGCGCAGTCTCTCTGAAATCAACAGACAGCAGTCCGTTATTATTGATAAAAGTACCGTTAGCAATAGTTCCTGAACCGTCACTCGAAGAGCTAACCGACCAAACAATTTCCCTGCCCGATGATCTCAAGTTGAGATTTCCACCCGCAATAACAGAAGTAATACTATAAGACGTACTAATTTTAACGGTATCGCGTGATACAAAAAAACTAACACACCCGTTAAAAATCAAAACAATTAATGCAATAAAAGCCGAATAACAAAAAATATTATAATTTTTATTCATACCAATAACTCCTAAAATTGAACCTTGATTATAATATATAACCATTTTAAAGTGAATACATAAATAAAAACAGGGAATAATCAATATGTAACAGAAAAAAAGCCGCAAAACCCCCATTCCCGCTTAAAATCTTCATCCGCCCTATTGACATTTTTTGAGGTTTTTGGCATATTAACCAGACAAGCCGTTTTTCAAGGCTTTTACCTGTCTGTGCCCTTTCGGATACAGTCAAGCCACCTTAGCTCAGTTGGTAGAGCAGCAGACTGAAAATCTGCGTGTCTGGAGTTCAATTCTCCGAGGTGGCAAAAATGGGAATGAGTCGTAAGTCTATATCCTGTATAGATTTATGCTCTCCATTTTTTCAAAATGTCTTTAATACCTGAGTTACGGGCTTAAAGACTCCATTTTAACTTAGAAAAAGTATGAGAAATGACTTTTTCTGAAAGGAGTCTTTATGCGTTCGTACTATCTACACAAGCGCAAAAACGGTTTTTACTATGTCGAATACATCGACCAAGTAACTAAAACAAAATTGTCCGCTCGATCAACAGGTGAAAGGGACAAAATCAAAGCTCAGGTAAAAGCGGAATTATGGCTGGTTAATGGCGTTCCCACTGGTAGAATCCAAAAGCCGCGCCCTATTGAAGAAGCCGTCTCGATTGAAACAATCCTGAAAACAATTAGAAAATCGGATATAAACGCCGATGACGCGCTGCGGATTGTTGACACCTTAAAGAAAATGGATTTAATAAATATTTCCGCTGTAAAGAATACTGGTCGCGGTGCGGTTATATTTGCGGATTTTTTAACTACTTTTTGGGATTATGAAAAATCTGAATACATAACGGATTTATTAAATCACAATCGAAGGTTTACCCGCCGTTATGCCCATGAGTGCCAAAAAAAAGTTAAAAACGAATTAATACCTTTTTTTGGAGAAAAAAAATTAAACTGTATAACTACCGATGATCTGAAAAGGTTAACAAGTGATTTAGCAGCGCGGGGATTATCAGCATCAACAATAAATCAAACTGTTTTATGCGCCTGTACTCCCTTAAAATGGGCTTTCAATCAAAAGATAATTCCTGAAAATCCTTGCATGGGTTTAACCAAGTTTTCAATCAATAGCAAGAAAAGAGGCGTATTAACACAAAAAGAAATAACCGATGTTTTGTATAACGTGCAATGGAAAGATAAACGCGCCCAAGTAGCGTCAATTGTAGCGTTTGCGACAGGTGCAAGACAAGGCGAAGTTTTAGCATTAAGACCGTCCGATATTGTAGGGGATTTTGTAAACATATCACATAGTTATTCCCCTATGGACGGATTAAAATGCACAAAAACAGGTAATGAAAGAAATGTATATTTACAACCTTTTGCAAAAGCGGCATTAATGGATTTATTAAAAGAAAATCCGTTTACTGATATTGACGATCCGTTTTTCTTTTATTCCGTTGTATCTGATAAACCTTGCGATTGTAAAATTCTTTTATGTGGACTTTATGAAGCAATGGAAAAAGCGGGTATTGACTGGAAAAAAAGAACAATCAATTTTCATAGCTGGCGGCATTGGTTTGTTGCTGAGGGTAACAAAAACGCTGAATCAAAAAAGGTTATGAAAGCAAGCGGACATTTAACGGACGCTGTATTCAATAATTACGCAGCCCATGTTAACGATGATGATGTTCGGGAAGTCGGGATTGCTATGTCAAAAGTGTATAGTAAAATCGTTCCTGATAATGTCATTGTGTTTCCAGTGAAAAAGGCGGTGTAACATGAAAGCATACATTGAAATTGCCCTGCCTGAATCCTGCTCATGGTGTCCATTACGTTATATTCATACAGATTATAATGATAATGAGAAAATCGGCTGCGCTTTCCTTAATTGTGATGTTACTGAAAATTTCGACAATCGCCGCCATGATTGCCCATTGAAAACCATTGAACATATCGGATATGAAGATCACATAAGAATCGGCAATGAATCTGACGCGCTCAGGCTTTTAGAAGAAATGGTTATTAAATGCAAGACTGTAAAGCCGCGCCCTGATTATAACAGTCTTGAAAATAAGCAATTTGAAATAGGGACTTTAAACCATGCTTATTTTTTGTCTAGACTGGAATCCTTGAAAGATGCTATGAGTCGCGGTATCATATAAAAAGGAGTAAAGCATGGAAAAGGCAGAAATTGAAAAAATTAAAGAGAGACTAACTGAAATTGAGCGTATTCAAATTGAAGTAGACTCAGAAGAATTTGAGGGTATATATGCTGAGTTGTTAGAGTACAAGAAAAAGAATACCGATCCAGAAATAATTGCCAAAATCAATGAGTTGTTAGAAAATCATAAATCGGTATTAATAAAACTTTTGGAAAATCAAAGTAGTGATCTGAACAAGCTAAAAAGGGAGTATGAAGAAAAGAAAAAGATAATACCTGATCTTTATATACCCTATTTGGAATAAGCCCCTAGACGCACTAGAAAGCCCCTAGAAGCGGTCGGGAAGCCCTAATCGGTAAATAACTAGTTAGGGCTTTTTTTTATTTGTCTACACATTGCCTATCTGTATGTTTGAATATGATAATTCCTTATAGGATATACAGTTATATTTTTTTAACCTTTAAACTTAGAAAATAAAGTTAAGAAAAATGGTTTTTTTATACTATCGCGTCTTATTTTCTGGTCAATTCTTAATCCGCTTTTTTTATTATAGTTTATTGCAAAAGTGATAAAAACTGGATTGTATCCTAAAATTAACTTTTCATTTTCCAATAGTAAAAATAATTCTTGACCGCTTTCCCCATCTATCTCGATTATTCGTTTTACAACCTTTTCTAGTTTTTTAAAATCGCCTCTGTATTAATAATCGTGATACAATTTAAAAAATTTTGCATTATCCGCCGTTGTTTCAATCTGTTCTTTTTCTGAATTGACCGTATAAAATTTTATTTTAAATTGACTCATACTATATCCCTACAATTTCATAATGAGGCAATACTGGTTGAATCGTTAAATCCTCTACCGCGCTGATTAAACAGGCTTTATATTGATTTTGTAAACTGGATATTGTGAAACTAGATGTTATATCCGGTGTTTCTCCAAAAGCGATATAATCGCTCCCTAATTTTAATGTCCAGTATTTATTTTTTTGATCCGCTGTTAATTTTGCATAATCGCCTGATAAAATATATTTTTTCCCTTGCGTGTCTGCGTTTTTTGGAATAATTATTGATATGTGTTTACTAATTACTGACCGCCCATCAGTCGCGGAATTTCTATCCGCTGAGTCTTCCCATTGACCGAATTTTATTATAGTTTTCCGCCATACATCTGAACCCCCAAAAGGCGGAACCCCCTCATTGCTTACATTGTAAACCGTTAAAACGTGTTTTGCTAAAATCATATATTCCCTGCATAAAATACTGGAATACCGTCAACTGTCAAACCTGAAAGATAACGCCTTATTATTTCTTCCGCTCTTGCGTTTCTTGTTTCTTTTGTAACTGATACTTTGCCTGAGCTTTGACTTGTATAATCTTGACCGTCAAGCGATCCACATAGTTCACGCTGTATCAATTCAAGAGTACACATTTTTAATACTTCAGGAACAGGATTAATATTTTGCAATCGGTCGAAAGTGTGTAGATCAATTTCTTTTCTAGCCGCGAATTCTTGTCTTATGAATTCAGGCTGTTCAAGTGATCCGCCTAGTTCCTGATATTGGTTAAATGTTATATACATATTGCCTCAGTTTTTATACAGATATTTAATCTGTTATTATCTAAAAATTGCCTGAGAATAACGGCTCAGGCTCCGTCTTTTACTATATTTCGTTGAATCCCTGCCGTTTATAGTCCTCTATTTGCCTGTTTTCAATGTTTACAATGATACTTCCTTTTCTCATTCTCACATTTTTTTTCTCAGAGGGCTTTTCATCGGCTTTTATTTCGCTTTGTTTTACAGTCGATTTTTCCATGATTTACTCCGCTGTATGTGCATAAACGCCATCTTTCAGTTTATCAATAACAAAAGCGTCATGGAAAATCCTGAAAGCAAATTGATGACTGTCAACATTAGGGTTTTCATCTGCTGAGATAAATTTTCCCTTTGCCGTCTTGCTTGCCTGAACAACTGCTCTTGTATACATTAAAATAAAATTAATGCTTTTTGAATTCGCGTCAACTTTATATCCCCATTGATCATTTGCGCCTGAGTTCAATTCAATCAATGTTTGGAATCGCTTGTTAGGAACATAAATAATTTCCATGCCGTTGTAATTCGTAACTCTTGTATTGATAGTTCCTTCATTTGCGTATACGCGATTCAATGCTGCTCTTGTTGCTAATTCTAAATTCTGATTCACATAAAGAATACGGCTTGTTTCAGGCACGTCTAACGAATTAAGGTATACCGCCGCAGCGTCAAAAGCCTCAAGTATGTTTTCACGATTCAAGTTGGCTGTTAATTTTTTTCCTGCGCCGTCAAAATATTTTGCGAATCTGTAAGCGTCAAGCTCAGGAACCATTTGAAAATCTGTAAATTCCTGTGCCGCCCTGCCGATTGTAAGTCCTAAAACTTCATCATCATCAATGCGATCAAGTAGGAATTTCGCGCCTCTGTCCTGATTCAATTCAAAAGGTGTCCATGCTGTTGTTATCGCGCCCTGCGGGTAGCCTTGATCTTTTACATAGTTTCCTAGACCTGTTGTTTCAACTGTCAAGACTTTTACTGTTTTTGCATCGCTGTTATCGTATTGCATTGATTCAGAATCAAGCCGCGCCGTCAATGAACCTTTTTTGAAAAGTTCTAAAATTAAGTCAAGATATTTCTGACTTTTTTCAAGATTGTTTGCCATAATTTATTCCTTGTTTTCGGGAAGTCCCGCGCCTTTACGCATAGCCGCCAATTCACGATCAACAGTAGGTGTAATACCTTGTTTAAAATCTGCGCTGGTCGATTGCGTTTTTATTTCCTGCGGCTTTAAACTGTCTTTTGCTTGATCGCTTTTTGACCATGATTCAATAATCTGGTCAAGCGTCAATTCAGTTTCATTGCCTTTAACCTTGCCGATGGCGTTACCATTGACAATCTGAATAGCGTAACTATCAGATATGGTTTTTGATAATTCAGGTATTAAGACTTCAAAAACTCCCTTTTGTTTTAATTTCTCTTTAAGCGGCTTTGATAACAACGTATCATTTACAACCGCCTGAGATTTTAATAAATCACTTTCAAGACTTGTAATACGCTCGTTAAGCGTTTTATTGGTAGCGTTACTACCTGTTATCTTTTCAAGTAATTCATTGTTTTTATCTAAAAGCCCCTTTTTTTGAGCTTCTAACCACTGTTGACCCTCATTAGTCGTTACCCATTTTTCAAGTTCTTTAATGTCCATTTTTCTTTACTCCGTTTCTAATTTATTTTTTCGCTCTTTTTTCTTCTATAAAGAGCTAAGAAAAAACAGATAGAATATCTGTAGTTTTGTCTTATAACTCATTGTCTAACCCCTTAAAATCAAAAGGATTATCCGCCGTTGTCATTTCCATTATTTTCGCTGCCGCTTCTTCTGGCGTTTCTCCATAGAATTTTACTCTGTATTCCTGTTTAGAAATAACTCCCATGTCAATTTCTCTCATGGCTAGATTTTTCTCACTGGTAGTATCTTGAATGATACTGTCTTCAAAAACGATATATACAACAGTTGAATCAATCGGATTGTTTGTCATTGTTGAAAGTTCGCATAATGCCTTGACTATTTTAATTAGCTGCCCTTCAAGATACTGTTGGTGTAAGTTTATGTTTTGCATTTTTTCTGATTCGGTGGTTATAACTTGCGTTGCCGTTGCCATTGGAATAATGTCTAAACTTCCCTTGCCTAGCCCTGATGTTACGCAAGCCCAGTTCAATGAATCCTTTATTACTTGCCATAACTCATTAACTCTTATTTCAGGTACGCTTTTTTCAAACAGCTGTTTAATATTGCCGTTGCCGCCCTCTGCTAGTTTTTGCGGAATAACAAAAAATTTGCCTTTTGCATTTTCAAACAGTTTCTTTTTATTCCCGTTTTTTCCTATTTTCTCAAAAAGTAAATCACGCCCTATGAATGTTACTTGCGCTCCCTCTTCAACATCGCGCCTGAGTAAATCGGCGGCTAGATCAATGTCAATACAAGCAGCTAACGAATCCGAGAAAATACTTTGACCAAAAGGCAATATATCAGTGTTATCATTAGCAATATTCGGTTTAATAATTGCATACATCTGATTATTAAATATTTGACTTTGTTTTATTGTTTCTGCTGTTGTAAACTCTACATTATCACCTTTTACCGTTGCTATAATATTTTCAATAACAGTTTTTCCGTTTTCCAGTGAATGAATAGAAATAGTATAAACTGTTTTATCTTTTATCTGCTCTTGTCTAACAAAAGCTATTGACTGTATGTCATTTTGATCAAAAGACAATGGGAATAATGAATCATATTTAATTACATCTAGTTTAACCTTGCCGCCTGTTATTGTTTGTGTAGTTTGATCTGTTTCAATATCCGCGCTTGCTAATAAACAGGAAGTACCCTCAGCATAACCAAAAATAGCGGATTGATTAAGTTTAGACCTAAAATCTATCTTTTTTTCAAGTTCCTTGAATTTCTCTGTTTCTATATCATCTTTTAATGTTACTTTGAAAGCCTCACTAAAAAGCCCTGTTGACCATTTCTCACTAATAAGTTTAGCAACACGCATTGATCGTCTTTTAATCGGATATGATTCCTCACCGTTAAACCCTGTATCTGTATTTATTCCAGTAACATTGCCGCGATAATGAGCTTTCCACACATCGACAAATTGATTATAGTTTTCTTTTAATCGCGCCCTAGAAAAATTATATGACTTGCCGTCTTTACTTTTTAACTCAGCGATTTTTTCTAAAATATCATAAATATCCATTATTCACTCCATTTTTTAGGTTCAATGTATATAGGGGTTTTCATTACGGCAGATAGTTCCCAACCTTGACGGATTAAAGTTTCATGGTATGTATCAATAGCGGGATCGCCCTCTACAAAAAAGCCCGCTGGAGGGTATCCAGTCCGCCCAGTTTTTGCCTTTATTGCCTGTTCTAGCTGTTCGATTTTCCGTTTAATCATGCCAAAAACCTCATTTTCTCATATCTTTTATCTGTAAACCCTGTTTCATTTTTTTTCGTATATAGTAAAAAATGATAAAAACTACCGATAAAATACAGATAACGTATCTGTTCTATACTTCCGCCCTCGCTTTTTGTTCCGCTAATAATTGGTTCAATTTTCTGTTTGTTTCTGTTAACTGATTTTGTAACTCCATTTTTTCATTCTCAGATACAGTTAAAATCCTTTTCAATTCCTTGTTATACGGATCGTTTATTAAATCGGTATCAATATCAGTTTCACTATTCCCATTGATAAGCTGTTCAATTTGTTCAATACGTTTTCCGTATTCCATATCTGTAAAGTCAACAGGTTTTCCGTATATGCGATCCAATAAAGAATTTGTTATTTTATTATCACCTCTTTTTATATCGTGATACATACCACTAATTAAAACAGCTATCCCAACTGGTAAACTGTCTTGTATTTCTGGTTTATCTTTTAACCCTTCATAAAGTTTTTTTATATCTGCGTATGAATAATTAAAAATAATATTACGCGCTAGAATGTCAACATCTAATTTTGAAACATCAAAATCTTTTATAAACTTTTTTAACTTTGACGGTTTTCTCCCTGCGTTTGCGGGCTGATTCGTTTTTGAGAATTGAGTATTTATTCCGTCTTTATAAATATCTTTTCTACCCATAATTAACCGTAAACCTACCGTTTATTTAACCGTTAATAAAAAAGTATATCATTTTATTTAATTTGTCAAATTTTATTTTTTAATTGCGTATAACAGAGTAAACAATAATAAACTATAATAAACAATAGTAAAGATACAAAAAAAATATTTTTGCATTTAATTAAAAATATGATATAAATTAAGTATGAAAGTAAATATTAAACAAATTGTCGGCTCTGGTTATGAAAAGTTTTGGGAAGCAAAATGCCGTTATAAAATTGTAAAAGGCGGCAGAGCTAGTAAAAAATCCAAGACAGTGGCGTTATGGTTTATCTATCATATAATGAAAAATTATTATTTACATGGCGTTAAACCCTGTTTGTTAGTTATACGAAAATATCTTAATGGACATCGTACAAGTACACGCGCTGAGTTACAATGGGCAATCAATAGATTAAATGCTAGTCATTTATGGCATATTCCAAAATCTGAATTATCAATTACATTTATTCCAAGCGGCTCTACTATTTTATTTCGCGGCTGCGATGACCCAGATTCGTTAACTTCAATTTCTGTTCCAATAGGAAATTTATGTTATTGCTGGTTTGAGGAATTATTTGAAATTAATGATAAAAAAACTTTTGAAAAAATTGACTTATCAATTCGCGGACAGCTTCCCTATCCGTTGTTTTATTCAGTAGTAGGCACATTAAATCCGTGGAATGATTTAACATGGATTAAAAAAGAATTTTTCGATAAAAAAGATTCTGATATATTTACAGATACTACTACATATCATTGTAACGAATTTTTAGATATGAATTATTTAACATTACTGGAAAAAATGAAATTAAACGATCCATATCGCTATAAAGTGCAAGGTTTAGGGCAATGGGGAAATTCGGATGGTTTAATTTATCTTTCCTATGTCGAAAATCCAGAAAAAAACCATGCTGAATTGCAAAAAAATGAACATTTAATGATTATTACTTGCGGAATAGATTATGGCAGCGGTTCAAAAGAATCTAAGTTCGGAAAAACTACTATTTGCGCGGTCGGTATAACTGATAATTTTGAAAAGGTGTATTGTCTTGACGAATCGTATTTTGACGGTCATTTTTTACCTGAAAGAATTGTAAAATGGGCTGTTGAATTTCTGGTTAAAATTAAAGAAAAGTATAAAGTCGATATATACTTAAATTGTGAATGGGCAAGCAGCAGCGCAATTAATAATGCTCTAAAATTAGCAATACTTGAAAATGATATAGACGGAATTCATGTTCAAGACGCTTATAAAGATACAATTTTAAACCGTATTGATTTATGTCAATTTTTATTAGCGGAAAAGCGTTTATTATTTACGGAAAATGTACCTGAAATTAAAAAGGCGTTTTTAACCGCTTTATGGGATACTGAAAAACAAAAGATTAAAAAAGTACCGATTAGGCGCGATGACGGAACATCAAATATTTGTGCATTAGATACAGTCGAATATGCTTTAACTCGATATACTAATTATTTAATGGTAAACAGTAAAATAACCCAGTAGCGGCATTACTACTAGGTTATAAACGCTATTTACTGTTCATCGGGTAATTCCGCGCCGATACTCATTAAATCGGCTAGATCGTTTAAATCAAGATATTTATTCCCTGATTCATCTGTTTCCCCGTATTCTTGCATATAATCACTTGCAAGCTGTAAACCTTTTAATAAATCCGTGTTTTCCCAGTCATTTTTTAATTTGTTTAATTCACGCCTTAAAACGCTGTTTTGTTGTTTATCAGATTTACAATTATTTAACTTTTCTGTCGTTTCTGTTTTCCATTTTTTACCCGCTTCGGTTTTATAAAAAGCAAAAAGTCGAATTACAAATTTTCTAATATTCATGTTAACTCCTTAAAATATATCCAGTTCTTCTACTGGTTCTTTTATTTCTGGTTCGGTTTCTGGTAAATACACTTTTACACTTTCACTAAGGGAAGGTGTATTTGTGTATTTGCTTTTTGCTTTCCATTGCCCATGATACGGGTTTAAAATTAGATCGTTTTCTTTCATTTTTGAAAGCGTGTTTGAAATTGCCTGATTGGTTTTTCCAGTCTTTTTAACAATTTCCGATGTTTCCCAGTTTCTGTCCTCACTTTCCAAAATATCAATAATGAGTTTCTGAGCTTCGGGAAGGGAAGGTTTTAATTCCTCTTGACTTGTAATAGTCCATGAACAGCAATCTTTATCCCATGACAGATTGAATGTAGTGTCCTCTATGTCGCGCCCAGAAACTGCCATTGTTGCTTGTTTATCGCCTCTTTTACGTCTCATTGTGATAGTACAATCTGCGGTCGCATTAATGCCTGTACTACCTAGTGCGGATTCCATGTGATCGCCGTCAAAATCTGCTGATTTTCTATTATGGTGTATAACAATTATTGCGCGATTAAGATCATCGGCAATAGCTTTTAATGCGCTCATTCCACTAACGGTTTTTGCATAATCATTAAGATCGGTTAATCCCATCATTTTTTGAAAAGTGTCAATTATAATTACTTTGTATTGTGGATTGACTTTCAAAAAAGCCCGTAAGTTTTCAACAGTCCGCCTTTTTATTTCTAGGCGCGATCCGTTAAATTTTGTTACACCTTGTTTTTTTAGGCGTTTCTGAATTCTCTTTTCAGTATCTTCTAACGCGCAATAAAGACAATCTGTTTTTTCCGCTTTAAGAGTACCTAAAAAATATGTACCTTGATCAAGGGCTGTGATCGCTTGCATAGCTGTCCAACTTTTGCCGATCTTACTTGCCCCTGTTAGAACCGTTAAACCTGTTGTAATTAGTTTTTCAATAATAAAGTTATCAGGCGGAAATTCTTTTTTAATTAAATCTTTAAAAAGTATTCCCTGTTCTGTACTATTAATCGTTTCTGTTCTGGTTATGGTTTCAAGTGCGTTTAATAAGTCTTTGTTTACAAGATCAATCTCCATGCAATTTTCAAGATTTTCTTTTGCTGTGACTGCGGCTCTATGAAGTGTTCGGGCTTTATAAGCTGTCAATATTTCACTTTCATAATATTCCGTATTGGTAGTTCCTATTATTCCAGTGGTTAAATCTGAAACATAGCTCGTGTTACCTGCCTTTTCTAATAAACCTTTTTTCTTTAATTCAGAAACTAAAACTATAATATCTATGTCGATATTATTAGTTTTCAATTCCTTAATTACTGGAAAAATAATTTTATGAAAAGTATGATAAAAGACATTTTCTGTAATTAGATCATTGATAGCAGCTCCCAGAATATAGCTCCCTAAAAGCTGCTTTTCAATATCCATTACATTTTGATCGTTAAAATGCAATGTTTTAATCATTTATTTCTACCCTTTAAGTGGAACAATAGTAACGGAATCATTATGATTAACCATTACAGATTTTTCTTTTCCGATTTTATAATTACGAATTTTATCATTACGGATATGAAATTCAACAGTTATAACGCCATGAGAAACATTTACACTTTCAGATTCAATATCAGAAATAATATCATTAGTTAGTTTTAACATATTGCCCCCTCTATAGGTTCAAGACCGTTAAAAATCTGTTTAATTGAATCCAGTCCACCTACCTTTTCAAGTAGTTTGTATTCAGTTAAATAACAGATTAAATCTGTCGTACCCGCAATATCGCCAATCTGTTTTTTTAAGTGTTCAAGAGTATCAAAAATTATCTGATATTCTTTTCTTAAATACTTTGTTTTAGAGGGTTTAGCAGTTGCCATATATTCATATAAAGCGGCAGCCTCTGCATTAGCAACATGAGGCGGAATATCGTAAAAATATTGTTTACTCATTATTCCCTCCCTTATTGCTCTTTACTGATTCAAGATAAGCCTGAATATCCTCATCATTAAACCTGAGTAAAGCCCCAACGTGCCTGTGTGGGATCGAACCGTTACGCGCTAATTTGTATACGGTTGATTTTTTTATGCCGAGAATTTCGGCAACCTGAGCAGCATTTTTTAATGTACTCATTATTGACTCCTCGACAATCGTTTGGTTTAGTATTTTTCAATACTTGCGATTATCGAGGTTTATTGTTGAGTATTAGTTATTTTTTTCAAAAATACAAAGTCGCATATAATAGACAAGTTTTTATGCAATACTGCATATTACTGCATATTATTAAATTCGCTCTTTTCTTTTGTCTATAACATTATTTTCAATAGTTTCTTTATCAAGTCCATTTATCTCGATCCATTTGTCCATACCCTCTGTCAACATGACACGACCACCCAAAGCGGATCGCATAGCTTTAAAACCAAATAGTTCTTCCATTGGTTTCCAATAAATATTTTCATCGGGTGATAATGATTTAAAGTAATCGAAAATAAAACCTTTTCCATATTGTGTTTTTAGACGGTGATTTTCTGAGTCTACTTCAATAAATCCATGTTTTTTCAAAATTGGATAATCATTTATAAAAGCATTACAAACCCCATAAACTGCGCCTAGTCTTGCTAATAAAATCTTATCAGTTTCTGTACCTGAATTCTCTTTAATTGACTCCAAGAGTTCAATTATCTTTTCTTGATTTTTTTCTTGTTTTTTTGCGCTTCTAACCTGTTTTTCTGCTAGTCTTAATTGAAGATATTCCCTCTCTCTTTTGGCATTTTCAAGATTGGCAAAAGATGCCATTACATTACCCATTTGCCAACTAGCTGGCACAAAGTCCGCTTTTATACTTTCAATACCCATATCTATTCCCCTTCCCCTGTGTATAGTAAAAACATACAACAGTAAATGAAAATAAACAATACTAAACTATAAAAATTATTTTCTCATACTCCTTCTTTAATTATAGAGAAAAAATAAGATTTTAAGCTGTTATTTTAGATTTTTAAAAAATACTTAAAATTTGGTTTCTTATAATTTTTCTGAAAGATACCTTTATATCTGTTATGGACTGGAATATATGAAAACTTACTACATATAAATAGATACCTTGTATAAATTGATTTTTAACAGATACACACCCTGTTATTATCTGCGATTATTTCCATGCCAAAATTAAAGAAATATTACTAGAAAATACCTTGTTTAGTCTTGTTTTCTCTTGTTTATTATTGGTTGTTTTGTTATTGACAAGAGGGTTTACTTCCTATAGTATAGACATAGGAGTCTACTAAAGACTTTGAAAATGACCACTTTTAGACCGTCTGAAAATCTGCGTGTCTGGAGTTCAATTCTCCGAGGTGGCAACTTAACTCCTTACCGCATAATCAGAAAAATTCTAGAATATTTAATCACAAAGACACAAAAGACGCGCGAAGAAAAAATTTGATATTTTTATGTTACCTGGGATTGTTTTAATTATTTAATATAGTATAAGCTAAACTTTGTGAGGAATTTTTAAAATAAGGAGATTTATATGACTACTAAACAAATCATGGGTGTTCTTTCTGCTCTGTGTATGGCTCTGATCCTGCTGCTGGCGTTGCCGCAGCAAGCAGCGGCGCAGCAGGTAGTAACACTGACACCGGGTAACCCAACAGCGGTAATAACGGTCCCAGCAGGCGTTCGTGTGCCGATTACGGTTTCAGGCGGTACGGCTACAGTTCAAAGCGACGCTTCACTCGGTGATCCTACGCTTTTTAGTATGGCGACAGGCGATACTGTTGTCGCTGATGATGAAGTAAAAATGAATTGGAGATTCAATTTCGCGTCGGGGCAGACCCTATACGCGGGATATTTCAGCAAAAGTGCTTCAGGTTCTTATACTGTAACGGCTACATTCGGAGCAGCAACTACACCGGCGACAACGTCAACATCCGCAACGACAACATCCGCAACGTCAACGTCAACAACGCCCACAACAACGCAGGGGCAAGCCGTCTCCGTACCCTCGGCGCCGCAGAATATATCAGCGAGATCAGGTAATTCGCAGATCACGCTTTCATGGACAGCGCCGGCAAGCGGCGGATCAATTACAAGTTATCAGGTATCATCTGACGGCGGCTCTACATGGGTAACTGCTTCAAGCAATACAAGTCATACCTTTACAGGGCTGACCAACGGAACACGTTATTCATTCAGGGTTCGCGCGGTTAACAGCGCGGGAACAGGCGCAACGGTTTCCGCAGGGGCTACTCCGCAGGCGCCAACCGCGACGGCGCCTGTATCGATCACTGTTCCTACAGCTCCGCAAAACCTGACAGCCGTTCCGAGCAGCGGGCAAACTGTGATTACGTGGAGAGCTCCGTCAACCAACGGCGGCAGTGTGATAACAAGATATGAGGTATTTTGCAGCAGAGACAATGCATGGGTAACAGCTTCTAGCAATACTTCTCATACCTTTACAGGGCTTAACGCCGGCACAACTTATGTGTTCAGGGTTCGCGCCGTCAACAGCGTGGGCACCGGCGCGCATACACAGACAACTGCCAGAAACTAAAAAGGAGAAAATATTTATGAATAAATTCTTAAAACTATCACTACTAATCATATTTATATCCGCAGTTTTTTTATCTTTAGCGTCTTGTGATTTCATTAATGATTTATTAAATAATGATACAAATAAAGATACAACTCTCAGCGGAACGGTTACACTTACAGGGGAGACCCGCCCAGGAAAGTCTCTCACGGCTACTGCCAGCCTAAACGCGAAGAGTGGCTTTTCCTATCAATGGAAGCGCACGAATGCTAGCGGGGAGAGTACAAACATTTCCGGAGTAACCGGTAGAATTTATAGTATTCGAACAACCGATGTGAATTCCGACATTTCCGTAACTGTGACCTGTACCGGTTATACAGGCAGCGTCGAAAGCAATGCTTTGATAATCAGGGCAGGCGAGGATTTAAGCGGTACCTATCATGATTTTGATGATATTTTACCATCTTTAATTTTCACCGATTTTACAGTGATTAAAATTTATGATAGTAATGATCCTGAGCATGTTATTGTTGATAGCGAAGGGACTTACGTAGCAAATGACGGCATATTAACTCTTAATTTGAAAAGTAAGTTGGATAATTCGGATTCTATAGAAATATACGATTATCAGCTTATAGGCAAATCACTTGAGTTATTTAAAGGTAACGATGCATGGATTTTCGTCAAAGATGATCGTGCGGAAAACGCGATAATTATCGATCTTGAAGCAATGAATGAATGGGATCTGTTGGCTCAACAAAGCAGAGAAGTCAATCGAAACGCAAATTTATCATTCACTGTAATAGGCAATTATTCCGGATACAAATGGTATGTAAACGGAGTATTGGTTTCAAGCACAGGCAGTAGTTATGTATTCAATCAATCGACGGCAGGCATATATGAACTTGTTGTGGTTGTGACAAACTCTCAGAATCAAAGCCGCTCTCAACGCTGCTGGATTACGGTTAAATAAGGACTGATACATGAAGAAAATAAAAATAAATCAAATTACCGGTATTTTTGGAATAGTCGTAATATCAATTTTAATGTTGAATTGTATTGATAATCCGCAGTTTCATGGACAAAATGATATGGCTGTCGTATCTTTCTCTATCGGTGAAAGATCGGCGAGAACCGTGTTCCCGCAGGTTTCTCTTGAACAGAATGTAGATAGATACGTATTATTGGGAGAAAAAACCGACACTCCGGCGCAAGAAATACAATGCCCTATCGAAAAAAACAACCCGGAGGTTATTTTAAAATTAACGCCCGGTAAATGGAATTTTAAGCTTGAAGCGTATGCAGATGAATATGACGATGATGGTCATATTGCAGGGGGGGGAGATAGCCTGCTGATATTAGAGGGAAAACGTATAAATGTTGATATTAAACTGACTGAACTAAATCAGGTTCGTTTTACACTTTCTCCTATATCATCAATCAGCGGAACTGGAAATGTAGAAATAACAATTAATTGCCCTAATACTATTACATCTTATGAAGTGAAATGTGATGGTGAAGCATGGGACGATGATACTGTTCAAAACGGTACTTTTACTTACAATGATTTTTCCGTTCCATCGGGAGAATATTTTTACAGTTTCCAGTTATTTGAAAATTCCACTCCTCGTTTTACTGTTTCGGAATTGGTTATTGTACGTGATAATTTAACCAGCAGAAAAACCATCTCTATACAAATGGATGGATCAGGAAATATTATTCCGGCGCCAACCATAACAACGCCTTCACTGCCGAACGGCACAACCAACGTTCAATACAACCAAACCCTTACGGCGTCAGGAAGCACACCGATTACATGGTCTCTTGCAAACGGCAGCTTGCCCGGAGGCTTAGCAATTGCGGCTAACGGCACGATTTCAGGAACTCCAAACCCAGCAGCAGCAACAACAGGTAAATTCGATTTTACCGTTCAGGCGACAAATGCCGGAGGCAGCACTACAAGACAACTTTCTATATCTATTAACCGAGCTAGAGATGATCAGTCTTATTACTATCCCGGTACCGGAAATACGTATCACGGGTTTGTCGGAACCGAAGGCATAACAACAACAAGCAGAGGAATAACTATTACATATCCTGCGGAAAGAACATTCTCAACAGACGCGTTTTTTATCATGGAAGGCACTGTTACTTCTACTAAAGAAGAGGTGAAGAATCATGCTCTAATCAGGGTAATTAAAAACAGCGATACTTCTCTTGTAACAAACTATATTGTAAAAGACACATTTAAACAGCGAATATGGCTTCGTTTTGGACCAGGAGAATATACGGTAACTGTATGCGATTTAGCCAGCGCTACCATTAATTCGTTTGGGCTTGTAAGAAGTTATAGTTATTGGAATTCATTGCCATTTAACGTAACCAATACCCGAAATGAAACTACTACTCCCGTTTCCGGAGATCCTGTTACCGATATGCGTTATAGCTATCCGTCGTATATCATACAAAGCGATGATCCGGAAATTACCCGTTTGGTAGCTTCAATAACCGCAGGAAAAACAAGTGACCTGGATAAAATAACAGCTCTGCATGATTACCTTGTTAAATATACGGAATATGACCGTTCAAGCATGTCAACCAGCGGTTTTGACAGAAAAAAACAGGATGCCTCTTATGTATTAGGTTACAAATATATACCTAATCAGACTATTCCAGTTAGCGGTCCGAAGAGTGAGAGTAGTTTTACATACAATAATAATCCTCACTCTCCTGAAAACGGTCATTACTGGGCGGTTTGTGAAGGTTACGCTAATGCTTACGCGGCGCTTCTCCGCGCGGCAGGGATACGAACAAGATATGTAGTTTCAACCCCTATGAATCACGCGTGGAATCATGTGTTGTTGAATAATACATGGAGGTTTATTGACGCAACATGGAACGATACGAACCGCGGACCGCACGATGACGGGGTCAGGCGTACTTATTTTCTGACTGATACCTTGAATGGTTATAACAACTCACATACAGAAGGTATAGAAGGCAGCGGGCGTTCATTAGCTAACTACGTTTATGTTCCGGGAAAACAACCCGGAGTGCCAAAAGGCTGGTATTAATATTATTGCTTTGCGGCGTTAATGTATGGTTGGGAGGAACTTGCTTCCTCCTGATCTTTTTTTATTTATTAAAAAGAAGGAAAGAAGAATGAGAACAACCATCGCGCTATTTCTCTTATTAGGCGTTTTTTTTATACAAGCAGAGTTTGCCTCAGCGTCAGGTCAAAAAGAAAAGGATTATATAACTGACGGAAAAGGAGCCATTACCGGTTATACCGGCAATGATTCCAAACTTGATATCCCTGCCCGTATTGACGGCGAAAAAATTACATCAATCGGAGAAGGCGCTTTTAGAAACAGGAAACTTACAAGTGTTACTATACCGAACAGCGTCACGCTAATCGGCTTTGAAGCGTTTAAGGATAATAATTTGACAAATATTACCATTAAAAATAATGTTTCTGTACGGGGAGGATCATTCGAAAATAATCGCATAACAAATCTTACAATAGGCAATAATTGCTCTGTCAATGATTCGTTTAAAGGAAACAATATCGCGGAAATTAAGCTTGGGTTTGGTAATCATCTGCAGCCCGGCGCTTTTAATAACGTTAATATGTATTTTGAATATTTGTGCAATAACAGAAAAAGCGGAACTTATGATAATAAAATAAGTTATTCTGTAAACACAGAAGGCGATTATAAATTTGTTAAAACGCGGTATGGAGCGGTAATTGTTCAATATACCGGCAATCAGGAAAACCCCGCAATCCCAGAGGAGCTGGGAGGTATGGCAGTAAAAGGGATTGGCTGCCAGATTGACGCGCAAAGAGGTTTTATTGTCGGCGCTTTTGACGGAAAAAACATAAGCAGCGTTCAGATTCCAAAAAGCGTAATTTTTATTGACAATTCAGCGTTCAAGAATAACCGGTTAGTTTCCATTGTCATTCCTGACGGCGTTACTTATATCGGAGATAACGCGTTCTTAAACAACAGGCTTACGACCGCTGTTATCGGCAATAACGTCGTTTATATAGGAAGCCATTCATTTTTTTCTAATGTAAACAGCGCAAATAATTTAACCAGCGTAACTTTTGGAAAAAGCGTTAAATACATCGGTGATTTCGCGTTTGCCGGCAATGCTTCACTCAATGTCGTTATACCCAAAAGTGTCGTAAAAATCGGCGTTTCAGCGTTTGAAAAGTGAATTGCTTTATTCCCTGCAATTTGATTTAAGAAAAAAGCTGCGGCTTATCCTGACTAAAAAAGGGACGCAGCGCCTGATCAAAAGCAGAAACAATACAGCCCTGCCCCCTTCGGCAAAAACAGCCGCCCTCAAACTTCAGCGTTCAATTATCATTGATTTAGAAAAATCCGTAGATATAAAAGTCCATAGCGCGATCAAAACCGCTGTTTCTGATGTTGTCTCCTCTCATTTAAATCGCATCGAAAATACCGACATCGAAAAAAAAGAAGACACTGAACGCGTTAAATCAAATACAAAACGCAATAAAAGATCTATGTGAATACATTTTTATCAATATAATGCCTATTCCCCACGTAAAAACTACGTAATTTAATGGTTTGACAATAAATAGGTTAAATTCTATAATTATACGAAATTCTTTTAAAATTATTTTTTTTCGGAGGTTTTTATGAAAAACATTTTATCGATTCCAGCGGGAATCTTCGCATCGGATGATGAAGCGGCTGCAAAAAAACGCAGAGAAATCGCGGAGAGGTTGAAAAAAGGACAGGAGGTCAGCGTCACTAATACCGGCGAAGTTGTGACCCCGAATGATCCTAAAGCAAACAGCGACAGTTCTATTGCGATTCCGCCGGGAAAACTTGCGGCGTCTTTTTACTGGTACGAACGCGATCCCAATTTATTTATGGCTGAACAAGCGGCGATGAAAATGAAGCAGCCCGGTTTTCAGCTTGAAAAACTTGACGACGGCAGGCTGTGCTGGATAGGAGATGTTAATCCGCGCGGGAAAGACGGCGGAGTTTGGACTCTTCAGGCAATATATGACAACAATCATCCTCATAATGATTCTTTCGGCGGATCGATAAAAGTTTATTCGATCCGCCCTGCTCTTGAAGATTTGGCGAAAGAATTAGGCAGCCTGCCTCATATCCTTAAAGACAACACAGGATATTTACACATCTGCACTGCCCGCAAGGAAGATGTTGATGTCGGACGCGTTCAATCATCAGCCGCTGTTTGTATTGGATGGGCGGTAAAATGGATTTGGATGGTCGAAGCATGGATGCACGGAGAACTCGGAACAGAAGTTTTTGATCACGATTACATTTAACACCATATGTCACAAACTGTAATTTTTTCCGAGCGCGCTTATACCGCGCTTTTAACCGAAACGTTATGTGAAATTAAAACCGAAACCGGCGGAATTTTTCTGGGTCATCATGACAACGGTAAATGGTATATAATAGAATCTATCGATCCCGGACCCAATTCAATTTTTTCTTCCGCTTATTTTGAATACAATGAGGCTTATGTTAATCATCTAGCCAATAAAATAAATAAATTATATAAAAATCCTTTAAAAATAATGGGGCTCTGGCACCGCCATCCGGGAAGAATGGACTTTTTTTCTTCTACAGATAACGGCACTCATGAAAAATACGTTGTAATAAATCCTTTCGGAGTAATATCAGCTCTTGTAAATATCGATCCTTCTTTCAGGCTTTCTATATATTCCATCTCGAGTGACAGAGGAAGGCTTGTCATACCAAGAACAAAATTGAATTATACTGTCGGAGACGATAAAATACCGAATGAGTATCTTCAATATAAACCTGCTGAATTAATAAAAAGGCAGATCGACAGCTTTGAAGCTCAGAACGAAGAAAATCACAAAAAAATAAAATTAATGGAAAAAATTATAACAAAAACTTTTAATTCCAATCATGATGTTCTTGATGTAAAAAACGCCGGTAACTACTCTGTTCCGGTAAGCGACGATGATATAGAGAAAATTATTGAAACGCTGGAAGAAGATATTCATTTTTTTGAAAAGCACGGAATTCAATGCGGAATGTCGCGTGACGAAAATAAAGTGATGTGGTTTTACGGAGAAATTGAACCTGCAAAAAGAACATGCGCCGTTCAAATATTCGCCCACGGCGAAAATACGTATATAAAAAATAAAAATAAAACTATTATTTACGGCTCGGGATTATTCTCCGAAACGATGAATTAAAATAAAAGGATGTTACAATGATCGATTTTAAAAGCAAAAAAAAGAAAAACATGGTTATGCTTCCCGAAGAATTGCTTGTATCAGGATTTTGCGGAGAACTTTACGGAAAATACATTGACTCAACAGGCGTTTTTAATGTGCGCTCTTCTTCCAAAGAAAACGGCGAATTAATCGGCGTTATCTGCAATGAAAATGAAATTCAAAAAGCATGCGAGAAATACAAAGACGTAAAATATTTTATCATAGGTAAACGCGTTTCAAAAGAAGAAGTTACTTTCTCTTATAACAACGAAGTTTTTTCTGTTAAATGCTACAACCTGATACAAAATATTTTTTCGCGTAACACAGGTATTTTAGAATCAACTGTTATGCTTGACAAATGCGCTTTTATTCTCGGCTGCGGTTCTGTCGGAAGTTTAGTCGCTATAGAACTCGCGAAATCGGGCGTCGGAAAATTCGTTCTGATCGACAATGATATTTTGGAATATCATAATCTTTGCAGGCATCAATGTTCTATCGAAGATATCGGCGAATATAAAACGGATGCCGTAAAACGGCGTATTCTCAACATTAACCCCAACGCAGAAGTGATAAGCCGCGTTGAATTTGTTGAAACCGTACAAAAAGAATTATTCGACACGTACTGCAAAAAAGGAAAAGCTGTTATGGTCGGCTGCGCGGACAACAGGCAGGCTGATATTTATACCAATTCTCTTTGCGTAATTTACAGCGTTCCTTTCATCAGTATCGGACTTTGGGAAAGAGCGTTCGCGGGCGAGATTTTTTACTGGCTGCCTGACAGGGATATGCCCTGCTACAAATGCGCAATAGGAACGGGCGACGATTTTTCTAGCCGTCAGTCCGCAAACAGGCACATTTATACAAATCAGCAGGACGTTACAAAATTAAATTTTGAGCCCGGTATTTCCGTCGATATAAATTTTGTTACAACAATCGGAATAAAAATGATCATTGATATGCTTAACAATGATAACGAAAATTACAATCAGCGGCTTCTTCCTTCTCTTCAGCAGTATACGC
>Ga0209755_10002602_pt1 | contig 24418 bp, 26 predicted proteins | sample TergutCo191P1_FD_187301 | JGI IMG/M metagenome (GOLD analysis project Ga0209755, IMG submission 187301) | Cornitermes sp. P1 segment gut microbial communities from Petit-Saut dam, French Guiana - Co191P1 (SPAdes) (version 2) | ecosystem: Host-associated > Arthropoda: Insects > Digestive system...
CGCGGTTACCCGCGTCAGTTTTTTTCGTTCTTTCAAGGTCAGCTCCATGGGTTATGCTCCGGCAGCTTGGGATGCCGGTATTGTCTGCCATTCCCATGGTTTGATTTTTCACGTGAGGCATCGCCTCGCTAGGGTTTGATTTTACTTGAGGCAATGCGAACACTTGACAAGTTCGCCGCGAATCAGTATATTATGTGTATAACAACGCAAGGTAGAGCAGTTGGCAGCTCGTCGGGCTCATAACCCGGAGGTCGCAGGTTCGAGTCCTGTCCTTGCTAAACCGCTAATTCCTTATGGGATAAGGAATTAGCTACGGACTGACCGACAACGGAAGTCCTTAACCATCGCATATAGCGAAAAGTGGCACACAAAGTGGCTTAAACCCACTTTAAATGCTGGCACGAGGTTAGGGACATGAATCACCTCCCCTTTTCCATTTTCAAACGACCTGAAACCCCTCTACTGCGAATATCGACAAACAACCCGAAAAGCAGTATATTCAAACCATAGACCTGACGACCATGGGCGGATGCCTGCTGTGCTTAGTTGGGCAAGGGGGTTCCATGAAAAAAAATTCAAAAACACGCATTGCCATTATCGGGTTGGGGGTTATCGTCCTCATTGTTTCACTAACCGTGTTTATACGCACGGATCGTGGCGAGCCTATTACCCATGTCAGGACAGTGTACGCAGGTGGGGGCCATACCGTAGCCATAGGGGTAGACGGCTCGCTGTGGGCTTGGGGGGATAATGGATCTGGCCGGCTTGGTGATGGCACGATAAGGACACGCCATAGTCCCATAAGAATAGGAAGGGATGCAAACTGGTCTTCGGTATCGGCAGGCAATTTTCACACCGTAGCCATCAGAACGGATGGCTCGCTGTGGGCTTGGGGGCGCAATTTTTCCAGCCAACTTGGAGACGGCACTAGAACCGAACGTCGTCGCCCCACTCGAATCGGGGAGGACACGGACTGGGCCTTCGTGTCCGCAGGTATTTCCCACACTACGGCCATCAGAACGGATGGCTCGCTATGGGCGTGGGGATACAACCGGCATGGGCAGCTTGGCGATGGCACTATGGCCGCCCGTCGCATCCCCATCAGGATAGGGGGGGGCATGGACTGGGCGTCCGTATCCGCGGGTAATTTTCATACCGCAGCCATCGGCAAGGATGGTTCGCTTTGGGTCTGGGGAGACAATCGGTTTGGCCAGCTTGGTGATGGTACGACAGCAGATCGACTCAGTCCCATTCGAATCGGGGAGGACACAAACTGGGTTGCCGTATCCGCAGGAGGATGGCACACCGCGGCCCTCGCCGCAGACGGCTCGTTATGGACCTGGGGACGCAATTTTTCTGGGCAGCTTGGCGACGACACGACAATCGAGCGCCATACTCCCACCAGAATAGAGGTGGGTACGGATTGGGCGGCGGTGTTTACAGGTGAATTTCACACCTTGGCCGTCGGCAGAGATGGCTCGCTATGGACTTGGGGAGCCAATGGCTCCGGGCGGCTTGGTGATGGCACGACGGATGCTCGCCATAGCCCTGCCATGGTAGAGTCGGATATAGACTGGGCGACCGTATCCGGGGGTTGGGCGCATACCGTGGCTGTTTGCTCAAACGGCTCTCTCTGGACTTGGGGGCATAACTTTTCTGGTCAGCTTGGCGATGGCACTAGAGACAACCGCCACATCCCCGTGCGGATTACGCCAGACAATGCATACGTGGAAACGGAAACAGACCTGGAAACAGAAATAGGAGCGTTGCCTTAAAACGCTCCTATTGGTTAGCTTCGTTTAGACACTTCCTTAGCCTTTAGCCTTAGGTTTTGCGGTTGTCTTGCTTTTAGTTGCGGAATCGGAAGCCTTGGCTTTTGGTTTTGCAACGGGGCTTTTCCTTGAACCAGCCTGTTTTGCCCCAGCCTCGGTTGCAGGCTTTTGCGCCGTCTTTCCAGCCCTCGTTTTTGCAGGTTCCCCAAGGACTTTCCCTGCCTTGACTGGCTTAGGCTTGGCGGCCTTAGCTGGTTTTTTTTCGGGCGATTCTACAACCTTGACTGTCTTTGCTTTTACCTTGGCTTTAGTCGGGGGTTTTTCGGGCAGTTTTTCCGTAGCCTTGGCTGCCTTTGTTTTTGCCCTGGTTTTAGTAGCGGCGGCAGGCTTTTTCTCGGTCTTCGCTTTCGGTTCTTTGGCTGGTTTTACATCACCATCGCTTGTGGCGGCCTTTTTTGCCCTGGCTGGCTTTTTGGCACCACCTTTACTGGGTAGACTTGCTTCTTCCACCACGGCAGATTCGACCGAATCTACAACGGCTTCACTTTGAACGGGTGTGGTATGTTCAGGTGGTAGATCTGGTATACTGGCACCAGTACCCTCGGCCCATTTTTCGACAAGTTCACGGGCTTCCTTGCTGTTCTGTCCGACGGCAAGAAGCCTGGGAACCAATGCCCCAAGCTTTTCAAAGTCCGCCTGCTGCAGAAAACAGTTTCCCCCCCCAAGGAGGTACTGCAAGGCTTCATCATTTTTGCCCAGCATCTCGTAAGCGTCGGCGGCGTTTTTGGCGTACAGACCATTGTTTCTGTTGAGGCCAAAGGCCCTGACCCAAGCATCGGCGGCGGCCTCGTAGTTTTTTAGGTTCCACCAGGCATGGCCAAGAAGTGCGTATAATGGGGGGATAGAGGGCATGGCGGAGTTTTCCGTCTCCAATCCCTTTATGTAATCGGGCAAAAATTCCACAAGCTCGTCGAATTTTTTAAGCGCACTTAGAATCTTCGCTTTTTCCGCAAAAACCTCCCTTTCGTCGGCACTGTCGGTCATGTTTTTCGTTTCCGCAGAAAGGCAGGCATTGATGTACCCCTCCGCCTTTTCGTACCGCCCAATATGCGAGGCCAACCGGGCCGCAAAAAGAAGCTCGTTCCCGGTTCGCATATCCGTGAAGGTTGCGGTAACGCTACGGGCGATATTTTCCCGCTGCTTCCATGCTTTTAGCACTTGACCGTATGCGGCCTCAAAGCGATCAAGGGCGGCGAAGGTTTCAGCAAGGCACAATCGGCTTTCCGTGCTTATCTCCGTACTTTCGTCCCATTTCCTGTATTCCTCCTCGACGACCTTCGGGGAGGAATCCACCGATAGATAATCCAGCCATGCCTCGCAGACATGGCCATCTACAACTTTGGAATCGGCGGTATCTGGACCTTCGGTCTCCGGACCGTAGGAAACCAGGGCAAAACCCAGGTGTCCGCCTGGAATGGAGGTGTCTTTTACCTCGGCGATCCATTTGCCGCCAAGGGTAAAAACAAAGTGGCTGCCCTTGGCGAGTATCCCAAGGGTGATAGCATCCGATGCCGTCTTGCCCCAATTCATGCCGGGCATTTCTGTCCAGCCGATAAGCGGTTGGGGAACATTGCTGTTTACCGCGTCAAGGCGGAAATAGCCTTTGCTGGAAACAAGCGCAAGGTAATAGGTCCCGTTTTCCATGACACGGAACATGATTCCCGTCGCGCAGTAGCCCCCCGAACAGTCAAAGCGGAAACGGGCCTCGATAACCTGATCCACGTAAACACGGCTTGCCGTTTCGAGCCAAGCCATACAGTTTTTCTTCTTCAAGCCAAGAAACAAAGACTTTTTTTCGAGCTTGGCATTGTAGGAGATTTCCGGTTTAATGTCAAAGCAGGATCTTTCGGGTTTGGAGAAGTCCGCAACCCATTTTTCCTTCATCAATTCGACTGGGGGGTATTTGCGCCGAATTTTGTTTGTGAGAGCGTAGAGGGGACGTTTGATGAAACTTAACATATCTCATTATTACCATAAATTCCTCGAAAAGTCGAGATCCTTCCTGGCATATTTATCCACCAGTAGGCGGATTGACTTCCCCCTCTTTTTAGTGTCGCTCAGGGGACGCTTGATGAAGCTGAGTATGTCCTCTGGCTATCAAAGATTCGTCGCACGCCTGACCGCTGGCGCAAAGTCGCTTTCCGCACGCCCCTCGGCTGGCATTATGTCGTTCCTTGGGTATTTATCCGCTGTTGGCGATGAATTTAAGGCTAATTTATCCACTATTAGGAGATATTCACCCGTCAAAAGGGGGCAGTTGCCCATCAGAAGGAGGCGATTGCCCACTGGAGAGAAGCAACTGCCCGTCAGAAGGAAGCCTCTGCCCAGTGGCGAGAAGCCGCCCCTGGCACGTTCCCCTATTGGCAGAAGGGTCGATGCCTTTCTTATGGTCGCCACGCTTTTGGTTTTGGTGCTTGTTGGCACCGGCTATCTTCGCAGGGCAACGGCAGACACGCCTGCACCTGTCACCGTTTTCGTTTCCCCACAGTTCTGGGCGATGTTCGGCGATATTGCCAGCTCATTTATACGGGAATTCGAGGGGCAGAACCATGGCGTTCGAATAATGATGGCTGGGGATGAAAACCTGGACGTTGTTTTTTTTGATGACAGCAACTTCGCCGCTCTTGTGGAAGCCTCCGCCCTGGCATCCCTTTCCCCTTACATATATACCGAAACCGAAGAAGACCAGTGGGCGCTGCCATTGGTGTCATTCGTAGACCTCTTTTTCTATAATGTTGATATCCTGCAGGCGGCTGGCAACGACCGTCCGCCGGGAACCCGTGCCGAATTCCTTGCCGCCGCAAGATCCGTTGCGGAGACCGCCGCCGCAAATCAGGAAGAGATTTTCCCCTTCGCCCTAGGTCTTAGCGAGATGGACCCCCTGGGGATTCGCCGGGACTTTTACCCCTGGGTTTGGGCAATGGGAGGGGAAATACATTCGGGCTTTACCGCAGACGGGGCTTTGGCACTTACAGGTCCAACGACGAACACCATCAACTTTCTTGCGGAAATGGATAGAGAAGGGTTGCTCGCGCCAGGAAGCTTCGAGAAAACAGGACGGGAACGAATGGGGCAATTTGCCGAGGGAAAAATCGCCATGCTGCTTGCATCAGCTAGGTACATACCCTATGTAAGGGATGGCGCACACGGGGTAAATTTCGATATTACTGCGGTTCCAGTAACAGCACCCGGAAGGAATCGACTGGGAATTTCCGGAATCTACGCAGGCATTTCCAGCGCAAGCACACAGACGGATAGAGCATGGGCTTTCCTTGTCTTTATTGCCGGAAGAAGCCATTTGCTTGCATCTGCCACCAGTGCGATTCCAGGCAGTTTCTTTGTCACTTTTCCCAGTAGGTATATCGAGGAAAACCCGATGTATTTAAAAGCCTGGGATATTTTTGAGGCGGCGGACATAGTTGAATTCCAAAGCGACAATCCGTTGGAAAAAGACATCAGCCTAATCATCCGTGAAATGCTAGTCCAGGCGTTTGAGGCAGCCGAGTAATGCCGCTACGCAAGAACCAGCAATGTTGCCAAAGACAAGTTGAGTGGTGCTATTATTCCCGTATCTGCCCTGATCCGCTTACCAGATATTTGATGGTGGTAAGAGCCTCCAGCCCCATAGGGCCACGCACATGGAACTTCTGCGTACTTATCCCCAACTCCGCACCGAAACCGAACACACTTCCGTCCGTAAAACGGGTGGAGGCATTCACGTACACGCAGGCGGCATCGATCTCCATGCGGAACCTTTGCACCGATTGCAAGTCCTGGGTAAGGATCGCCTCGGAGTGTTTTGTTCCGTAACGGTTGATGTGGGCAATGGCTTCCTCGCATGAATCAACGGTTTTTACTGCAAGGATATTGTCAAGAAATTCTGTTTCCCAATCCTCTTCGGTTGCGTCCTTGAGCACGGTTGGGATTTCTTTTGCTTCCCTCGATGCGGCTGCTTTCGATGCCGTGTCACAGCGCAGTTCCACCTTGCCGGCAAGCCTTTCCACCAGCGAGGGCATCAGGGCGGCAATCGCATCACGATGCACGAGCAGGGTTTCCACGGCGTTGCACACGCCTGGCCTTTGCAGTTTTGCGTTTGCGATTATCTCCACTGCATTATCCAGGTTGGCACTGGGTTCCACGTAAATGTGGCAATTACCCTCGCCCGTTTCGATAACCGGGATTCGGGCGTTTTCCACCACACGCTTAATCAGTTCCTTGCCCCCACGGGGAAGAACCACGTCGATCCAGCCCCTTGCCGCAAGGATTTCGTCCACGTCCCTGCGGCTGCTAGGGTTTTCCGGATCCAATGCGGCAAGATCCACCAAGGCCACCGCATCGGCAATTCCGCCCCTGGCCTCCAGCCCCGACTTTATGGCGGACACAAGCGCCCTGTTGGACTCCAGCGCCGAGGACGATCCCCTTAGCAGGATGGAGCAGCCTGCCTTGTACGCAAGTGCGGCGCAGTCAACGGTAACATTGGGCCTGGATTCGTAAATGATCGCCGCCACGCCAAGCGGCACGGAAACCTGTTCCACCAAAAGCCCATTGGGTAAAGCCCACCCCGAGCGAACCGTGCCAACGGGATCATTCTGCCGTATCACGACCTCGACCCCTTCGATAATGCCATCGATACGCCTGTCGTCCAGGGATAGCCTGTCAACAAGGCTCTCTTTCATACCACCGTCACGAGCCTTTTCCACGTCACGGGCATTGGCCTCCAGTATAAGCGCCCGATCGCGATCGATGGCCGCCGCCGCCGCCGCAAGGGCCTTGTTTTTTGCCGCCGCATTTTCCAGGGCCAGCCTTGCCTGGGCCTGCTTTAGCGAAACGAAAATGGATTGCAATGAATTCATGGGGAATTATAGCACGAAAACGGCGGTTTTAAATAGCCGTTCAAGTCTGGTGTTTTGAAATGCCCACCTTGACACTATTTCGTGAAATTTGATACCCTGAAAGGGAACTTGGTTTTTTTTAAGGAAGTATGATGAGAGAACGACTTGTGTATTCCACAAAAAATGTTTCAGATATATCCGTAGGACATAGACTGTTGTTGTGGTCTGGTGTCATGCGACGGTTTTTTTTGTACGTGTTCAACAAAAAATATGTGAAGGAAAGTGTTTCAAAATGCCAAGGGGAATGTTTGCGATGCGGAGCGTGTTGCAAACTTGCTCTTAAGCAGTGCCCATATTTGACATTTAACGCAGGCGGAAAATCATCCTGCACGAAATATGATATTTCCCGAATGCCAAATTGCGTGGTATTCCCGATAGATCATCGGGACATAAAGGAACGGGACACCGTTTCGAGCACGCCATGCGGTTACAGTTTTACATCTGATGATGTGTAATGATTTGCGGTATACTGCCCTGACATGGAAAAAGTAAAAGCCGCCATTGTCGGCCTTGGTCGCATTGCAAGCCTGCTTGAGGACGATGCCCTACGGGAAAAGCCCTGCACGCACGCCGGCGCAATCGCCTTAAACCCCGACTGCGAGCTTATCGCCGGCTGCGACTTTGAGGATGAACGCCGTCGGCTTTTTGCGGAAAGGTGGCAGGTTCCCGTATACGCCGATGCCGTCGAGATGCTAAAGGCGCACAGACCACAGCTTCTTGCCATCGCCACCCATCCTGACAGCCATTATAGGTACTGCAAACTCGCCGCCGACATGGGCATTCCGGCGGTAATATGCGAAAAACCTCTGGCCGACAACATCGGCGAGGCACGCAAGATCGCCAAGCTTGGGAAGCTTGCCATTGTCACCAACCACGAACGACGTTATTCCGAAGACTACGTCCGTGCCAAGGCAATATTGAACAGCGAAAAGTTGGGACGGCTTTTAAGCGTGCGAGCCGTTCTTTACATGGGCAAGACAAAACGGCTGTTGGATGTTTTCTGGCACGACGGCACACACCTTGTTGATGCGATTATGTTCCTTACCGATTCGGTACTTAAACACCGCAGATGCTGGGGCGCAAAACTTACCGCCACGGCAGGTACCGCCTGGCTTGAGGGTGAACTGTGCGGTAAAGCGACCGCAATCCCGGTTGTCATGGAAGTGGGGGCGGAACGAGATCACCTGGTTTTCGAGATGGAATTTTCCTGCGAAAAAGGCAGGCTAAGGATAGGCAACGGCATCTTTGATATTTGGGAAAGCGCCCCCAGCCCCTATGCCGAAAAGTTCCGTTCCCTTAAACGCACCAACGAGGTTTTTACCGGCCCCACTGGTTACTTCGCCAACATGGTAAAGGATGCCGTTGCCTGCGTAAAGGATCCTGGTAGACAGCCAGTGTCGGGAGCGTCCGACGGACTGCGAGTAATCGAGTACCTGAATTCGGTAAAAGCCTGGCGACGTTAAGCCATTCCGTTCAAGGAAGTTTATTGCATCATGGATCCAGCCGATAGCCTAGCATTAAGTTCCTTATTGCCTTTTCTTTATTTCCCCAACGACAATGACAGCACCGCCAATGATTCTACTTACTCCAGCAATTAACAACTCTACCCTACTTTACCTAGGTCCCTGGCTTATTCCACCACGATTTATTTCGCCTAACGCTCATAACGAAGTATGGCAGAGTTCTTAATCTCCACTGCCTCAAGTGCTCGTTTTGCTTCCTTTGGCTCTCTGTGTAACCAATCTAACGTCAAATATGCACCAACTATATTCATTTGCTGCTTGTTGCATACCGAAGAAACATTGTATCCCTCCACTTCCAACTCGTTGACAACATCAGTATTGAACCACTCCTCAAAAGCAGTTGCAATATGCGGAGCAAGAGCCATTACCTCTTCAACAACACCATCGACCTGCCCTTCGTCGCAATCAAAATCATCGACAAGCCTTTTACGCAAAGCTGCTTTCTCTAACACTTCTGTGCCTCCTTCCAAATTAACCCGCCATTTTTGAATTTTCCCATACTAGCTCTTGATATCCAAAAGCATCTGCCTCAACAGGCTGTTTGGAGTATGCCTTAAAGTTAAAACCGTTACCTGAAATATAGTTAACGCGAGTTCGATGGAAAAAAGAAACCCCAACCCGCAGTATAATGGGATAAGCAAAAAATCATTATACGGAAACGGGAGGGGGTTCTATGAACGAAGACATTATAACAAGAATATTCTGCGAGGTCGACGACTTCTGCAACGCGCTGGAGGCGTACCTAAAAAGCCGTCCGCTGCCTACCGACACAGGCAAGGCGTGGTTTCCGTGCGGACGCATGGCCCTAAGCGAGGTAATCGCGATAACGCTGCTATTCCAGCTTTCAGGCTACCGATGTCTGAAGCTGTTTTACAAACAGGCGGTTCAGGGGGCGCAGCTCGAACGGTACTTCCCCCGGACGGTCAGCTACAACCGTTTCGTGGAACTGATGCGGCACAGTCTGATGCCGCTTGCGCTGTACACCAGGGGTTTCAGGCTGGGCAGTGGAACCGGCGTGGCCTTCATCGACTCCACGCCGCTAAAGGTGTGCCACAACAGGCGTATTTGCTCCCACAGGGTGTTTTCGGGCCTCGCAGGACGCGGGAAAACCTCGACCGGATGGTTCTACGGGTTCAAGCTGCACCTTGTGATCAACGACCACGGGGAGATACTCTCTTTTTTCCTGACCGCCGGCAACGTGGACGATCGTAACGCCGACGTGATCGACGGTTTGTGCGGGGAACTAACCGGGAAGCTTTTCGGGGATCGGGGGTATATCTCCAAGGAGCTGTTCGAGAGACTGTACGGACAGGGGCTTCAGTTGGTAACGCGCTTGAAGAAAAACATGAAAAACGTGCTGATGGATATCGGGGACAAGCTTATGATGCGCAAGCGGGCGGTGATAGAGTCTGTGAACAACCTTCTGAAGAACAAGTGCCAGGTGGAGCATACCAGGCACCGCAGCGTCGTCAATTTCCTTGTCAACCTGCTTGCGGCGGTTGCCGCCCATGGCTTTCTTTCCCGCAAGCCGTCAATCCACCGTGGAACATCATCGCCTGTTCCAGTCGGCTAGCTGTCGAACTCGCGTTACAAACTAAAATGCGCAAACCAGTCCTCTCTGGCAAAGGGGATTCTGGTGGTTACATATTGCGAAAAAAACCTCGGAGGGAATGTCTTCCGAACTCAAAACAACTTTCCGCTCTTTCTTTCAGGATCGGCAAGTGCGGCGATTCGTTTCGGCATTATTGGATGGGTTGCGAACAGATTGACAAACCAAGGAAGAAACTCGTTTCCCTTCTTTGTCTCCCGCAAATAATCTTCCGCATCGACGTATTTATAAAGATGTCTGCCAGCGGAAAGGAGCATTAGCTCGTTGACTCCATTGCGTCCAAGCAGAAGCTGGGCGACTCTGTCGCAGCTATATTCCATGGAGCGCGAGTGCATGGTGCCAAAAACAGGAATCAAATGTCCCAGAGAAATTAGCAGTATACGCGAAAAATCAGCATGCCTAAAATAATGATGCCCGAACTCATGCGCCAGCACAAAGAAAACAGTATCAAAGTCCTTGTGCTCCATGTACGCGACATCCACAAGCTCCGCGTTTAATTTGGCGTAGCGTCTGCCGAAAATAGTGGCGGCAAAAGCATTCAGCATGCCGTTTTTCTGCTCAATGAAAACAGGCGGAACCTTTTCCATCCCCAGCTTTTTTGCGAACTCAATGCTTTTATAGTATATCTCCGGAAAATTTCTTTCTGTGACTCTTATCGCGGATGCCCTTGCTTTGGCATAGTTATAGTACAGGGCAAAAATTATGATTGACGGAAGTATGAAGAGAACCCCCAAATCGCCGATGTCCGAGGTAAACACAGTAATAACTGCCACAATAAAGATAAGCACGCAAAGCCTGAACAATGGCTGCTCGGCTTTGTGCCTGACTTCTGTTATTTCCCGTGGTTCTATCGGGGTTATATTTTCCAGGTTTTGGCGTATTGATTCTGCAAGCATTGACATAGTGCATTACCCCCTTCATTTGGCTCAAGAATTAATCTTATTTTTATTGTCAGACTCGGTGTTAGCATAGCATTGTCTGTGGAAAGGTGTCAAGCGCTTTTTTGTCACTTTTCTTAGATTGGTAGAATAGTATGGATTTCCAGCGCAAAGCCGTCAAATACAAGTAGTAAAGACGTACCTTCGTGGAATTACCCCGAAACGCTGGCACCCAGGCGGAAAACCAAAGCCATTCTTTCATTGGGCAAGTGGGTTTGGGCCAGAACGAGTTCCGTTCTTGTGCTACTCGACCATTTGCACAAAAAATAAGATGGGATCTCTTTAGGTTTGCTGAAATACACGATTGGAAAAGGTATATGGCTTATACAAGGCGGCAACGCAACAGTGTCAGTCATCGGTTTTCAGCTTCGTTTTGCGGGGTGACCGGCACTTTTTTACTACCGGACGAAAAAGCCGCCGCCGTGCCCATTATGGTGGACATGCGCAAAGCCGTGTGGTTTACCGTGCAGAGGGTGGAACTGCTAAAGGGGCTGTCCACGCTTGAAGGCGATATCTTCAAGCACGGTTTCTATCTTGACATCCGCGTCCGGAACATCCTTGACCACCTCAACCTTATACGGATTAAGCTGGAGGAAAACCCCGCCGTCAAATCCGTGCGGCAATCGGCCTGCGTTTAAAGGCGGTTGTTGGGAAACGCTATGGAAGTACTGCTAATCGAAGACCACGAGGTGATGAGCGCCGAGATCGCAACCCTGTATATCGACAAACACCATCCGGCCTCCGCCTGCAAAGACGATTGGCGTTTGCTCGGGTCGGGGCCGACCTACCCGGCCCGCAAAAAAGGCGAAAAGGCATGACCAAGACGCGCAAAGCCCTCCGCTACCGCATGGCCCACATCCCACCAGCCACGCGCCTTGCCGCCGAGAAAGCAATCGTAACCATCGTTTCCATTGCCCTCATAGTCGTCCTGGGCATGACCGCCTACGCCGTTTTCATGGTGAGGCTGGAAAGAACCGTCCCGTGGGTGCTGTCCGTTCTGGTCATAACCGCGACACTCGGCATCGTGTTTTCGCGCTTCGAGAAGAGGTGGAAGAAAGCCGAGCGAGAATAGGCAATGACGGGAAATTGAGGGATAACCGTCACCGTTTTGCGAGCATCCTTTCCACCTCCTCCACGGTATACCCCTGCTTGAACAGGTTGAGTATTTTGTCCTCGCCTCTGGCCTCGCCTATACGCTCGCCTTCCCGTTTCGCATCAACCAGCTTGGTCTGCAAGTCAAGCTTGCCCTTGTACTCGCTTTCAAGACGTGCCCGTTCCACCTCGTTGCGGCTTATGTTCAACAGCACCCCACCCGCCATGGCAATACCCTCCACCCGTCCGGCTATCTCGTTTATTTTCGCCCGCATCGCAGGATCGGTCAAGTACTCGAAAAACACCGCCCACCGCTCGGCGTTACCCATCTGGGCAACCGGCTTCTTCGCGACTTCACCCAATTTCGCTAATTCCAACGTGAATATCCGGGTTCTGCCGCCAAGCGAAATGTTCCTTGCTGGGTCAAAATACTCGAATTCATGAAAAAAGTCCCCATCCAGGAAATACGTCCTGTTCCCCAGTATCGCGATTTGGTACGTCCATTTCAGATCGCCGAAGCTCCTGTCCTTGCCCATTATATCCTGAGTGGCGAAGAGCCTGGCCGCATGGAACTCCAGCCGCACCGGCTCGAAGTTGTTCGGATTCAGGCACATCTCCACGTTCACCTTTTCGCCGTCCGCGGTCTTGCAGTTTATGTCGAAACGAATCTGCCGATCCCTGGTGTCCTACGGCGCCGGCTCGTTCGCGGTTATGTCCAGCGCCTCCATCTCCCTGCCCACGATTGCCGAGACCAGCCCGGAAAGCGCGCGCCTTGAGTCGCTCGTGTCCCTGGTGAATACCGCCTTGAAAATATTATCCTTGCGAATGTCGAGCAGGTCTTCGGATTCGTCGAAAAGCATTGTTGTCGCCACGTTGCCTCCATCGGTTGCTAGATCAGTATAGCACATGGCCAGTGGGATCGCCAGCAATCCCTAGCACATCGCGGTCCAGTGCCCAAGGTGCACGACCAACGCAACGGTGTGGGTCACCGGTTTTCAGCCTCGCTTTTCGGGGTGACCGGCACCTTTTTCTTACCCGAGAAAGCTTTCAGGCAGCTTTTTAGGCTTTTTGGGGCACGCTTAAGCCATTCCCGAGGCAACGCGTCACCTTGACACAAGCCCCCAAACGTCCGATAATCAAGCTGTGAAATACATCGTCACTGAAGATCACAGGACGGACTGGACCCTCTGCACAAAAACGGACGACTGGCTGTGGCTGGAACATGAAAGGGGATGGCTTCCACTGGATAAACCGGAAAAAATAGATTAGTCAAACAAGGAGAAAGCGATGATCAAGACCGTAAAATCCGCGGACCTTAAGGGCAAGCGGGTTATTATGCGCGTTGACTTCAACGTGCCGATGAAAGACGGGGTGGTGCAGGACGACACGCGCATTGTGGCGGCGCTGCCCACCATCAAATATATTCTGGAACAGGGGGCGAAGACGCTGACCCTCATGTCCCACTTGGGCGACCCTTCCAAGGATGCGAAAAAGGCAAAGGAAAAGGCCGAGAAGAACGGCTCGCCAGGTTCTGGCGCGTCGTTTGACGAAGACGCTTACATTAAAGGCAAGCACCGGATGGCGCCGGTTGCGGCGTATCTTGAGCAGAAGCTGGGCAAGCCAGTGGTTTTCGCCGGCGAGGACGGTTGCTACGGAAAGAGGGCGTTTATCGAGGGCCAGCCGGATGGCTCGGTTGTCATGCTGGAGAATACCCGGTTTCATAAGGAGGAAACCGCCAAGGAAGCGGCGGATCGGGACAAACTGGCGCAGGAACTTGCCTCCTACGGCGAGGTGTTCGTGAACGATGCCTTTGGCACGGCCCATCGCGACCATGCTTCCACCGCCTCGATTGCCAAGTTCGTTCCCGTGGCGGTTGCCGGGTTTCTGATGGAAAAAGAGGTGGATTACCTTGAGCCAATTGTTACCAGCCCACAGAAGCCGCTGGTGGCGATTATCGGCGGGGCTAAGGTTTCCTCGAAGATTGCCGTGTTGGAAAGCCTTTTGAAAAACGCTTCGGCGCTGATTATCGGCGGCGGCATGGCGTACACCTTCTTGAAGGCGCAGGGGTACAAGATTGGGAAGTCGCTTGTCGAGGATGACCAGATTGACACGGCGAAGAAGATTCTGGAAGCGGCGAAAGGTGTGGGGGCGGAGATTGTCCTGCCAGTGGATCATCTTGGTGCGACTAGTTTTGATGCGAATGCCATGGCCATACCGGTTGACGAACTTGACCTGCCAGACAATCTTATGGGCTTGGACGTTGGTCTGAAAACCCTGGAGAAATACAAGGCTGTGCTTGCAACGGCGAAAACCATTGTGTGGAACGGTCCCGTCGGGGTTTTCGAGTTCGACGCTTTTGCGAAGGGCACCGGAGAAGTGGCAAAGCTGGTAGCGGAAGCCACTGGGAAAGGTGTGGTTACCGTGGTTGGCGGCGGCGATTCGGTGGCGGCGGTGAACAAGTTCGGGCTTGCCTCCAAGATGAGCCACGTTTCCACCGGCGGCGGCGCATCGCTTGAGTTGCTGGAAGGCAAGAAACTTCCTGGCATCGAAGTATGCCGAAGCTAGGGGGAGAGTATGAGCAGACCTTATTATATAGCTGGAAACTGGAAAATGCACATGACCCGTGCGGAGTCGGCGGAACTTGCGAAGGCTTTGGTTGCGCAGCTAAAGGATGGCAAGCACAAATACCTGGTTGCGCCGTCCTTTACAAACATTGAAACCGTAGGGACTATCGTTAAGGAAACGAACATTCGGCTTGGTGCCCAGAACTGTGCGGCTGAGGAACAGGGCGCGCATACCGGCGAGGTTTCGGTATTGCAGCTAAAGGATCTTGGCGTACAGACGATCATTCTTGGGCATAGCGAGCGGAGGCACGTATATAAAGAAGACGATGCGCTTATAAACCAAAAGGTAAAGCTTGCGCTTAAACACGGCTTCGAGGTGATTCTGTGCATAGGCGAGCTTCTAGAGGAACGTGAGGCAGGCAAGGCCGAAGAAATCTGCGAAGTCCAGACCGTTAAGGGGCTGGAGGGAGTAAGCGCGGCGGATCTTGCGAACCTTGTCATCGCCTACGAACCAGTCTGGGCTATCGGTACCGGGAAAACAGCCACTCCAGAGGATGCCGATGCGATTCAGGATTTTGTCCGAAGGGTTGTGGCAAGGCTGTACGGCGCAGATGCCGCGGAGAAGATTGTCATCCAGTACGGTGGCTCGGTAAAGCCGGATAACGCCGCACAGCTTATGGCAAAGGAAAACATCGACGGAGCATTGGTCGGGGGAGCTTCCCTGAAGCCGGAGACTTTTGTTCCCATTGCAAAGTTTTAACGGGACTATGGCACCTGCATTTACGGGATCTAGTAAATGCAGGTGTCGTGTCAGCTATTCAATAACGTAAATACACCAAACTGTTAACGTAACAACATTCCACGTAAATTTGCCGCTTGCCAATACAACAACCTTGCCCTGAAAGGCGAGGTTTCTGTTTGATACACAACCCGAAAATCCCATCAAAGCGACCATGGAACGGGTTTTCCCTGGTTGACAAACCGCATATCGGACTTATACTTAAATGAGAATCATTATCAGAAGGAGAATGACAATGGCAAAATTCATTTGTTCCATTTGCGGTTTTATGCACGAAGGTGCACAGGCTCCCGAAATCTGCCCACAATGCAAGGCACCCGCCACCAAATTTAACGAGAAATCAGGCGATGGCCTGGTCTTCGCCGACGAGCACAGAATCGGCGTGGCAAAGGACGTTGATCCGGAAATTGTCGAAGGGCTCAGGCAGCACTTCATGGGGGAATGTACCGAGGTTGGTATGTACCTCGCCATGAGCCGACAGGCCGACAGGGAAGGCTATCCCGAAGTTGCGGAGGCCTACAAGAGGATTGCGTTCGAGGAAGCCGAACACGCCTCCAAATTCGCCGAGCTACTGGGCGAGGTTGTCGATGTTTCGACCAAGAAAAACCTTGAAATGCGTGTTGCGGCGGAACACGGTGCAACTCAGGGGAAAAAAGACATTGCGACAAAAGCGAAGCAGCTTAACCTTGACGCAATACACGACACCGTACACGAGATGTGCAAGGACGAGGCACGTCACGGCATGGCGTTCCAAGGCCTGCTGAACAGGTATTTCCAAGCGTAGTGAAGTGAACGGCAAAAGAAAAACCGCTCAGCGACAGTTGATTTTTAATGCGGTAAGGGAACTCAACACGCACCCAACGGCAGAGCATGTTTTTGAACATGTGGCTCGGCAGTACCCGTCAGTCGGCAAGGCCACGGTTTACCGAAATCTAAGGCGAATGGCCGAGTCGGGCGAGATTGTAGACGTTGGAAAATTTTCGGGTTCCACGCATTACGACCACAACTGCCATGAGCATTTTCATTTTGCGTGTAATGTTTGCGGACGAATCTTCGACGTAGAAGGCGACTTTTCCGACATTCGCAGCAGGGTAGGGGACACGGACGAATTTGACATTACGTCCTGTCGCGTATCCTTTGGCGGCTTATGCTGGAACTGTAAGGCCAAACACGGTTCTTGACGGTTTTGTTCTAAAGGCACGGCAGGCAGGTTGCGGATTAGGCTCAATTTACCTGCCATGCCGAAATTCGTGCCGTCATGCTTGTCAATAGATCTCACAAAACTATAGGAGGATAATATTTTGAGCGCTCATCAATTTGCGGATATTCGCATACCAATTAGTGCGAATAATCCTTCCATAATGCGGGACGAGGCACTCTGCATTAAATGCGGTGCCTGTAGGCGTGTATGCGAGACCGATGTCGTAGTCGGCAGACTTTATGATCTGGAAAGTACGGGCGACAGCCCAATTTGTATCCATTGCGGACAGTGTGCCAATGTATGCCCACAGAACTCGATCACCGAACAGTACGAATACCACGAAGTGAAAAAGGCCATTGTTGATCCTGATAAGATTGTCGTTTTCAACACATCCCCATCGGTAAGAGTTAGCCTTGGCGAGGAGTTTGGGCTTGAGACTGGCACTTTTGTCGAGGGGAAAATGGTGGCCGCCTTGCGGATGTTGGGTGCGGATTACGTGCTGGACACCAACTTTTCCGCCGATTTAACGATCATGGAGGAAGCCTCCGAACTGGTCGAGCGAATTCTTGACAAAACAAAACCGCTGCCTCAGTTTACAAGTTGCTGCCCAGCCTGGGTAAAGTTTGTCGAGACCTTTTATCCCAATCTGCTGCCTCATATTTCCTCTGCCAAAAGCCCGATTGGTATGCAGGGACCCACCGTCAAAACTTATTTTGCAAAGGAGAATGGGGTTGATCCCAGACAAATAGTAAACGTGGCGGTTACGCCGTGTACGGCAAAAAAGTTTGAAATCCGTAGAGCGGAAATGTGTGCTGCATCGAAGGAACTCCACATACCCGATATGGTGGACATGGATCATGTCATAACGACAAGAGAACTGGCGAAATGGCTGAAGGAGGAAAATATTGATTTCCGCACTTTGCAGGACAGCGATTACGATTTGTTGATGGGTGCGGCTTCCGGGGCTGGCGTTATTTTCGGCAATACTGGGGGAGTAATGGAAGCCGCCACCAGGGCCGCCTATTACTTCGTGACTGGCGAAAATCCATCGGGGGATTACCTGAATCTGCACGCCGTTCGTGGCATGGACAGCATCCGTGAGGCGAAAGTCAACTTTGCCAAAATATCAATTCGTGTGGCGGTTGCCCACGGTATGAGCAGCGCAAGGCAAATTCTAGAGGACGTGGTTAACGGCAGGTGTCATTATGACTTCATAGAGGTTATGAACTGTAGGGGTGGTTGCATCGGCGGAGGTGGACAACCAAAAACCGAGGTGCCGATGTCCGACAATATCCGCAAGTCTCGCATAGCCGCACTCTACAAAAAGGACAGTGGTATGTCGCTACGCTCTAGCCATGAAAACCCCGACATAAAGGCGGTATACAAGCGGTATTATGGAAAACCCTTAAGCCCGCTTGCCAAGCGATTGCTGCATACCTCGTACCATGATCGCAGCGGTGATTTGGGGCATAAGGGTATCGTGGAAAAACCCCTTCTCGTTGCCGATATACACCGCTGCTCTATTTGTGGCTATGAATATACGGGAGATTTGCCCGAAGATTTTAACTGCCCCGTGTGCAAAGTTCCAAAAGAAAATTTTATGCTTGTGTCAGGGCATCATTTGGTAACGAATAACTCGGCGTAAAGCTTAGGGCCTCTCCGCAGTTTCGCAGAGTCGGCAACGGGGAGGCCCTGCTTTTTGACTCGCTGAATCGCCTGTTTGCCATGGACGGAGGCATAAAGGTATACCCAGGCCATGGCTCTGTTACTTCAATTGCGGAAGAGGCCCGAGGTTAGGGGTTCTGCGGATAATTCAGGTTCTCTTGACTCGGGTTTTTAAGAAGCTCGGCGTACCTTCGGCATTCCCATTTTGCCATGTCAAGGTTCAGTTCCTGCCAGTTGCCGCATTCCACCGCCGATGCACCGGGGATAGGGCCGTCGAAACTTTCCACCCATTCCAGCATTTCCCGTAGCAGGGGAAGAATGGCCTCGGAATCCAGGCCGCCCTCGACAATCAGGTAAAAACCCGTGCGGCAACCCATCGGCCCAAAGTAGACCACGCTGGAAGCCCATTTCTCGTGGGAGCGCAGAAAAGTGGCTCCCAGATGCTCGATGGTATGAAGCGCAGGCATATCGATTACAGGCTCTTTGTTTGGTTCCTTAAAGCGAAGGTCAAAGGTCGTAATCGTTGCGCTGTCGAAGCGATCCTTGCGGGACACGTACACACCTGGCTTAAGCCTAAGGTGGTCTACCTGAAAACTAGCGATTTTTTCCATGGCTATCCGTTCCTTACTATGCGGCGCACAATCTCCGCCGAATGTTTCGAGGCAATGGGCAAAAACTCGTCGAACGTAACCGGGGATTCGACGCCGGCGATGTCGGAAAGGGCGCGTATGACCAATGCCGGCACCGAAAACAAGCTGCAGCAGTGGGCAATGGCCGCACCTTCCATTTCCACGGCGACAACGTCGGGGAAAACACGGCGCAGTTCGGCAATGTCATCCGGACGGTGCATGAAGGTGTCGGCGGAACCTATAAGCCCACGACGATGGCCAAGATCCGAGGGAAGCGCCTTTTCCCCCTTAAGTTCGCCCAGGGCCTTTTCCGCCCTGGCAACAAGGTCCTCGTTTACGGGAAAGACCGGCGGCTGCCCCGGAAGCTGTCCTGGGGCGTAGTTGAAGGCCGTAACGTCCACGTCATGGTACAAAAGACCCGTGGAAATAATAACGTCTCCGAAGCGAAGGCCTGGGGCTATGCCGCCGGCGGAACCTGTGTTTACGACAAAGGCCGGCTTGAAAACATGGATTAAAATGGAACACCCCACGGCGGCGTTTACCTTGCCTATGCCGCATTGCAGCAGGGCAACGTCTTTTCCTTCGAGTTTTCCCGAATGGAATTCAAACGTGCCGAATTTGACCACGTTGGGCTCTTCCAGAGAGCCACGGAGAAGGGCTACCTCCTTCTCCATTGCGCCGATTATGCCTATCATTGACACCTCCTGGTTTTATGTTCTGGTGGGAATGGTTTCTATTAGGTTTGGTTCCCAGATTACGGTGCAGTTTCTTCCCCTTGCCTTGGAAACGTAGAGGGCTTCGTCGGCCCGGCGGATTATGTCATTTGTTTCCAAATTGCATTCATGGTTAAAGGAAAACACCCCTATGCTGATTGTTATCGGGGGCAGGGCAATTTCCCACGGAACCTGCATTTCGGACACGCTGATCCGTAGCCTTTCCGAAACCAGCCATGCGGTGGCACTTTCGGCATTGGGAAGCAGAACGGTGAATTCCTCCCCGCCGAAACGGGAGGGAATGTCGTCGGTGCGAACGTTCTGCTTGATAACCTGCGCCAGGCTTTCCAGCACCTGATCTCCGGCAAGGTGGCCGTAGGTGTCGTTGAATTTCTTGAACCTGTCCACGTCTACCATGATTATCGATGACGTAAAGGAATTGCGGTTTGTCCTGGCGATTTCTTCTTTCAGGCGAGTCATAAAGAAGCCGTGGTTGTACAGGCCCGTCTTTATGTCCCGTAGCGAGTGCTCGTAGTACAGATGATTTTTTATCGCCTGGGACACGAAGAACATGAACTGCTCCAGGAATGCCATCTCCTCCTCGGTGTAGCGCTCCTCCGTGCTTTTGCCCCCGATTAGGACAATGCCGTAAAGGTCAAACGGGCCGATTATGGGAATGACAATTTCCGGCTGTACCTCCCTGAGCGGCGCGATAATCTCGTAGTCATTCAGTTTTTTTTCCATCTCGGCAAAAAAGATCGGCTTGGGACACAGGGAAAAGAAAGGTTCGAATGCGGCGATGCTGTCTAGCTTAAGTTCCTGGTTGATCAGTTCGGAGTCGCAGTATGACCGTATTGTAATGTCGTTACGGTTTTGAACTGGCTTCCATATGAAGGTAATAAACGACGGGCCATAATGCTCCGAAAGCTGCCTTACCGTGGCTTCCAGAATATCTTCTATACTGGTACGGGTAAAAATGTCCAACCCTCTGGTAAAAAGGGTTTTGTAGGCCTTTATCTCCCTGTTAAGGCTGGCAACGTGGGAAGCCACCCCGATATCCTTCAGGAAATCAAGATTTTCCGCTATTTTGGGGTCCGAGAAAAATGCTTTTTCCAAATCCTCGATATCGATGTTAGCCGTGTACTTTTTCATCTTCAAGTTACAGAGAAATGCTCGCAAAGTGAAACACGCCACTCGGATCGAGATTCCTTGTCCTCCCATTCGAAAACTTTTTTTATCCTAAATCTCTTTGCGCCCTTCTGATTGTTGAAATGGATTATGCCGAAACGTCCCCCTCCAATATAGCCTACCGTATCGTCCTTTTCGAGATGTTCCCTTTCGGCAATTCGTTTTATTGCACAGTCAAAATGTACGGATTTGCCTGTTTCCGGATCGGAAATGACCGTTGAGAACTCCTTTATGGGCTTGTCGCACCATATGCATATGGTAGAAGGCAGGTTAAGTGCAGGCGGTTTCGGTGGAACCCACTTGGGGCGCTCTACCGAGCTAACCCTCTTCCTGGTAAACTTTAGATCGCCAGCCACTGAAAAATCAACGGCCCGTCTGCCCCTGCTCTTTGACGGCTCGCCGGCACGGTTCTGCTGCTGGGGATTTTCCCGATCGCGGCGTTTAAACTGTTTTTTCCGGCCTTTCTTAGAGCTTCCCCCCTTTCCGCTGCCTTTCATGGTTTCCTTCCCCGTGCGAGATATCTATCAACTTGTTACTCAACACAGCGGCAATGCGCTGAATTGCCGTATGTACGTAGTCCCTGTCGTTGATACTCTTCCGCAACTGTTCAATTCGTGTGGAACCTGTAGTCTGTTCCAATATCATCATACAGTCTCCATAAAGGCTGATGCAAGATGGGTAACCGCCTCTTTGCCCACAAAAACCACATCAAAGCGAATAGCCCTTAAACCATATTGTCGATGCGTGGACAGGAAATACTTAGCTGTTTCTATTATCCTGCCCTGCTTTTTGCGGTTGATGCTGTGTGTCAGGCTTTCGATGCCAAACACGGACCAGGCTTTTACCTCGGCAAACACCAGGGTTTCCCCGTCAAGGGCGATAATGTCGATTTCGCCGGTTCGTCCCCGAAAATTTCGGGCAACTATGCTCATTCCCGCTTCCTCCAGGGCTTTGGCGGCCTTGTCTTCGCCTTCCTTTCCCAGTTTAACCGTCGTAGACATGCATTTCCGAAAGTTCAACGGGATTCATTGCCTTGGCGATGTACAGCCTTTTCTCCGTCAGTAGGTCTATGAAGTATTCCTCCTCGCCTCTGGGCATTTGACTGAATTCGTTCACCAAAACCTGGAGTTTTGGGCGGAGTGGGGTGCTTGCCCGCACTTCCGATACCCTCGCCACCGTGCCGTTGTTAAGGCGGACAAGGGAACCTATGGGATATACCCCCATGGTAAGTATGAACACCTTTAGGATATCCGGGTCGAAACGACGGGAATTGTCGGCGAGAAGGTTTTTGTTTGCCTGGTAGCCCAGTATGGAGTTGCGGTAGGGCTTGGAGCTGACCATTGCCTCGAACGAATCGGCGATGGACACAATTCTGGCCCCGATGGAGATGCTGTTGCCAGGCAGATTGTATGGGTAGCCGTTGCCGTCCCATCGCTCGTGGTGCTGAAGGGCTATTTCGCCTATCTCGTCGGGATAGGCAAGATCCTGGACGATGATATCACGGGAAAATATGGGGTGTTTTCGCATCTGCCTACGCTCCTCCTCGGTTAAGGCCCCCTTCTTTTCAAGGATCTTTTTTGGCAACTGGAGCATCCCCACGTCGTGGAGCATGGCGGCTACGATAATATAGAGGGTTTTGTGGGATGGAAGCCTAATTTCCTGAGCCGTAAGCGCGGAAAGGATGGCGATATTTACCGCACTTTTCGCCATTTCATAGCCTTTTACCTCGCCCCCCAGGACAAAGCCGACAAATTGTTCTCGCTGGTTCCTAAGAGCCTGGAGTAACTGGGTGCTGATTGTGTTGATGACGCGGCTGTCAATGACACTGCCTTCGGAGACTTTTAAAAGCAGGCCGTTCATGCGTTCGATGAGCATCGTGTAGACACGGTACGCACCCTTGTTTTTCTTGATTGTCGAAAACGAATGCGCAGCGTTTATTCTTGAAACACCGTCTACCAGATCATCGCTGTCGGGATCCAAAGGTTTGCCGGCGGTCACGACTGTTTCAATGCCCAGTGCCTTAATTTTGTCCAGATCCTTCTGTAGAATGGGAATTCGGGCAGGAACAAGAACATTGTCGTTGTCGATGTAGATTGGTTCCGAAAAGGCTGTTCCCGCTTCCAGGGAATCCAACGCAATGGTTTTAAACTCAGACTCAGTATCTTTCTGTTCGTTCATAATACGCCGCCTCGTTTTTAAACGCTTTTGCCGTCCTGCTTCACTACAAAAGCAAGAATCCTTGCCGCAGCTTCCCAGCACCAAGGGGGTATATAATCACCTGGCTTTGCGCTTACATCGAGCAACGACGCAAGCGTGGCATCCTCCACCACGGCTATTCCTGCCTCTTCCGCAATGGCAATAATCCGTTCCGCTTCCCTGCCCCTGCCGGATGCCAAAAGCTGCGGTGCCGGATCCCCATGCGTGTATCCGATGGCCGATGCAAGTCTCTTCTTTCTTATATTATACCGTTTCATATACCGCACGCAATAGGTTATCCGGGCAATCCGAGGACTCGCAAGGGAAGTCGTCCATGCGGCCCTTTACGGAAACGCATTCGACGGGGATTCCGACAAGACCCGACAGATCCTTGGTGAAGGAATCGACCGCCATGGACGGGAGTTCCGGCGCAAGGTAAGCGGTAAGCCGTGTTATGGCCCCGTTTGCCGATTCCAGCGTGAAAAGCCAGCGTCGATCCGCTTCGCTACTTTCGGTAATGTCCAGTAACATTCGTCCAGACTGATTTGCCGTTAGGTTCCCGTTATCCAGCAAAATTCTCATGGATACACGGAATTCCCTGCCGTCCATGTCAAAGCCAAAGGGAAGCACGATCCAGTGCCGTCCGTCCTTGCAGGGAAGCCTGTTCAGGATTGCAAGCAGGGGATCCTTCCCTGCGGATTCAAGTACCTGTTTTCTAAGTTCGTCGGCGGAAATGGGATCGGTTTTTGACCCCCCTTCCCTTTCATCCCCTTCGTCCTGTTGCCTGCGTTGCCGCCTTTCCTGTTCCCCGGAACCTTGCCGTTTCTGCCAGTCTGGGGTTATGGCTTCGGCATAGACCCCAAGCCCTTTTTGGGTAAGCTCGACACCCTTGCCCTCTGCGGCGGCAGCGGCAAGTGAAAGCGCCTCCCTGATTCTTCCCAAGGCTTCCGGGGCGGTATCCGACATGGGCATTGCCGTCTGTGCCGTGGGTGTGGGCGTTGGCATAGGTTGTGAAAAAACCTGCTGGCGTATCGCCGCCATCAATTCTGGCTTTATGGGCAAGGAAAAGAAGCGAGCGAACGAGACTATGGAAGCGGAAAGCCTGTCGGAAGGAAGCCCAGCGGCGGCAATCAGGGTATGTATGGAATGAGGAACGGGCGATGATGGCATAGCCGGCTTTGCCGTTGCCGGCAGAGGGGATGCCTTTGTTTCGGTAGAAGCCGACATTTTCTGCGAGGAAGAGACATTTTGCTTCGGCTGCTCTGGAACGTTAGTTCCAGAGGCTCTTTGCAGGTACATGATTCCATTTTAACATGAAAGGCAAGGTTGTTGCCCTGAAGGCCAACCACGGAAATCAATTTTCTGCTGACATCAAGACATGAACGAGCTTCCGGCAATCCAGCAGGCATGCGAAATCGTCAGCGCCTCGCCGACGCTGTGGAAGTAGCCCTGGGGACTGCTTGCACTTTTCGCTCGAAGCATATAGGATTGTACCCATGAGCGTACAGGTTTCAAAAGTTCTTCCGACGAGCTTCTTCCGACGAGCTTCTTCCGACGAGCTTCTTCCGACGAGCTTC
>Ga0209755_10002603_pt1 | contig 24413 bp, 24 predicted proteins | sample TergutCo191P1_FD_187301 | JGI IMG/M metagenome (GOLD analysis project Ga0209755, IMG submission 187301) | Cornitermes sp. P1 segment gut microbial communities from Petit-Saut dam, French Guiana - Co191P1 (SPAdes) (version 2) | ecosystem: Host-associated > Arthropoda: Insects > Digestive system...
CTCGGCCGGTGTTTCTGCCGTTTGGGTCGGTGGTGTGATTTCGGCTGTCTGTTCTGTGGCACTCAAATCAATGCCCCGCTCTATGCAAATCGCCTTAAAACTGTCATCAATAGCATTTATAAGAGTATTTGCCTCTTTGCGTACAATGTCCAGTGATGCCTTAAAATTATTAAGGTCTTGCGTACTCCAAGTTGCAAGATACCCAAAAGAATTAGTACCGGTCTCAATGCCGTATTTTTGACACACAACATAAGAAACGCTTTCAGCTTCAATTTCTTTAACTTCTTTGGGTGTGGCTTTTTCTTCGTCTGCGGCTTTTTTACTGTCATGCAGATTTGCATGGGTAATCTCGTGGATAATCGCTGAAATGGTTTGAATTTCACTCATTCCCTCACGGATAGCGATTTTCACACCATATTGGCAATATCCGTCTAAGTTTTCTTCCATCGCCTCAAACTCGATAGGCAAGGGAGCTACTGTTTTTAGAGTATCTAAAAATGCCTCATAATGCTGTACATTACCCTGCAAATCTTCGGCTAATTTTGGCAGCGGCTCACCATAAGTCTGCGATACATCAAAAACAGGTACTAACTTAAATGCAATGTTACGTTTAGGGATTGAAGTCATTTCTTCCATGATAATCTTGCCATCATTATCAAGCATTGCCGCACCTGTTTCGGGGTCGAGTTTCTCCATCATCTTCTTTTCGGGCTTGATTTCAATAGGTGCAAAAATGCGTAAAGATTTTTCGCCCTTTTTGACTTGCCTGTTAAACTTCTCATGCCACAATTTGTAACTTGCAACCCTCGTTGCGTTGGGCATCTGTTGATGAATGAGCATTATATTGCGGCTTGAATAGGAATAAAATTTGGACATGGATTTCAGATAATCCTTATATTTGTCGCTGGAAAATAGTTCCTTGATTCCCGCTTCAAGTTTAGCGGTTAAATCTTTGGTTCTTAGTTCATTTTCCGCTTGCCGTGCGGGTTTTGTAGCTGTATCAGCCATCATTTACCTCCTTCGTTGTAAGTTTAAAAATGCCACCTGCTTGTGGAGCAGATGGCTAAAGGTCAGCGTTCTTCTTTGCTGTCGAAATAATCAGCCTTATGGCGTTCTCGCTTGTCATCAATGCGGCCATCCCTATGCCGCTCTTGCTTGCGGCGTTCAAATTCTTCTATCCGCTCAAACATTGACGGTTTAGGCACGTTGTTTATAATACCGTCACCAACCATATTGTAGTTTTCTTCCGCTTGGATTTCAGCAGAGGCAAGATAATTCGGTTTTTTCTTAGCCATTTTTCTTTCTCCTTGCATCAAATTCCATCTTGAAAGACGGATAACCCTCGTCGCTATCATCTAAAATGATTGTGGCATTGTAGCTCTTGCCCGACTTTTCAGAAAAAAGCCCTGATAAATAAATACGCCCCTCGGTTAGAAGGGCGGTTACAATTTCCTTTGTGAGCGTGACACGCTTTTTTGTGAAGAATTTGCTTTCCTTGAAAAAGGCAAACTTACAATCTTTGTCGCTGCAAAAGAAACCTTTTGACGATTCAGCAACATCACCGCTACATCGCCGGCATTTACCAATAACTTCACCGGTACCGCTTTTTCGGCTGCTTGACGGAAATAATGCCTTAAGTTCATCCGGTACGGTATTATAGGTTTTTACTGTTACGGCTACGGATTGATTTATCGCCGACATGAAATTATCGGCACTCAACTCACCATGTTCAATGCGTTTTAGTTCATGCTCCCACTCAGCGGTCAGCATGGGCGATTTTACAGTATCGGGCAAAACCTTAATTAGATTAACGCCTTTGACTGTAGGTAATAGTAATTTATCTTTACGTTTCAACAGTTCAGACTTCACAAGATTTTCTATTATTGAAGCTCGTGTAGCAGGTGTGCCAAGACCTTTACGCTCGGAATCTTCGGGCATATCTTCCGAACCCGCTGTTTCCATTGCAGAGAGCAACAAATCCTCTGTAAAATGCTTCGGAGGTTTTGTGAAACCCTCACGGACAGAGGTTTCAGCGGTAAACTCTTGCCCTTCGCTTAACTTAGGCAGTGGGTTGTCTCCGTCCTTTGGGGTTTTGCCGATACTTGTAATAAATGCCTGCTCAACTGCTTTCCAGCCGTTTTGAATGATTGTTTTACCTTTTGTACTAAACACTTCACCGCCTAACTCCATTGTAATGATTGTTTCTGTGTATTGGTGCTTTTCGGACACTGCTGAAATAAGGCGCGTGCAAATCATTTTGAGGATATTTCGCTCTGCGGTGGGCAACGCGGAAACATCAGCGCTTGGCATGGTAGGTGTAGGGATAATGGCATGGTGGTCAGACACTTTTTTGTTGTTGACCACATTTGAAACTGTTATTTTTCCAACACTAACATTAAAAGGCAAACATTCTGCTACGCTCTTAACGAGCGCAGAGATCCCGTCAGCCATATCGTCGGTGATAAAACGGCTATCGGTTCTGGGATAGGTAATGATTTTCTGCTCGTAGAGATTTTGCACAGCACTCAACGTCTGAGCGGCAGTGTAGCCAAACAGTCTGTTCGCCTCTCTTTGCAAGGTGGTAAGGTCATAAAGCTTTTGTGCTGATTCGCTCTTTTCTTTTCGCTCTATGGATTTCACAATAGCGGTCTTTCCGTTGCAGTTTTCGGCAATCGTTTCAGCGGCTGATTTATCTTGTAATCGCTCACGCTCTGCCTTGAGTTCACCTGCCAATGCCTCAACTACATAGAACGGCTCTTTTACAAAGTTTGCGATTTTATTCTCACGTTCCACAATCATGTTAAGTGTGGGTGTTTGTACTCTCCCAACTCTAAGCTGTGAATTGTAGAGAACGGAAAACAAACGAGAAAAATTCATGCCCACAAGCCAGTCAGCTTGTTGCCTGCACTTAGCTGAGTGGAACAGTCTGTCATAGTTCGAGCCGTCTTTAAGATTCTTAAAACCATAAGCAATAGCGGATTCTTCCATACTGCTAATCCAAAGCCGCTTTATAGGCTTTTTGCACTTGGCGTGTTCGTAAACAAGCCGGAAGATTAATTCGCCCTCACGCCCTGCATCGCAAGCATTTGTGATTGTTGTTACATCACTTAGTTTCATTAAATCCACAAGGGTTTTAAGTTGTTTTTTAGTGCTTGCTGTGGCGGTATATTTCCACTCTTGCGGTGCAATCGGCAAATCTTCATACCGCCATTTAGAATACTTCTCATCATAATCTTGAGGCTGTGCAAGCCCCAAAAGATGCCCGACACACCATGAGATAATATAACCGTTACCCTCATAACTTCCGTCACGGCGAGTTTTTGCGCCCAGCACATCAGCTAGTGCTTTGGAAACCGAGGGCTTTTCTGCGATAACGAGATTATACATATGCTTTTGTGTCTCCCTTTTTATTTTTCCTATCTTCCTTATGGTTTTGCCCTGTTAGAATGGCAATACCGCAAAGCATGGCAACAAATAAGAACATACCGCCAAGAACATAGTTCACAATTGGCAATAGTTCTCCTGTTTGCGGTAACTCTATATCTTCAAGTTCGGAATCAGAAATATTTACATCACGCTGATTGGTAACTTCAACCACTATCGTTTGACGATTTTCCACGGTGAAAAATATCCTTGCAGTTTCGGGGAGATAACCAAAAGTAGCCCGTATTTGACGTAAGAAGTATTCGCCCGGTGGAAGTCCGTGAGTTACTTGTCCGTTTATATCTGTTACAAGTTCAGTAATTCTTGAGTTATCGGAAACTCTGTAAACGACAAATGCGGCACCTTGAAGCAAATCGCCCGTTTGCTCCGCTCTCGCTAAAATTTGCAAGTTACCACCACTTGACGGTGTAGGCGGTCTTTGTGTAGTTCCTGCACTATTGCCGCCCGATGCCGAAGGTGGTGCGGAAGTTTGGTTTGGCGGTATCGGTGTCTGTTGTGCAGGTGGTGTCGGCGTAGGAGTCGGCATACTCGGCGGTGGATTGGGGGTTGATTCCTGTACAGGGCTTGGAGTCGGCTCTGCTTCGGATAGAATAGGCCTTATCCTAACCGTTAAATCAGTGAGTCTGTTTTCACCGATTCTAAATGCAACTCTATCGGGGTTGATTATAAAAGTGTCCGGTACAGCGGTCTGTCTCAGAAAGTAATCACCGATTGGCAGCTCTGCAAAAAACTCGCCCAAGTGGTCTGTCACAAAATTAGCCACACCCACATTTGTTTGGCTGTTATATACTGTAAAGCTTACATTTTGAAGCCTTTCATTGCTGCCGTCTGCCAAAGCCGTAACAAGTAAGCTGCCATGCCGTGGTGGAGCTTGGGGTAACTCCTCTTCAATCGGCCTGTTTATAACAGTTACCTCCGTAATGGCATTTGCTCGGATAGTGAAGTTGAACCTATCCATATTTAGCTGAAATCCGTCAGGAGCTATAATCTGTCGCAAGTAGTAGTTCCCAACTTCTAAAAATGCGAAAGCCTCACCAAAACTGTTTGCTACAACTTCCGCGACTCGTTCATCGCTCATAGCATCGAAAATACCAAAAACAGCACCCGAAATACGTTGGCGGTAGCCGTCTGCAATGTTTGTGATGTTTATACGGCCTATTTGTGGCACAGGGGTTTGCACAGGGTCCTCAATCCATTGAGCAATTACTATTGTGGGGTCATCATTTATATAAGTTTCGGCGGTGAAAATAGTTTCTGTGCCGTCTTGAATGGTGTTCCACCCGATAAAATTAAAACCTGTTCGGATAGGTTCTGCTAACGGCATGGCATTACCAAGACTTGAGCCTTGATATGTTTGTCTTACAAGGTCATATGAGTCTACAACACCACCGTTACCATCAAAAATAACTGTTACAATAATTGGTTGCGGTGAATCCATTGTTTCGCATTGAAAATACAGTGATATATCATCATAGAGAGTGAAGCAACTGCCGGCATCCACAAGGTCTGTTTCATCTTCAATATCGTTGTTTTCATGTTCAGTACCGATGATGCCATCTTCAAAAGCGGCATAATCATCAGTTGCATCAGAAGTCTCATCTTCGTATTCACCATTATAGGCAAATGCGGTCAATGCGCTCCCCGATAACATAATAAACACGAGCAAAATAGCTGTGCTGAACCTAAATAATCTTTTCAATTAAAACCCTCCTTCGATTTTAATTGCCCTTACGAGCAATCTATGTGTTGCTACTCTGATTGGGGTACAGGTGTACAAGGTGATGATTGAGTCATTTTGAGGCTGGATAAATGCAATTTGATTTTCGGGTGTGATTTCCAAAATCTCAAAAACTTCAAAAAGCATTAGTTCTCCACTCATTGCTCGAAACTCAACTACATCACCGAGTCCAACCTCTCCCAAACGGTTAAACATTGAGCCAAACGAATAATTTCTATGCCCGGCGATGACGGCATTTCCGATTTCACCGATTTGTGCAGTCTGCGGTACTCGCCCCGGTGCAATTCTCAACTCCGGTTCATCTACACCCTCCATAACAGGCAAGATTAAATCAATGCTGTCTATGGTTAGAATTCCAATTGGTATAATACCATCGGGAAATTCAGTAGGGTCAAGCGGTATGGGAGTTATCACACTTGAAACTGTTTCTTGTGAATCTGTTGTAGTATCTTGTAGTACACTTGCCAAAGTTTGGCTTTCATTTTCGGCAATTACCGATATAATGTTCTCCAAAAGTTCGTCTTGCTTCATTTGATTGGCTTGACGTTCAATTGATGGAGAAATAATCAGCCAAAGGCCAAGGGAAAGGGCGGCTATCATGACCGCCCCTAAAAGAACTCTGTTTATTCTCATAGTCCATCATCCTCAAATTCTGGTTCATCATCGTCTACGTCGTAGTCATCGCTTTCATCAGAAGGCTCATCCTCAAATTGCATTTCTTCGCCTATGTCATCCTCGTCCTCATCTTCATAGTCGGAGTTACCGCCTTGCTGTTTCGGACGAACAATTTTGAAGTAATACCCGGCACCGCCTGCAATTCCCACGGCAACGAGTAGGAAAATCATGGTACCATTACCACCGCTTTCTGTTTCGGTTGCGGTAGTTTCAACAGCTTCATAATCTTCCGGTTCTTGTTCTTGCGGATTTTGCGGAGCGGTTGATACAGGAATTCCTCCATCATTTACGATGAGTTGCTGTCCGCCTTCTTCTGCAAGGGCTATCAAATCCTGTTCAGTGACGGCATTTAGAAAATACACATTATCGGTTGCCCTTTGTCTGTCCACTACAAGAAAAAATACATTACCCGCAGGAGTTGTAAATGTAAAAAATTCCTTTTCATCGTGGCTTGTAGCATTATCTGTCACACCGGCTTGTCCATCAGGAGTAAAGGGGTTACTTGTTATAGGTATGCCTTGTGGTTGTTCGGTCTGAATGGGTGTTGCCATTAGTCCGATATAATGGGGGTTTCTGATTGTGGCTACATTAGAAGCAGTCCCTGCAAAGTCAACAGCATAAATTGTAATTTCATCACTGTTTCTAAATGCAAGCAAGTCCACTGTCAAAACACCGTCCACACGGAAGTTAAACCGCTCGTCATTGATAAAAATTGCCTCAATTCCCAAAAATCCTCCGGATGCAGTTATTCGCAGAGTTTCATCCTCAACTATTACGTTAACGGTCGGTCGGTTATCGTTTTGAGTTGCGGCATATGCCGTCATGGGTAAATGAAAAGCACTCACACAGAGCATGAGTGCCAGTAAAGAAATAAATTTAGTCCTCATTGATTGAATCCTCCTCGTCAGTATATTGTATGTTCTTCACCGTTGAGTTGTTGAGTAACTCTAAATTAGGAACGATACCGCCTTGTTGTTTCTCTTTGAACATCGCAACAAATGCGGCAAGTTCATCGGGTGCTATTTCTACGCCCCGTACAGCCGATATAATGTCGGCATTTTCAAGGTCTGTGAGTTGCTTTTCAAGTTCCCTCAATCGGTTTTGACCTTTGAGTACCTTGTCTTTGGTTTTTGTGATTTCATCTTTTAACTTATCTATTCTTGGGTTCATAGTTGCTCCTTTCGCACTCCTATCTAAAATCTAAAAAGAAAATAGGGTTAATTCTTATACCGCCAACGGATACCTCAATATGAAGATGAGGCCCTGTTGATGCTCCTGTGTTGCCAACTGTGGCGATAACATCACCACGGCTAACAGGCTGTCCGACTGATACAAATATCTCATGACAATGGGCATAGCGGACTTGATTGCCGTCAGCACATTCGATAACGACAAAATTACCGTAACCTCCAGCTTGATAACCGACTGAAACAACAGTGCCATCAAGAGCGGCAAGTAGTGGCGTACCCTCGGGTCTGCCTATGTCTATGCCCCAATGAAAGCGCCTGTCACCGTGTATCGGGTGTATGCGATAACCGAAAGGGCTTGACATAAATGGCCGCCAGTCAAATTCAAAAGGGTTGCCAAACATCTGTCTTGCACCTTTAGACTGCATCAATATATTGAAATGTTGGGTCTGGTCATCATCCATAAACTCAAGTGCCACATCAGTAAAAGAGCGTGAAGTCAGATTAACATTAAGTATATGCCACTCATATTCCACGATTACTGTGTAGGTATATGTGTATGTGTGGGTATTGCCATCTTCATCAGTCCAACTGCCTGTGCCTGTCCTTATTTCCTCTCGTTGCCTGATTTCAACCTCCGGTGTAAGGGTGAGAATATATTGAGCATCGAAAATAGCTCTAATGGTTGCCTCAACCTCTGCAAGAGTGAAATCATGATGCACCGCCGATAAAAAAGCCATTAGAGCAAATGGGTCATGTCCTATGCTGTCAATTGAAAACCGGTATTCGTCATAGCCGGGGTGATTTAACTCAATATCGTTGATATATTCACGCAAATCTGTTTCCAGTTCTGTATATAATATACTTGCAGAATTTATATCCTCAATTTCTGCGGGATAAGTAGAAGCTCCGACAAACGAGGACGAACCCGAAAAGATTCCTACACACATGGTAAACAGAGATAGAATAAGAAAAATACATAGTCCAAGCAATATCACTTTTACCATGAACACAGGGTTTTTGCGGACAATCGCAGTAACTGCTTTGCCCACCTTAGCGGTGATGCCAACCGTTTTTTTTCCTGTTGTTGCAGCACTTTTAGCGGCTTTGAGGTCTTTGGCGTAGTTACGCTTAATAGCCCTTTTTTGCATAAACCGTGAAAGGGGATTGCTTTTTAGCTTTGGATTATCCCCAAGAGCCTTTTTATACTCCAACTTCATTTTATTCTGAATGGATTTCTGCTCTAACTTAGCCACACGGCTGTATGGGCGATTCTTGTGGAAACGGTAAGCGTTTTTTGCTGTTTGTTTCGCGCCTCGGTAGCCGCTTTCAGCCAATAGTTCCGCTTTGTGGCCAACCTTAACGCCTACGTTTTCATGTTCCACTTGATGCACTTTTGCGTGAATCTTAGAAGCAGCGATAGAAGAAGCTACCCCTGCAACCTTTACTGGTAACACTTTACCTTTAGGCTGATTCCACTTAGCTTCCTCAATGGGAACTTTTTCCTTCTCATGGGTCAGTTTTGTGACGGTTTTGCCCCTGTTCTCATCAAACTCAAGAGATTTCTTTTTAATTGTCTTGGTCGGCAACTTCTCTTGGGCTTTTTCTAACTTGCTGTCAATGATTTCAACTTGTTTTTCTAGTTTCTTTACCGCCTTTTCGTCTTTAGTAAACTTTAAACGGTTGCTTGTCTTACCATCCGATGGATTAACCACTTCGTCTGTGCCGATTTTGTCAGCGATTTTTACATTATCAGAACTCTTATCTGTCGGCTCGGCATCGGAAATGGGTTCTTGCTCCGGGTTATTTTCAGTAGTCAAGTTGTTCTCAATTTCGTTTTCCATGTCAGCGGTTGGCATTTCATTGGCAGTCTGTTCCGGACTCTCAGCGTTTTCGCTCTGACTAAACTGCAAAGACGAGTCTTTGTTTTGTAACTTTGATTTTCGCTTGTTTTTCGCAATAACCGCTGTTTTTGCAATAGCGGTAGCGCCAAGTTCAAATCCAAACCGAGTAGCAGATACAGCGGTGTTTCTATCCGGGGTTTCATCGGGGGCGATATTTCGAATAAGATTAGCCGCCCCATGTTGTAACCCCGATACGTTCAATCCTCTGGTACTGTTATCGGCAAAAGGTACATCGCCCGCAGGGGGAAGTGCCGCCCCTACTTGTTCATTCGGAGCGGCGCTTGTTTGATGCCGGGCATCGGCACGAGTGTCCTCATGCTCATACTTCTGTTGTTTCTTTCGTTTTGCTTTTCTGTCATCATCAGAGGTAATATCTGGTCGGCTTGGGTCTTTGTTATCGTCCTCAAATTGGATTCTACGGCTCATTACACCACCTCATCTAACTTAGTCGTGAGTAACCGATATAGTTCAGTTTCCTTGGGGAAACGGTCAACAAATGGAATAATTGTGTTGCCGTGGAATAAAAGTCCCTCGCCGGCCGCCGATTGAGTTACATATGATAGCTGGTGCGGACTTATGCCTAACTGCTTGGCTAAAATCGCCCTGTCACCGCCCGCTTGGTTAAGCATGAGTAAAAAGTCCGAGTTCTCAAAGATATTTTCAATCTCACGAGAGGACAGCAAATCCTTTACATTTTGGGTTATGCCTGTTGGTATACCGCCCCATTTTCTAAAGCGTTTCCATATTTCTATGGAGTAAGCGGCGGTCTGCTCCTCTTTGAGCAAAAGATGAAACTCGTCTATATAGAACCAAGTTGTTTTCTTTGCGGCCCTGTTAATAGTAACCCTGTTCCAAACAGCATCTTGTAATATGAGCATACCTAACTTTTTAAGTTGTTTGCCGAGTTCCTTAATATCAAAACACACGAGCCTGTTGCTCATATTTACGTTAGTGCGGTGATTGAACACATTGAGCGAACCTGTTACATAGATTTCGAGCGACGTAGCGACGTGCTGTGCCTCCGGCTCCACTTGACTTCTGATAAGATTATATAAATCTTCTAATATTGGCATATTTTCAGGGCGCGGGTCGGTCAGATAATCACGGTAAACAAGCCTTACACAGCGGTCAATAATTGTCTTTTCGGTTGGAGAAAGTCCTTCTTTGCCGCCAACAATGAGTTCGCACAAAGAGAGTATAAAGTCACTTTTTAGCGTGAGTGGGTTTTCTTCGTCCGAGTAGTCAAGGTTAATGTCCATTGGGTTTAGATAATGTGGGCTTGTTGGCGATAGCTTAATTGTCTGGCCGCCGAGCCTTGAAACGAGAGGAAAATACTCTCCCTCCGGGTCTGCGATAATGATGTCATCATTTGTTATGAGGAAAGCATTCACCATTTCGCGCTTGGCAGAGAACGACTTGCCGGCCCCCGGCGTACCGAGTATCAGACCGTTCGGGTTTTTGAGGCTCTTTCGATTTGCCATAATGAGGTTGTTAGAGAGTGCGTTCAAGCCGTAATACAAAGCCTCACCGTCTTGGAATAATTCCTGTGTCGTGAAAGGCACAAAGATAGCGGTGCTTGATGTAGTCAAGCCTCGCTGTATCTCAATCTGATTTATCCCAATCGGCAAAGAGGACATAAGAGCCTGTTCTTGTTGGAAGTCCAGTCTTTTCAAGGCACAGTTGTACTTTTGTGCGATACCCGATGCCGCAAACACGAGGGTTTCAAGTTTCCGCTTGGTCGGTGCGGAGTTCAAAACAATGATGGTTACAAGAAACATACGCTCATTTCGTGACTGTAATTCCTTCAAAATATTCTTAGCCTCATCACCGTAAGTGGCTATATCTGTCGGAATTACGTCCATATCATAGCCCGCCCGGACCGCCTTTTTTTGCTCCGCTATCTTCATTGCATCAAGGTCTGTAATTTTACGTTTGATGGTTTTGATAGCCTCCATTTGGTCGATTGATTTGATATGCATATTAACTGTTACTGCATTATCCATGTTAAGGTAATCGGCAAGCAACCTGTCCGTTAGTTCGGGCGCTATTATCTGTATAAAACTGCAAGCACCGATTGTCCTACCCATGCGAAAAGTTTTCCCGCCCCTAAAGTCAAATGAGGTGGGGGCGATAAAATCTTTTGTGTTCATGCCTGTTTTTGCAAGGTCAGCCCAATCAAGTTGCATCTTTTCAGAGCCGTCGGGATGCAGTTGCCCATGAAGAACAGCAAGTCGTTCTAAACCATTCAAAGGGTACGCTTTCACGCCCAGCACCTTGAAGTTGCTTATAATGTCGGTTTCGATACGCTCCAGCCTTGGTCTTGCTTCTCTGAGGTTCGCAGCATCAATGCCGAAAGTAATATACTTCATCTTTACAAGACCATTATTACCTTTGGCAAGTTGGTTTTTCAACATCTCAGCGTACTCAACACGGATTGAGTCAAAATCATCATCTTGGTCGGGTATGCTGATTGACTTTTCAAAGTCCTTCATGTTGCCGTACTTGTTTATAAAGGAAAGCTGAAAGCTGATTGTGCTGTCAAAGTAATTCAGAAAATCACAATATGCCTCGAAAATCTGTGTTTTGTCCTCGTTTTGGGCGAGTTGGTAGTTTATATCACCAAATGTGATTGTCTTGGTGTACAGCTTGTCATTGACACGGCAAATACCGTCTTTATACATATCACGGTAGGGAATGGACTGCTGTGCCGTCTGTGGTGCTGACTTTACACCGAACAATTTTTGCATCAGCGAATTTTTTATCCATCCTTGATTTTGAGCCGTGTTAGCGTTAGGTTTGTTCGCCGTTGCCTTTTTTACAGCTTTCTTGTTCGCCTGTTGCTGGCGCATGTTTTGCCTCAGCCGCTTTTCTTGGCTGAGTTGCTTTTTTGTTTTGCGGCTGTTGTCTACTATCAAATTTATGACCCTCCATTTCTATAATTGAATAAAAATTTACTGTTTTATACGGTCGTTTAGCCGGAAAAAACCAATTGCACCGAATCATGTTGAACAAAATTTTTTCAGCGGGCTGTCCGTCCCGCTCATACATTGCCATGAAAAATGCAGGGAGCATGAGTCCCATCATCAATAAAACAGCAGTGGAGTTGCCAAGCGTTTCTCTTGTAAGAAAAAATACAGGAACACCGATTGCCGCTGCCGAGCCGAAACATACGACTTGCCGTTTCGTAAGTCCAAACATAAACTTAGTTTTTACTTTGGTTAAGTCTTTTGGAATTTGTACAAAAGCCACTAATAAACACCTCCGTCCATATGGCTCAAAATATGGGATATTACATCTATCGTCCAACCATTGCCGATTGCCTTGTATCGTTGGGTATTGCTGATATTCACGGATTTGCCGTTATCATCAACACCGTGAGCTGTGAAGTTGTCGGGCAAGGTTTGACATCTTTCAGCCTCTATTGGTGAGAGTTTGCGGACTATATAATCGCCATCCGGCAAGTTAATTTTATAAAGCCCTGTTTTCGCTCCACGACCGCCGCCGTTGGCACTGATACAGACTGTTTTGCCATGAACACTGTAAATCCTGTCACCTTGACCGCCTTTTCCGATTTGTCCAATACGTACAGGAGAGCAGACAACAGAATCGGTTTGCACCGTTGTAAGGGCATTGAGTTTACCGTCATTGCGAATTTCAAGCCTCTTAAATTTTCCGTTTTCATCACTGCGGGTTCGGAGTGCGGCACCAAATTCATCTGTAATGACTTCATTGGCAACAAAAAGCCCCGTCTTTTGGCGTTTGACCATTGACAGGGCGTTTTCTTTGTGAAGTGATGATAAAATTGTTTGGGATTTATCAGTGAGGGTTATCGGCTCATATACCATTAGACGTTTACCGCTTTGTTTATTGAGATTACTGTTGCCGCCTTTGTAATAACAGGCATCAATACAGTAGGATTTATCACGGGCGGTTATACCATTTTCAATAATATCCTTTAGCAATATGCCTCTGTCAAGAGGTTGTCCGACACCTTCAATGTTCGTCCAGTAAAGCCGCTTGCGTTGCTGTGCTGAAACTAAGGCTGAATTTATAAGAATTGGTTCACATCCGAGTTCATCGGAAATATAATCTTTAATATTGCTTGGCATGGATGCTACATTTTCATAAACGAAGTAATGGGGCTGTATCTGATATACCGCTTTAACAAAACTCATAAACAACTGCCACCCCATGCCGCTTTTATCAATCTCTCTGTTTTGTTTTGCAATACTCCAAAATGTGCAAGGCGAACCGCCTATTACAAGGTCATAATCGGAAAATTGATGAAAGTCTGAGTCCATGACATCGCCATGATGTTTTATGTCGGGGTAGTGGTAGCGACTAATTGACCTTGGGTACTTGTCGATTTCAAATGCCTCATAATCAGATACGGCAAATCCTGCGTTTTCAATGGCTAACCGCCCACAGGATATACCGTCAAAGAGGCTTACCACTTTGAGGGGACGAATCAGAAACAGCCCTCCTCGTCATCCTCAAAGTCGAAGAATGAATCATAACAACAAGGAATGTTAGCCGTTGCATTGTCAGCCATCTGCATCAATCTCATGTATCGAAGTCCGGCGGAAATAACTTCTTCCAATAGTGCAATTTTGATGTTCTCATCTGTGCCATACTTTTCCCGGAGTTCATCCGCAAATTTATAGGTCAGATAACTGTCCTCAAGACCAACTGCGTTTATGACATCAGCAATTGCATCGTCAACATCTTCTTCAATGGCACGGTCACTTAAAAAGTCAGCAATCATTTCAAGAGGATTGTGAAATTTAAGCAGAAACATTGCCTCGCTATCAGTCATAGTGCGAAAGCCGCCCTCAATGAGTTGGACATATGTGTCTGTGACATCAGCAATCCTATGGGCGCTCTCAAATATTTCTTCCTTATCAAGCAAAAGCACTTCGTCCATAAAATCGGCGAAGTTTTGCTCAATGCGCTCAATAAGCAGCTTACAAATTGCTCTGCTTTGTTGTGTATCGTATTTATTCAATTAAATCATCCCTTCATTATATATTATTAATGTGCTGAAAATATGGACTTTGCCAATCCACCTGTTTTAAGGAGCATAAAACAGAGCAGTGCTGTATAGCCCACGACTGTCCATATCGCTACATGAATATTTGCGGCGGTCGCAATGCTCCCGACCAAAACGGCGTAGATTGCTACGCATACCATAATGAGAAATCCTTGGAACGCAACCGCAAACAGTGCTTTAAGGTAGTTATTGCCCATGCTTGACCACTCCCTGTTTACCATTGTAGATAGCGGTATAGGGGCAACAGACACAGTGAGATAGATCTCAAGCATACGTCCGATTACTACTATAAATATAACGACCGACATTATGAACATCGCAAAACCGATTAGTTGAATTTGTAACCAAACGCCCATCAGTTCGCCAATGCCCATGTCTGCCATTGTAGCCTCAAGTGCCGCCATCATTTCTGGACTTCCAAGGTCTGTACTGCCTGTAATGAGTCCGGCACTGGAGTTTATTACACTCTGCGCCATGTCAAAAATAGCCATCACAATGTTAAATGTGTTGGTGAGTATGAAAACGGCTACAAAAGTCTTGAATATCCATTTGAAGATGTTGAATGTATCAAAATCAGTAAGATTGTTTTTCTCAATGATTAGCTGTATCAGTTCGTAACACAGCACGAAAGTTAGTATCATCCCGGCTATGGGGAGTACGACTGTCTCAGAAAGATTCCGAACCATGTTGAACACCCCGGAGTTCCAGCCCTCCGGGGTTTGTCCAACTTGTACCGCAATATCAGATACTTGTTCATTTACATAACCAAATATCCGTGCGAAACTTGCCATGATTCCGTCGATGAGAAACTGTCTTATCCAGTCGGTGATACCATCGAAAAGCCAGTCCATCTATAACTGCCTTAGCTAAAAAGCCCGGTGAGTTGCGGAACAAGCAGTAAACCGATAAGCGCGACTCCGCCTCCGGCCATTAGCTGTTTCATACCCTGTGATTTTGCGCCGGGATTGTCATTTCCGTACCCCTCAAGGAGATTGATAACTCCCCAAACGCCAAGACCTGCTCCAAGTGCGATAACGAGTGTTTGTAGTACACCTACTGCGCTGTCGAAAAATGCCATAAAAAATGCCTCCTTAAAATTTATAGATTTTTTGTTTTGATTGGATATATATAAAACAAGGCTCAAAATGAACCTTGCGCTGGACATAAAAAAACCGCCATTCGGTAAATAGTTTTCGTTGCTATCGAATGGCGGTCACGACGGATGCCCGTTTTTATATAGAGCAATCCCATATTCAATTGTCTTTGAGTAAAAAGCCTATTATGCTTGTTTACACGGCATCTGCGGTCATATCAAGTTCCGCTACAACATAGACATCATCCTTTCTCAGTTTTAGTCTTGAGGATAAATATTTTTCAATGTTAAAGGTGTGTTTCGTGTCAAAATCGGCGAGGTACTTGTAGTTTGGATGTTTTTCTATATTGTACTTCCGTGAGAAAAATGGTCTTTCACCTCTAACTTGTAATATGCACCTTTCGCCGTCCATGACCGCAATCTCGTCCATAGACATGAGGTCTTTGCCAAGTTTTTGAAAGTTCTGCCCATGAGATTCTTGATTGCCCTTGGTGACTGATGTGTTGTACATATCAATTGTTTCTTTGCCGAGCATCTTGCTGATTTCTTCGAGGGTCGTTTTCTCTTTGCCGCCGAGGAACAAAGTTGAGTCCATGTTGCCGATAATCGTGTCCATGTTGTCCTTGTAGATGGATTTCAACTGGCTCTGTGCCTGCAAAATCACACAGGCAGAAATTTCACGGCTACGTATGGTGGCTATCAACTTCTCAAAATTGGGAATGAGTCCTATATTGCTAAACTCATCAAGCAAGAATCGGCAATGGACGGGCAATCTGCCGCCAAACTCATTGTCGGCACGGTCACACAAGAGGTTAAAAAGCTGGCTGTAGAGCAGAGCCACGATGAAGTTAAAACTGCTATCGGTGTCTGAGATAATGACAAATAATGCGCTTTTCTGCTTAATGGTTTCTTCCTCGCCGGTATCAGGATTGATTTTCTTGTATCCTCCGAGATTATCAAGCTCTAATTCGTCCTCACTCATCAACTCCCGAACCTCAGCAATATCAAAGGGTGCAAGCCTCGCACCACATGAAATCAAGATGCTTTTAGCTGTTTTACCTGCCGCCAATTTGTACTTTTTATATTGCCTTAATGCAAAGTGCTGTGGCGCACGTTCTTCAAGTGCCTCAAAGAGATAATCTATCGAGTTCTTAAATTGCTCATTATCTTCTCGGACTTCCATCTTGTTAATCATCTCTACGAGGCTATTCATGTTCTGCTCATGGGGTGGGGCTTCATACCATATATAGCCGATAAGGGCTTGGTACAAAAGTTGCTCCGCTTTAACCCAAAAATCATCCCCGGATTTGCCTTCTCCCTTCGTGTTTTGGATAAGAGCAGTTACGAATTTCAAGATGTCTTTTTCGCTCCGAATATAGCTAAAAGGGTTGTAACGCATGGATTTTTTGAAGTCGATTGTATTTATGACTTTGATGCGATAACCACGTTTTTTAAGCAAAGTACCAACTTCGGAAAGGATGCTACCCTTTGGGTCGGTACACACAAAGGAAACAGGATAATCCTCCGATTCGCACTGCATGAGATTGGGTTTGACAAAAAATCGAGTTTTGCCCGAACCACTGCCGCCAATTACAAGCACATTTTTATTACGAGCATATTTAACCGGCTTGGGTCGGCTGTTCATGGTGAGGGATTCAGTTTGGGTTAGGATAATGTTGTTTTTTGGATTGGGGTCAATATATGGCTTGATGTCTTTTTCATTGCCCCAACGTGCCGAGCCGTATTCTATATCCTTGCGGTACTTTTTGGCATTTTTGCCCCGAAAATACACAACCACTCGGATGATTGTGGCTACGGCGAGAGCCAGCATAAAATCCGGTACAGGAATTTCAAAAGGTAGTGCGTCAAGTGGTAGGGTCGGGATTATTATCAATGCGATTATAAAGATAATCACATAGGGCATATTCATCAGCATTAGCTTTTTTATTTTAGCTGTATCTATAAATCCCGCCCCCTGTCTTTATGCTTGGTTTGGTCAAGCACTTGGTTTTTCACCTTTTCCATCAAATCACGCAGATTGCCCAAGAGTGAAGGCTTTTCGGACTTTTTTGCCATCTGCTTTGCGGAATACTCCTTAAAAGCGGCGGTTACTGCATCCGTATCTCGTGCTTTGAAGAAAACAAGATGTTTTTGGGGTTGCTCGGTGCTGTCTTTTACAACGGCGAAGTCTACGCCATATTTTCGGGCGATACCTTCAAAATCTTTGATGTTCCTGTCGCTGATTTCGATATTCGTAACGCCTTGCCCTTGCCCTACAAGTTGCTTGACGGTCTGCTTGCCTTTTCCCTCATAGTTTTCTATGGCAGTCAGCTTTTTGTGAGCATTTTCGCCGAGTGCTAAAAATAATTTCATAGCTTTAGCAAGGGTGTCAGCGGTCAGTTTGCCGCCTTTGATAACGAGACAAACATTCTTCTCGTTGATTTGGTCGTTATCTACAATATATAATCACATCCTTTCATGGTTCACGCATCTACCTCTCACCCTTGTTGGGGGATGTCTTTTCAGGTGCTTCTTTTTTGTCCTGCGCCACTTTTTTTTCGAGTATATTAAGTGTATCCATAAGCGAGGGCTTTTTCTCGGTGGCTCTCTGTTCTAAACGAGAAACGCAGCCTAAAGCCGATTCAGCACATTTTTTGATACCCTCACATATGGTTCGGTCAGCTTTTAGTGGTTTGCAAAACGCTTCTGCTATTTTACCGACAGGCTTTGCATCTTTGATAGGCTCTTTGCCAAGTAAGACTCTGCCTACATTTTTTAGATGCTTTCCTGCCTCATGGTAATTTTGGCTGATAGTTTCTATTTTGTTTATCTGCTTATTGTCGTGGGCAATGCCTTTGTTCATATCATTGCAGATTGATTCAAGAGCCGGCTTGATTTTTAATAAGTCCACAACATTGTTAAGAGCGGCAATACCGTTCTCTTTAACCTCATTTAAAGCGGTTTTACAGCCATTGATGATGTTATCCTTGATTTCTCCCAGTTTATTGCGTAAGTTTTGAACACGGTTTTGAGCGGAATTTACCGCCTTTTCCATAACAGACTGTGCCGGATGGTTTGCTGCCTTTGCCTCATCAAGCTGTTTTCGCATGGCGTTTAGTTCGACAACAGCAGCGTTAAGCTGTTTTTCCATTGCAGTCACTTGACTGAGCATTGCCATAAAATCTTTAGAGGCAGCCGTATTATCACGCATAACGGACAGCAATTCTTTGACATGGGCGTTATCCATAATAGGTTCGGTTCTCTTTTTTTCGTTGGGTTCTTTCCGCTTGAGTTGCGGTGAGGTCAATTTACATCAACTCCTTATTTTATTTTCAATAGCTGTGAAGTCGTATCACGGCTTGGTTTACATCTTGAAAGGGCGGTATCTGCATTTGGATTGCCTCTCTTTCGACCACAGGGACAATGCCATAGGACTTTAGCACATCATAGAGCCAGCGCCTGCCCTTTTGACTCCAATAAGTGTGCATCCAAACGACAACGCCATTTCCGGTACAAGTGCGGGTTACTGTGTAGCTGAAACCCTGATGCTTCTTGTATAGCACCCAAACACCTGCGACTTTTCGCTGGATGTGTATAGTGTGGAGCAACTTGTTAAACGCCGTTGCGGTCATTCCGTAATCATTGGCAATCAAGGTGATAGGGATAGCATCGGGGTATTGCATAACGATGTCATGATAGTGTGCTTTAGGCGCTAAGAGTGCCACTTTGCTTGCAAGAGCAGTGCTTAGATTGCGTTCTGCGGCAAGGTTGCGGAGCAGTTCAGCGCTATATTCGCTATCCTCTTGCATACGGCGAAGAACTTCCTCGCTGATATATGCACCATGTTTGCGGATGGTCGGCAATACTTCGTCAAAGACCCAACTCTCAAATCGTTCTGCGGAAGGTACTCGGGAGCGGACTATTAACCGATATAAGTCGCCCTCCGGGATAAATTTGCGGACTTGATTGCCGCCGGCCGAAGGGGTGACAGTTTCCGTCACCCCTTTGCAGAACTCTCTTACAGCTCGTTCCGGGTTCTTGTGACCTATTTGCCTTGCACATTCAGTTGCCGGAAAGTGCGGTTTGCCGTTGAGCATTAATATTTCCAACTTTCCAAACTCGCTACTTTCAAAAATTTGTATTGTGTCTTGCATGATTTTCCTCCTTCAAATTAAAATGCCGCCTCTATCGGGCGGTCTGTGATTGATTTTTTTATGTGGTTTTGCTTAATCGCCAACATCGTGTCGGCGTAGTCTTTGCCGATGGGCGGTGGAGCGACTTCTATTTTTATGTGTTGGTATAGTTTGTTGTCTAACAGTTCCTTGATTATGCGGTTAGTTGCATCTTGACCCGTTTTGTCGTTATCAAGGCAAAAGCGGATGGCTGATATATGCGGATTGCGCTCTAAAAAACCAACAACGGAATCAGATGAAGTGCCGCCGAGTGATAGCCTGTGTCCATCCCATCCTGTTTGTCCGATTCTGTGGATTGAAGCGGAAGCAAGGCTATCAATAGGTGATTCAAAGACGGCAACATTGCCGCTTTCCTGTGTTCTTGCAGGGATAAAGAAATTAAAGGCTTTGTTTGAACCAGCCTTGTCTTTCTTGAAATCAGTATCAATCCCACGCATGGCGGCAAAAGCCATCTTGCCATGCTCGTCCTTTCCAACGAACACGCAAACGGCGGCATTATGATATGGACTTTCGGGATTGTAATATCTGCTTTCGTAAACAATCCCCGACATGATGCAATCATTGATTACATCTCTTTCAATGCCACGGCTACGGAGATAGGCTATTGCTCGGTCATTATTACCGTTTGGCTTGGGTGGATAGAATTTGTACTTTTTCTCTTCATTGTGGGTTGGAGTGGCTTTGTCCACGCTTTTATCTTGTGGCGGCGGTATGAAGTACCCTTTTGTCAGAGATTCAACGGCATCCACAAAACCAATGCCCCGCACTTTCATGAGAAAATCAAGAGCGCTGTGACCTCCATATTGAGTAGAGTGCCTAAACCATTTACCGTTTGACATCTTCAAACTGTCATGTGGAACATAGTAGTATTCACCGTTGCTTCCCTTGGTTTTGCGAACATTGCCCGGTTCGTGTGTTTGCAAGTAATCTAATAAATCAACGCTCCTCGCTCGGTTTATTTGCTCTTCGGTCAACATCTGAATCATCAACCTCCCTTGCGACTGTAGGTAGCTTTAGACATTTTCCGTCACTTGTAAGGCACACAGAACCTAACCCAGCAAAAGCACAGCCTTTACATTTTTTCTTGTATCCTCTCGCATAGGGTGAGGGTGCGTGTATATGCGGTTCAGTTACCGCCATCTTGCGTTTGTTCCGTCTGGGCATAAAATCTCCTCCTTTTCTGAAAATACAAAAAGCCCAATTGAAGTTATCCAATCAGGCGATTTATCAATTTAATTTAGTAATCGCATATTATAGGGGTTGTATTTCGCCCCTTTCAATGGATACATTTGAGAAAATGGTCAGGCTTGGTAATATGGCAGGGTGCGGAGCAAAATCTGCACCTTGCTATTTGTGATCGTTGCGATACAAATAATTTTATTGTAATAGCTTGCTGTTTCGGATATAATGATTGTGTTAGGAGTTGATTGATATGCAAGAGTTGATGTTAAATACTAATACATTGCCTGATACTTTACACAGTCGCATAAGTGCTGATAGAGTTAGCGTACGTGAAGAGAATGGAACAATCATTCTTACACCTGTTACCAAGTCACAAACTACAAACCTTTGGGGATTACTTCCTGATGATAAGTTCACAAGCGAAAAATATCTTGCCCAAAAACGACAAGATAAGGAACTTGAACCATGAGTAAGTACATATTAGATGCCTGTGCGCTGATTGCTGTGCTTAACGGAGAAAAGGGCGCAGAATCCGTTAGAGACATAATTGACTTAGCCGCTGATGGCTCAACAGAAATCTACATGAGCATAGTAAATTTGCTAGAGGTTTATTATGGTGTACTCAGAGAGTACGACAAAAACACAGCAGAGAACCTGCTTACCCAAGTTGATTCTAGTCCAATAGTAGTCGTAGACACCATCTATGGAGATTTGTTTAGGGAAGCGGGTAGGTTAAAGAGTTCTTACAAAATGTCGCTTGCCGACTCTTTCGCAGTAGCTCAAGCTATTGTTCTAGGCGGAGCATTAGTGACATCAGACCACCATGAATTTGAAGCTGTTGCAAAATCGGAAACAGTTGTTTTTGAGTGGTTTAGGTAAATTCATATTGTACAAAAAAACAAGGTGCTGAATTGATTTTGCATCTTGCTACAGTTATACGTGAAGCACTAAATAACTCGTATTGCCAAGTGGCACTAGAACCTCAAATGATTATGCTAATCTCTAAGGAAAATGCAAAATCGCAAATAGTTAATGTTTTGGGCATTGCAAAGGGCATGGAGCGGATAATCCCCATGCCCTTTGTTATAACCAAAACTCTGTTTTCACTGATTGTTGAAATACATTTCCAACGCCTTTTCTACAATGCTCTCTACTTCTCTTGCCGATTGATTGGGCTTGAAATACTTGGCATAGACTGTTTTATGGATTTTAACGGTGGGAGTGCGGTTTGGCTTATATGCCATAGCCCCCGACAAAATCCGCTTGATTGCATCCTTGTCCAGTCTGCCCTTTTCCGAGTGCTTGCGGAGTAAATCCGCTTTTTTCATATCTATTGAGGTTTTGTGCTTTACCATGCAATCGACTACAGCATTCTGCTCTACCTCGTTCAGATATGAGAGGGTTACAGCAGAGGTAAACGGAATATTTCCACTATCAACTATTGGTAACAATGAAGAAGATAAGTTATTGATACGCAAGTATCTTGATACTGTTCTTGACGATAGGCTATACAAATCAGCCACATGCTTGTCGGAACGCGACTTTTCGCCAATTTGGCGAGAGGTTTCATTTTCGTTGGTATCAAGCGGTTTTTCGAGCATTTGAAGCTGTGCTAAAATGTCGTTTCGTTTGCCCTGTGAAAACATCTTGGAGTGATGCAGGGCGATAACCGCAGCCTTTTCTGAGTGGCACATATCAGAGAACGAACGCTGTATTAGGTTAGTTTCAACCACATAAACCATTGCATCCTCATCACTAATATTCTCAAAGATGATGGTAGGCACTTCTCCAAGCCCTGCCAACTTTGCGGACTTCACACGGTTATGACCGGACAGAATCTCCAATATGTTGTTTATGCGGCGGACGATTAAAGGCACAAGAACACCGTTTGCTTTAATGCTTGCCACCATATCATCCAAGCGTTCTCCCTCGTACAGTCGGAAGGGATGCTCTTTGAATGGCACAAGTTGACCTACCGGAGTAGAAATAACTGCTCGCCTGTGATTTGGCTGGGTTTGCATTATGGGTATAACTTGCTCAATCGGGTTTGCGCCGTCGTTAAGCTTAAACAGGTCATCAAGATTTTGCAAGCGTGGCTTTGCGATACTCTTACTTGCCATGACCGACCACCTCCAATGCGAACTTTTTATAGGCAAGTGCGGCTTTGCTGTTATCGGAGTAGTCCAAGATACTACAGCTTGCATAGTTAGCCTCGCCCACCTTAATCGTACTTGGAATATGAGTTTCGAACATTCTGATTCTGCCGCCGCAGTAATCGTTAAGCAGAGCCTTTGCCTCACGGAACAGCCTTGTACGTTCATCGCAGATGGTAAGCAAAATTCCTGCAATCTCTATCCGGGGATTGATTTTCCGCTTTACTTTGATTATAGTTTGCAATAAATCCGTCAAACCTGTTGCCGACCATAGTTGGGGGCTTGCCGGAATAATTACTTCATCACAAGCAGCGAGAGCGTTAATCGTGAGTAAGCCGAGGTATGGATTAGTGTCCACAATAATATAGTGGTAGTCGCTCCGTAATGGTTCAAGTAGTTCGGATAAGGTATATTCACCGCCCATTTCATCACGCAAATTTATCTCAGTGACAGAGAGGTTGATGTTGCAGGGGATAAAATCCACCTTCGAGCCGAGCAAGATGTATTCCGTTTTGTCGGGCAGAGGTTCGCTGTCCATCACCATAGTAAGTAGGTCGTGCATGGATAGCGGTAATTCAGCAGGGTTTTCAACACCGCAACTTATGGTTAGATTGGCTTGTGGGTCAAAATCTACCAGTAAGACCTTATTGCCTTGTCCAGCGAGGGCGTGAGCCAGATTGCAGGCCGTAGTAGTCTTTCCGGTTCCACCCTTTTGGTTGGCAACAGTTATGATTTTGCTGTTTTCCATATCTCAAAACCTCCTAAGACTTTCTTAAATTGCTCAGAGTTTGTTCTGTATTCGATAAATCGGGGCGTTACGACAAACTCTAATAGGTACGGTTTGGGTACGAGATACTTAGGGTATGTCATTATTGACTTGATAGCTCCTTTTTTAAGCAACCTCAAAACCGTGCTTTTTTCCAGCCCTGTCATTTCGACAATATCTATGGTGGTCAGCAAATCGTCATACTCAGCGTACAAATAGGTGAAGTAATCCATAATTTCTGTTTCTTGCCCATCTGTTACCAGTTGGGCAAAACATTTGCGGGTGCTTTTCGTGCGATAGCTATTAGATGTAACCGCACCGCAAGGTATCATGCTACCCACTTGTTCACGGCGGCGAAGATATGTGATAACATCATCAAGTGCGATTCTGTACTTCCATGTTTGCTTGCCTGTGTCTTGATAGGGGATAATGCCATTGTCAAGCAGATATTTGGCACTCCTTTTTGCAATACCGCACACTTTATGCAGTTGGTCGAGGCTGATAAATTCGGGATATTCTTCTCGTAGTGATTCGTATTTTCCTTGTTTTTCGTGGCTCATAACGTCCTCCAAATTAATAAAATTTGTCAATAGCAGGTAGACGTTATAGCTGGGTTCGAATATAAATTTGCCATTAATGTTTGCCCAATTTCCGGCGGGGCGAAAATCGTGATACCGCTCGTGCTGCATAAAATATGCGCTCGTCCTATTGGACAATGTTTGCCCGATGTTTGCCCAACGTGCCAGAAAAATTCCTAATTCGGTCATTTTTGCTATCCATTGCGGTTACTGCTCAAACGCAAACAAAGACGGCGAAAAGCCAGTTGTTACTTGACTTTTCGCCGTCTTTATCGTATACTATCTTCCAGTAAGTTCTGTTAGTTTCCGCAGAGGGAAAGAAACTTGAAAACCGTTTGGGTGCAAGCCCACAAGAGTTCGAATCTCTTACCCTCCGCCAAAATCAACGCCAGCAGCCGCAACGGTTTGCTGGCTTTTCTTATATGAACCCACAAAGTCCTTTTAGAGTGT
>Ga0209755_10002605_pt1 | contig 24391 bp, 16 predicted proteins | sample TergutCo191P1_FD_187301 | JGI IMG/M metagenome (GOLD analysis project Ga0209755, IMG submission 187301) | Cornitermes sp. P1 segment gut microbial communities from Petit-Saut dam, French Guiana - Co191P1 (SPAdes) (version 2) | ecosystem: Host-associated > Arthropoda: Insects > Digestive system...
AAAAGTGACTCGCCGAGAGGCGAAAACCTGCCCGGAGGGCAAAAACATGCCGGGCCGCATGGCCCATAAAGACATTTCTCAGTTAAAAAACCCCGCCCGAAGGGCGAAAAAGCCCGGGCCGCAGGCCCAAAGAGAACAACCCTCCTTTATGGGAGATGGGAACTCTGGTGGGTAGAGAGAACATATTTTCGAAAATATGTTGTTGAATGGGGTTGCCTACAAATATACACACCTGTTGTTCGGTTTTTTGTCTGGGGCGAATTGGAAGACAGCAATTCCATTTTCCTTCTCATGGGCGCAGGTTTGGAAGTATTTTTCACCCCCAACTTTTTGCTGCATGCGGCTTTCCCGCTGGGCCCTGCCGCGGGCGTGGGAAATTTCCGGAGTTAAATATTTTTTTGCAGCCGAGGCCAAGGCCGGCAAAAACGAGGAAAGAAAAATATGAAACGGAAAGTGGTTGTCATCGGCGGTGGAATCGCCGGGCTCAGCGCAGGCATATATGCGCAAAAATGCGGTTTTGACGTCACCATCCTCGAAAGCCATAGCCTGGCCGGTGGCAATTGCACCTCATGGAAACGGGGCGGTTATTTGTTTGAGGGCGGAATGCACTGGTTGAGCGGCTCCGCCCCCCAAGAAAAACTCAACAGCTTGTGGCGTCATGTAGGGGCGTTGAATGACAACGTGGCCATTCACTACCCTGAGCCGTTTATTGAGTATGACGACAATGGCACCCCCGTCCGCTTCTATCGCAACGTTGACGCTACCGAGCAGCATATGTTGGCACTCTCTCCCGCCGACGCAAAAGAAATTAGGAGGCTGTGCAACCATATACGCAAGGTGAAAAACCTCGCCATCCCCATTACCAACCTGCGTGGCCTCAAAACAACGAAAAAAAACCGCCTCCCCCTCTCCTTGCTTTCTTCCGCTTTGTCGGCACTCCTCCTCATTCGCTCCTTCTCCAAAATTTCAAGAGAGCAATACCTCAGCCGGTTTCACCATGCAGGCATACGAGAAATGCTCCGCGCCTGCACCTCTGAAAGCAATGGCGTCCTGCCCCTGTTTTTTACCATGGGCACCCTTGCCCGCGGCGACGGCGGTTTTCCCGAGGGCGGCTCCCTGCCGTTTGTACAGAGAATGGCCAAAACCTTTGCTTCCCTTGGCGGCCAACTCCTGCTGAATACACGGGCTGAGCGCGTGCTCGTCAAAAACGGCCAAGCAACCGGCGTCATGGCCGGCGACAAACAACTGGACACCAACGCCGTCATTGTCGCCTCTGACACCATGGCAATGGAGCACTTGTTTGACATTCCACCCCAAGCAGCCTGGTTGGAGGAAATGCGCGCCAAAACCCAGCCGACAATGGCCACCCTTGTCTGCCTCGGAATGGGGGTTAGCTTGAAAAAATATAACAATTATATAATATTCAAACTCAAAACGCCGATAAAGTTGGCGGAGCAAACCTATGAGTATTTGAGAGCCAACAACTATGCGGCAGACGCTGTCTATTCCCCCAAGGGCAAAACCGCGATGACTTTTCAACTGGGTGGCGACACCTATGCTTTTTGGAAAAAAGCCAAAGAGGAGGGCCGCTATGAGGAAGAAAAACAGAAAATTGCCCATGAGGTGGTTGCCGCGCTGACAACGCACATTCCCGAAGTGGAAGGGCGCGTTGAAGTCTCCAACGTGGCAACGCCGCTCACCTATGAGCGCTATTGCGCCAACTGGAAAGGCTCGTGGATGACTGAAATGACGCCCGGTATGAAAATGAAAAGCTACCCCGCCGTCATAAAAGGGCTTGAAGGCGTCTACTTCGCCGGACACCGTATGGTGCCGCCAGGTGGCCTCCCCATTGCTCTGCTCAGTGGACGCACTGCTGTCCAATACCTTTGCAGGGACAGAGGGACTTTGTTCGTTTGCGAGGAATAAGAGAAAAACACGCACCCCACCCCAGCGCATGGCCCGAACAAAAACGAGTCCAACAAAGCGGTTTTGCCAAAGCGGAAGCGGGCTGCTAGAGGGCGCGCCTTTGGGTGGCATAGGCCTCAATCCCCACTTGTGGGGCAGAAGCCAATGAGCCCAACGGGCATTTCATGCAGGAGAAACTTTGCCACCCGCGCCGTACGGCTTCGTCCAGGCACCCATCATAGTGGGAGCAATTCAGGTTGCGGTGCATTTCTACGCTGGCCCTCCGAGGGCCCGCTTCTGGGTTGATGCTCTGCTGTAACTCGGTGGGAATCGGCTTCATTCAGTCAAGTCTCCTCGTCCTCAAAAATGGCCTTCAACCCCCAACAAACCCCTTCAAAAAGATGACGAGGCACGGGTTTAAACCTAAACTCATGAGAATGTCAACTTGGCCGGGCTTCTTCTTCTCTCTGTTGCTCCCCTGGGCCGTATATGCTCAGTCCTCCTCCCTGCTGGACGCCCTCCGTCTGCAACAACCCCACGCCATTCAACTCGCCCACCAAGAGTTGGACTCCTGCCAAAAAACCTCCTGCCCCCAACTCGCTACCCTCCAACTCCTTATGGGCACCACCTACCTCTCCCAGGAAGAGGCTCCCAAAACCCTCACCCCCTCACCCAAAACTGCACCCGCCCCACCCCCCTCCCCGGGGGCCACCAGGGCCCTCGAATACCTCCAGGGGGCCTCCTCCTCTCCTGGGCTCCCACCCCCCCTCCTCCCCTTCTCCCTCTGGTACCTCGCACAGGCCCATGCTTATGCCGGGGAAATACCCGCGGCTTTGCTCCTTCTCCAAAAAATGGACAACGCCCCCGCTTGGCTGCTCTCCAAAACCAAACTGCGTATGGCTGAGTTGCAATTCCTCCACGGCCAATATGCCTCCTCCCTCAAAATATTGGCCGCGGAGCCTTCCCAAAACCCCGAGGCCCTCTTCCTCCTCGCCCTTAATTATCTCCGCATGCAACAGCAGGACAAGGCCCTCTCTCCCCTGGGACAATTGGCCGTACGCTTCCCCACCCACCCCCATGGAGTGTGGGCACAGGAAACTCTGGAGGAGCTCCCCATGTCCAGGCTCCCTGCCTTCCGCCGCAAACCCGCAGAGCGCTTGCTGCGCGCCAAAAACCTCGTGGAGGGCGGCGCCTCCCAAAAAGCTTTGGAGGAGTTGGGCCGCTTGCCCCAAAAACTCGAGCCTGCCCAAAAAGCAGAGGCCGCCTTCTGGCGCGCACGCGCTTATTTCACACAAGGCAAACCTGAGTTGGCTCAACCCCAAATAGCGCTGGCCCTCAAGGGGACACCCCTGCTGGCTCAACAGGCCGCTTGGCTTGTGGCCAGGCGCCATATACGCAACAGAGAGAATACGTCGGCCAGGCAATGGCTGGCAAAAGCCGCCAACAAAGGCGCTCCCAAACTCGCCGACGAGGCCCGCTTTATGTCCGCCTGGCTATGGCTCAACGAGGGCCAATGGGAGAAGGCCCAAACTGCCCTCAAAAAATTTGCAGACGAATACCCCCACTCCAGCTTCGCCGTCGACGCACGCTGGTTCCAAGGTTGGGCACAATTCCGCCAGGGCCATTGCGACAAGGCAAGCCAAACTTGGCAAACAGCAGCCATACAATGGCCCAACTCCCCCCTCTATCCCCAATTCCTCTATTGGGCCGCCCGCTGTACCCCACAAACCAGCCCCGCGGAAATAACAGCCTATGAGTCAGCCCTCTCCCATTTGGCGGACAACTTCCCCGCTAGCCTCTATGGGCGTATGGCCAAAGAGCGCCTCCAAAAAAACGAGGCCCTCTTCCCTCTACTGCCTGCCCTGCCCCCTTCCCCAATGCCCCAGGAGTTGGCCTTGGCCCAAGCCCTCTTCCAGGCCGGCCTCTTCGCTGACGCACAAACTGAAATAGAAACCCTTCGTCGACAGGTGCGCAACAGCGAGGCGGCCTTGCGCCTGGGGACGGCTTTGCAAAACTTGGGCGCCTATGACGTGGCCTACCAGCTGGCGGCACGGCACTTGTGGGGGGCGGCATTCTCCCGCAGGGAGCCTCTGCCCCTCTCCCTCTTCTTCCCTCGCGCCTTCGAGGCCGAAGTCCTCTCCTCCTGCCATGGCCACCTCCTCCCCCCGGCCCTGGTGTGGGCTGTTATGCGCCGGGAAAGCGCCTTCTCCGTCAACGCCTTGAGCCATGCCAATGCCCGCGGGCTTATGCAAATTATTCCCCCTACGGGACAGCGTATTGCACAACAACTGGGTATGACACTCTCCAACTCGGACGCGTTGTTCGCCCCAGCCCTCAATATTTCCTTCGGCAGTTGGTATTTGCAAAAACTCGTCGAGCGCTTTGGACATTTGGCGCCCGCTATTGCCGCTTATAACGCGGGCCCCAAGGCCGTTCTGCTATGGCTGAGTACGCACGGGCAACGCCCCCTGGACGAGTGGATTGAGGAAATTCCATTCCGGGAAACACGCCTCTATGTCAAACAAGTATTGCCGGACGTCTATGCCTTTGCTGAAATGTATGCTTCTCTGGGAGGGGGGGGCTCTACCCCCTCGGTTGCTGCTGCTGGCTCTGCTGCCCCTACCCCACCTACTGCCTCTACTCCCCCCCCTACTGCCCCTATGCCCAGTATGGCCCCTCTTCCACCCCCGCCTTGGACGTGGGCTTTGCCGGAGCCTCAAACAACAGGGGTGAGTTTTTGAAGTGGAGGAGAAAATGGTTTTGAAAACCTTGCTTGAGGAGGCCTTGGCCAGGGAGGGGTGGCATTTGCCCGGGGGGGCGGTGGAGGGCCTTGTGCGCTATAGCCATGAAATGTTGCGGTGGAACCAGCGTATAAACCTAACAGCGCTAACGCAACCTGCCGAGGTGGTAGAAAAGCACCTCGTCGACTCACTGCACCTGTTGCCGCTGCTGCGCGGCAGCCGGCGCCTGTTGGACTTGGGCAGTGGCGCGGGGTTTCCAGGGGCCATATTGGCCATGGCCATGCCGGAGTTGGAGGTGTGCCTTGTGGAAGCCTCGGCCAAAAAAGCGGCCTTCCTGCAACATGCCGCCCTATGCTGCGGCCTGCACCCCCGCGTACAGGTACGCCCCTTGTTTGCGCGTGGCCAGGCCCAAGAGGAGCGCCTTGAGGGTTTTGACACCGTGGTGTCGCGTGCCCTCATGGAGGTGGGCGCCTTTGTGCCGTTGGCCAAAGCCTATTTGCAACCTGGCGGCAAAGTGTTGGCCATGCTGGGCAAAGCCGACGAGGGCCAAAGGCCCGGCCTGGAGTCCCTGGCCACCACCCAAGGCTGCCACCTCGCCGAATTCCACTGTTTTCACCTAAAGCCCAGTGGGCATGAACGGGCCCTGGCTTGCTTCAAGGTGTTGTGAAATGGAGAAAACTCAGGGTTTGAGGTTGTCAGGTTTTGCATAAAGTCGTGAAATAAAAGCCAATGTTGTGGAGGTGGGGAAGTGGCGCATGACGAAGGCCAGCAGGCGGTTGGAAAGGCCGGGCACCACAAGGCGCTTGCCTGCCAAAAGGCCCTTGAGGGCCAATTCGGCACATTTGGGGGCACTCATAATGCCAAAACTGCCGGGCTTAAACTTTTGGCCAAGGCCCGTCAATACAAGCAACTCGGTGTCAATACCACCGGGGGCATATGTGGTTATGTGCACGTTGTCCTTGCGAAATTCGTGGTGGAGGCCCTGGCCGAAACTCGTGAGAAAAGCCTTGCTGGCACCATAGCTGCTTTGCATGGGCATGGGCGAAAAACCCGCCACCGAGGAAACCAACAAAAGCCGCCCCCCCCCGTGCCTTGCAAAATGTTGCGCAAAACGCAAAGCCAGCTGGGCTGGTGCAAGCACATTCGTCGAGAGAATGTCGCTCAAATTTTGGGGGGACTGCTCATGGAGGCGCCCCCAATAGGTAATGCCTGCGTTGAGTATGGCCGTCTTGAGGCCCTCCTGTGCACAAGCAGCCTGAAAACACGTCTCTATGCCCTCGGGTGTGCTTAAGTCCGCCGGCAGGGCCTTGGCCAAAATGCCGTGCTCCTCTTGCAATTGGGCGGCCAACTCCTCAAGGCGCTGCTTGCGCCGGGCAACCAAAAGGAGGTTACCCCCATAACGGCGTGCAACCACACGGGCCATTTCACAACCCAACCCTGCGGAAGCCCCCGTAATGAGTGTCCATGTGCCTTTGAGTTTGCTCATCTCTGCTCCTTCGCTTCCCCTTCACTTAGCATAGGCCACCGGGGGGGCAAGTCTTCTGCCTGTGGACGAAAAGCTTTAGCGCCTTTTCTTGTTTGAATAATATCTTCCCCAAAATTTGTAGTGTGTCAGCGAAGTCAAAGCAATCCACCCCCCAACCCATTTGTTTTTGAGAAATATATATTGTATTTTATAGAGAGCAAAAAACAAAACAAAAAATATAACATTCCACAACAACGTGTCGGCCCACCCTGAAAGGCTGAGCAGTTTGGCAAACAAAGCAGACAATATGAAACTTGAAACCGTCAACACAACCCAAAGTCCATGCGTGGTTTCAATGGCGCGCTTTGGACAAACATTCATGCACTTCATGCAGCTTTCACATTTGTATGTCCAAAACGGCAAATGTTCACTGTTTTGAATGGCTTGGACGGGGCATTCCCTCTCGCAAATGCCACAATTGTCACAAGCGTTGGTCGCATAAAAGGATTTTGCAAACAAAAACCGTCCAAAAAAATAATAAGCCAGAGCTATTGGAAAAATTAGAATGTCTTGCGCCAACTCTCGACGGGCAAGAAAGTCTTTTTTTTCTGAAAATATGAGTTCCGCATGTTTCTCAACCCGTTGGCGGTTCTTTTCATGTATAAATTTGGACGCTTTGTCCGTCAACGCAGGGTGCGTTGAAATCCAATTGGACGGCATGTCAAAAGGAATTTGTCCAACAATTTTATATCCTTTCCTCCTTAATACCCATGAGGAGCAGAAAAATGCCGCCCCCGACAACCCCCACGTCACCCAATTCCCAATTTTCAGCCCCGCCCGAGTGTTCATCAAAACAACACGGTTGCTTCCTTTGGGAAGTCGGTTGATGAATTTTAATGTTATGTGAGGGTAGTTAAAACCATGTATGGGAGAAATAATAACAATCAACTCGTCCGAAAACTCAAAAGGCGGCATTTCTGTTTTGCTTTTGTTGAGTTTTCCAATATTGGCCGTTTGCACCTCCATTCCTCTCTTGCGGGCCGCTTCAGAAAACCATGACGCAATTTGTTTCGCGTTTCCTGTTCCGGAAAAATAGAATATTTTCAGTTTTTTCATTCTCGTCTCCGCTGGCACCCCCCTCCCCTCTTCCCTGCCCAAATTGAAAATAATATATTGTTTTAAAATATTTTGAAAATATTTAACGAAATATAATACCAACAGGAAACGTATGAGACAATCGCTACAATATTTTGCTGAACAAAGTGAAACTGCGGATGCTTTCGGCAACACCCGTCAATAACCGCTTTGCCGACTTGAAGCATCAGCTCACGCTTGCCTATGCGGGCATTTTTATTTTTTTTGATTGGCCGACGTAATGCGCCTAGATTGAGGGGCAAATCCATGGACAAACTCCCCCTCCGCACCCCTGACCTCACCGAGCGTAATTTCGCCGCCCTTACGGCTTTATTCCCCAATGCCGTCACGGAAAGCATTGATGAAAACGGAATAGTTGTTCGCGCCATTGACGCCGACATTCTCCGGCAAGAAATAAACACGCACGTTGTTTCCGGCAAGGAGGAACGCTACCAGTTCACTTGGCCGGACAAGAAAAAAGCCGTGCTGTTGGCAAATGCTCCTATTGCTGCGACTTTGCGCCCATGCCGCGAGGAAAGTGTGGACTTCGACAACACGGAAAATCTCTACATTGAAGGCGACAACCTAGACGTGTTGAAGTTGTTGCGGGAAACATATCTGAACCGCGTGAAAATGATTTATATCGACCCGCCGTATAATACCGGCAATGATTTCATTTATGAGGATGATTTTTCTGAAAACGCGAGTGGGTTTTTGGCGCGTGATTTTCAATACGATGAAGATGGCAACCGAATGGTACGAAATTTGGACAGCAATGGACGTTTTCATACGGATTGGTTGAATATGATCTACCCACGGCTGCGAATTGCGAAGGATTTGCTGGCGGATGATGGGGTTATTTTTATCAGTATTGATGATAATGAAATTGGAAATTTAAAAAAGATTTGCAATGAAATTTTTGGTGAAATGAATTTTATTGCAAATATCGTTTGGAAACATACCCAACAAAGCAAAAATGATGAGCTGCACTTTTCTCGACAATATAACCATATTCTTGCATATACCAAAAAGATAGAAAGTCTACCAAATTTCTACTTCAAGCGAACAGATGAAGATAATAAAAATTACTCAAATCCTGATGATGACCCTAAAGGGCTCTGGCGAAATGGTGATGTAAGAAGCCCGAATTACAGAAAAACGCTATGCTATGATATTATTGCCCCGGATGGGAAGGTCATTAAAGCACCTGAAAATGGCTGGCGTTGGTCTGAGGAAAGCATAAAAAAGAAATTTAAGTCTGGTGAAGTCATCTTTAAGAAAGATTACTCTGGGATTATTCGTAAGATATATCTTTCAGAACAGCGTGGTCGAACCCCTGAAAATCTTTGGGATGGAGATAGGTTTGGAACGACTCGCCAAGCTACTGCTGTCATAAAAGAATTGTTCGAGGGTTTGTCAGTTTTTGATACGCCAAAACCCAAAGAGCTCGTTGTTTCAATGGCCAGAATTGCTGCGGATAACGATTCCATCATCCTCGACTTCTTCTCCGGCTCTTCCACAACCGCTCACGCGGTCATGCAACTCAATGCCGAGGACGGCGGCAATCGCAAATTCATCATGGTGCAGCTTCCCGAAGCATGCGACGAAAGCAGCGAGGCCGCGAAAGCTGGCTATAAAAACATCTGCGAAATCGGCAAAGAGCGCATACGCCGTGCCGGAGCAAAAACAAAAACCGACACCGCGGGCAAAGAAGGCAATCTCGACATCGGCTTCCGCGTCTTGAAACTCGACAGCAGCAACATGAAGAACGTGTATTACACACCCCAGGAGATGGTCAATTCGGGCGGCACATTCCAACTCAACCTTGACGGCCTCGTCGACAACATCAAACCTGACCGCAACGCCGAAGACTTGCTGTTTCAGGTCATGCTGGATTTGGGACTGCCACTGTCGAGCAAAATTGAACAGCGTACAGTCGACGGCAAGGCGGTGTTCTCCGTCGCTGACAACCATCTCATGGCCTGTTTTGGGCGTGCCACAGACAAAATCGTCACCGAGCTCGCGAAAAGCAAACCCTATTATGCCGTGTTCCGTGACAGCAGCTTCACCCGTGACGCAACGCTGGTGAATTTCGAGCAAATTTTCAAAACCTACAGCCCTACAACCATCAGAAAAGTGCTGTAGTGGATGATTCATATGACGATGAGGAGGAAAATGAAATGATGGGGGCGGATGAAGTTTAGCTTTAAAATACAACCGTTTCAGAGCGAGGCGGTGGGGGCGGTACTCCGCGTATTCAACGGCCAGTCGAAACAGGAATGCATAAGTTATCGCCGCGACGTGGCCAAGCCTGTTCGGGCAGTGCTCTTTGACGACGAAGAAGCTGACACCGGCTACTGCAACGCGGCGATTGAACTTTCGGACGAGCAGCTTCTGAAAAATATCCGCGAAATTCAGACGGCGAACCATCTCAACCTCTCTCCAACACTGCTCAAGGCGCTTGGTGCGGTAAGTCTGGACGTGGAAATGGAAACAGGTACAGGCAAAACCTATGTGTACACGAAAACCATGTTCGAGCTTCACAAACGCTATGGGTGGAGCAAATATATTGTAGTCGTTCCATCCGTCGCCATCCGTGAAGGCGTGAAAAAGTCTTTCGAGATGACGCAGGAACACTTTATGGAGTTGTATGGCATAAAAGCCCGATTTTTTGTATATAATTCCTCAAATTTGCATCAGCTTGACGAGTTTTCCAGCGGTTTTGGCATCAACGTCATCATCATCAACATTCAAGCCTTCGCCACCAGCCTGAAAGAGGACGGGCGCAGCAAGGAGTCGCGAATCATCTATTCCAAACGTGACGAATTCGGTTCTCGCCGCCCTATTGACGTTATCAAGGCCAATCGCCCGATTGTCATCCTGGACGAGCCGCAAAAAATGGGCGGCACGGCAACGCAAACCGCTTTGAAAAACAACTTCAATCCGCTATTTTCACTGAACTATTCCGCAACACATAAAACATCGCACAATCTGGTCTATGTGCTTGACGCTCTCGACGCCTTTCAAAAGAAACTCGTCAAGAAGATAGAAGTAAAAGGCTTTGAAATAAAAAACCTGCGCGGTACGGATGGCTATCTCTATCTCACGGAAATCGTCCTTGACAGAAAAAAGCCACCCCGTGCCCGCCTGGAGTTTGAGGTTAAGCACAAAAGCGGTATCCAACGGGAGATGCGCCTTCTTGGCGAGGGCGACAGTTTGTATGCCGCGTCTAACGAATTGGAACAGTATAAAGGCATATTCATCGCAAATGTTGACCCGCTTCAGGGCATGGTGGCTTTTTCAAACGGTGAAACCCTTTCGGCGGGCAGCGCCAGCGGCAACATTAATGAGAGCGACATCCGCCGTATTCAAATTCGGGAAACCATATGTTCTCACCTGGCCAAAGAGGAAAAACTGTTCCAGCAGGGCATCAAATGCCTCTCGCTGTTCTTCATCGACGAAGTGGCAAAATACCGTCAATATGGAGAGGGTGGAGTGGAACTGCTTGGCGAATATGGCAAAATGTTCGAGCAGGAGTATGTCGATGCGTTGAATGAACGCCGAACGCTGTTCCAAAGTGAATATCAGGAGTACCTACAAAAGATTGAGGTATACACAACCCATCGCGGCTACTTTTCCATCGACAAGCAAGGGGGAAAAGAGCGCTTTGTGAATAGTACCGTCAAACGCGGCAGCGAATTTTCAGACGATATTTCGGCTTATAACCTAATTCTGAAGAATAAAGAACAACTGTTGTCGTTTGAAGAGCCGACGCGGTTCATTTTTTCGCACTCGGCACTCCGCGAAGGCTGGGACAATCCAAACGTCTTTCAAATTTGCACACTCAAACACTCTGACAACGCCACAGCAAAGCGTCAGGAAGTCGGGCGTGGCTTGCGCCTGTGCGTCAACCAGTCCGGCGACAGGCAGGATATGGATATGTGCGGTGAAACACTCGTCCATGACATCAACAAACTTACTGTCATCGCCAGCGAGAGTTATGCCGGGTTCGTCGCGGATTTGCAGAGCAAAATTCGCGAGGATTTGTATGAGCGCCCGACAAAGGCGAGCATTGCGTATTTCACCGGCAAAACCTTCATGGTCAATGGCGAGGTGCATACGCTGAGCGCGCAAGAGGCAACGGTGGTATATAACCATCTTGTCAGAAACAACTACGTTGACGACAATGGCGCTATAACTTCCGAATATCGCACCGCGGCGGAAAGTGGACAGCTTGCCCCGCTGAAGGATAACCTTGCACCTTTGGCTGACGGAATACATACGCTTGTGCAGGCCATTTTTGAGCCAAGCGTTCTGGAAGACATCATTGAGGACGGTCACGAAACCAAAGTCAAAGACAACCCGCTCAACGACAACTTTTATAAACAGGAGTTTCAGGGCTTGTGGAACGCCATCAATGGGCGATACGCCTATACGGTGGAATTCGACAGTCCTGAGCTTATTGAAAAATCCATCGCGGCCCTCAATGCCGGGCTGCATGTCGCCAAACTTCAATATACGCTGACCGAGGGTGTCCAAACAGGGGTGGATTTTGACGTATCCCGCACTCAGACGCGGACGCTCAAACATACGGAGAACAGCGCCGTACCCTATGACTTCGTCGGTAAAATCGCCGCAGGGACAACACTGACTCGCCGAACCGCAGCCGCTATTCTCAAGGGCCTTTGCCAAAAAAAACTATATATGTTTCGGCTCAACCCGGAGGAATTCATTCAAAGGGTTGTCGAGGAAATCAACAGGCAGAAAGCGGCGGTGGTCGTGGAGCATATCTCCTATCAACCGAGCGCGGAGTCACCCTATACGCAAGGCATTTTCAACATGAGCAAGTCCTCGCAGGAATATGCAAAGGCATTCAAGGCGAAAAAAGCAATTCAGGATTATGTGTTCACGGATGGTATGACAGCGAACAGCATTGAGCGAACGTTCGCCGAGGATGTGGACGCCGCTGATGAGGTCGTCGTGTATGCCAAATTGCCACGAGGCCCAAAAGGTTTTTATATACCGACACCCGTGGGCAACTACTCCCCCGACTGGGCGATAGCGTTCAAACGCGGTGCTGTAAAGCACCTCTTCTTCATAGCGGAAACCAAAGGCACTCTGGACAGCCTGCATCTGCGTCCCATTGAGCAGGCAAAAATTTTATGTGCCCAAAAACTATTCAACGAGTTTTCCACCTCAGGCGTTCAGTACCACAACGTAGACAGCTATAAACATCTGCTTGAGGTGATGCAAACGTTGTAGGCTCAATTTGGGTATGAGCGTGCTGGTTAGACACATTTTTCAAGCAGAGGTTAAACATATGTTTTTTGCGGTTGCCTTCGCTGAGTCGGAAGACGAATATGCTGAAACCTCAACCTCATGCGCATTTCTTGCTTTGAGCCTATTGAAGACAAATATGCCCGCGTGCTGATTCTTGGAAGCATGCCGGGGCAAACCTCGCTCGCTGAAAACCAATATTATGCACACCCCCACAATGCCTTTTGGCCCATCCTTTCAGAAGTCCTTGGGTTTGAAAAAAATGCCCCCTATGCTTTGAAAATTCAGGCCCTTAAAAACGCCCATATTGCACTCTGGGATGTGTTGCAGTTTTGTATACGGGAGGGCAGCAGTTTGGATGTGCGCATTCGGACGTCCTCAGAGAAGGCAAATGACTTCCAAAGTTTCTTTGACGCACACCCTGAAATTCAACATGTCTTTTTTAATGGAAGCAAAGCCCAAAGCTGTTTCAAAAAACATGTCCTGCGAAAATTGAATTCTTCTTCTTCTCCGTCTTATGTTCGTCTTCCCTCCACCAGCCCCGCCCATGCAAGCCAGTCCTATGCCCAAAAACTCGAAATTTGGCGAACACAACTGGGGTGCACGCTAAAACTTAGGTTGCCTTGTGAAACGGAAACAACAACGGCAATACCAACACCATGACGATTCCTAACGTCACCTGCAAAGGCAAACCTACCTTCACATAGTCGATGAAACGGTAGCGGCCAGCGGACATGACAAGGGCATTGGGGGGGGTGGAAAAAGGGCTTGCAAAACACATGCTTGCAGCTATTGTTACGGCAAACATGAAGGGATAGGGGCTGACATTCATCGCCTGGGCAGACTGCATGGCAATGGACGCAAACAAAGCCGCCGTCGCTGTGTTGCTGATGAAAAGCGTCAACAACGAAGTTAAAAAATAGACGCCTGCCAAGAGGGCCAGGGGGCCAAAGTTGCCCAAGGAGGAGGCCAAAGTGCCGGCAATGGTGGAGGAAATTTGCGTCTTTTCAAGCGCAACCGCCATGGGCAACATGGAGCCGAAAAGCACCACACTTTCCCAGCGAATGGTTTTATAGGCCACTTCCACGTTGCGAAAACAACCACTCAAAATGGTCAAAAGCGCGGCCGCCATGACGGCGATGACGGGGGGAACGAGGTTCAACACCATGGCCAATACCATCATCACCATAATGCCTGCGGCGATGGGCGCCTTGTGGCCCAAAGTCAACTTCGAAGCCTCCTCCAAAGGCTGCCCCACCACCACCCACTCGGAAGTCTTCTCACTTAATTTCGCAATGTTTCCCCACTCACCTTGTACCAGCAACACGTCCCCTGAGTGCATGACTTCATCCTTCAAATTCTGAAGAATGTACTTGTTTCCACGCTGAATGCCCAAAATGTTGACGTTGTATTTCTCTCTGAAACCCGACTGTTTGACAGGCTGTTTCACCAACCTCGAGTTGGACAGCAACACCACCTCGGCAATACCAATGGTATCAAACCGAAGCTGCCCCAAAAAAGCGGGGGGAAGTTGCCCCTCCGAGGGCCTGTCCGCCTGCCGCGCATCCATCAAATCCAACTTGTTCTCTTCAACAAAAGCCTGGACACGCTCAAACTCGCCCACAAGGTAGAGGACGTCGCTTTCGAGGATGATGGTTTTGGCATCGGCTATTTTCTGGTGGATGGGTTTGAGGAAGGATTTTTGGGCGTGGATTCTCCGCCTAATTTCGAGGACGTTGAGGGAATAACGCTGAGAAATTTCAAGTTGTTGCAGTGTTTTTCCGATGATAGAAGCGCCCGCCACTGCACGCGCACGAAAGAGTTTTTGAGACAGCTGGTATTCATTGGCCAGGTCGCTCAGAGACTTGCCTCTTGGGTTGTCCTTGTCGTCATCGGCCTTTCGGGAGAGAAAGGTTCTGCACAGTGGGGCCAACATGAGAATGCCTGTGGTGACGCAAATGAGGCCTATGGGCAAAAATGAAAAAAACGAAAGCCCTTCATATCCCCCCTTCATGAGGGTGTCGTTAATAATGAGGTTGGGGGGAGTACCGATGAGGGTCATCATCCCGCCCATGCTGCTGGCAAAAGCCAAAGGCATCAACAGGCGGCTGGGACTGGTGCCGGCAGCCATCGCCAAACTCACAACAATCGGCAACATCAACGCCACCGTCCCTGTGTTGCTGATGAAGCCCCCAATGCCGGAAGTGACCAGCATGACCAGCAAAAAGAGTTTATTCTCGCTGTTTCCAGCCAATTTCAACAACTTGCTGCTGATGGCTTTGGCAAGCCCCGTCTGAAAAATGGCGCCCCCCACCACAAAGAGGCCAACCATCATAATAACGATGGAGCTTGAAAAACCAGAAAGTGCTTCTGCCGGCGTGAGAATGCCAGTCAACATCAACACCAACAGCGCACAAATCCCAACCAAATCGGCTCTGATTTTTCCGTTGACAAAGAAGACAATGGCGCCAAAAAGCGTGGCAAGGGTAATGAGCATAAGCTGTCTATGCCGTATATGCTGTCAACGGAGACCGTGGACAAGCCTTTTGTGAATATTTTCAGAAGCGGCTGCCTTTTATTTCTCCAGCAGGCTGCGCAACATCCATGCGGTTTTTTCATGGAGTTGCAGGCGTTGCGTCAGCAAGTCCAAGGTGGGCTCGTCACTGGCTTTGTCGGCCTGAGGCACAACAGAGCGGGCGGTTTTGGCAACCCCCTCGTGGTTGCTCAAAAGCACCCGAATCATCCCCTCCGCGTCGGGCACATTTTCAGGTTGTTTGAGGCTGCTGAGTTTTTCAAACTCCCTATAGGAGCCTGGCGCAAAAAACCCGAGGGCGCGAATACGCTCGGCAATGAGGTCCACCGCCTCCGCCAACTCCGTATATTGCCCTTCAAACATTTGGTGCAGGGTGTTGAACATGGGCCCCCTGACATTCCAGTGAAAATTGTGCGTTGTCATATATAGGGTGTAGCTGTCAGCAAGCAACCGTGACAAACCCTCGGCAATTTTTGCGCGGTCTTCTTTATGAATTCCAATGTCTATTTCCATCTCCCCTTCTTAATGTCGCGTGACTGTGTCTGTCAACTGCAGCTCTATCCAAGGGGGGCCCTTTTCTTCTTGGGCAACATGGCAAGGGTGGTTTCAAAACCCACCATGAGGGCCAGGACAATCAGCACGGTGGAGATGACAGGAATAAGGGGGTGGCCTGTTTTCAACACCCAGCCCTCATAGACAGCTATGGCCAGGGCCCAAATGGAAATTGCAAACATCCACAATGCGGGGAAAAACGCTGCCAGCCACACATAGGCGCGTTTGCTTTCATTTTTCAGCCAAATGCTGACGCCTATCAGCGCAAGCGCCGCCAGCAGTTGGTTGGAGGCGCCAAAAGTATTCCAAAACAGTTTCCAAGCAGGAATGGCTTGCCCCTTTGCGTCCGTCATGCTCTGAAAAATAAAGAAAACGGGCACCCCGGCGGTGAGGGCCGTCCCAATAAAACTGCCCTTCAAACCTTTCAAACCCGTCAACTCCTCAACAATATAGCGCCCCAACCGTGTGCATACGTCCAAAGTGTCATAGACAAAAGTCGTAAAAGCCATCAAACCGAAGCTGATGCCCAACGCGGCGGGAATGCCTATCAACTCCATAAACCTGCCTATGCCCTGCGCATAAATGAAGTTGGGGGCCTTGGAAAGAATTTCAGAGTTGGAAGCGAGCACCATGACGCAAGCTATGGAAATGCACGCGAACATGCCTTCCAACAGCATGCCGCCATAACCAATGGCTTGGGTGTGGGACTCCCGTTGGACTTGTTTGCTCGTTGTGCCGGAGGAAACCAGCGAATGAAAGCCGGAGCATGCGCCACAAGCAATGGTAATAAACAAAAAAGGGAAGAGGGGGGAGGAATTCCCCCCCCCCGTGGGGGGAATAAAGGCGGGGTATTGAATGGTATAGCCGCCAAAAACAAGCCCTATGGCCGCCACCACCAAAACGGCATAGAGGAAATACCCCCCCAAGGCCCCCCTGGGTTGCAGCAAAATCCACATGGGCGCCATGGAGGCCAACAGGCAATATATGAGAATGAGAATGCCCCATGCCTTTTGCTGCGCGGCCTCTTCAGCAAACGGAAGGTGGAGGGGGAGGTGTTGCCCCAACCAAATGGCCACCCCCACCAATGGCAAAAAAATGAGCGTCGCCTTGCCTTCCGAAAGCCCGGCCTTGCGCATGAGCAGTCCCATGAGAATGGGCAACGCCAAATACATGAGCGACGAGCTGGCAATGCCGGCGCCGAGTACGGTTTCACCGTTTTCCAATGTGACATTTCCCACAAAGGAGCTGGCCGTTATGTCCGTGAAGGCGACAATGACATAAACAAGCGTTATCCAAATGAAAACCATGAACAGCAGCCAGGCCCGCCTTGAGACATTGCGGCGGATGACTTCCGTAATGGACTTGGCCCTATAGCGTATGGAGGCGATGAGGCTGCCCATGTCGTGCATGCCGCCTATGAAAATGGCCCCCACCAGGCACCACAAAACAGCGGGCGCCCACCCGAACATGACTGCCGCCAAAATAGGGCCATTAATGGGGCCTGCCGCCGCTATTGCGGAAAAATGCTGCCCCAACAACATGCCCTTCTTGGCCGGAACAAAATCCTGCCCATCATTCAACTCAACAGCCGGCGTCACCCGGCTGTCATCCAACCGGAAAACCTTCTTCGAGAGAAATTTTCCATAGGAAAAATAGGCTATTAAATAAATAACACCACAACCCAATATAACGACAAGCACATGCATTTCTCACACCTTCCCTCACCTTATAATTCTTCCTCCAGGGCCACAAATGGTTTTCCTGTGGGCCACCTCCCCCCTCCCCTTCCAAGCAACAAGGCGGGGCCGTTTTTGGGGGAGAGGTGTTTTCTACGCCATGGGTTCAGCATCCCATTTCTGGACTTCTGCCCCACCATAGAATGAACGGAATTCTCATTAGGCTGTTGATTTTAATTTGCGAATATGTTGGCGCACAATTTGCATTATAAGTGAGCCACAACCTAAAAATATGAGAAGTACAAAAGGCTTTTGAAAGGAGAATAGCGTAATGGCGAGGGGATGGAGTGTGGTTGGAATTTTGTGTGTTGCGATGGTGGCGTGCGGCAAACCTCAGAATGAGGATGAGGAGAATCATCCAAAGTTGGTGTCGCGTGAGTTGGCCGTAAAGGTGAGCGTCCCGGGGGGATACTCTCAGACCGATCAACTGAATAACAACCAGGGGAGGGATACATGGGAAGATCAGGAATTGGGGAGCCACACCATTTTCCGCCTGCCCAAGCCGTTGTCCAAGGTGTTCTTCCAGTGGCAGGCTGGGCACAATTATGGTTATTGCACCTATAACTATGGCGCACCAACAGACTATATCATTGAAGTTTCTGGCGATTCCACAGATGGGATGGATGGCACGTGGACAACCATGGTCACTGTGGCCAACAACCGGGTGATGACCCGCTCCCATATCCTCTCCAGCCCCAATATGCAGTGGATTCGCTTCCAGGCGAATACGGCCGAGGAAGGCTATCGCATGGACGAGTTTGATCTCTATGACATCAACGAATGCAAGACAACACACTGTGACACCTGGGGCTTCATTGGTGACAGCATCACCGCACAGACATTCAGGAGAAGTTCCTCCCCACTGCATTTCAATGACTGGGTCCACGCCAGCAATGGGGAGCGCTTTCCGAGCATGATGAATTTGGGGATAGGCGGGAACAATTCCAGCCAACTTTTGGCTCGGCTGGATGAGGCTTTGGCCAACAGCCCAGGTGTTGACCATTGGGCCATCGGCATAGGGAGCAATGATGGTTTGGAGCCTAATGAGAAGGGAGGAGGCTTCGAGAGGAATTTGAGGAGCATCATCAACACCCTCCTTGCCGCAAAGAAAAAACCCATTGTTGCGCGAATCCCCTACCGAACGGATGGCAATGCCTCTCAAACAGCGGTTTTGAACGAGGTTATTGACCGGGTTACCGCCGAAATGGGGCTGACTCCCGGCCCGGACTTGTGGACCCACTTCCAAAACAACCCGGACCAACTGTATTGCGAAGGTGAAGACTGTGGCCTTCACCCCACGGAGGAGGGGGAGGCTGCCATAGAAAAGCTATGGGCTGAGGTGGCAATAGGCCTCTCCCTCGCCGCAAACTGAGACACGCAAGGGCCAGCCGCCATGAGTGTGCGCTGGCCCCTGGGTTGTAGCAACTTTTTTGACATTGTGTTTAGGGTGTTTTGCATGCGCACCCTTCAACCGTTTTTGTGTGCTGTATGCCTTTTTTTTCCGGCGTTCGGCCCTGCTGACGCCGGCCATGCGCCTCGTGAAGAGAGGCAGGCCCAAGCACCCAAGCCCAAGCTGAAAATCCTCATTCACAAGGCGAAGAAAAAGCTCGAAATGTGGGAAGGCGAGAAACAACTTCATGAGTTTCGCGTGGTTTTTGGGAATGCGCCTGAAGGGAGCAAGCTGCGCCGGGGCGACATGAAAACCCCCGAAGGTGTCTATTATGTACGCGTCAAAAATTCCAAAAGCCAATTCTATCTCTCCTTGGGGCTAAGCTACCCGGAGCGGCGCGACGCCAAGCGGGCTTTGGAGGAAAAACAAATCAGCAAAGCCCAATATGAAAAAATCATCCAAGCCCATAACAAAAAGCAGAGGCCGCCTTCCAATACCCCCCTAGGAGGGGAAATTTTTATTCACGGCGGGGGGGCGTCGGGGGGAGAAAATTGGACGCACGGCTGCATTGCCCTGGACAACGCGGATATGAAGCTGCTGTTTGACAAAACCCCCCTCGGCAGTGAAGTCGAAATCCTCCCCTAACCTGGGCGAGGCCCCCCTATGCCCTCTAACCCTCTATTTTTTTTATATAAGGAGTGTTTTTCTGGCTTTTGGGGGGTGGTTTGGGCTATGGCTATATTTTCGTAGTTTCAAGTGGAGGCGGGGGGGCGGTTTCGTTTTTTCGCCACCCATGGTTTGAGGTATTTCCCTAAAAACTTGCAGTGAGGCAACCCGATGAGTCCTTCTATGTTCAAAAAAGTGTTTGCTGAGTTTTTTGGTACTTTCTGGCTTGTATTCGGCGGTTGCGGGAGCGCCATTTTTGCGGCCCAACACATTGGCTTTGCCGGTGTTTCCCTCGCCTTTGGCCTCACGGTACTGTCCATGGCCTATGCCGTGGGCCACATTTCAGGCGGGCATTTCAACCCTGCTGTGACGTTGGGTCTCGTGGCGGGCGGACGTTTTCGCGCCGCAGAGTCCATATATTATATTGTCTCTCAAGTTTCGGGGGCCATTGTGGCGGGGTTGTGCCTATGGCTCATCGCCAGTGGGAAAGAGGGTTTTTCTGCTGCCGCAGGTTTTGCCTCCAACGGCTATGGCCTCGGCGGCTCACCCGGCGGCTATGGCCTGGTGGCCGTGCTGTTGGCTGAAGTCCTGCTGACGGCCTTTTTCCTCATCGTCATCCACGGTGCCACGGACAAGCGCGCCCCCGCCGGTTTTGCCCCCATCGCCATCGGCCTCGTGTTGACACTCATCCACCTCGTCTCCATTCCCATTAGCAACACCTCCGTCAACCCGGCCAGGAGTACGGGCGTTGCCCTCTTCCAAGGCGGTTTGGCCGTGCAACAACTGTGGCTTTTCTGGCTGGCCCCCATTGTAGGCGCCATTCTGGGTGGGTTGGCCTACCGTTTTCTCCTGGAGAAAAAAGAAGAAAAAGAATAGCTCCACCGTAACCACCCGGACTCAACCGTCTTCTAGGGAAGAGGAAGAGGGCTGCCCCCCCCAACAGACGGGGGCCCTCACAACCCTACCCAGGAAAGCAACGGTTGCTCTCTCCTCCCTCGAGCCCTCTTGGGAGGGGGGGTTGGCCTTTTTCCTGCTAGCTGGAGTGGAAGAGTGTCTAGGACTAAACCAAAACCGCCCTAAACACCTAGGCCGAGGCGACAAGGGGCAAAGTCTCTGACAATTCTTTTATGCGTACGGAAACCAGCTTGGAAACCCCTGGCTCCTCCATTGTCACCCCATAGAGGACGTCGGCCACTTCCATCGTCCGCTTGTTGTGGGTGACGAGAATAAACTGGGACTGCGCACACATTTGCCGAATCAACTCGTTATAGCGGTGGACGTTGGCCTCATCCAAGGAAGCATCCACCTCGTCCAACAGGCAAAATGGGGTGGGCTTAATCAGAAAAATGGAGAAAATGAGGCTAATGGCTGTCAACACCTTCTCCCCACCCGACAAAAGGTTGAGGGCTTGGAGTTTTTTGCCCGGCGGTTGCGCAACCACGTCAACACCCGGCTCCTGGCCCGGCAAACCCGACAACAACACCAACTGCGCATGCCCCCCCCCAAAGAGGCGGGGGAAAACCTGCGCAAACTTGGCATTCACAGCTTCAAACGTCTCTTTAAATTGTTGCCTGCTTTGAGTGTCAATTTTCTCAACGGCCTTCTTCAACCGCTCAATGGAAAGCTCCAAGTCCTCCTTCTGTTGGGACAAGAAAGCAAAGCGGGCGGCAAGCGCTTGGTGCTCCGCAATGGCCGTAAGGTTTACCTCACCAAAACCCTCCAGTTGCGTCTTCAACTGTTGAGTATGTTGGCGCTCCTCAGCCGTCAGCGGCAACAGCAGGTGGTTTTCACAAAGCGCCTCGTCCATTTCCATGCCACAACGCTCAAAAGCATTCTCCACCAGGTGCTCTGTTTCCAAACTCAGCGTGCGGCATTGCAAGGACAGCTCTGCAACACGTTTGCTCAAACCCTCCCACTCGCGCCTGTCTTCCACCAGCTTCTTCTCTTGCTCGCGAAGCTTTGCCAAATGCTGTGAGTGCTCCCACTTCCTTTGCTCAAAAACCTTCGTCTTCTCAAGCAAAGCCTCTTCATGGAGTTGCAAGGCCTCTGTCGCTTGGGCAAGAGACAACTGCAAATTTTGCAACTTCTGCTCGTCCTCTCTCAACCCGGAGCAAAGCTTGTGCAGGCTGTTGGAAGTCCCTTCAAGCTCGCTCGCAATGCGCTGCTGTTGGTGTTTGAAGGAGGTTTCTTTCTCTTTGTGCGTCGCAAGCTCTACGCGGAGTTTGGTGAAGGCATTGTTGAGTTCGTCAAACTGCGTCAAAAGCGCAGTCTGCTTGCTTGCCAACAATTGAAGCTGCGCTTCCTGGGTTTGCCTCTGCTCATGCCGCTCTCTCACTTGCAGTTGGAGGGCTTGTGTTTTCTGCTCCAACGAGGCGCTTTCTTCGTCTGCCTGCGCTTTCTCTTTGCTGAGGGAAACCGCCTTCTGGCCCAACTCCTTCAGTTGAAAATGAAAACGCTGAATGTCCTTCTTCTGCGAGGAAAGCAAAAGCTCTGCGTCGTGCTGCGCCTTCTCAAGCTTGCGCAAAGCAGCTTCGTGCGTTTGGAGTTTTTGTTGGAGCGCCTCACACGCGCGCTGCTGGGTGGTGTGGGCCTCCTCCAGGTGCACCACCTCCACCTGGAGCTCTGCTACCTCTCGCTTCTTCTGCAAAGCCCCCAGGGCCGGGCCCTCTAATACGCCACCTGTCACCAAACCCTCCGGGCGTATGCACTCCCCTGCCAAACTTATAAATATATATTGGGGAAAACGCTCCCGGCACAAAAGCGCTTGCTCCAAACTTTCAACCAACGCCACATTGCCCAACAAATGCTCCAACAGAGGCGCGGCCGCCGGTTGGGTACATTGGAGTTCGTCCAGGGCCATGGCCACCACTTCAGGGCACGGGGGCTTGGGCAAACGCTTCTGCTGGGCCCACGGCAATATGAAAAAGGACGAGCGCCCCAAAGCATGCTCCTTGAGGTGGGTGCACAACTCCACGGCCCTCTGCGGTGCCTCCAGGAGAATACATTGCAGCTTCTCTCCCAATACGGCTTCAATGGCTTTTTCACTCCGGGGCGTCGCTACCAACGCATCCGCTACCAAACCCAATATGCCCTCCCCCTCCCCCTTTCCTTTCTCCTTCATGAGTGCCCTTACGCCCCTGTCAAAACCCTCATAGTTGGAGCAAATTTCTTGCAAAGAGGCCAGGCGGCTTCGCTGGCTAAGCCAAACTTCGCGACTTCGAGAGAGGCTTTCCTGGGCCTTCTTCATGTCTGCTTGGGTGCCGTTTTGGAGGCGCTGCTCTTCTTGGCGGCCTTGCAACAAAGCCTCCTGCGCAGCGTGCTGTTGCTGGTGCTGCGCTTCCAGGGAAGCCAGCTGCTTTGCCCATTTCTCTTTCTCCGCCTCACATGCGTGTGTCTCTTGGTTGAGGCGCTCCAAACGCTGCTGCAACTCCAGTTTGCGTTGCCCCAAATGTGCTTGTTGGGTTTCCTGCTGGGCCAAGGCGGTGGCCAATTGCATGAGTTGGGTGCGTTCCTTGCCAAGGACGGCCTCCAGTTGGTTCCTCTGCGCCAAATTGGCCTCCCTCTTGAGTCGCGCCTCCTCCACCACCTTCGCCTCTTCAAGGTTGGAGGCAGACAAAAGCTGCAAAGCCTCCGCACACTGCGCAAACTCTGCCTCCAAACGCTCCCTCTTGTGCTGCAACTGCTGTTGCTCTGTTTCGGCTTTGGTTTGGCGGGCACAGGTGGCCTCTTTGTCGGCTTGTCCATGTTTGAGGTTTTGCCTGCCCAACTGAATGCGCGAGGTTAACTCTGCAAGCGCCAAAGCTTCGCTTTCCAACTCGGAGGCTGTTTTCTCCGCCTCTTGCCGCCTCTCACCCAGCAAGTTTTGCGCCTGCTGCAAAGCCAGGGAGTTGCCCTCGGCCCTCGCTTCTGTCTCTTGCCTTTGCAAGTCCGCATGGGAAAACACCGCTTTGAGTTCCAAAAAACGGTGCGCCCAATCCTGGCTTTCCAGTTTGCGCAACTGCATGCGCAAGCGGCGAAACTTCTCCGCCTTCTTCGCCGCACGCTCCAAACTCCCGAGGTTGCGTTTGAGTTCCCCCAAAATGTCTTGTATGCGCAGCAAATTCTGCTGCGTGTGCTCCATTTTCTTCTCTGCGGCTTTGCGGCGCGTCTTATATTTTGTCACCCCCGCGGCCTCCTCCAACAACAGGCGCCTGTCCTCTGGGCGCGCTGAAACCACCTGCCCTACGCTTCCTTGTTCTATAATGGAGTAGGCCCTCGTCCCTACGCCTGTCCCCAAAAACAACTCTGTTATGTCCAATAGGCGGCAGTGGGTTTTGTTTATTTGGTATTCAGAGTCACCATTCCTGAAAAGACGCCGCGTAATGGAAACTTCGGGCAGGCCCATGAGGTGCGTGGGCAACAAGTCGCTCTCCTCCGTCTCAAAAGTCATCGTCACCTCCGCCATGGAGAGCGGGAGGTGGCTCTCGGAGCCTGCAAAAATGACGTCCTCCATGCCCCGGCCACGTAGGTTTTTGGCGCTTTGTTCGCCCATTACCCAGCGAATGGCGTCCACAATGTTGGACTTCCCACACCCATTGGGCCCCACCACCACCGTAATCCCCTTGTCAAAAACAAAGGGCGAATGCTGCATGAAGGACTTAAATCCCGTTATATCCAGGCGTTTTATTCGCATTGAGGGCCGTTTCTTCAAAACAAACTGCAAACACAACTGGAGACAGGCCGCCGGCGCTGGCCCCATGCTGTCCTCTAACATGCACCCCTTGCCAACGGCAACACTGGGTTTCATGACATTACGTATAGGGCTATATATGGTGGTGGGGAGGGTGGGCCTGCGGCCCGGGCCGTTTTTGGCAAGGTTTCTTTTCGCCCTCCGGGCATTGTTTTCTCCTGGGCCTGCGGCCCGCGCTTTCTCGCCCTCCGGGCATTTTGCCTCCGGCGGGGAACTTTTTGCTCGCCCAAAAAGTTCCTCAAAAACGGCTCCCTCCGGTGGCC
>Ga0209755_10002606_pt1 | contig 24391 bp, 21 predicted proteins | sample TergutCo191P1_FD_187301 | JGI IMG/M metagenome (GOLD analysis project Ga0209755, IMG submission 187301) | Cornitermes sp. P1 segment gut microbial communities from Petit-Saut dam, French Guiana - Co191P1 (SPAdes) (version 2) | ecosystem: Host-associated > Arthropoda: Insects > Digestive system...
GATCTTCAAGATCGGGCATGCTCTCCATTCCGACATCATCTCCGAAACTCGAAGAAAACTGCGGCGCTGCGGCTCCTCTCTTCTCGGTTTCATCTCTTGAATCGGCTGAAGGCTCATCAATACCGCCTCCCCAGTCATCCACATCGAAACCGTCTCCCTGCAGCTGGGAAACATCAAACTTCTCATTATTATAACCTGATTCTCTCTTTCGGTCTATAGCCGGACGTGGAGCTTCTTGTTTATTAGAAACAAAAATGTCATCATCGTCGCTTCTTCTGGGTTTAAAAAGACCGGAAATTAAATCTTCGATATTGCCCATTTCATCGGGATCGCCGCGAGTTTTATATAACTCGGGAACAGCATATTCGCCTGTACTGTTATCAACAGTTATATTGATTTGAGAGCCCGCCTCTCTTTGTTCGGGCGTTTCATTTGCATTTGTTTCCAGTATTTCCGGGAAGAAACTGCCTATAACAAATTTCAAACCAAATCCAATCCCGAAAAAAACAATGCCGAAAATCAGAGCGCGCAGAAAAATAAACAAGGGATTAACGCCAAAGAGAATACCGGTGAATATCGAAATAAAAATCGCCGCTACAGCGGCAAATCCGCCCCATTTAATCATTTACTTATCCTATTTAAACCGCAGGCTCATTATTAAACAATCTTTTTAACATTCCGCCGAACCCACGCGAGTCTCCTGTTTTATTGCGATCCATTCTGTCAACAATATGCTGTACGCAGATGCTCGCTTTACATTTCGGATCGACAACTAAAAAAGGTTTCTGACGCAGAACCGCATGCTGAACCGATTGATCGTCATATATAAATCCCAGATACTCAAGTTTGAGATTTAAAAACTGACCTGCTATATTTATCATTCTGTCGGCGACGCCTTTTGCCTGAGCCGCTCCTTTTGCGCGGTTAACGACAAGTTTGAGGGCGACATTGAGCGAGTCGTACTCTGTGGCGATAATTTTGATGATACCGTACGCGTCGGTAATCGCTGTCGGCTCGGGAGTTGTGATGATAACAGCGTCGTCCGCGGCGGCGATGAAATCAAGAACGTTACTCGAAACGCCGGCGCTTGTATCAATGATGATGATGTCGGCATTTGAAAGAGTTTCCAGTTCGGAGATAAAATCTTTTCTGTCGTCTTCGCCCATGTTCGCGATCTGCGAAAACCCGGAAGCGCCGGCGACAATCGAAATACCGTACTCGGTTTCCACTAAAATTTCGCGTATCGTTTTTTGCTTTTTCATAACATGATACAGATTGTATTTCGGTATCATGTTTAGCATAACGTTTACGTTTGCAAGCCCCAGATCAGCGTCCATTACAGTCACTTTTTTACCCAGTCTTGCGAACGCTAAAGCCATGTTAACGGAAAGATTAGTTTTCCCTACGCCGCCTTTTCCCGAGGTAACGGTAATAATCCGCGCTTTATCCGGCATTTTTTGATTTGGTTTAGAGGACGATGAATTTTTTACAGGTCCGTCTTTTTTCCTCTTCATTATTTCACGCAATTGTTCAGCTTGATCTTCCATGTTGCACTTACCTCCATTTAGCGCAGCCGACTGGCTGCGCAGTTAAATCGAAAATGAAACAATGTTTCATTCTACCTCCATTTAAACTGATCGGCTTCTCCGGACGGGAACCTTTCTTCTATTTTCTCTCTATCTATTATAAAACCGTCAAGATTGATAAGAAAATTCACAACTGACGCTCTTCTTATGTCCGCAGGCACTGACTGACCGACTGTTATGTATGATATGCTTTTTCTTTTCTCGGCAAGCGCGGAAACAATATTGCCTATCCGGTCTGTTTCGTCCATTTTTGTGAAAATCACAGACTTGTAATTAAAAGGTTCAAACTGCTGCATTATATTTTCTATGTCGGATGTTTTGGTCGCGGCGCTTACAACAAGATGAAACTCGGCGTTTCGCGGAGCGCCGTCAAGAATTTCTTTCATTTCACCTAACTTAGCGGAATCTTTGGGGCTCTTTCCGATTGTATCGATGAGAAACATATCGGTGCCGCCGGAATGAAGATCAATTTCTTTCCTAAGATCGCTTTTATTAACGACGCAAGAAACAGGAATTTGCATTATATTTCCGATTTGCTCAAGCTGTTCTTTCGCGCAGATTCTAAAAGCGTCGATAGTGATCATTTTAACGTCGATTGCCGGAATATCATCGGTGCCGATGCCGTAAATCGCGGCGAGTTTAGAGAGCGTCGTAGTCTTCCCTACTCCGGTAGGACCGACAAGAACCATTACTTTTGGTTTACGCGGAAAACTTTGCTGTGCGTCACGAAGCGCGGCGTCTTCTTTATATATGCTGATACTCTCCCCTATCCATTCAACAAGACGATCCATTACAAGACCGGCTTTATCAAGCTGTTCAAGAGAAAGCTCCGCGCGCAGTTTATCGATCATTTTTTTAATGAATTTTTCCGAAAAATCATTTGCTTTTAAAAGTTCGCGCGCGCGGACAAAAGCCGGATGCTCTTCGTTTTTATTTCCGGTAACGGTGACTTTATCAATTTTGTCGTTTAACGTTTTAAATAAATCCAGTAACTGCTGCGATGATTCTTTTCCCGCCGAAGCGGCTTCTTTAGCGCCGTTTGCCGCCGCGAGAACTTTTCTTTTTTCCTCTTCAATATCCGGCGCAATGTATTGACGATGTCTTGCGGCTCCCGAGTCGGCGGCATACGTTAAAGTATCTCTGGAAGGCTGGTAATATGTGTTCATCGAAGCCATATTTGTTTTATGAGACAAAAAATAAAATTCAACTTCAACTCCAGGTTTTGTAAATAGACCTAAAAAACCTCCCCTTCTTATATCTGTTACGCTTAGAATTTTAAAAGGCTTATTATATCTGGCGAGGATTTGTAATTCACAATCTTTCCGATCTTCGCCTTTTTGCTTATACATTTCCATTTTATTGATCCGCCTCTATTCTTACGATTCCGACTGCTTCGGGAATAACGCTTGATACTATTTCGGGAACCGATAACACCGCCAAATCAGGCAGCTCTCGATCTGTTGAATTTTTTACAAGGAAACGCGCCTGCTCGGAACAAAGAACGACAGGCATCCAGCCTTTTTCTTTGACAGCGGCGGCAGCTTTAGAGATCGCTCTAATCCACGCTTTTTGTGTCGGAGGATCAAGCGCGCAGACAAGACCGGAAGCTGTTTCGTATTTCGCGTCGATGATCTTCTGTTCCAATGAAGGATCGATTGTAAGAACGCGCAGCCTTCTGTCTTCATCAACATACTGATGACAAATCTGATTTGCGATCGCTTGTCTTGCTTTTTCGGTAAGGAACCAAATATTTTTTGAAACGGGCGCGTAATCGGCGAGCGCTTCCAGAATTGATACCTTGTTGCGGATAGAAACCTTTTCGCGTAACAGCGCGTGAAATACTTTTTGAATTTCTGTTACGCGCAATCCCTTGCCTTCGCGCGTGACTTCATCAACAACAGCCGGATATTCTTTGCGCAGAGTGTCAAGAATCGCCTGCGTATCCTGCAAACCCAGAATATCCGCGGCGAATTTGCGGATAATTTCCGTTAAGTGCGTCGCGATGATCGAAGGAGGATCGATTACAGTGTAGCCTGCTCTCTCTGCTTCGTCTCTTCTTCCTTGATCGATCCAAAGCGCCTTAAGCCCGAACGCCGGGTCTATGGTTTCTTCGCCGCGGATTTCTTCCGTTACAGTCCCAGGATTTATACAAAGGAAATAACCGATGCGTATTTTTCCGCGCCCGGAATCAACCCCTTTAATTTTAAAACAATACTCCGAAGGTTCAAGTATCGAGTTATCGATAATGCGCACCTTAGGAATTACAAGCCCAAGATCGTAAGCGGACTGCCGCCTTACACCCTGCACCCGTTCTAATAGTTCCGCGCCTTTTTCCTTTTCAACTAACGGAACAAGCCCGTAACCTAATTCCAGCGAAAGAGCGTCAAGCGGAACAACAGGCGAAAAATCAACAGGCTTTTCATCTTTTTGATCCCTGGTTTTCGACATCATCTCGTTAAAGCCTTCGGCTTGTTTTTTAACCTGTCCTGTTCTGTACGCATGAAAACCGACAAGAGCCGCCATCGGAAGAAGCACATACCATGGAAAACCGGGAAGAAGCGCAAGCACTACAAGCACAATCGCCAATATCCAGAAAATTTTCGCGTCCCGGACAAGAAGCTGTTTGACAACTTGATCGGAAAGATCGCCTGTCGCGGCGGCGCGCGTAACAACAATACCCATAGCCACAGAAATTAAAAGCGCAGGAAGCTGCGTAACAAGTCCGTCTCCGACTGCGAGGCTGATATAAGTGCTCACTACATCCTGCTCGCCGTACATCGCAGAGCCGATAATAAAACCACCTAACATCTCAACGATAATAATAAATACTCCGACCTTAACATTGCCGGAAATAAATTTACTGGCGCCGTCCATTGATCCGTAAAAATCAGATTCCTGCCGAATCTCTCTTTTTTGATGTTTAGCTTCTTCTTCGGAAATAGCGCCGGAATTATACTCTGTTTCGACTGCCATCATTTTTACTGTCATGCTGTCTAATGTGAAGCGGGCGGCAACTTCCGAAACGCGGGTCGCTCCCTTTGTGATAACTATTATCTGAACGGCGATAATAATGATAAAAATTATAAAACCGACAACTAACCCCTGAGTTCCGCCGGAGCCGACAACGAAAGTAGAAAACGCTTTTATCATTCTGCCGTCAAAGCGCGCACCTTGAGTTAAAATCAACCTGGTGGAAGAAACGTTAAGCGCAAGACTGAAAATCGTCGAAACAAGCAGCAATGTCGGAAACAAACTGATTTCTGTCGGTTTGTGCGCGTAAAGTACGTTAAGCAAAATTAAAAGCGCGAATATTAAATTAAAAGCCATCAGCGCGTCTAAAAGAACTGTCGGCATAGGCAGAATAATCGCCAGCACGATTGTAATTACCGCGACAGCAGGGAAACTTTCTTTTATAAATCCCAAAGGATTACGCGAAGGCTGTTTATTTATTCCTTCTTGAGCTATATCAGCCATTTTTTCCTCTCATCTGACATTTTTTAAATATCGAATAATATCTTACGAAGATCATCATGCGCTCATCCTCATTTTTTCTCTTCTGGCTTCGTTAAGGCGCATGACTTTGCTGAGAATTAAAGCGACTGCGTAATAATGTTTTTCAGGGATTATATCTCCTACTTTTGTGTCATGATAAAGCGCCTGAGCAAGCGGTTTATTTTCCACTAACGGCACTTCATTATCCTTGGCGATCTCTCTGATCCTCGCAGCCATTTCATCAGCGCCAAGAGCGACAACCATGGGACCGGGCATCGTGTTTTGGTCAAAACGCAGCGCTACAGCAAGGTGAGTCGGGTTTGTTATAACAACATCAGCTTGAGGAACGGCAGCGGCTATATTTTGTTTTAACAGATCGTTAAAGCGGCTGCGGATTCTGCTTTGAACCTGCGGGTCTGCTTCCTGCATTTTTAATTCTTCTTTTTGCTCGTAACGCGTCATCTTGTGTCTTTCTCTGAAGCGCCAGCGCTGGAAAAAGAAATCGATAATACCGAGCACTAAAAGTAAAAACGCAACAACAATTAACATTCTGCCTGCGATTCTCGCGATAATTATCAAACCTGTATAAACATCGGATTTTTGCAGATTGATTAAAATATTTATATCCGCTCTGATAAAAAGATACGCTACAACGCCGATTATAATAATTTTCGCAAGCGATTTTCCCAGATTGAAAAGTCCTTCCGATGAAAAAATTCTTTTAAAGTACTGACTGAACTTCGGCAGCGCTTTTGAAAAATTAGGAACAAGCGGCTTTGTCGTAAACAGCCATCCGCCGAGCTGCACAATGTTCGAGAAAACAGCGGCGATAACAGCCATTATAAGAATCGGCGCCGCAAGCCGTATCACATAATTTAAAAAATTACCGAATATAATTCTGTCATTTACAGGATCAAGTTCTGTTACGCGCAAGAAAAAAAATCTTACCATCTCGACGCATGTCCGCAGCATTGAAGGAGCCATAAGCAGGAGTAAAAGCCCCGTTAAAATTAAACCAATCGCACCGACTAATTCCTGGCTCTTAACGACCTGCCCTTCTTCGCGCAGTCTTTTGATTTTTGTTTCAGACGGCTGCTCTGTTTTACCGGGCGCATCTTCGTCATCGCTGTCAGCAAACCATTGGAGAGGAATTATTAATGACGAATGAGTGAAATCTCTCTTAATTCCACATTCGTCATTATTAATTAGTAATTCATTTTTCATTTTAATACGCTCCTCCCGTTATCTGCCTTCCAATTTGTATGTACAATGATTGAATGTTGGAAAAGCCCGAGTCTAAAACACGGATAAACGCTTCAATAAGGAAAGGAAGAGAAGCAAAAAGCAGCATAAAAGCTGTTAAAATAGAAATCGGAAAACCTTCGGATAAAATATTTATCTGAGGCGCCGCTTTGGAAATTAATCCTGTTGTAAGCGAAGTTAAAAATAACGTTCCAAGTATCGGCAGAGAAATGACAATCGCGTCCATGAACAAACGCGAAAGACCGGCAGCCATCATACTGACAACCGGCTCTCTGCCGTCGATCAGCGAAATAATGTTTATCGACTGCACCGATCTCCAGAAACCGCCCAAGAAAAGCGTGTGAAATCCGCCTATTGTGACGAATATCAGCATGGAAACAAGGTTAAAGTACTGACCCATAAGAGGGTTTTCGATCTGAGCTACAGGATCGAAAGTTTCCGATGCGCCGAATCCCATTTGCAAAGAGAAAAACTGCCCCGCTGTCGAGAAAACGGCGAAAATTACAGTCATGTAAAAACCAATGATAATACCAATTATCGCTTCTCCGATAACTAAAAGTCCGAAGCGCAGACCGAATACTTCATGGCGAAGATCGCTTAACGTACCGCCGGGCAGCGTAATAATACCGTTAGGTGAATTAGCGGCGAAATAAATTTCCGCGGTGGGAATGACAGAGAAAGCGGCAAGCCCGGCAAGAGCCATTTTCGCAGCCATGGGGACAGCTTCGGACGAAAGAAGAGGCGCAGTCTGTATCATCGCGAACGCTCTTACGGCGATCAGCAAGAATACCGGACCAAAGGTGAGAATATTGTTTAGTACGCCCGAATCAATCATAAAACTCCGTTTTATCCGCGCCGCTGCGCGGTATCAGCGCGCCATTTCGGGGATACGCCGAAAAAGTTCCGCTGTGTAATTTCCCATCGAAGTGAACATTAATCCGCCGAAGACAGCAAGCATTAAAAGAATTACTACTACCTTCGGCACAAACGTCAATGTCTGCTCCTGTATCGATGTTGCCGCCTGTAAAATCGCGACAACAAGTCCTACAGCTAACGCTGATAATAAAAGAGGAGCCGCGATTACCAGAACCTGAGTAACTCCTCCGCGTATTAAAGTAACAATGTCGCCTACACTCATTAATCAACTCCTAAAAAAATGAACGGATAAGCTGATCCGTTAATAGTCCCCATCCATCAACTAGTATAAAAAGTATTAATTTAAACGGCATCGAAATCATGACAGGAGGAAGCATGATCATACCCATCGACATAAGTGCGCTTGCTACAACCATATCAATAACAATAAATGGTATAAACAATAATATTCCTATTTTAAAAGCAACCGTCAGCTCGTTTAAAATAAAAGCCGGAATTAAAACATAAGTTGGAATATCAGCTAACGTATTGGGTTTTTCAAGATTTCGCATTTCCATAAAAAGCGCGATATTCTTTTCGGCGGATGCTCTCCCTCTCATCTGACTAAACATAAATAATCTTAACGGAGCTTCCGCTTCTCTGTACGCGTTTTCTACGTTCATCTCTCCCGCAGCAAGCGGCTGGATCGAGTTAGTAAAAATTGTACTAAACGTTGACCACATGATAAAAACGGTGAGAAAGAGCGAAATGCCGAGTATTACCTGATTAGGCGGAACCTGCTGCAGCGAAAGAGCGCGTTTTATAAAATCCAAAACAATGGAGACGCGTAAAAAACTTGTCATTAAAATAATAATGCTCGGCGCGAGCGAAAGAACAGTGAGTAAAAGTAAAAGCTGCAGCGAGAAAGCGACTTCCTGTCCGCCTTCAGGATTCCGCACCGAAAGATCGATAAAAGGAATAGCCGGAGGTCCCGAAGGAGCAGGCATATCCATAATCCCCTGAACCGATAAATCAGGAAAAACTTCCTGCGCGTTAGCTGCAATCGAGAGGAAGAAGAATAAAAAAATGAAAACCACAGACGGCTTAGAGCGAGTCTTCTCATAAATTTTTCTTTTCTCTTTATAACTCTTTGTAACACTGCGGTTAAAATTCTTAAATTGCATCACCGGTTACCCAGCCTTTCGCGGAACTTGCGGATATTTTCTGTGCCGGAAGGATTTGACTGAACAGGCGCGCCAAAGCGGCGCAGGATCGAAAGAAAATCAAGAAGCTTACCCGAGGACTGCGATGATTTCGCGGAATCCTCAAGAAGCATCGCGTCGATTATTTCTTTATCTTCGATTTCGCTGATAAGATTTACGCCTCCGTCACTTGCGCCTAACAGCCACGCTTTACTTCCGACAGAGACAATATGCACATAACGGTTCGTTCCAAGATGAGCGTTAGCCAAAACTTTTAAAAAAGGATTATTGTTAACGTTTTTTTTGGAAGATTTTTTTAAAATAAAAATAATTCCGTAAATTGCAACGGCAACCAAAACAAGGACAAGAATCATTCTGATAATCGGCCAGATTGACTGCCTGCCTGCCTGTCCGGAGGCTGCGTCTATGCTGTCGCTCGCGTCAAGAAAAAGATCACGCTCGCCTGAATACGGATCGCGGACTTCGATTTGACTTTCTGCGGTTCCCGATGTTTCCGCAGAATCAATTTCTTGAGCAAAGATTAAAGGTATATGGATTAAAAGCCCCGCCGCGAACAACAAGGCAAATTTATACAGCTTCAGTTCTTCCCCTCCCCAAAGATCAAACTGATTTTAGCAAATTCTATACTATTAATGGATTTACGTCAAGCGAAAGGTTAGCTGCTGAGTTAGCTCGAAATGTAGCGTTAAAAAAATGATCTTACACCAGCTCAAGGCGTATTCTTTTTCCCAATACATTGGCGGCTCTTTTTAACGTTAAAAGAGTGATTGATTCATTATCAGGATCAAGAAGCCTGTTGACTGCGGCGCGGGAAGTATCAAGTCGAGCGGCTAAGGAAGTTTTTGTCAGGTGTTTCTTTTTAATAGCTGTCTGCAATTGATACGCGATTAATTTCTTTATTGCGCCGTCTTCTACTTCATCGGTAATACCTTCTTCGGCAAGAAAATCATCAAACGAACTGCCAATAGCTTTATTTTTCATCTTCAACTCCTCCTGATAAAACCCTGTTACGTCTTTTCTTTGCAATCTCTAAATCTTGCTGCGGAGTTTTTTGGGTTTTCTTAATAATACTGTGCAGCAAAACCATATATTTTTCCCATATTGTAAAAAATACCCGGCTTATACCTTGCGGTAATTTAATTCTGACTTCCCATAAGTCTTTATCTAATTTTACAACCTGCGGATAACCCATAGGCCAGGAATATTCAACAGCTTTTATTTCTTCACCGATTGCTTTTTTCTCCTCAGGTGTCTTGTGTTTAAGCCAATCTCGTACAGGTTCATTTCCTAAAGATGTTTTATAAAAGGTAACAGTTATAATTTTTTCCTTAGGCTTCTGTTGCATATTTATAATGTATCAAATTTGATACTGTTTGTCAAGGGTCATAAATAATAAATTGTCGTGGAAGTCGAAATCATACATAATGAAAAACGATTATATTCAATTATTTCTAGAAAATAACGGCCGTACCCGCGCAGATTTAGGGTTTTCTTTTGATTAACGTGATTGTGCTCTACAATCACTTCATACACCATATATAAGACAATTTTTGGAAATTGTCAAGAAAAAAATTTTTTCATGAATATATTAGCGTCATATCCTCATCTTTCCCGGTTTTGTTATTTCCTATTTGTTCAAACAACGCTAATCTGGTTGATAATTTTTAAACGCTGTTGATCCGGTAATTTTGAAAGTAAATTAATGATTTCTTCAATTTCATTGGTAAATTTTATTGTGTCATTAATAAAAAAGCGATAAGGTTCTATGTTAAGTACGTTACCTATCTTTTCAATCAATTTTAAGGATGGAAATCTCCTTCCAATTTCAATTTCCGCTATGTAATTTGGTGAGGTATCACATAATTCTGCCAGTTTCATCTGTGAAAATCCTCTTGAATTTCTGAATTTTCTTAGATTCAGGATAAATGTGTGCTTTAAACCCATATTTTATATACTAAATGCCTATAATATATATTGACTATATACAAATAGACATTATATACTGGACAATATGACAAGTATTTGTTATTATTTATTTGGCTCAATTTTTTAGTAACTGCCAGCGTGGCGGTACAATTTCAACGAAATGGGTATTAAATTCTCATTTTTTGGAGTTAACAATGAGCGCAGAAAAGGACAGTTTTAATAAAAAGCGTTTCATTTTTAGATAAACAATCAGAAAAAACCACCCGTATGGGTTGTTTATAAAGCCGGCGGGCATTGTACGTGAATTAACATCTTAGGAGGATGAAAATGAAAAAGTTTATGGGGGTTTTTATTAGTCTAGCGTTTGTTTTGTTGCTTGCTGGTTGCGGATCAAGTCCTAGAGCTCCCGCTATAGAAGTTAATTGGGATGGTTTTTGGGTATTTGAAGAAGGGGACATCATGTATGTTAAAAATGATGTGTTTGTATTATTTTCTCAGGGTGGTATAATTCAATATGATGGATTATTCCATTATAACGATGCTCGTTCACAGTTTAGATGGGGTTTAGTTGGCAGTGGGTATGTAATTTTTAATTATACTGTTAAGTCAGAATCAGAAATTGTGGTTCGTTCAGAAAAAGCATCGTGGGCAAATGGTACATGGCGAAAAAGCAAGGAACCATTATTTAAAAGTGATAACCCGTTGGTGGGGTATTGGTATGATAAACTTGATGAAAAACGAAAATTTGTAGTACTCATTTTACCATCCGGAGAAGGTTTTTGGTATAACGTTGAAAATGATATTCACCTCACTGGAAGAAGATTAATTGAGTATGATGATAAAAATCCTTTTCAGTTTTCTTTTGTCAGGAAAGAAGAAACTAGAGAGACCGTATTATCTTATGCCGAAGGATATACTTATTCTTTTAGTGTTGATAAAGATGGAAATGAAATATTGTTGTATAATAGAGCTGTTAATCCATTTCGAGAACCTGGTCTGTTATATAAATCGAAATAAAAAATGAAGCGAAAAACAATTAAATTTATTTTCTTTTACATGCTCCCGCTCTTTTGCTTTACTGCCTGTGCAAGTAATATTACAGGTGACGTTACCAAACGCGGTCTAACTGTTGCGGAAGATAATATAGCAGTATTTCCGCAGGGAGGTCACACAAGTATTACCTGCATAGCATACAGTCCTGACGGCAAATTTATCGCTTCCGGCTCTGTGGATAACACAGTAAAAATATGGGATGTGGCTACAGGCAGGGAATTTGGAACATTAATAGGTCATTCCTATAGTGTTAACTCTATAATTTACAGCCCTGACGGGAGATATATTGTTTCAGGCTCAGGTGACAGAACTCTAAAACTGTGGGATGCGGTAACTTGCAAAGAAGTGAAAACATTTTCAGGACACAACGCCCGCGTTAGTTATGTGACATACAGTCCTAACGGGAAGTATATAGCTTCATGCTCCAATATCGACAGAACAGTGAAAATATGGGATGCAGATTCCGGTAATGCTGTAATGACAATATCAAGGTTTTTTGCTGATGGAATTGATTCTGTTGAATTCAGCCCTGACGGGAAATATGTTGCTTTTAGAATCATCACTGGTCAGAGCAATATTAAGATATGGAATTTGGAATCCAATACAGAAATCAAGTCACTCGCCGGAAATTTTCCCTTTATGGTTTTTAGTCATGACTGGAAATACATTGTAAATACTTCCGGTAACGATTTTAAATTGTTAGATGTAAATACCGGTGAAGAAACAAAAACCTTTTCCGGTCACATTGCCCGTGTTAATTCCGTAAAATTCAGCCCGGACGGAAAATACTTAGTTTCAATTTCCAGTGACAGAAAAATAAAACTGTGGGATGTTTCAGGAAGAAATATTGCAACATTAGATAGCATTTCATTTAGTTCGCGTAGTACATTCAGCCCGGATAGTAATTTTTTTGTTGTTTCTGACGGATCCTCGTTAAGTTTGCTGGATGTAACTACCTGTAATAAAATAGATGGTTTTTCCAATAGTACATTCAATTATATTAGCACTGTTGCATACAGTCATGATGGGCTGTATGCGGCAGTTTCTTCAGGTAAAATTGTAAATTTGTGGGATATCGCCTCAGGCAGAATAGCAATGTCCTTAAAAGGTCATATTGAAAATATTTCAATTATAACGTACAGTCCTGATGGCAAATACATTGCCACAGGATCATATGATAAGACCGTAAAAATTTGGGATGCAAAAACCGGACGTGAAATCAGAACTATTTCAAAATTTTCTGATTCTGTTACTTATATAACATATAACTCTAATGGTTCATTCCTTTATATTATAACCGGTGATATGAGTAAAGTTATAAAAATATTTGACGCGGCTACCGGTAATGAAATTAAAACAATTCAGTCTACTTATTCCGATCATTTCGATGTAGCTATAGCGTTAAGCCCTGACGAAAAATTTATCGCTATGGGTTATGGACTAAGAATTATATTGACTGATACGAATACTAAAGAGGAAGGACCCATCCGCGCAGATAGCTTTACCAATCCGAATTTTATAGTTCTAAGAAACAGCAACGATAATACAGGCAGCTCTAATTATACCTTTGATGTATCTTCTGTAGCGTATAGTCCTGACGGGAAATATATTCTTTCCGGTATTTTCAATGGGACAATTAGGATGTGGGATATAAGTACTCAAAGTATAATCAAGAGTTTATCCGGTCATTTTGGCAAAGTTCGATCTATAGCGTATAGTCTTGATGGGAAACACATTGTTTCAGGAGGAAATGACAATAAAATAATATTATGGGATGCGGCTACAGGCAATATTATAAAATCTTTTAACGGTCATTCCGGCGCAATTCATTCTGTTACATTCAGTTCTGACGGTAAACAAATTCTTTCAGGTTCCAACGACGGCACCACTCGTCTTTGGAATGTCACTTCTGGAAAAGAAATAATTGCATTTGCCTCTTTCTCCGGCAGCGACTCTCGAGTAGCCACCGCCAGCCGCGGTCTAACCGTAGAAACCGAAACCGCATCCTCAAACATCGACGGCGAATGGCTCTCCATCACCCCCGACGGTTACTATCAAGCATCCCCTCGCGGCGACCGCTTCCTCAATGTGCGTGTCAACAACACAGTCACAGGTATTGACAGTTACCGCTCTGTTTTCTACAACCCCGACGTAGTACAAGCGCGGCTGCAAGGCAGACCTGACCCTGCTTCAAAAACGAATGTGACAATACAACAAGCCGCTTCCTTTATGCCGCCGCAAGTTACGATAAAATCACCATCAACTTTTACAACAACAAATACAGCAGCTACAAATCTCTCTGTGACAGTCACCGATCAAAATCAGTCTATCAAAAACATCAAAATCTTCGTCAACGGACGCGCGATAACGAGAAATGAATTGGCGGCTATCAAAGGCAATAATTTACAACCAGAACGCACAAGCCTCACCGTTACTGGAAATCAAAGAACCGTAAACTTCGAGCTGCCTGTTACACTCGATCCGGGACGTAATTTAATCGAAGTTGTAGCGTTTAACGGCTACTCGGAAAGCGCCCGTCTCTCACCAATCGAAGTGACGTATAACGCTCCGGCAGGTCAGCAGAGACAGCTTCCCAATCTGTGGATACTCGCAATCGGCGTAAACGGCTACGATAACTCGTCACAAGTCGGCGGTAATCTGCGCTTCGCTGTTGCTGACGCGAAAAGGCTTACAGATACATTAAAATCGCAGGAAGGCAGACGTTATGCGAAAGTAAACAGCCTTATCATTGGAGACGGAGAAACGCAGCTTCCTACAACAGAAAACATCAGGCGGAATTTATCATTCCTTGACAGCGCAGGAGATCGTGACATTGTGCTTCTATTCCTTGCAGGTCACGGTGTAAGCGCTCAAAACGGAAGATTTTTCTTTCTGCCCAAAGACGCGGTAGTGTCAGGTAACAGCGGAAACTGGCGTGTTGATGAAAAACTCGCGATCTCCGGCGAAGAGATAACAGCGGTTTTAGAAGGGCATGGTAACAGACTGCTGTTTATCGACGCGTGTCAGTCCGGCGGAGTAGATAACAACCGCATGATACGCGCCATGATGGAATCAAACGCATTTGTATTCGCGGCAAGTCAGGGGAACGAGCTTTCGTACGAAGACCCGCGCTGGGGCGGAGGACACGGTGCTTTTACCTTCAGTATTTTAAACGCGCTTCGCGGCGCGCCTGCCGCTCTTGCGGAAAATAATGTCAGCGTAAGGAGCATGTCGGGCTTTGTGTCGCTGGAAGTGCCGCGAATGACGCAGAACATGCAGAATCCTCGGGTACATTCGCTTTTGTTCGCGGATTTTCCGCTTGCGGTAATTAAGTAGGGGGAGTTAAAATTGCGGACGTATCCAGAGAAAGGGAATTTGACCTTGTTCTTCAACCGGTTTAAGCTCATCATGATCGCAGGTTACTACAGTCGAGCCAGTACATTTAGCGGTTGCTGCAAGAATAGAATCGGCAAAAGACATTTTTCCGGTAGACTTAAAATAAGCGGCTTCACGGACAATGGCAGGAGTATTGGTTTCTATTATGGAAACCGGAAAGGTATTATAGATTTCTTCTATAATTGCGTCTGCCAATTTAGAGCCATTTTTTCTAATACGATCGTAATATACTTCGATAAGATTTGCGGCATTTATACTTATGGCAATTTCTCCGCGCCTTGCTTGGTCAATGGGATCGGCGACAACATTTGCACCCTTTTCTTCATTAAGGTAGGCGAGCAGCGCACAGGCGTCAAGAAGATAATTTCGCTTTGGCAAGGCGTGCACGCTCCTCATCCTGGCGTCGTTCTATTTCAAACTCATGTTCTTTATCTTTACGGCAGTCCGCAAGAAAATCATCTACAGAGCCGCCTTTTGTATTTTTACAACATCCACGCAGCCATTGATATGGCGGAGGATCTTCATGTACGGCTTCAGCGTTCTGCGAGACAGGAGGCTGGACATGAATAAGCCCCAAATTTTCCAGTTCTTTCAACAGATTAAGAGTATTATTATTTTTCAATTCTACAGTAACGGTCATATATTAAATATAAATCAAAGACCTAAAACTGTCTATCATAAAAATTAAGGAGTTTTTACATCGCAGCGCGATGTATTCGATTAATATCACCGCTCACATAGCTTAAATAGGAGTTTTTAAATGAACGTAAAAAGATTTTTAAAATTTGCTTCTCTTTGTTTGATTACGCTTGCATTCTTCGCTTGCGCAAGTCAGTCAAACAAATCGCATACACCGGACAGCATCACTCTTGATGCCGCAATCAACGAAGCAGCGTCTCATTTTATACAGCCGCTTTCCGCTAACGCGAGAGTTGCGATTGTTTCCTTCGACGCTCCGACAGGACGCCTCTCGGATTATATTTTCGAGGAATTATGGACGCGTTTTGAAGACTCAAGAAAATTTGTAATGGTAGATCGCAGAAACCTTGAGCGCGTCGAAGCGGAAATCCGTCATCAGTACGGAGCAGGTAAAGTTGATGATCACGCGCTTTCGCAAATGGGAAAGCAGCTCGGCGCGCAGGTTCTTGTTTACGGGCAAATTGTACAGATGAGCAATGAATACAGAATGACAGTCTACGCGACAGACGTGGAAAAAGCTTCGTCAAGCCAGAGAGCGTTTAACGTTCGCGGCGATAATAAGCTGACATCTCTTTTAAATGTTTCCGCGGAAGAAGAAGTGCAGCGCGCTGTTGCCACCATGGCGCGTAACGTAGATAAGAAAACAGTTGTCGCCATTGGCAGAATAAGTTACGGAGATTCCCAGACAGTATCCAGTCTTTCTTCGTGGCTAAAGAACAGTATTATAGCCGGTGCGAACAGGCAGGAGAATTTTTCGATAGCAAGCGATAACGAAAGTTCCGGTTTTGCCGTAGCAAGCCGCGGATTAACTGTTACGCCTGCGGCTGTCTTTGCAAGTTCAATTCAGGCAGTGGTGATTGGCAGTTTTATACATTTAGATTCCGATGCGGAGGTTTCGCTGCAATTGGTCTCTACAGGCGGAAACAGAGAGATATTGTCATCATCGCGTTTTATTATTTCGGCATCGGAACTGCAAAGACGCAGATTATCGCTGTTACCCGAAAATAACAATGTTGCCGTTACGCGAAATCAATTTGAAGAAAGACAGAAAGCAATTGAGCCTTACGCCGGAAAAAACAACAAATGGAATCTAACCGTAACCCCTGATGTACTGGATGGGATTTATTACAATGGCGATTATATGACAATGCGGATTTATTCCCAGCGGGACTGCTACTTCCGCATAACTCATGTTGATGTAAACGGAAACACTCAGGTTATTTATCCTGTTTCGTCAAGAGATAATAATTTTATCCGCGCTGGAGAGACGCGGCAAATCCCCGACAATACGCGTTACCGCCTGCATGAACCTTTCGGCGAAGAAATGATTTTAGTTGCCGCTTACGATCAGCCTTTTATACAAGGTCAAATTTCAGGTTCTTTCAGCGCGGACAGCATCGCACGAGGCTTGACCGTAGTAGATAATAACCGCGTATCGATCAGTCCTTCCGCGACTGCAAAGCTTTGTTATACGATTTTACCGAGGAGATAATGTATAATTATATATAAGGAGTATTTAAAAAAATGACATGATCAAGTTTATTTGGGCGAATGTGTTGGGGTTGTGATATATGGATTTTCCGCTCACTGTGATTAGGCAGGATGGTTAGCTGCTAGGTTAGCTGCTTGCTTTAATGTATGTTATAATTACTCTCATGAAAATAGCGGTTATCAGCGATATTCATCAGACAACTCATTGGAAAAATATAATCACGCGGCAAAATGATTTTGAAAAAATAATTTTTTTAGGCGATGAATTTGATACATGGCAAAGCAAATGGCCTGAGCAGATAAGAAATGCAGAGGAAATTATCAATTTTAAGAAAAAAAACGGCGAAAAAGTTGATTTATGCTGGTCAAATCACGCGATAAGTTACTATCTGGACGAACAATGCAGCGGTTATCAGGATAAACACGCTATCATCATAAGGGAATTTTACAGCGAATATAAAAATTTCTACAACGCCGCATACATCTACGATAACTGGATTTTTTCCCATGCGGGAGTTTCAGCCAAATGGATGAAGCGATGCGGAATAAACGATGTAAACGAAATTAACAGGCTGTTTATAGACAGACCAAGCTTCTTCAGATGGGTCGGACCTGACGGATACGGAAATAATTCAGACGAAGGACCTTTATGGATCCGCCCCGAAGCGTTAATTACAAACAGCGTCGCAGGTTTTAATCAAGCCGCGGGGCACACAGAAAACATCCAGCCAAAGATAATAAAAAAAATTAAACAGCTGTTTGTTTTCTGCGACACTCACGATCACAATTATCTTACCATCGTGGATACTGATAATGATTTTGTTGAATTCGAAAACTTGGCAAATTAATAATTAGCCATGTCGTTAATTCGTTCCATCGGCGATACAATTTCTGTTACGCGCACACCGAAGTTTTCATCGATAACTACAACTTCGCCTTTGGCGATTAATTTATGATTAACAAGAATATCGACAGGTTCACCGGCTAATTTATCAAGCTCGATAATTGTACCTTCGCCCATTCCTAAAATTTCTTTTATAAGTTTACGGGTGCGTCCGAGTTCTACGGTCATCTCCATGGAGACGTCCATGATTAGACCGATGTTGCCCGCTTCGTGAGGACCTAAACGCGGCTGCATCAAATTGGGGAATTGAACCGGCTGAACATTCGCGGGCATTCCGCCTTGCATGCCCATTCCCGGCATCTGCATACCCATACCCATATTCGGCATACCCATATTTGGCATTTGCATGCCCTGCATTCCCATTCCCGGCATACTCTGGCCTCCCATCATTCCCATATTCGGCATTTGCATTCCCATTCCCGGCATCTGCATATTTTGCGCACCCATATTCGGCATGCCTGCGGCAGGCTGTGCGCCGCCGTTTAACGCGTTCGAAATATCAACAGCAGGCAGAGCGCCGAGAACTTCCCACATCTGATGAGCCAGCCCGTCCCCCAAATCCAGACTGTAACTCATTACAGCGAACTCGCCTGCAGGCAGCGCTGCCGCCGCTTTTGGCATATTAGCCGCTGAAGGAGAACCCGCTACTATCGATTTATTTTTTGTCTTGTCGGTTAAAACTGTAATCTGAGTTCCAACCATTTGAGAAACAACTTCGCCGATAACCGACATTGCCATGTCGTCAAGCTGAATGTTCTCTTCTTTGGTCATGAGTGCGGCGATCGCTTTCGCCGATTCCTCTGAGAAAATAAACATATGCTCGCCGGGGAAACCGGAAGTATAATTCGCCGAGATGACCGTAACCATGCTGGGCAGAACTGATAAAAAACCGTCACGGTTGTTTGCTTCAACATCGGGACCGACAAGCGTAACTGTGCCGCCTGTGAGAGCCGCTAAATTTGCAGATAACGCGTTAGTTGTCGAGGCAAAAAGCTGCGCGAGCGCATCGCGGTTAAAGCTGGGACCTGCAGGAGCCGCTGTCGCAGTCGGAGCCGCGCCCGGAGCGGCAGAAAGACCGCTCAATGAAGAGGAATCTACGCCGGATAACAGAGCGTCTATTTCATCCTGAGAAAGTGCGCCATCAGACATCATAATAACCTCACTCTAACGCAGTTGTCTAACTGCGTATGATAATCGAATGTGATACAAAGTATCACAATTCATCTCCTTCGGATACGAGCTCTTCAAATTCTTCCTGTCCAAGCTCGTCAATTTTCTGCGTAATCTGCACCGCGATTTTCTTCCCGATAATACCGGGGCGGCACAGAAACTTTCTTCGAGAGCCGATGTTCAATGAATAGGGATCGCCGATGCGCGTGTTGTAAAGCCTTATTACATCCCCAATCTGCAGGGAAAGAACGTCCCGCACCGGTACGTTAATCTTTCCAATTTCGGCTGTTACATTAACATCGACCGAAGAGAGCTTATCCTTTAGAACATTGAGATTTTCTGTTGTAGCGTTTCGGCGCACGGACGAATACCAGAATTGAGCGGAGAGTTTGCCGATGATCGGCTCTATCGTGAGGTACGGGATACAGAAGTTCATCATGCCTTCTACATCGCCGACTTTTGTTTCCAGTGTTACCAGAACAACCATTTCTGTCGGGGGAACAATCTGCGCAAACTGCGGGTTAGTATCGATCTGCCCGAGACGGGGACGAAGGTCGATAACCGTCGTCCATGCTTCGCGCATATTTCCTAAGATACGAACTATAATTCCTTCCATTACAGACTGCTCGATATCGGTCAATTCATGCTGAGATTTTGTGCCTTCGCCGGTGCCGCCGAAAAGACGATCAATTATCGAGAATGTAATCGCAGGATCAATTTCTAAAATGGCGTTTCCTTTAAGAGGGTCCATATTGATAATCGCGAGAGTTGTCGGCGTCGGAATAGAACGGATAAATTCCTCGTACGTTAACTGATCTACCGAAGCGACGTGAACATGAACCATGCTTCGAAGCTGCGCCGACAAAGATGTGGTCGTAAGACGCGCGAAAGTTTCATGCATTATCGATACAGTGCGGATTTGTTCTTTTGAAAATTTATCGGGGCGTTTAAAGTCATAAATTTTGATTTTCCGGCTGTCGGCAGCCGGTCTGAAATCCTCAGGTTCGGTATCCCCTGCGTTTATTGCGGTTAAAAGCTGGTCTATTTCATCCTGGGACAGAACTTCTGTCATAATTACCCCTATTTTAAACTCTAAACCATACTCTTGACAAGTAATATTGGTTTTTTTTCAGATTAAATCAATTAATTCATTTCCATTATATCGAGTCTATTAAACAAAATAACACGCGCTCCTCTGGAATCTAAAAATCTTTGGTTTAACATTTCGCGTATTTCTGTTTTTAACTGATCTTCTTTGTCAGGCATGAGATCCGCGGCGGACTTCGAAGCGAAATATCGGCGCACAAAATCGCGCAGCTCAAATCTGCGGCTTGCTAATTCAGTGATCGCCGCAGAGTCCGTTAAATCATAACCGATTATCATTTCCACCGTTACAGACGAAGCCGGAACATCCCTTGTTCTGACAGATATCGAATTGATATTATCATAATATCCGTATTCCGGACGTTTGCCGACATACGGCGAAGAAGGATCGGTCACAACCGTTTGACTTTTTCCGCCTTTGTTCATGATATTCACGGTAATTATTACAACAGTAACGATAAAAACCATCGAGCCGAGTCCTATGGCGACAAATTTAAGGATTGTAGGCAGAAGATTGCCTAAACCGCCGCTTTTTTTCTTACCGCCGCCGCCTGATTCAGGAGCATCACCGCCGTCAAGATCATCAAGTTCTACGTTATCTGACATTCCAAAACCTCCCCCAAACAAATAAATACATAATTATAAATAAATTTACAGCTATTCTTATAAATCATCGGCATATTTTGAATATTTTTCAAGGTTTTATTGAAGACAGATAATCGTCTATTAAAGCAATAACCTTCTTAAATGAGCTGTGCAGTATATTCATGGCAATATCATCAAAAACCGAGTTAACGCCGCTTGGCCATGACTTTTTTCTTAGATCGTTTAAAGTTGATTTTGCAGTATTTTTATCAAATGCCGCGCAGGCTGTTTTTATATTATTTAGTTTTTCGCGCAGATAAAGATCGTCTTCGGCGGAAATTTCCGCTTCTGTATTATTCTGTGCGGGTTTGTATTTTATCAGTAATACTCTCAAAATAGTTAAAAAAACCTGCGTTTCGCTTAATATTTCTTCAAAATTGCGGTCGGTGCCGGCTTTTTCAAGATTTTTAGCGACATCCGAAAATTCTTTTTCGCCAATATTATAAAGAGCGCTTTTCATTCCGTGAACGGTTACAATAAAAAGTTTTAATTGATCATCATCCATTTTATTCAAATTAAATTTTTCCAAAATTGATATCGCGTTTTCGGCGTCAATGATAAAAAACTTTTTTACATCCTGCGGATTCTCCGATGTCTTAACAAGCGAGATATTATTTTTCTCTCTTTCCAGTTGTTCTTTGCGAGCCGCATCGACAACCTCAGGCGGTTTTTTATTGCGGATAAATTCATTTAAAATTTGATTAAGCTCGCGCGAATCTATCGGCTTGGAAACATACCCGTTAAAACTGTTTTGCAGGAACATCTGAGATCTGCCCACCAAAGCGTTTGCGGTAAGAGCGATGATATCATTCCGATAACCCAACTCGCGCATAATTCTTACAGCCTCGATGCCGTCCATTTTAGGCATCATGTGATCCATAAACACAATATCGTAAATATTGCCTTCTTTTATTTTATCGATAGCTTCAAACCCGCTGGAAGCGGAATCTACTTTTAAACCGTACGGCGCTAACATTCCTTTAACAACATAAATATTGGACTCGACATCATCAACGACAAGAACGCTTCCGTACGGCATATATTCGCGGATGAAATTTGTTTTTCTGTTAACCGCCGCAATGTTGAAATTCGAATCGCGCAGTTTTTCGGTTAATTCAGGACCGCATACTTGTTTGCTTATTTTCATCTGCGGAATACGAACAGTAAAAACAGAACCTTTATCAGGCTCGCTTTCTACAGATATGGTTCCGTTCATCATATTTACCAGATGTTTTGTAATGCTCATACCGAGCCCCGTACCTGTCAGCCCCCGGTTATAATCCGAATAGAAACGGGTATACTCATTAAATAATTTGCCGACCTGTTCTTTTGTCATACCCTGCCCTGTATCGCTGACGCGCAGAACAAGCATGATGTTCGAAGCTTCTTCGCAAGGTTCAAAAGTAACATAAAAAACGATCTCTCCCTGCACGGTATATTTAAAAGCATTAGAAATAATATTGTTTAATACTTGTTTAATCCGCAGCTCGTCGCCGTATAAATCATGCGGCAGTTTCTCATCAACAATAATTGAAAAATCGAGAGGTTTATTTTCGAAACGCAGACGAATCAACTGAGCGGTATCATTAATTAAACTTGGAATATCATATTCAACAGGGAGAATTTCCATTTTGCCCGCTTCAATTTTTGATAAATCGAGAATGTCATTAATGATGTTAAGCAAAAGGTCGCCGGACTCAAAAATTTTTCCGTACGCTTCAACATTTTCCGGCGAAAGACTTGTATCCTGAAGCCGTATCTCCGCGATGCCGAGGATTGCGTTCATCGGCGTGCGGATTTCGTGACTCATATTCGCAAGGAAAGAACTTTTATGCCTGTTGCTTTGCTCGGCGTTCTCCTTAGCGGCGACTAATTCTGTAGTATCAACAGAGTGCTGCATATGGACGATTTGACCGTTTGGCCAGTCGATGTATCTGTCAATATTACGATAAATGCGGTTTGTCATAGAGCTGTGCTCTTCCCAGATAATCGGTTTGTCAGGTTCGATATCAAGTTTATAACACGGACAGAAATCGCATTTATTATTGAAACCTTTTTGTAAAACTTTATAACAAAGCTGCCCGACGCAGTCGCCTGTAATGTTATAATGTTTTTTCATACTGTCGTTAATAAAAAGAATTTCGGATGTTTTTGGATTTGTAACATAAATCATCGCATCCAGACCGTTCATTATATCGTCTAAATTGATAAGCATGTTTCTTTCTTCGATTGCTTTGTGTTTCTCTCTGTGAATGCGTATAAGAATGAAACTCAATACCAAAGAAAAGAAAAATCCCACAGTGACAAGAGACCATATTATGAATTCCAAATTTTTCTGATAGCTGTCTTCAAAAGCGGTTACGCCAAGATACCAGCCGTTGCTCAGTTTGCGGAACGAATAAAACTTTCTTTCACCGTGATGGTTTACAAGTCTGCGCCCTGTTACGTCTATTCCTTGTTCGAACTCGTCCGCTAAATCAGAAATACCGCTGTTATTATCACACAATGATTCTCCTACAATATTGCTGTCAAAATGCGCAATGATTCTTAGATTTTTATCGAGCAGCATCCAGTCATGATCAAACTGAGCCCGGTTATTTACGGAAAATTCGTGCAATCTGTCAAGTGAAATATCGAGATTAATAATGGCGATACGCTTGCCTGAGTCGTCAAATATCGCTCTTGAGTACGTTATGGTATAAACATTTCCTATTATGTTGACATACGGGTCTGTTACACCGATATCTCCGTTCGCTTCGACAGCGGATGAATACCATTGGCGTTCTTCCGGAACATAGCTGCCGTCAGTAAGTATTGTCACCCAATCCATATCCGGCGCAATTCCGTTAAAACCAGCCTGCTCGGGCCAGGGGAAAATATCCTTGTTAAAATAGACAAAGAAAGTTTGAAAACCGACAATATTTGCTTCATCTTTGCAAAAATGCGTCATATACATTACATACGACTTTATTTCTTCAAAACCAGCTCCCTGCAAATACAATCGCCTTATTGTTTCGCTTGTTACATTCAGCATTGTATCAAATTCATTCAAATCTGAATTCAACTGGGATTCAATATAAATAGTCATTGCCGACGATTCTTTATCTAAATGCATTCGTTCAAGTCTGTCCGCTAAAAAGTAGCATATAACTACCATGAGCGCGAAAGAGACAAAAACAAATAAAACCTGCAAGAAAGGTAAATTAGCGGATGATATTTTTTTTATTAAAGAACGAATTTCTTTCATAACCGCTAACCTGCTTTTTCCGCCTAACTAATATTTTAATACTTTTGCAGTCATCAAGCAATGAATGAAAGCAAATTCTATTCAAATATTTGACAAATTCGGTAAAATTCGATAAAATAACACGATAATGGAAAAAGCAGAATATTTAGACATAAAAAGCCCATTTTATGGGTTTGAAAACTCCAAGCAAAAATTGCCAAAGGCAATTTTTGCAATGATCTCAACACTCAACACTCAACACTCAACACTCAACACTCAACACTCAACACTCAACACTCAACACTCAACACTCAACACTCAACACTCAACACTCAACACTCAACACTCAACACTCAAC
>Ga0209755_10002607_pt1 | contig 24383 bp, 21 predicted proteins | sample TergutCo191P1_FD_187301 | JGI IMG/M metagenome (GOLD analysis project Ga0209755, IMG submission 187301) | Cornitermes sp. P1 segment gut microbial communities from Petit-Saut dam, French Guiana - Co191P1 (SPAdes) (version 2) | ecosystem: Host-associated > Arthropoda: Insects > Digestive system...
ACCAGCTGTTCCTGGTATGCCACTTGTCATTCCTGGACCCGGTTTTGTGATCACTATTGTTTGCTTTCCCCCAACCCCCGGTGCTTTGCTCACAGTTACCATGTTTGTTGGCATAGTCTTCATGGTCGTTAGTACCTTCGCAGTGGCTCCACCTGAGGATGCACAAAAAATTACAAAAATCTGTTATTACACCAAGTTCTTTCAATCAACATACATTGTAATTCCAGTCTCACACATTTTACAGTGTCAGGAAACCAAATATTTAAAATTCCTTAAGTCCAAAACCATATGAGATGTACACATACAGCTGGCATAATTAGCATATATTTGTCTTTTATGTGAAATTTCTCTGCCTTCCATTTACTGCATGGGGCAGTGTTCTCCCTCTTGGCCCTCTAATTTCTGTGTTCACTATAATAAGGTCAAGAGGAGAAATTTATAGAATAATAATAAAAAAAAATTGAGCTGCAATGCCCATCCAATTGCTACTTACCAGTGTACAAACAGTAACAATAAAACAAAACAATTTAGTAAAACACCACCACCACCATTTTTCACTCATACTAATGGGTTCCTAATGGAAAAGTAGTGTCAGGTGGTGGTGGTTTCACAGCACACCCTAAATCTCAAGAAACATATTTGTTTTTATTCTGCAAAATATTTCTCACACTACAAATAGCAAGACACAAAAAGCAGTCATTACTTCATCAATACCAGTTACACAGGTTCTCCATTTTCCTGACAAAGGCAATCCCTCATTCTTCCGTGTTCTTCAGTGTGCATCTTTAGAGCTTCATTAAATAGGTGTCTTACATACAAAACGCACAACTCAATTTGTGCATTGAAACTCTAGGTAATTAAGAAACATGTCACAAGTGGATAACATGTCACATTTTTCTTCGGATATATGAATCTCAGCCAGGGCAAAAGCTATCCTGGATGAGGTTTTCTCATAGTTTCCCTTAGTCCCTCCAGTCCCACTTGAAATCAGGCCATTACTGGTTCCATCCAACTCCATTCTAATTCAATCACCTGCCTACCAGTCAACATTACAGTCTCAGCAAATTATGTCTTTTTAAAGCATTTTAATCTTTAAATGAACAGCTAGCCCATACGTGAACACATGTAGGAAAACATCCCTAGAAATTTATTTCATGTATTCAGGCCACAAGAGAATTTGCAAGATTTTTAAGACATGCTCTGTTTTATGTACCAAAAAATGCTGTTTATTTCACAACTTTATCTCTTTCACTTCGCATACCACTCCCTTTTATTAAACCGTGTGCTAAAATTCAAATACCCACCCTAGTGATTCACAGGTTAATTTTATTTATACCCACGAGCATTTTCTGGCAGTAATGGACACTCTCTACACAGTAAAATTTTATTATTTGTAGTACACTGCCCAAGATTTCTTGCCTCAACCAATTTATCCACTTCCAAATCTTTATCACTCTCTGGTTGTTTATTACCGTCTTGTATTCCAATTTATCACTCATGTCTTATCCCAAGCATGTATCTTGCACAGGTTTCCACATATTCATAAAAAAACATATATTTAAACCTCACTAAGTAAAGGGATGGATATACATTACAAATCAGTTTTCATTAACATTAAAGCTGGACTGTTTGTTCTTAAAAGAACTCAATATGGCAAGGGTACAGAGACGATACACACTGTTTGACATGACTTCCATATGCAATTCTTACCCTTGAGCTTGCGTCACTTCAATGATTGTTGCGTTCTAAAGACTAACGCTCAGAAAACTAACACGGTATACGCCAAAATCGCAATATTTGAGCAGCCAAATATAAAACACTTCACACACTTAAATTCGTACCAACGACCAATTAACATATGCACTCTACGTCCGATTAACGAATACTGCGCGATACGAACACAATTACGCCTATTTTAAATTCCAATTCAAACACCATATCTTCTGCCTCACTGCACTCTACAAGCGGCGCACTATATTGTTAAAAGGGACAGAAATACACACAAACCTGATTTCCATTCTTTTTGACTCCACTGGTAACACTATGTACAGTTTTAAAAAGTTACTAAATGCCGTATGATAAATGGAACGATGCATTTAACACAAGCATCTCCGTACTGTGTAACGGGTAAAATAAGATAAAGGTAAAATTGAAAATAGGCGCGCTTTGAACATTCGCTTGCATTCTCGCGCCACCTACACCGCCGTGTCTGAACTTTCGGTAGCTTGGTTTATGTCGTCATCAGATGGGGACTACTACTTTGATGGAAACAGAATTGTTAATAATGCCCATGTTTTCTGAGAAGTTAACTTCAATCTGTGTTTACCGTACCAAACAAATACATCTTTATACAAACTGCACCACGTCGTCTAGCAGCGAGGCTATATGCAAAACGTACGTACAGCGCTACAATGCAGCATTGGACTCTTCGATCGATCAGTAAAATATAACGACGCAGTTACCAGAAATCTAACATTAAGCAGCTACAAGAATGGAAACATACAACTTGTGTGCATCTCTAGTCACCAACACAATTAGTCACAAAACTTCACAAAAAGAGCAATACCGGCTCACACCATACAAGCAACTGAACCTACTGCACAAACACAACTGCTGCCTTCCACGGAATAGTTCAGCTCATGCGCATTTGTCACGGACTAGTTCACACAATCATTTTCGATTAAAGACTGCATTACACGAGCACGAAGCGGAAATTACCGTACAATGTGGTCACTATGTACTCATACGGTTTCAAAATCAGAGAATACAAAGAATTTAATAAAAACTAATATAATATTGCAATGTGTAGTACAACTATATCACAGAACTAAAAGGCCTCATTTACAACAATCCTGGAGTTAATCTAGTACAGAATCCCCGTGGCTTCTCCTTTTCCCGGCGTCCTCTCCTTGGTGGTTATGGGGTACGATTGTATACGGGGTGCAACGCATTCGGCAATTTTTATCCATAGCTGTTCCATTACTACGCATCGAACCACTGCTACTTGTTTTTTTTTAATGTAAAGGTAACAATAACCCTGTGTTTTGGCCTTTCATGCATCAATTACAAGGTTCAACATTACATACTGAGAGCATATACAGTGGTCAGCATAGCGATTTGGCTACAAACTGGACTACAAAATTCGGGTTTAATTCTAACCAAACACACCCCAATCTAGCTCTGGTGCTCAACGTGCGTCTTATTCAACGGGAGCCTGAAACTCTTTCCTGGAGGGGCAGAGTGGCAGGCACACTGTGTAACCACTTATCTCATCAAGCGCCAAGTTCATTAAGCATGGCGGGGTAGGGGGTAGTTTTACCTTCATAGCGTAGTCGGTATAGCGACTGGCTATGGGCTGAATGATCCAGGGATCAAATCCCGCTAGAGGCAAGATTTTCTGCACCCATCTAGGCCAATCCTGGGGCCCACTCAGTCTCCTGTACAATAGGTACTGGGTCTCTTTCCCGGGAGTAAAATGTCGGGCCATGGCACTGGCCACCCACCCCCATCTAGTGCCAAGGTTAAAGAAACAGTAGAGGTATACATCTACTGCCTCTCTACAGCCTTCATGCCTTGTTATTGGGTAAATTTACCTTACAAGGGTTACTCACGAGACAAGCAGACGATTTGTCTAAGATTTATGTACATGAACTCTTTATAAAACAGCAATTTCCTCAGTTCCATACCATTTATTTTAAAGAAAAGCCAGTGTAAAGAACAGACAAACCAAGCAATGCTACCATGTTTCTTTTTCAATTCACATAATGTGACTGAACTTTTGTTTCTAAAACTTGTCTTTCTGAAAAAGTTTCATTATAGTGTGGAAATATCTATGCGATATCTAGTGAATGTTCACTGGAACAAAATTATGTAGCCTGTATATGACATATCCATGGCACTCAGAACCAGACTAAGGGGCAAGCTGCCTGGGCCGCTAACCTATAAGGGGTACTAAGACATAACTGGAATAATCGGAAATGTGGTACTAGGAAACTCAGGTTTCACCACAAGAAAGAATTTTTCTGAAAATCACCTGCAGTTTGGGAACTTATCCTCAAAATTGTTTGCTACCTCTGTCCTAGGCAGTATAAGTTCAAAGAACATTAGTTTGAAGGGGTGCCAAATTATTAGGCTGGCTAGGGCATCCACATGTTTTGAGCTGGTGTTGATGGCACTCTTACTTCAAATCAGCTTGCACATGTTTGATGTCAGTTCTGTCCTGATCATAATAAAATTCTGTGTAAATATCAATGTAGCCAACATCATATATTAGCAATTTGTAAATTTGCATAGGATGTGAATAGGAGCAAGCCCCAAATGTGCGAAACTGGGCTGCTGACAAGGAAACTATAAACATCCATATAAAATATGAAACTAATTAAAACTGCTTGCAAGGCATCACTTTATAATCACCTCCACTCAGTAGGTTGCTAACTAGAAAACTAGCTGCATACACGACTGGTTAAATGAAGAGTGACATGTTTTAGCACATGCTTAAATTTGATAGAAGTATAATGACTTTTTCTGTAATTTGTTCAATACCAATTCACATTAAACTTTATTCCAGTACACAGCCAAAATGCTAAGGGCATGAACTGCATTTTATTCTGGGCATACCCTAAAAATATAAAATATTCATCTCTTGATTGATACCCAATGTTTCAAATTAAATGGATACGTGGTGTGATCAGAAAGGTCACAGACCGCAAGATGACATTGTTGCTACGAGCACAAATGCCCACCACAAGGCACAGATCAGCTAGAGTCTACTGAGTCACTTCAGCTTGGAATAAGGCTGTAATACATGCAACTGCTGAGTAATATCTTGTTAGGTATGAGTGTGTGTTGTTCCATTTGTGATTTTGGCATACCTGGAATATGGCAGACTTGAAAAAGTAGTGTGTCTGCAGCAAATTTTGCTTGAGCTGGAGAAAAATGCTACAGGACCTTTAAAAATATTGAAAGTAGCTTTTGGAAAGCCGACGACACCCACTGATGAGGAAAACAAATGAAAATGAAAGCAAGTGAAGGTATGTTCCCAAAAACAGAGGAATCACAAGTTGTTGACATGCTGGGAATTTCAATTCAGCCACTTCACACCATCTGGAAGGTAATCTGAACATGTGTTGAACTCCTGCCACATTTGTGCCCCTGCCACTGAGTGAGAAGCAGTTAACACAGTCATGTCTATATGTGCCAGAACCTTCAGGAAGCTTAAAAAGAGACCCAAAATTCCTTCTGAAGATACTCCATAAGACATGGTTTTATGCATATGACACAGAAACCAAACAATATCATCATGATTCAGACAAAATCACATTTGCCAAGATTTGAACAATGCAATTCACAACATGCTTTGAACGGTGACACAGTTGCTGGTTTTGTTGTGTGAAGTCCCAGGGACACTACTTTAAGGAATGGTCACAGAGAAATAAATAACATTCAGATGCTATCTGATCGCATCACCTATATCTGTATTAATTTGTTTCAGTAGAGTTATTGTGATTATATCATCACCATCATCATCTCAGAACAAGACAGGTAATGTACACATAACACAACACTGAAGTATGCTCGTGAACCACTGTTCCCATGGAAAAGCAGTAATATTAAATATTATGCATGTGTGTCTGTGTTCTTGCCTTAGTTACCCTGTATGCAAGTGACATATTGTCTGTGTTGTATTGCAGTGTCATCTGTTTGTCTGTCTGGCTCTACCATATTTTTCCAGATTATCCCACAAAGTATGGCTTGTACCGACTCATAATCACTCATAAATTTTTGTGTACATCTCCTGTAACAAACTGTATCCAAACTGACAAAAAATGCAGAAAATGGACAAAATTTAATTTATGCCCTTAAGCAAAGTATGGCTTTCACAACTATTTTTATGAACTTTGCCAGTGCTCAACAGCTTTTCCTCGTGATCTCATATACCAAATGTCACCCAAATCAGTTAAAAAATACGTCGAGTAAAAAGGTAAAGGTTTCCCATAACAAGTCATGAAGACCCTTGAGTAAATATGACTACCACTGCCCTGATTTTCACAAATCTTAATCTTATTTGACAGCTTTTTTGTAAAGAGCTCCTATACTGAATTTTATGAATATCCAAAAAGCAATTCATCTGCTGATACTAGTTCACAGAAGGACAGACAAGGTATCCACATCAGGCATCTTATTTTTACTTCATAACGAACGCCTAAAAACAGCAATAGGTATCAGCCAACTGCACCATTTTCTATTAGATGTCTTACACATTTATGCAGTTTTTGACCTTCATTACATTTAAAATGCGCTTACTTTGATTAAAAAAACTAAGCCGCAGTGCTGTACCAACTTAGATACAAGTTTTGTACTTCAGACAATAACAGTATTAGTAACATGGCACTATATATGTCACAGAAGATTGGAGGTTATGATAGGTGTCTTGTGGTCCAGAATATTTACATAATTAATCATGCTACACAACTCTAATTTCAACCTGTACTGTGATCCACATGAGTGATATGATTTTTCTAATATGAACTACAAGTCACTTGCGAGTGCAAATAATCAGAGGCAAGACATCAGTAGTACAAATTGCACATGAAAATAGCAACATCCAAAACAACACATTAGAAACAAGCTACAGAACTGCTTAAGTTACAGTAGTAATTTCAGGTACTCCTCATCTACTTCATATTTTTATAATCTTCTGCATGCTCAGCTTGTTTTATGCAATGAAATCTGTTTTACTTTCTTGCACAAAGTCACGAGATTGGAGGTTCTCATTGCAATGAATACCAAGACCAAGGACTTCTTGGATGTGACACCATCAGACTGCATGTTGTCACATCCCATAAGACATACAATTTCAATGCCTATCATAACTGAAAAATTTACGAACAAAACATAAAGAACACAGATATCCAGTCATGCCACATGTGTAACTGCTTTATGAATTCCTGATTATTATATACATGAGACATGTTCCTGCCCATAACGTCATCCTGCTTTGTGGGTCTAAATTATGTACTTCTGAAAGGCATATCCCAGTGGTGTTTCTAAATAAGTTTGTAGATAATATCTCAAATGAATGCTTTGAAGCGTTTAAACCAATAGATAGATTCAGTTCTAACAGGTCACTGACTTTCAAAGGTGCCAATGCAATGACATTAGCATTGTCAGTTGCAATGATGAATGGAATCATAGCACAAAAAGATGATGGGTGTTGCATTACAAAAAATTAACAGAAAACTGCTGGAAAATGAAGACACAGAATCTACTGTCAGTTGCTTAAATGGTTAGGGCAGGGAAGTCCAACCTTTCTTATACAAAGGGCCACACTCATTACTGTTGGCTGGCTTGTGCACTGCATGTGCATTTGCTATAATAAATGGTATACATAAACTCCTAAATCATTGAGTAATTTTTATATTATACATAAAATATGCAGACATGACCACAGGCCAGACAAGGGCCACCAGTTGGACACCAACAGGTCAATGCAAACTACCAATGAATGGCACCTTCTGTATATAAAAGGTGTCAAGTTTTCTCAATGTTAATTCTGTTCCATCAAGTGGCTGGACTGACTTAGGACGATAAGTGGATAACTCTATATCATGCTATGTTCAAAACTGAAATACACAAATTCAAATTAAAAATATGCAAAGCAACAACAATAAAAACAAGTGATGACAGCTGCAAAAATACTACTACTACAACTACTACTACGCTGCAATGGCAGTCAAAACAACAATGATTGAGAAGTTTCATAGTAAATGAGAAATACATATAAAATTTCAATTTATGTTTCCTTGGTTTCCGAAACTTCGCTGTCTATAAATTTTAACTTAGCTGTCATTTTATTTTGGTGTGATTATGGTACTACACACATACAAATTTACAAAACAATGTTGTACTCCTTACCAGAATGTCATTTTATGTTATAAGTTATCAAATTATTTATGAAAGATACGAGGCTTATTCAGAAAGTACTGTTTCGCTGTAAAAAAAAATTGAGGAAGGTTTCGCATAAAATTTTATTGTTATAAGATTCTACATTCTTCAAACTATTTTTCCACATATTCGCCGCCATTATTGAGGCATTTATTGTAGCGAGGCACAAGTTTTTGTATACCCTCCTCATAGAATGTGGCTGCCTGCGATGTTAATCACTACTGACAATGTCAAAGAGTCCTTGAAATCTGAGGAAAGTGTAGGGACAGATCAGAAATTGTGAAATGTCTGTTGTCATGCACTCTTTTCATTGACCTTACGCACCAAACCATCATTCACTAAAGATGGACGCCCACTTCGCGTCTCATCGTGCATGTTCTCTTGTCCTTCATTGAACATCTGAACCATTTCCTAACCATCACATTGTCACCACACTTGACAGATCTGGTGATGAATCTCACTTGGTAGCACATTCCTAGTGTTCAAAAAATGAATTACAGACTGTATTTCAGTCGATGGCCCCTTAAATTGTCTTAAACATGTTTAACGCACAGGAACAAACATAAACATAACACAAATTTTACGAAATGGCGTCTGTGGCTTCTCAGCTGATAGAGGTAGTCACTGCACATGCGCAAAGTGACAGTCTCGAGGATGCGCAAGAGATATACACAGACAGTACTTACTTTCCAAATAACCTACATATTTAGAATACACCATGTAAAGACTTGAATTTTGGCATGCCATCTCTACAGTAGTAGTAGTAGTAGTAGTAGCAGCAGCAGCAGTAAAAGGTAAAGCCCTGAGTGTTCCAGGAGGTTGAGGCTCCCAGACTTCAAGACAATCAGCACATGAAGGTGGGAAGGTTGTCAGCCCTATGCACCAGCCACCTTTACCCCCAGGAAATATCCCTGGAACTCATTTCTGTTAGAGGCTGAGTCAACCCAAGGGCCATAGTGCGGTTGGAAGGATTACGTCAATGAAATATTCCAATGGCACCATTGGGAATCGAACCCACAACCTTCCGGCTTGTAGCACAGTGCCTCAACTGACCGCCACCACGTGCTGCAGTAGTTTGGTGGTGGTGGTGGTGGTGGCAGTGGTAAATTAGTACAGCAATCACAAATCACTGACAACAGTCTTGTGGGTTTTGACACCGCGTACATCTGTAGGATTAAACAACACCTACCTGGATGAAGTCACTTTACCTAGAGGATGGAGCAAGCAGGTTCCACTGAAACATTGGTATCATCCTAGCAACTTACACGGTGTCAAAACCTAGATGCCTACCTGCAAATGCGTGCTGTGAAAGGCTTAACACTTGAACATTCCAAGTATATACATGTATATACATTCAGAAATGTTCCCTACTAATACTTCTGCCTTTCCAAGATTACACTTCTAACTACTTCTATCACTGGTACTTACACACCTGCACCTGGGTTTGCACTCAGAAGCTTGACGATGGTTGCTCCTTGTGGTATCGTTTTGGTATTCGCACTCTGGATTGTAGTTAACTGGCCTCCTGGTCCTGGCTTCCCCTGAATTAAACTAACTTTCGGAACCTGGAAGTTGGGTACCATACCATTACAGAAAAAACTCAAGGCAGCATGAGTTCTTGCTTTTACCAAAACCATAGCAGCAACATTTAAATTTCAACATCCACTTTTTTTTTTTTTACTTTTCCTGTTATTCCTGCATAAATGCATCAAATTATGCCATGTAGTAACTAAAGAATTATAACAGACAGAGAAAGTGGTTTTATTTGACAATACTTTCAATTGCCAAGATTATATAGTGCTCACTGAATTAAAATATGAGTATGGAGCACTGTTGGAGTGACAGTCACATGGTCTGGCCTGGGATCAAACACAAGCCCACACAGTAACAGACAAATAATGGACTGTGAAAGTATATCACGGTTCACTGCATGTTTCAGAGTTAAGATCTGAATTACATTTCATACTTCTTTACATTTATTACACATTTCACTCCTTCTACATTATTCTGAATGCTCATTACTTAGTTCCTAATATGTTTGTAGTTAATACATGAAAACATATAAATATGCACACACATAAGTAATAAGTAAGACTAATGAATGATTTGGAGCAATGCAATTCTGAACTAAAGCACGATCACCACGGCGTTTATGGGAAATCATTACAATGCTGAAGCGGAAGATTCTGACACTCCTCTCATGTACATGGGACTGGAAATTTGATGTGCTAGTGGAATCAATGAGCCTATAACCTAACAAATTACAAAACAAAGCTACAATAATTAATGCCGTGGTTAGACATGCCCTTTGTCATAGCTGTCACAATGTTCTAGCCTAGTACTGATGTCATATTTACTAGGAAGAAGCAAGGACGGAGAAAAAAGGTGAAGGAAAAAACAAAATGCTAAGGGATCACAAAAAAAAACTTCTGTATGTGACTGGTTCTAGGCTTGAACATTCTCATCAACAATCCATCAGCTACCTTGCACAGGAGACCAAATTCCAAGATGTCTCTTATTTTGGAAGAACTTCAAACCATAAACATAAACCTCTTAGACACATACCACAAATGTATGAAAAATGCACAGAACTTCCAAAATCTGAGCAATTTTAACTTGCAATTTGTGACCAGTCTGCGTTTCTTCATCCTAACAATGCAGGAGGAGTGACACACTTTTCCATTTGATTGGATCAGTGATCAGGAAGCTCTTAAGACAATTACATATTGCACTTTAACATGCTGTGACAAAGAAATGGATGAAATCCACTGAATGAATGAATTAAAACATCACTCATCAGGTGATGAGGTGAGGAATCATGCTTAGTTCATCATAACATTCAATTACACTTACCGTTGCTACTGTCATTCCCTGACTGGTTTTCACTAGCGTGACAATCTGTGGTTGTCCTGTGCCTCCAGGGCCAGTACCAGGTTTCTGAAGTATGATTTGTGGTTTGCCTCCTTGTTGAGGTGTGGCTGCCTTTAGTACAGTTGTTGTGGGAGCAGCTAATCGCACTGTCTGCCCACTACTCACTGCACAATAAATAATTACACACTGTGAGAACAAGTAATATTAATTTCAATGAGATTTAAGACCTTCCACCAACATTCAAAAAGTTCTTTTCATGTACATATCAATACACTGCCAATGAGTAAAAGACTCAGCATGTGCCAGCATCAGGCATAAGTTCTGCATATCAGACCTTCTCCTCTTGACGTCAGTACTCATTATACTTCCGGTTTTTAAGGTAAAATGATTTTGTACAGCCAAAGCTCTTGAAATCTATCTTTCCTATTTGAAGTGGCTCCCGGTTACAAATACTATGCTAAAAATGGTAAAATATTTGGTACACAAAATATCCCCATGAGGACAATGTACTTAATCATGTTTAAAATTTTAATTTTGTATTTTTTGTACTGTGCATTGTAATACAATTATGTAATGTAAACCACCAAAATGCACACTTTTCAAATTAATGTTTTAATTCAGTTCTTGGTGTCTTCTACATGTTTCAAAAATCATGTGTTCCATCATCAGGAAGGCCATTTGTACATGCAGTTTTGTATGGTATGTTTATCATGCTTTTATGTAAGCAGGCTAACAGGTGGAAGGATGTACAAATGGTCTTCCTGATGATGGACACACGATGTTCAAAACATGTAGAAGACACCAAGAACTGAATTAAAACATTATTTTTAAAACTGTGCATTCTGTTGGTTCACATTACATAACATGTTTAAAATATTTCCAACTAATGAGATTCCCCACTTGATGCAAATGTTTTATGTGAAGTAGAAAATGCTGATGCTAAGTGAGCATTTCTGAGGTTACTAAGTGAAAGTAACAAACTTTCTTCTACGGAATTTTTCTGTGAAAGATCTCTGAAACCTAGTGGTCATGTTTCTATGGTTCCTCTTAGGGTATGCCAAGCACTGCTCTAAGAAATGCAGTTGTTTTGACCTCACAATTATGCTAGTAATAGTGTGAATATTACAGTGCTGCTGCTTAGTGATATACAGCTGTGAAGAATAGCATGACAAGGTGCAGAGATGTGGAATGAAGTGAAAACTATGTTCAATGTAGCAAGGAATATGAAATTGATGGCAATCTCTCCCATGTTCCAAGCAGAAAGTGAATAGCTGTGCCAGAAGGTTGATGGCAAACATGTAGGAGGAGAGCACAAGCAGTCTACAAACCCATGTCAACACCTGTCTAGTGCTTGGAAACAGACATGGCACTTCCTCAGCTCTTTCTCTGATGTTACAGTTTGTAACAAGACGGAAAATTACAAGTACCATCTATTTGCTGGGGAAAAAAGAAAGAGTGAAACATACTAACCTTCACATGTTTCTTGAGACATAACAGACAATGATCACAGCATGTGAAATGTATCATGATGTACACATCGTAGAAATGTCACTTTATGAAAGATTAATAACAGAAACAACAGGAAGCATAAAATCAAAGAAAGATTAATAATTTTTTGTATATGTAATTTCAGTGATGTGTAATTATTGAAGTGTGACAGTGAACTCAAAGCAGAAACATATTGTGAAATTTATGGTTTATTTATATGAGGGAGAGTCAACTGAAAACCTTAAAAGTATGATAAAAATTCGAAACACAGTTCAACTGTCTTGTTTCGACAATGATACTCAGGGTTTGAAGAGTGGCCAACAGGTGGCAGTACAACACTACATAGAAAAATGAAGTAACTGTATACCTTTTGTGTCAATAAATTATGAGATAAAACATATTTAAGCTTTTCATGTGACTCACCCTTGTAAATTTGTGATATTTTTGTTAATGAATAAATACCACATATTTTCAAAAGAATGCATTCATAATTCAATACAATTATGAATATGTTCCACAGAAAACATGTTGTATCAGTATATTTCCATCTTGCAAAGAGCTAGAAACAAGCAGACTGTAGAGGCAGAAAAGACACAATGTTCTTACTGAATCCCTTCTAAGACATGATGTTTTCTGGTTTAAGATGTTAACACTGTTTGGACCCTTTGTGACCTTCTTACAGGGGGAACCACAGTATTTCCATGCATCAGAACCGCAAAAGATGTAAAGACATCAATAAAAGATCTAACCTGAAAGCTCTGGCATAATAAACAGTAAATAGGTGGTGGTGGAGGTAGTATAAATGTAGTTCTAAGGTTTCATAGATACAGACAGTATAATCTGAATAGGCATACCTTTCACAAGAACAAGTAAGTAATCTTCCTCTAACACACAGTACTCTATATTACCTGTGACTGGATTATTCATTTCACATATAACACAATTCCAATGGTAACTCAACAAGTGGGGTGGCAGGGGATACGCATTCAAAATTAATGCTCTGCAAGAATTCAACAACAATCCGCATACCCTTTGTAGTCACAACTTATAAGGATGGGAAGTGGAAAAGTACCACTTAGCAGATGCAGTATATACATCAGTACACTATGTGTGTATAATGAAGGTTAGTACTGTATCACTTTATGGCCATGTTTGGAGTGCTGGCAACTCTGTTCATTTACTTCAGTCATGATTGTACCCCAACCAGTGGTCATGGAAGGTGAATGCCGTTAACAAAGGTCATGGGGGAAAGGCAGCACATGTGAATGTGACAGCAGCCGACTGAATGGTGAGGATATGTAGCGGCAGGAAACAAAAAAGTTACACTTCTTTTATAAAATACAAGAAGTATAATCTGACAGTTTATGAAGTAGTTGTTATTAAAGCTTTGGTGCTGAAGGACAACTGTAGTCATCATGCTATGGAATGCTGAGAAACCCAATGACCACTACTGTCCCTAGGCATTTGAAGACAAAGTAGTAGGCTGGACATTTAAATCCTAGTCTTTTGCAGGCACTGGGCATTGACTTCTGGCACCAAAGAGTAACGCCTAAACCTCTGAACTCCAAGACTTAAAAAGATCATTTCTCAAAAGCTAACTGCACAAACAATAATATGCTATAAAAATTGAATGATAGTAGGATTACAATACATATTCACTATAAAGTAAAAGAAACAGGCATACCAGTACTCATCTTCTGGGTAGCTGCTGCCGCTGCAGCCAATGCTTGGATTCCAGACATCTGTCCAGGGGTCTGGGCTTGAGTTTGTGGCTGGGACTGTGCCTGAGTCTGAAGCTGTACCTGCCCCTGAGTTGCAGTCTGGGGTGATGTGACACGAATAGGTGATGCTATTGATGTCTGCAGCTGTGCCTGTGACAGAGTGGCTGTTGTGTGCGCTGGGGAAAGTATAGTGGGTGTTATAGATGCAGTCACCAAAGCGCTAGCAACAGTACCACCTATGGTATTTGTTACAGTTCCTGGAGTCAAGATGCGCAACCCAGTGGGTGTAGATAATGGCGCTCTAACCCGAACCAAATTGCTTGCACCTGAAAGGGAGATGATGTTTATATAAGATCATGACAACACTATGGAGATGGATAAACAATGATGGTCAGGAAGAAATAAGAGTTTATGTTGATATTCCCCTATAACAAAAATATGATACAAAATTAAGCAGTTCAGAAATGAAAGTACACACAACAGGCATAAGTAAAGGAGTAGTAACTCCTCATTAATGTGAATAAAATGACATATGTTATCTTCTACCAATACTCTGCCTGACCATCATGTTGGCTCCAATAAACAAGAAAATACTGTCTCTCTCTATTTGTCTTATTCACCCTCTTGCCTTCTATGAATGGGACAGTGCACTAAATGCATTTTTTAGAACTAATTGTTTCTAAAAGGTCTTTAAAAGGTTGTGAAGGTCTATATAGTATTTTTAATTCACTGGTGTTATTACAGCGACTATCACAGCAAAAGTGCTTCAAGGCCACAGACAGAGTTCACCTTCCACATTGTACAGCTGTTTTGTTAGAAATGCTAAGTTTCCAGCTGTAAGTTGTGAGTTACCACCACAGAGGCGGATGTATATCATAATTCCACTGTGGCACAGTTCTCCTGTGAATTTTAACCTGTTATTCATTTTTCACAGGTTGGTCATATCTGTTAAGAATTAATGAACAAGAAACAGTCTCATGTATAAAATGGGAGAACAACGTTAACCAGAAGCCCGCTTACACACAAACCATATATAAACAGCACATTTACACACAAACTGATCCAATGAACCATAAAAATGGCAAGCAAATAAAGTTATGAAATTCAATTTTGTGTAACGTAACTCACCTCTATATGGAGAAGCAACAGGTGCAATGACAGGCATAGTGGAAGTAGCAGGAGTTGCTGTACGTGGAGGAGTTGACATCACTGTTGACAATGTCCTTGGCAAGCTTGTGGATGACAGAGTTGTTAATGAAGAAACAGGTGTGCTGCTAGCACCCAAAGTTGCAGTTGCTGTCTGTGGGGAACCTAATGTCAGAACTGGTGTCAGCACTGTTGAAGTAGAGGCTCCTGTTGAGCTAGTACTTGTTAAGGGCTGTAGATTGCTGGTTGAATTTAAACTTGCAATGGTTGTGGTAGGTACACTTGAAGATACAGTATATGGAGTAGATGTACTAGTTTTTGTTGCAGAAGAGGATGATGAGGTGGTTATTGCTGGGGATCCTGCAGGTGTAGGTAGTGAAACTCCTGGCAAGGTGGTCATGGCTGTACTTGGAGGCATATCATATTTTTGAACTTGAAGCAGGTAAGATTCAGCAGTAGGTGAGCCACCCCAGCAGACCTCCAAGGAGTTGGTTGAAGCCCGTACTAATTGGACACGTCCAGGTGTTGGTGGTTTTTCAACTTCCAAGAACCACAAGTCTTTGCAACATACCTGAAATATAACATTTTAAAGAAGTGTGAAATGAAAACTGCCAGCAATGTTGACCTAACTGCATAAACTAACTACAAGATAATGGCATAACCTACACCTGTTAATTAACGTATCCACTACACCATTATAGAAAAATATTTTTATACCATATCAAATGGTAATACTTATTTTAAACTTGCTTCTAAAATTTATTAAAGTTAGAATAATGAACATACTAGTAGTATACTATGTACACAATGACTACATATACCAAGCTTACTTTTTTACATCATGCATTTTATCCTCTTTCATTCTGTTTAGAACATGGCACTTAAGATACTACTCAACCACCAACCTGCTGATTTTAGTACAGAAATAAGAATAAATCATATTTATGAGCTGTTATAATTCTCCAAACAACTCTCTAACCACCACATTATCACAGTTCTTTTATTTCTTATGACATCAACAAAACTGTAAAATGGCTAGTGATGTACTACACAAGTCTATATAAATAACGCACAATTTAGCCCTGTCTACGTTCAATAAAACACATCTTGGAATGTATAAGTTTTGAAGCTTTTGTGGTGACAGAATTCAATGAAATTTTCTCAGGTAGATAGTAATGTCAATATGTGAAGGTTTTCCAATGTTTTGGGAACTAACCCCATCCCAATCTTCAGGGTGTGCTGGTGGTATGGTAGCACCAAAACTGATGACTAGGTCTCCAAAGACCTTTTGACTCCTCCCACTAACCAGAGGGGTTGCATTCCATCCTGCGACCAGCAGAACAGAGGTACACAAAGCGCAGAGTTGGACAATTAGTCATCGGTTTTGGTGCTACAAAACCACCAGCACACCCTGAAGATGGGGACGGAGTTAGTTCCTGAAATGTCTGCAAACCTTCAATCCCTTGATGCAGCTGTCTGCCTGAGAAAATTTCACTGAATCCTGGAACGTGGCTGTGAAGCAAAATTCCTGCAAGGAACTCACAGCTGTCCTCAGGCACATGATCCACTGGCAGTCTCTTAAATGTTCAGTGCCATGACACACATTAATTGCTGACAGTACATGCAACTGATTTTACTTTTCAGTGTTCAGACCAGATGTGGCTTGTTGATAAGGGCTGCAACACGCCCAGAAATTTTCAGAAAAATTGAACTAAATATCTAAATAAAAGTTTCTGATAGAAGACATGTTCAGTCTTTAAAAGAACATAAATAAAATCAGTCTATATTCTAACACTCATGATGAGACTCTACATGCTGCAGAGACCAGAAAAGCAATTGGGTTGTGCCCTACCCAGATGATGCATGCTGGATCAGCTCAGCTACAAGTAGTCGGAGAGACAGTGAGCTAGGTTCCAGGCCGGGATGCAGGCAGTGCAGCCCAGAGAGACTTTCCAGGAGGACTTCATGTATCTGTTTACCTTTTCTAATGTTTCAAACACTGGCATTCGAAAACCATTTTTACCTAGTTGTTTTCAAAGCCATATCTGTCAACGTGAAGTATTTAGACAGCATAAGTCCTGTACAATTAACTCTCACTGAGAAGACTGAGATTAATAATATAGGCTGTGTAACACCTGATTTAGTTACTTCTTAGTTATCAAGCAGAAAACAAACTTCTGTGAGACAATATAACCCTGCTAAATATACTAAACATAAGTAACTGAATGGCTGTGTTGAAATGCTCTGTTAGGTCCTTCTCATTAATCATATAATCATCCAAGCCTCAGCCCAATCATAAGAAGTTCCGTGAACCACCACTGGTCCTGACTATAACATATACATGCAAACTTAACAGTTTTAGTTTCAATGTTACAGCTCAAAAAAAAAAGTATGAAACCCCAAACACAGGTCAGTCCTATCAATACACCATAGTTATACACCTTATTCCACTTTCAGTCCACAAATTGGTGTGACATACATGCAGCCATCTCAGTGCCAAATACAGTTACAGCTCTATTCATCATACTTCTTGGAATTATTTTCCTACACATATCAGTCATTTTTTCTGGTTTCCTTAAATTACTCACATATATAACATGAAGTTCTATCTGATGCAGTCCTCAAAGTGACATTTTACCAAGCATACTGTTCAGATTTCATGGCCCTGACCCACAATATTCCTAGAGAGATCATTTCTGATAAAAAAAAAATCAGAAAAGCAACAAGACATTTATTTAACAGTTATGTGATTCAGTGATGCTATTCCTATTATTATTCACCACTATTTCTCCCATGGGAAAGAAATGCCAAAGACATGTTAACAGTTCTACTGTGTGTAGTGATGGCAGCAAGCAACAAATGCCAATTGTAGCTGGAAAATCAGTGAACACACATTGTCTTAATAACAATAATAATAAAAAAAAGCTGTGAAATTCTATACCAATAAAAAGTGCAATAATGACCAACACCCCATTTATGGAGTTGCCAACAGCATTAGATGCCTTCATAAAAGTGCAGGTTAGAAACATTCATTTGTTTGTGGACAACTATGCTACTCATATGCAAGACATGTAATTTCTCAAGAGCATAAAACCATATTACAAACACATGATTTGGGAATCATGAAATGCTCTAAGGAGTTTTAGGGAAACACTGAGTATAAACAGCTGGGTGCTCCATGGACTTAGTGAAAAGACTGAAAATCAATGCTTTGTGAGCCATTCATTTCATGGGAGTGGCCTTGCAACAAGCCATGCAGACAATATTTATAAACTGTTTTCGGCATGGCCGCTGTGGATGTGAACATAACACAGAAGCCAACTCGGACTGTGGTACTGACAAAAAGAATTGATTCAGCTAGGTGCTGAAAAGGATCTTGATGTCACTTCCTAAATATCAGTAGAAAAAGAGTTTGCCAAATGTGGTGTGAGCCATTTGGCTAGGAGCTGGCCGTGACCTTGTTTCCGGACTGGGTATTCAGACCGGTTTCTATCCCTTTCTCCTTTCCCTGCGGCTATCATCCGGGACACTGTTCATTCATATGAAAAGTGAAAGTTAGGGGCGTGACCTGAGTCTTGGTAATGAGTGTTTATTTCTGGTAAAGTCAGTCCTTCGCTCGTCTTCGCTTCGTTCATTTGGGATCCCGAAGAAGACCACCTAGGAGCAGGAAGTTGCTAGTTGCAGCTCAACCCAGGCGTCGGGAATGTGCCACGGTTAGCAAAAAGGTTAGTTTTGGTTTTCTGTTACACTAAATTCTGCTTTTGTTACATACCACATTCCTGACGTCTGCTGCGCGGGTTTGGTAGGGACTTACCGTTCCCAATATGGCTTCGCCGAAATTGTGAGGGACAAGCCTGTGTCCTCGAGCCTGTTAGGTTGTGAGTAACTCTCTGTATACTTTTGTTGCATGTTATTACTGGAGGAGGAGATATTAATTGTATGGTGTATGTTTATGTTTGTTGACCTTGCAAGTCTGGCCGAAGAAAAGTATTGTAACGGAGTTATGTTAATGGCTGTGTAACCTGTGTTGGGTACACTGCGGCCTGTCTGCAATTGCATGTTGATACGCTGTGTTGACCTCCATACACTTTCACACTCTATGTTTGGGCAATCACGTAACTTTGTATTGTTTTCTTGTTTTATTATCTTTTTTGTTTTCATAATACAGTTACTTGTTAAGTTTATTTGTATATATCTCAAACACTAATCATTGCCACAAGACGCCCGTACCCCAGATCCCGACTGCTCAAAAGATCGATGGCGAAGTTATGTGCCAGTCCTCGGATCGACACCTAGTTCCCCCCCCAACCTGGTCGGTTGAGGTACCCGAGGGCTCAGGTGTTCTTGGTGTAAATGGATTCTGTTATGATTAAGAGGGTGGTGGGAGCAGTGTAGGACAGGAAGAAAGAGAAAAATGTGAGCCTGAACCACATACGAGCTTTACCAAACTGAATGATGCTTAACTGAATATAGCTTGCATTTCCTGGAATCAACCTGCTCTTATTTCCATGAACAAAATTTTGATTTGTTAGTGTCATTCCCAACAATATTAACTTTGTCATTCTTTAAAAGGGTTTATTACCTTACAAACATATACTTCAACGTAAAAGCACTTACTTCTGAACCAACTTTCTTACATGCAAATAATAAAATGTATGTGTTTTTCTTTATAGATATGGCCTCCATATATGGACGGTAGCTATGAATATAATGAATATGCATACACAGGCCACTGTCAAGGGGCGGACTCCAGCTTGGGGGCTGGCAGCAGGGCAAACAACTAATCATTTTAAAAACTTAACATGTTATACAATATTTGACAAGACCTCAGACTTGGAATGTGAGAAGCTGTACAGGCCAGGGTCATATGTATTCATCTCTTTAACAAAAGGAATAGCATACCTGATTGTTCCATGCTTTGCGGTATCAATCTCGACCAGACCACACATACAACCTAGTGTGTATTCCAACTGAACAATGACCAGCTCGAGCTCTGGGAGTATTTTCTTCAAATGTGTCTATACTCAACTGCTCCCACGTTAATGTTTCTGTAATAATTGTTACAGAAAATATACATGTAGAGGTTACAGCAAAGTGTGCCACTGGTGTGATATACATAAAGTGTATTTTACCAGCAGTGGCAAAGTGTGATTAACATATACTCATATATTACAATATGCCGTCTGTTTATGGCTCTGCATACAGACTACATTACATTTATAATGCTAACCTTCTGGCACCAAAGATCACTATATTTGGCGTAAAGTGTGATGCAGAGAAAACTTAGTGTTATGTGAAGTAGTTGGCCAATAACATGAAAAGTAATGGGTAGACATTTAAATCCTGGGTCTTTTGAAGAGTACACTGGATATTCAATTCTGGAAAAAGGGTACAACTGGTTCGTATATCATAATGTTGTTAACAAAAAAGTGGTAGCTCTCAAAGAGAAACCAAATCTACAAATGTTATGTTAACAATTTAATAATTCAACTATGTTTCTTTTCCTCAAATGTGTGCAATTCCAACATGGAATGTATTCCTTATTGGAAGCATGCAGTATTCACATCTGTACATTAGAGCTTTTCCCACATCCACAGCAAACAATGATGTAACAGATATACAGATCATCAATTTTCAAACTAAAAAATCCCCACTTCTGTAATATACAATGGAAATGTTTGTACTTTACAAACTTTATTAATATTTATGTGCTTTCCAACACTCAACTTTCAGCCAAATATCCTAAAATATAAAGAATCTGACACAGTACTATGAACACATTCATAATTTCACATAGAACAAACACCATCCAAAGGATCTAACTTCCAAAGAACATACTGTACCTAACAGTATTATTGCATATAATTGTAGTAACACTCACTATGAAATATGTTAATGTTTCCAGTAATGTAACTACAAAATTTGTCTTTCTTAAAGATACCACCGATTATACTTACTACATATCCAAAATGTCTTTATGATAATGTAACACATGTTCATGACACTTAATGCAGCAATTCTCTGTACTTATGCCCACTCACTGTCTTTCTGTTATTTGTTTTGTTTCAAACACAGAATTAAAAATTCATGAGAGCAATACATAAACTGGCATTGCAACCAACTCAGGTCCACCTGCAGATTTACAAGTAGAAAAAAAAACCTCCCTCCTCTCCCCCCAAAAATGAAAGTGAAGGTGGCTAGAGAGTACTGAAAAATACACATAAACTCAGATTTTGTCTGACATGAGCTAGGAAATCCACCAGTTTCTAGTACAACACCTTGTGTATTTGGTGTAACAGTACTGTCCAAAATGCATACCATTCTCTTCCATGCAGCAGAACTCTTTCATCCCTTATCATGGTCAGTTAAAGAAATGGACATCCTTGTTACTTACACAATGGTTTTTCAATGTAAGCAGTTGATAAACAACAACTGAAATACACAACATTTATGTGTCTGGACAATCATTTATAATTTCTACCTTCAAAAGGACACAACACATTTTTATTTTATACTGACCAAGATTAAGACATGCAAGTGTGTTTGTGCACTTCCATTCCTTTTCATGCGTTGCCACTTTAACGTCATCCATGAATAACGGCACCCAGCCACCAAATACAAACATTCGATAGCCTATTAGAGTTGCACTATGAAGTGATCTAGGCAATGGAGGGGAACCATTAACAGCAGGCTTGCTCCAAGACATTGTATCTGAAAATTAACAGGAAACAGTTTCTTCAGAACTTAAACTTGGACATTGTGAAGTTTGTTAAATTATTCTTGAAATAAACATGAAGGCCATATTTAATATTTACTTAAATGCTAAACACTCAGAAATGTTTAAATAACTCTGCAAATACACTCTAGCCCTCAAGTGACTACCTTCCATGCCCTGTGGGGTTGTCTTGTATATTCAGTGACCTAAGCACTACTTAAGGCTGTACCTGAAACACATTCAACACAGGGTGATGTGTCAGGTACATACTTTCATGCACACTGCTATTACTTTGTTTGTCTTCCTGCTTGTTATTTAGAGCAGCCAGATGTGCAATGCCATGAATTAAGAGTTTCACTCTTGCATGTTCACATCAATTTGTGCCCCTTACTCTTATCACTCTGACACACTACTATATAGAAAAACAGACATTTGCAGACACTCACCGCAGTCAAGGAGCCAGAGGTCTCCCAGTCGACAGCCACTCATACCACCATATATTACCAACTGAGATTTTCCTGTTTCTTTGTCAGTGTATGCCACACCGGTGTGTGATTCTCTTGGTGGAGGTGATGTACCATACGTCTGAGGTAATTCCCACGCAGTTGAATTGTTACCCCGTAATTCCAGCGTGTACAGATCATTCAAGTACCTAAAACAATTACTGACATTATAACAAGGAGCCTTATGATCTGTACTACTCACCAAATATTTAGTTGATCAAATCAAGAATGAGATGGCCTGGGCATGTAGCATGAATGGTGGAGATGAGAAGTGTGTACAGGGTTTTAGTGGGCAAATCTGAGAGGAAGAGACCACTTGGAAGACTGATGCATAGATGGGAGAATAATATTAAAATGTATCTTCAAGAAGTGGGATGGGGAGGCAGAGACTGACTTGGCTCAGGATGGGGACAGGTGGTGAGTTGTGAATGTGATACTGAACCTACGGGCTCCATAAAACGCATGGAATTTTTTGACTAGCTGAGGACCTGTTAGCTTCTCAAGCAGACCTCTGCTCCATGGAGTTATTTATTTATTTAGTAAATGCAATAAGTTTCAAAGTAATGAAAGATGGAAGAAATGTTACTATGGTGTATAAACATCACACTATAACCAGTTTTCGTATGGTAATTTGCAACAGGACTAAGAACAATAAATGTGAGATGCTTTACCCTAACATCATGTTAGACATACAAGAGCACTGTTTTTGAGTGCAGGCTCTTACAAATATTATTTTCATATTAATCAATTACCACCCAATAGAACAAGGTACTGTCATGTAATCCTCTAAAGCACACAGTTCATCTAAACAATTACAAATTTTGTTCCAGCTGTACAGAAAACTGTGTCTCCACAGCAGAGACCAACAGATGAACATTGTTCAGTGAAATATTCATTAGTTATTGTAAGAATCATACACAACACATACATACACCTTGCGGGTAAAGTTCAGTTGTTTTAATGTACCAGCATGGGGTACATACACTGTGCTTTAAATGACATGTTTCATAACCACCCATCTGGATTAGATACACCAGTGTCAGCTGGAACTGAAACTAGTATCAACATACCAGCAAATTACACTGCAAATTTAAATGGGCAGGAACTTACTTGCCTAAGGTTGTAGCACTACAGAGCATTAACCATGCAAAACCATTATTGGGAGAAAAAAAAAATCAAAGAAACACAGGCAAAAAAGACAGTCCAGTAACGCATCAACCAAGCAGCATCAAGTTTACATCTGGATCTACCACATTAATTTTAAAAAACAGAGTACAGAATATGATCTCTGAATGAGACATTGTAAAGAACTGGAGTTACAAACTTCTTACTCAGCATGTAGAACTGACAAATGCATATTTCCATTTTTTGCCTCAGGTCGTTGCTGTTTCATATCTTTCTGAATCAAACAACCACCAGCCAGTGAACAAATTCTGAATTCCGAAAACATTCTCTGTTAAAGAAGTGAGAGCGAAAACAATATGCTTTTGGCATAAACATTAGATTTTACTGCAGTACACTTATAAGCAGGTCAATGAAGGTCTTGTTGTGAGAAGTTTTTGTTTTGGTTTTGTGAAGCACTGTGTTGTGGTGTAGTTGATCCACTACCAACCCATTTTACACATGAGATTACTTAAATGGTAACAACAGTACACAATACATACTAGTTGGCAGATAATCCCAGGCATATGCAAGGTGCCATTACTAAGTCGATCCTGTGGATCATTGGCTCAAAGATAATTCTGAAGGTGATAAAATCCCGTTCATTTTCCATCCTTTTTTGGTGATTGCTCAGTGTTTGGTTGCTACCAGTAAAGGGGGAGAGCTAGTAGGACGAGTTTCATTTCATTTGGGGGTCTGAAAACTTCATTCTGTTGAGGTGTTCTGTTATGAGCTGACTGGGGGGAAAACAGCCTTCTCTCTCTTCCCCTCTCTTTCTGGCTGACAGGCAGTCTGGGTATGTATTTGCGTTAGTACTTTTTTTGGGGGGGGGGG
>Ga0209755_10002608_pt1 | contig 24382 bp, 11 predicted proteins | sample TergutCo191P1_FD_187301 | JGI IMG/M metagenome (GOLD analysis project Ga0209755, IMG submission 187301) | Cornitermes sp. P1 segment gut microbial communities from Petit-Saut dam, French Guiana - Co191P1 (SPAdes) (version 2) | ecosystem: Host-associated > Arthropoda: Insects > Digestive system...
TACGGGCTACGGGCTACGGGCTACGGGCTACGGGCTACGGGCCATTATACTGTTGCCCAACCCATCGTGTCAACCATCTAGCGGCGTATATTTCCACACACTGTCAGTATCGCGTTTCCCGGTTTCCAGGATATCGGGCCGGTTTCCGGCCTGTATATATTCCCCCGTTGGGGGAAATTCCTCTGTTAGGGGACGCCCATAAGGGCGGGTAATTCAATTGTGATGCCCGCCCCCGCCGGTGTTCGGCGTGGACGCGGGGCTTCACGGCAAAGGAGCGCAACATGAGAATGTTGACAAAACTAGGTCTGGCCTTTTTGGTCATGGGAATGGCGGTTTTTACGGGGTGTCAACCTCCCGGCGGTGGAGGTGCATCCAGTAATAATCCTGCGGTACGTGTCATCGGGGGGATGGAAGTTGACTTTACGAACCACTTGGGTGCCGATGCGGCGTTTCGCGTTCGGAATTATCCCCAACAGGAGCTTGTCGCATTTAGAAGTAATGTGAATCCCCTTAACTTGCTTGGCGGTATCCCTGCAGGGGCACCAGATCACGGCTTTAGGCGAAACCCAACAATGTTCGGCAACCAGCCGGATGCCTTTGCGGTGGTACTTGTAACTGTAGCACAGCTTAATCAACATGCACCGGATTGGACTTTTTTGAACAACAACGCTTTCTCAAGAATACCCGCTTTCTTTAACCCAAACGTTGAGCCGGGGGTGAATCTTGAGGTTTTCACGATAAGCGGTCAAGTGGGCGGCGATGGGCGATTGACGCTTATAAACCCAACGCCATTTGATTGGGAATTAAGGGTTGACGGTCATCGTGGTCCAACTATTGGTTATGTAACAGGCGGTATGCAAACTGTTACGTTAAACGTGGAAACCGTCCCTCCTGGGTCTTATTTCTTCCCCGTTGCCAGGGTTTTTAACAGAACCCTTAATACGTTCCGCACGATTTACCCAAGAAATAGCGAAGGTCAGCCTTGGTTCACGTTTTTGGAACTTCAACCTGGAGATCAAAGGAATATTAATCTCAATGATGCCAGAAACATACTGAATACAAATGGGGCAACTCTTGGAGTAGCTTGGATGGCGATTACTAATAACCATCCTCACAGCGACATTCGCATATTCAGAGGTGCTACTCCAATAGTGGACTCGATGGGTTGGGGAGCTGTGCGTTCTGGCACGACAAGGAATCTATATGTTCCGATGCCTCCGATCGGCGCAAATAATTTTGCGGAGTACACGGACATAAGCGTCTATTATGTAGGTATAGGCGGTTTTCGGGCACCGCTAACAACTCCCGATGGAAGTACGAATATTAGGTTCCGTCGCGACTACAGATATGTCGTAAACGTTAGCGGGGATCATATGGTACCTGGGACTTTTCAGGCCATAATCGATGTCGACAATGCTCGCATGATAAGGATCGAAGAACTTCTTTATTGATCCTTGAAAAAGCACAATGAGATTTTGGACACTGGTATGCCCGGTGTCCATTTTCCTCAAAGATTAAGGGGGACAGTGTGAAACTGTTGTCAAAATTAGGTGTGACTCTAATAGTCACGGCCATGGTAGTCTTTACGGGGTGTCCGAATGGTAATGACAATGGCGGAGGAGGAGGATTGGAGGTATCCTTCTATAACTACAGCGTGCGGCCATCCATTTGGGTCGAAAACATGACCAACGAAAGGCTCGTTGCCTTTAGGGGAAGCGTTACCCCCGGCACCCTGATCAGCGGTATCCCCGCGTTTTCAGGACAGCACGGTTTAAGAAGGGATACAAACCTTTTTACCACCAACGCTGCTTTTCCCCTGTTGCTGGTAACGGAAGCCGATTTCGATGCACACAGGAACAACCTGGGAGCCGCTCCGGTGTTTGCCAGGGTATTTGTCTTCTACAACGCCACGGCAACGAACAACAATGTTTTCCAGATTAGCTCGATGGTTGGCGGGGAGGGACGGCTTACCGTAAGCAATCCCCATGCGTTTGACGTGGAGCTGCGCGACGGCGGTCCGACGGGCGAGATTCTCGGGTTTGCCGCGGCGCGTATGACTTCGGGGAATGTTTTACGCATACATGCACATGCGCCGGCGGCCCTTCAAGTGTTCCCGGTTTTCGTGTTCTTCAACCAAATTGAGCAGGAAATTTTTAGGGTAACGCCTAGGTTCAGGGGCGGTCGCTTTGATAACAGACCATACATGCGCCGTTTCTATTTTGACGGCGCTCAATTGAACCATCACTTTGATCTGGGCGATATTGAAGGCGAGGGGGCTTTCGGCCTGTCGTCGGGAGCGGCGTACCTAAGAATCGATAACCAAACCAACACCATGTTGCAACTTATGAGGGGATCGGAAATGTTGATTACATCGCTGGGAATTCCGGCCATAAATTCGGGGCAGCACGAAAATTTCACCTTGAATTTTGGCAGGAATCCGGACGGCACGTTTGCCGATACCCATAATGTCGGTACGTTGAGTATCGGCTTGGGTGAATATTTTTTGGATATTCCGCGTCACGTCTTTAACCTGGATTACCAATACACACTGGTTGTACGGGGTACCATTACCGACTTGCAGTTAGAAGCGATTGTGCGAGGGGAAAGGGTAGACTTGGAAAGAATGTTCGGACTTGACTAATTTTCGTTCCGTCCGCTTTGTCTGAGCAGAGCGGACGGACGTTTTTTTCGAGGGGGGTACATTATGCATTGTAAGAAGGCAATAATTCTGCGGTTTTTAGGTATGCTTGCAATCCTGCTTCTTGTCTCGTGCGAGAATCCCGCCAATAACAGGGAATATGGTTATGGTGAGCCGCTTACGACACGCATAAAAATCAACAACTCCAATAATCCATTCGGGGTAAGTGTGTATAGTTGGTATGAAAGGATATCTGCGAATAGAATAGCGTTTGTTGAAGGAAGCCATCTGGAGAAAATTGACGTTTTTCCCACTAATAGAGCAAGCTTTTTTCCAACGTACCATTTTAACGTGGAAGGCTTTTCTTTTCGCTATGATCTTTCTGCAAGAGACAGTTTTCATGTTAATATTCCGAATGGTTTAACAACGACGATCCACATAAGATCGCTTTCAGATTTTGTCTCGCGAGATACCCCCTTGGTCAATCGTGTATACCTCCACATTGAAAACAACGGCCACTCGCTTTTCTGGCTGACAAGAGGCAGCATGGTTCTTGCAGATAGGGACGGACGAATGGACGTAAATCCTGGCGAGGCGGCATTGTTTGGAGTTTATCCAGGGGACTATCGAATTATGGTAGGGGCAAATAATTTTTCCTTTCCGGCAAATTTGAACCTCAGGGCTGGAAATCTTTATTTTTTGGAGTTCGACGGTATCACAGTAAGCCATGAGAAGACCGTACCAATCACGCTGCGCAATGCAACGTGGGATGACAATGGCTCCATAGGTGCGCCTTTCAGGATATACGATGAAGAGACATTACGGCGCATAGGGCGGGGTATTGGGGATTGGCAGGGTGATTGGTCCTTGAACGCACATTACCGTTTAGTGGCCAACATTAATCTTACCCTGGATTGGATACCTATTGGCACGTCCGGTGCTCCTTTTACCGGCAGCCTAAACGGCCGCGATTTCGATGGTAGCAATAAAACAATAACAGGCCTTACCGGTGGCCAAGGGTTGTTTGCCGAGATTGGCACAGGTGGCATTGCAAGGAACCTTACCTTGGAAAACGTAAACATTGCTTCCACGAATACAAACGTTGGTGCTGTTGCGGGAGTGAATCGGGGCGAGGTACTCAACAGTTTTGTGAGCGGTAGCATTACAAGTACGGGCATAACTAATGCCGGCGGCAATATTAGCGTGGGTGGTATCGTTGGATGGAATTTAGGTGAAGTTAGTTCAATCCGTGTAAGTGCCGATGTCGGCGGCTCGGTTGTAGGAATGGGTGTGGGCGATTTAAGGTTTGCCGTCAATGTCGGTGGTGTCACCGGGCGGAACGATGGCTTTGTTCGGGGTAGCTCTGCCAGTGGCGAGGTAAGTGGCGTAGGTGTGGGCGGCATTTTTGATGGTGCCACCCATGTGGCAGAGGTACGGTCAGGTGGTGTTGTGGGATTCAACGTTGGCATGGTGGAAAACAGTTTAGCCACGGGTAATGTTAGAGGCGATGTTAACGGCAGGGGCGACAATCTGGTGGGCGGTATCGCTGGCTGGAATGGTGGCGAAGCTAGAAACAATCTCGCCGCAGGTCATGTCGCGGGTCATGTTGTTGGTATCGGCGGAAGTATAGCTGGTGGTATCGCTGGGGCCAACGGCAATCACGGCGCGTTGGAAAACAATATGGCACTGAACCGTAGCGTGAGCTCCTCTAGTGGTAATAATGATGTAACAGGGCGCATAGTTGGGATAAGAGGTAACATCCTAAGGGGGAGGAATCGTGCGTGGCGTGACATGCCGGTGAACGGCGGTTCAGTGACGGATGGATCGGATGCGTATAGCATTCATGGATGGAATGTAAGTGAAGCGGAGGTACTTTCGCATAACACTTGGATTGATATGGGCTTTGTTTTCGGTGGTCGCCCATGGAGATGGGTGGAAGGCGAAATGCCCCATCTTTTTGAAGGTGAACCGACGAAGCGGCCGTGGCTAGATTAATCACAGTTGTGAAAACGGTTGCAATAATTTTCACATCGTAATGTTACAAGCTATTAACAGAGGAGGCAACATGAAACGGTCGATAAAAACCCCCATAGTTTTGCTGGTAATGGCCATCATGTATTTTACGTCTTGCGATACGAATGTAAATAATGAACTTGATTCTCGTGAGGAGCTTTTCAGGAGTCACGCCGATGCGGCTTTCCTCGTTAACAACACCACTGACGAAAGACTCGTCGCTTTCAAGGGAAGCGTGGCGCATTCAAATCTGCTTGGCGGTATTCCTGATAGGGCCCGCAACCATGGCATACGGAGAAACCCTGCGCTGTTCAACGGGGAAATGGAATTTCCCGTCATATTTGTAACCGAGGAACAATTCGATGAAAATATGAATGATCTTGGTATTCTAAACGATCAGTTTTTTTCAAGGATAAGGGTCTCTTATGGCCACGATGGCCCTCCTTCCATGCATATAATAGTTCAAGGTGGCTGGCGGCACACGTTGAGAGTTCACAACCGGACAGGCGTGGATCTGGAGCTTCGCAATCAGGAACTTCACAACCAAGATGTCGACACTTGGGAAATACTCGATCGCATACCACGTCAAACGGAGTCTGCGGATATATACATTCATGACGGCGATTTTTTCGTTGTTCCAGTGTTTTCATTTTTCAATCCTGTTCATGACATGTATCATAGAATGCCGGCTATGAGAGCTAACGGAGATTTTTGGTACATGCCTTTCGGATTTTTGCCTTATCCCGCCCCTCCCCAGATCAGAGAGTTTGATGTGCAAACCGCTTGGGATGGTGTAAGGGATGATATAGTTCTGGGAGCAACATGGATAGATTTTCACAACCAAACCGATACAGCTATTTCCGTGTGGAAGGGGTATGAGCCCCACGAAAGTGCGCCAGGGGCGACCCTTTTTGCCCCTGATTCGACGATGACCGTAGTAATTCGAATGGAACGTATTGATGGATATGAAATCTGCGGAAGCGATTTAAACTTTGGAGTAGGATCGCAAACCCGAAGGGCAAGCGTAACATGTGATGACGGTAACACTGTTTTTCCCTTGCGCACGGACAGACGGTATTCGGTTTTTATCACAGGCAGTCATCTCGACGACAATCTAGAGGCCATCATAAATATTACCGATGCGCAGGATGTCGATTTTACGGTTTTTTTGCAATGATGCTTTTTATGACGAGGGAAAGGAGTGTTAAGGTGAAAAAAATGTTGCTTACTGTGTTGTTGCTTGTTGGGTATGCCTCAATTGCTTCTGCACAGCAGGATTGGGATAGAAGTAGAAATGCATTGGTGTTTTCGGTTTTTGGTTCGTGGGCGGATGGTGAAAGTTTAGATTCTCCTTCTGATTGGTTTGTTTCGGCAGGTGGTTATTGGTCACCTTTACAGTTTACCTTTGTGGGTCTTGAGATACGGCCGCAGGTTTACTTGTTTAATGATGCAACGGACGATGATATGGATCGAGCATCTTCTTTCTTCAGTGTATCTCCCATGATAGGATTCGTTATTCCAATCCCTCCCCCAAGGGGTAGGATATTCGGAAGCGCCCTCATTGACATTGGAAATTTTGAGGACGTAGGCAGACATGGTTTGATTACTGCCTGGGCCGCCCCTGGTTTCAGTACTGGCCTGGAATTGGCAATCTCTAGTTTTTTGATGTTTAATGTGAGTTACCGTCATGTATGGTTCCGTGATACTTCTATCCATAGCGCAGGCGTTGGTTTGGGTTTTAACCGTGATGGTGCAACCCGTAGCATGACACGAAATGCTATAGCATCTGATGCAGAAAACAATAGAAACAGACTTTTCAATGATGCGGCAAGGCTTTGGAGCTTGGGTCTATCTGTTGCCACTACGCTGGCAGCCTCATCGAGTAAGACTGTCGCCTTTACAGAGCCAAAACTTATAGTATCGCCACGCATTACTATTGCGCCACTGCGCCACGCTTTTCTACGTCTTGGTTGGGACTTTGGTTTTATAGGCGACGCGAATGGGGTAGGATATTACTCGATGTACCCGTTTGCCCATCTTGCTTTTTATCGGCCCTTCAATGCGCAATTTGGCTTTTATATCGGTGGCGGTGGCGGACTTATGCTTGCACGGTATCGCTTTTATGATCTTGTCGTGCATGAAACAATACCGGCTGCGGATTTTACAGGTGGCTTTATCTTGGGAAATATAATTGATATTTCCTACACATTTCGAACTAACTTTTCTACACACAGCCACATAGTCTCTTTTGGCTTTACATGGCGGCTACAATGCAGGGGGTAAACGAAGTGCAAAACAAATATCGCCACTTATTAAAACATTGTAATATTTCCCTTGCCTTTGTAGTCTACATGGTGATTTTTACGAGTTGTAACGAAGGTGGACTTGGCGGACTCATGGAATGGCCTTCGTATGTCATTGTCTATCATGCAAATGATGGTAGCAACGAAATGACGTATTCGACTCGTAGATACGGCACAGCCCAAAATCTTGAAGCAAACTTTTTTGTTCGCATCGGTCATGAATTTGCGGGGTGGGCAAGAACACCTGACGGCAAGGTGGAATTTACCGACAGACAGAGTGTTGTAAATTTAGCAACTGGGAGTGGGGAAACAATCCATCTTTTTGCGATGTGGGATCCGATTGTTTTCACAGTGGTTTACGATGCCAATGGCGGTATTGGTGGAAATATGAAAGATTCCCTTTTTCGCTTTGATGGAACGGGACGATACTTAAGGGTCAACGATTTTATTCACCCTGCTTCCGAAATCTTTCTTGGTTGGGGAAAATCGCGCGACGGTCTTGTGAAATTCAGGGATGGGGAATTCGTGGGTAATTTGGCGGAAGAACCAAAGGTGATAGTCCTGTATGCTAGATGGGGTAGCGGTGTCTTTGATGTTGCCTTTTGCGCAAATGGTGGCGAAGGAACAGTGCCTTCCTCCTCGCTGTCGATAATGGCGGGGATGTACATAACGAGTCTTCCTTATGGTATTGGGCTTTACAGGGCTGGGTTTGTCTTTGGTGGATGGAACGTAAAAGCCGATGGTACAGGAACGAATTTTAACGCGGGTGACAAATTTACACCTAGTGGTGACATTACCCTGTATGCAAAATGGATGCATCTATTGCCAGGGACGGTAAGCATAACGGGAATTCCTCAAGTGGGACAAACGTTGGCGGCAAACACAGTCAACCTTGGTGGCACTGGAACGATTTATCATCAATGGTTGCGAGGAACACTTCCTATCTCTGGTGCTACGAGTTCCACTTATTTGATCCATCCCGCCGATATAGGCCATACTATTGCGGTAATCGTAACCCGTGCTGGCAACCTAGGTAGCGTTACCAGTACTGCGGTTGGGCCTGTACCTGTCCATGTATCAGTACCTGGAAATAATCTCGCCGCACAACTAGAATGGATACGAAACTATGCGGTAAGTGACACAAATTACATTATCGAGCTAAATCGAAATGAGTTTATCGCTCCCCAAACGTTAACGGTACCGACAGGTAGAAACAATGTTACAATTACCCTTCAAGGTATTGGGGCAATGCGTACCGTCAGCCTTTCTGCTACAGGAAGTCTTTTTACGGTAGGTTCCAGCATGACATTAGTACTGGGCAGCAATGTTACGTTGGTTGGGCGCAGGGTTGGTGGCAACGGTAATGCAAATAATACTCAACCATTGATACGTGTATACAGTGGAGGAACTTTGATGAATGCAGGGGCAAGGATTACAGGCAATACCAATACGGCAAATAACGGCGGGGGAGTGGATGTGCAGAATGGTGGCATATTCACCATGCATGACGGGGAAATCTCAGGTAATGCTGCTACTCATGAAAGATTCGGGTTAGGTGGCGGTGTGGTAGCTTCTGGTGGAACGTTTAACATGTATGGTGGAATAATTTCTAATAATGTTGGTGTGTGGGGTGGCGGTGTATGTGTATCAGGTATTCTAATTGATACGAACATGCCGGTTGGTGGGACATTTAACATGCGAGGAGGAACCATCTTTGGGAATACCTCCCGTGAATCTGGCGGCGGAGTTATGGTCATTGAGGGTGGTGTCTTTCGCATGAGCCATGGGGTTATTTATGGCAGTAACGCTAGTGCTGAGCTTAGAAACACAGCCCTTACTGGTGCGGCATTAGCAAATTCTGGTACAGCTTGGCATGGCACGTTCAACGCTGCTGGTGATTTTATCCCAGCAGGTACTTTAATCACTACTAACAATACCATAGATGTGAGTGTGTTTCAGAATTTGACCAGCTTTGAATCATGCATTTGGGAAATTGAGTTAAAGTTCGTTTTCTGCAAATCAGAAACGACTGTTCCAGTATCAGGTATTTCTAAATCATCTATTTCGTGTAATTTATTTGATGGGAGATGATTATGTTTGATGGTATTGAGGCGCATAGAAACGACCAATTAAAAATGTTTAAAAAAGATAAGGAGACGTGTTTATGAGAAATTTGTTTTTGGGGATACTTGCAGTTCTCATTTTTGTTTCATGCGATAGCCCGACTGGCAACAGGGAGGAAGACTTAAATGGGCAGAGTTCAACGCTTGTGCAATTTTACAATTACAACAATCAATTTTGGGTAAGCGTATTCCCGTGGTATGACAGGATACCATGTAGTAAAATTGTGCTAATCGAGGGAAAGTCTAGGTCGGAAAAGTTTGAATTTGATCCCCATCCTAGAAGATCGTTTTTTCCAAGGTTTCACTTTGTCCTGAAAGACGTTATTGTGGAAGATGTCCCTTTTTCTTTTTACTTTGATCCCCCTCAAGGTTTTGACGTTATGATTCAAGAAAATCAAACAACAAGGATTCCAATTCCTCAAATAACCGAGTTTGTCTCGGCCGATACTCCTTTGGTCAGTGACGTTTACCTTCAAATTAGAAATAACAGCACTTCGCTTATAAACCTTGCACGGGGTGGCGATATTCTCGCCACCGAAAATGGGAGCTATGGGATAAACGCCAACGACACGGCATTATTTCGTATACCTCCATGGGGTAACTATTGGATTTTGTATGTGGGACAAGGAGTTTATTTTCCACCGGAATTAACCCTTCATTTAGGACATTTCTACTCTCTGGAATTTGACGGCTTTGCAGTTACTCTTACAAGGTGTCCTGTTGTAATAAATTTGCGTAACGCGCAGTGGGGCGGCGACGGCTCCCCGGCCCATCCCTTCAGAATTGACGACCGGGAAACCCTGCGGCGTATCGGGCTGGGCACCGGGGACTGGCACGGCGACTGGTCGTTAAGCGCGCATTACCGGTTGACCGCCGATATTGCGCCGGCCGAACCGTGGACGCCGATTGGCGGTGTTTTTAACGGTACTTTTGACGGCAACGGCCGGAGCCTTGTCGGTCTTTCAGGGGACTTGGGAATGTTTAACGTCATTGGTTCCGGCGGCGTTGTTAAAAACCTTGTCATGGAAAACGTTGCCGTGGAAAACGTTTTCCCGCACGCGAACCTGAACGTCGGTGCCGTGGCCGGGGTGAATTACGGCACGGTGGAAAACGTTGTTGTTAGCGGTCGCGTCAACGTTATCGGTGGCAGCGGCAACGTCAGTATCGGCGGCGTGGTGGGGCGAAACATGGGAACCGGTACGGTGCAAAACAGCCACGTTGCCGCAGACGTTGGCGGGGTTAGGAACAGCGGCAACCGCAACGTCGGCGGCGTGGCCGGCTGGAACCAGGGCGCGGTGCAAAACAGTTCCGTGGCCGGCAACGTCGATCTTGTGGGCGTAGGCGTTTCGCTTCCGACGGAACCTTTCCGGGGGAACGTCGGCGGCGCGGTGGGGCTGAACGGGGGTACGGTAAGAAACGTCTCCGTTGGCGGTAACGTTGGCGCAAACGTGAACGTCAGCCGCGCCGTTCCGGAAAACGCAGACGCCCTGCTTCTGGTCGGCGGCGTGGTGGGACACAACTTCGGCAACGGCCTGGTGGAACGCAGTTATTCCGCCGGCAATGTCGCCGCCAACGTCAACGTTGGCGGTCAAAACAGCGCCGGTTACGCAGGCGGCGTGGTTGGTTGGAACGACGGCACGGTGCGAAACTGTTTCGCGCTTAACCGGAGCGTAACGGCGACCGGCGGCGTTACCGGCGCGGGGCGCGTGGCCGGAATCTGCGAAGGTACCCTTGCGGGAAACCGCGCGTGGAACGACATGACGGTGAACGGCAATCTGGCGACGTATGTCGACGGCGCTACGACCGCCCGGGGCGACGATATGCCCATGGCGGAAATCAGAATGCAGAACACTTGGAGGGACGCCGGGTTTGGTTTTACGCCCGGCGGCCCGTGGGTATGGCGGCCGGGCTTTATGCCGCATCCGTCCGGACGCGGCACCGCCTGGGCGTGGCCGAATTGGCTGGATTAAGGTTTACAAGGAAACAGGAGGCAAACATGCGTAACAAAAAACCGTGGGCGCTGTATTTCGGCGTCGGTCTTTTCGCCCTTGCGGGCGCGGCGTTTTTTACGGGCTGTCGCGGGGGAACCGGGCCCATGGCACAAAATACGTTTACCGTTGTTTACAACGCGAACGGCGGCGACGGCGGGAGCATGTCGCCTTCCACCCACGTCCGCGACGCGCCGGGGGATTTAAGCGCAGTGGGATTCACAAAAACGGGCCACTCCTTTTTGGGCTGGGCCGTCTCGTCCGATGCCGCGCTGGAAGGCGTTTATGAATTCACCGACCGGCAGAGTGTAGCGAATCTTGCCGTCGGACCCGGCGCGACCGTAACGCTGTACGCCGTCTGGAGGCCAAACAAGCTTACCGTGGTTTACGATTCCAACGGCGGGCTCCTGAACATGATGGACGGAAGGTTTGTCTTTGTCAACGCGGCGGACTACTATCTGTGCCCCCACGCTTTTGTTCATCCGTTCAAGGTTTTTCTGGGCTGGGCCGCGTCGCCCGACGGCTACGTGGAATTCGAAAACCGGGAAAGAGTGGCGGAGGTAATAAGGGCAAAAAACCTGACGGCGGAAACCGATGCCGAAATAAGGCTGTACGCCCAATGGGGCATTGGCCCGTTTGTCGTTACCTTTGACATAAACGGCGGTGTCGCGGTCGCGCCGGAACCTCAAAGCGTAACCGCCGGCGAACACACAAGGCCGCTGTATCGCATCGACTACTACGGCGGGCTCACTTTCCTTGGGTGGAACACCTGTCCGGCCGGCACCGGAATCGGTTTCCCGGCGGGGGCCACCTTCATGCCGACCCGCGACGTTACGCTGTTCGCGCAGTGGGCCGGCCTCTTTACCATTGTCTTTGACGCAAACGGGGGCCTGGGAACGGTCGACTCCGGTCGTGAGTCCGTCCCCGCCGGTTCCTCCGTTGTTCTTCCCTGCGGTTCCGGGCTTTCCAGAAGCGGCTTCGTTTTTGCCGGCTGGAACAAAAGCGCCGACGGAACGGGCGCCGGTTTCGACGCCGGCTACGAATATACGCCGAACCTCAGCACCAGATTTTACGCAAGGTGGCTGGTTTCCTGGACAGCCGCCGTCAACGATTCCGCTAACACAAACGCCGTCAACATTGTTTTCGGCGCTCCGGTTTCCGGTTTGACCGGCAGCCACGTTATCGTTCAGGACGGAACCGGCTCGGTTTACGCGGCTCCGGTGCGGGAATCGGTCAGCGGCGGAAATTCGTGGACGCTTCCGGTCGTCGTTGCAAAACCGGGAACCGTGCGAATCTCGATTGACAAGTTCGGAATTCAGGACGTCGAGAGAACGGTGTCCGTGCATCCGATAACCTGGACCGCAACGGCGGACGATCCGGAAAACACCGCCGCGATTAACGTCGTTTTCAACGCTCCCGTTCCGGAGGAGTGGGGCGAGCCCGATTATCCCGGACACGTTGCGATTGGCGACGGCACCGGTGAAGCTGCGGCGCGGGGCGGTTTGGAAAAAATAAGCGACACCCTGTGGCGGTTGCCGGTTACCGTAACACGTGCCGGAACCGTTACGGTTTTTGTCAACAAACCGGGAATTTGGGCCGCTGAAAGCACGGTTCCGGTTCATCCTATTACGTGGACTGCCGCTGCGGACTGCGACGCTACCACCGCCGCGATCAATTTGACTTTCCGTTCCCCCGTTCCGGGCCTGGCCTATAGACACGTTACGGTCGTCGAAGGAACTGGTGCGGTAACCACGCGAGGCGTTTTAAGAGGGGAGGGCGACTGCCATACGTCGTGGGTTTTGCCGGTTACCGTAACGCGCGCCGGAACAGTTACGGTTTACGTTGGCGACAAACCGGGGGTCGAAGACGGCTCGCCGGCAACCGTGGCCGTGGCGCGTCCGCTGGAAGGAATCGCGATAATAATCGGAACGCCCCGGGTTGGACAAACGCTGACCGCGATTTCCGACCTTGAGGGCGACAGGGGCGGCGTTGTCTACCGGTGGAACCGAGGCGGCGTTCCCATCCCCGGCGGCAACGGCAACACGCATGAAGTGGTCTCCGCGGACGTAAGCTGGCCCATCACGGTAACGGTAATGCGAACGTACTATTCCGGCGAAGTTACCAGCAGGCCAACCGGCCCGGTGCCGATACCGGGGGACGATCTTAACGCGAAGTTTGAATGGGTGCGCAGAATGGCGGCAAGCGACATTAACTACATCATTTATCTGGATCGCAATCAAATTATCGCTCCCCAGGTGTTGTATTTGCCTCCTGGCACAGGTGGTGTTACCGTTACGCTTAGGGGCGGAGCCGAAACGCGTTATATCGAGCTTTCCTCAAACGGAAGTTTGGCCGTAGTGTCAGGTTTTACTTTGGTGTTGGACGAAAACGTCACGCTTAGGGGCAGGGACAATAACAACAGTCCTTTTGTGGCTGTAAATGGCGGTACTCTGGAAATGAACGACGGGGCGGCAATTACGGGCAATACCGGTGGCGGTGTAAGCGTGAACGCTGGGGGTGCCTTTAACATGCGCGGAGGAACAATATCCGGCAATCTTGGTTTTCCTGGTGGCGGTGCCGGCGGCGTAAATGTTAACACCGGCGGCATGTTTAACATGCATTACGGGGCAATTTTTGATAATGTCGGCGGTGTCGGTGCAAATGGCAATAACGGCGGTACCGGCGGTACGGGTGGTACCGGCGGTGTCGGTGTCGCTGGCGGTACAGGTGGTGCCGGCGGCGTGAACGTGAACAACGGAGGAACGTTTGTTTTGTACCGTGGGGCAATTTTTGATAACCTCGGCGGTATTGGTGGGAATGGCGGTATTGGTGGTAACGGCGGCAATGGTAGCAACGTTAGCTCCGGTCTCTTCAATATTGGTGCGAACGGCGGCAATGGCGGCTCCGGAGCCAGGGGTGGCGATGGCGGTGCAGGTGGTGCCGGCGGCGTTAGTGTAAACACCGGCGGCAGCTTTACCCTGCATTATGGAACAATCATCGGCAATTTCGGTAACGGCGGCGGTAATGGCGGCAGGGGAGGCAATGGGGGGAATGGCGGCAGCGGCCACAACATCGGCGGCAGCAGCGGCAGCAGAGGTGTTGGCGGTAATGGCGGCAACGGCGGTGCCGGTGGCGTTGGTGGCAACAGCGTAAATACCGGAGGTACGTTTGTCAGGATTGGCGGAGTAATCACCGGCAATACTGGTGCCGAAGGCGGCTATGCCGGCAACGGCGGCGCGGGCAGATACTACGGAAGCAGAGGCGTTAACGGTACCGGCCCCGCGGACGGCAACGGCACCATTTGGTAATCTTGGCGGTTCCGGCGTTGCAGTACCCTCTACGCCGGTAAAACCGGGCCTGGCCTGTTCCGGTGCCGACCCCGCAAACGGCACCGCCGCAGGCCCCTGTTTCCTTTGCCCGCTTTGAAGTACACTGGACTCCATGAAGATAATGCATCTCCTGCGGAAACTGTGCGGGGCAAACCCGTTTGCCGGCCTTGGCCGCCCCTCCGACCCCGTTCCCCTCCGGCGGGACGTAAAATCCGGAACCCTGCCAAGCGGCCTGCGGTATTTCATCCTGGAAAACCGCGTTCCTGAAAACCGCGCGTTTGTAAGACTGGTGGTGAACGCCGGCTCCCTGCACGAGGAGGATCGTGAGCAGGGAGTCGCCCATTTCGTGGAGCACATGGCGTTCCGGGGAACGGAACGCTTTCCGGAGGCGGAACTGGTAAACTACCTTCGCTCGCTTGGAATGCGCTACGGCCCGGAGATAAACGCCTTTACCTACCATGACAAAACGGTGTATCACATCGAGGTGCCGACGGAAACCGAGGCCGCCGCCGGAACGCGGGTTGTTCCGGCCACCGCCCTGGCTATTATCGACGACTGGGCGCGGGCCATTTCCTTCGATCCCGAAACCATGGAAACCGAGCGGCTGATCATAAACGAGGAATACCGGGGAAACCTTGGGGCGATGGAGCGGATTCGGCGGGACTGGCTTCCGGTGCTGTTTCGGGGCTCGCGTTTCGCCTGCCGAATGCCCATAGGCCGCCCCGAAACCGTGGGAACCGTAACCGCGGACAATCTGAAGGATTTTTACAAAAAATGGTACCGCGCCGACAACATGACGCTGGTCTTCATGGGCGACTTCGACGGGGCCGCGCTGGAGGCTTCGCTTGGCGAACACTTCCGGACGGAAAAACCGGACGCGCCCACCCCCCGCCCGGAGTTCGACCTGGCCCCCCCCCGGCGCGGAAACCTTGAGACGCTCGTTCTTACCGATCCGGAACTGACCGGCACCGAGGTCAGGGTGTACTACAAATTCCGGCAGCACCCAAAGCGCGACCTTGCGGGTTTCCGGGAAGGCATAATAGAGTACCTGATTTTCGCCATGATGAGTTTCCGGTTTCTGGACGTGGTGCAAAAACCGGAAAACCCCTACATAAGCGCCGGAACGGATTTCATGAGCGAAAGCTACGGCACGTCCACGCGCTTCTACGTTTTGTCGGCCGTCGCGAAATCCGGCCTGGCGGTGGAAACCCTCACGGAACTTTTGCGGGCAAAGGAGGCGATGGCGCGCGGCGGCTTTACCGACGCGGAAATAGCGCTGGCCGGGGAAAGCCTTCTTTCGCCGGCGGCCGGCCTGGTTCAGGAACGGGATCGGCAGGACTCCGGAGCCTTGGCGGACATTTTCGTCGAGCATTACATCGACGTGTGGGGCCTTCCGGACTTCGAGTGGGAACTGGGCGCGATAAAAAAACTCCTTCCGGGGATTGGGGCCCGGGACGTTAACGCCGTCGTCAAAAAATACTTCTCCGCCAACGACGTTCAGGTGTTCGTCTTTGCTCCGGAGTCCGAAAAGGAAACCCTGCCGGACGACGCGCTCATACGGCGGCTTGTGGCGCGGCGCGGAAAAACCAAACCGGGGCGGCCGGCCGCCGGCGCGACGGAACCGGGGCTTCTGCCGCATGTCCCGGAGCGCGGCAAACTCGTTTCGGATTCCGTTGACGGGGAAACCGGCGCGGTTTTCTGGGTGTTGGGCAACGGCGCGCGCGTCATCCTAAAGTCCACGGAAAACATGAACGACGAAATCGTCCTTGTGGCCATGGCCCGGGGCGGAACCTTCTGCGCCCCTCCGGAGGACGGCGTGTCCGCCGATCTGGCCGCGGAGATGCTGGAGGTTTCCGGCCTTGGCCCCTGGTCGCGCCCCGATCTTTTGCGGCGGCTTGTGGCAAAGCAGGTTTCCCTTTCGTATTGGGTTGACAGCTATTCCAGGGGCTTCCACGGCGCTTCCTCGACCGGCGACCTTGCGACGCTTTTCGAGAAAATCTTCCTGACCTTCACCGACCCGCGAATAGACCCGGACGCGGTGGCGGCAATGACGGACAGCCACAGAACGAACCTTTCCCTGCGCGGCGAAGACCCCGGCGCCGTTTTCGCGGACGAGACCGCGCGGGTGCTCAACTGCGACCACCCCCGCTGCAAACCGCCGGAGGCGGCGGACCTTTCCGAAGCGAACGTCGAAACCGCGCTGGCCTTTCTGCGAAGGAGCCTAAACCCCGCCGACTTCACCTTCGTCTTTACCGGAAACCTTACCCCGGAGCTTATGTTGCCGTACGTGGAAACGTATCTTGCGTCCCTCCCCCCCGGGGGGGAGGCCTGGAACAGTTGGACCGACCTTGACGTCAAACGCCCGGGGAAAACCGAAAAAAACGTTTACAGGGGAATGGAAAACCAAAGCGCGGTCTGCCTGACCTGGTTTGCCGACGCGGAACTGAGCGAGCACCTGAACATAACGTCGCAGGTGCTGAACGAGTACCTCAACATAAGGCTCAACGACGAAATACGCGAAAAACTGGGCGGCTCCTACGGCATTCTGGCGGCGGCGGCCCTTTCGCCCATGCCGCGCTGCGAGTTGACGCTGACGGTGCAGTTCGGCTGCGACCCCCGGCGCGTGCCGGAACTGACCGGGGCCGTTCTGGATTTGCTGGACGAGACCGCCCGCACCGCGGACGAAACCGCCTTTCAAAGCGCGGCGGAGGCCATGCTGCAGGCGTGGGAAACGTCGATGCAGAGCAACTCCTTTATAGCCCAAAGCTACGCCAACTCCGCGGTGCTGGTGGATCTGCCCCTGTCCCGGCTGGAGAAACGCCCGGAGTATATCGCCGCCGTTACGCCGGAGGACGTTCAGCGTCTTGCCGCGCTGTTTCTGGAAAACGGCCCGGCCAAGACGGTGCTGTTTCCGGCGGAACTGGAGCCTACCTCACCCTGACCTTGACGGAAACCGGTTTCGTCGCGCCCTTCAGGACGGCCACCGGAAGGGGGGCCGCGTCCGCGACGTGAACCGTGTACGAACCCGGAACCAAAACGGATTCTCCGTCCGCGTTTACCGTTTCGAAGGCTCCGGCTGGCAGGACAAACTCCACCGGAACCGTCGCGCCCTTCGTTACCGCCACGCGCTTAAAGGCCCGCAGCGAAAACGCCGGAGCGTCCGCGCCCGCGTCGTCCCCGGAAACGTACACCTGAACCACCGCGTCCGCCGTTCTGGTTCCGGTGTTGCTCACGTTTACCGAAAGCGCAACCTCCCCTCCGGCGGAAATCTCCCCCCGGTCCAAAACCGGCGCGTCGAAGGCAAAAGAGGTGTACGAAAGCCCGAAACCGAAGGGGTACAGCGGCTGTTCCGTCATGTACCGATAGGTTCTGCCCTTCATGGCGTAGTCGTCGTAGGGGGGAAGCTGGGCGGTCGCCGCCGGGAAAGTCAGCGGCAGTTTTCCGGATGGAACCGTGTCGCCGAAAATCACGTCCGCCACCGCCGTGCCGCCTTCCTCCCCGGAGTACCACGCGAACAGAACCGCGTCCGCCGCGTCCTCCGGAATCGCGATTGGGCTTCCGCCCGTCAGAACCAGAATCACCGGCTTGCCGCTTGCCTTAACCTGACGAAGGAACGCAAGCTGCCACGGCGGAAGCTCCACGTATTCCCGGTCGCCGTTGCTTCCGGAGGCAATCGCGTCGCCCTCCTCGCCCTCCATAGCTCCGTCCAGACCCAGAACCGCGATTAGAACGTCCGGCGGGTTGGCAAAACCGAATTCCATGTTCGACGGATGGTTCGCCTCGTACTGAAGACAGGCCTGGCGGTAGTCCAGACTGATTCCGTACTTCCTTCCGGTTTTTTCCGCCAGCCCCTCCAGAATCGTTACGAAGCGCGAACTCAGCCCGTAGTAGTTGCCCAAAAGCGCGTGGATGTTCGCCGCGCCCGGGCCGACCAGCGAAATCCTTTTGGGGCTGTTGTCCAGCGGCAAAAGACCGCCGTCGTTTTTCAAAAGCACGATTGACTTCCGCGCCGCCTCCAGCGCCAGCCTCCGGTGTTTGTCGCAGTTGATAACGTCCCTGCCCAGCGAGTAATAGGGAGACTTTTCCGGCTCGTCGAACATCCCCAGTTTGAAGCGCGTCCGCAGAAGGCGGGCCAGCGCGGTGTCTATCGCTTCCTCCGTAACCAGGCCCTTTTTGAGGGCGAGCGTCAGGAAGGGGTAGGTGCAGCCGCAGTTTAAGTCGCAGCCGTTGTTCAGCGCGAGCGCGGCGGACTCCTCCGGCGACGACGTTATTTTGTGGTTTTCGTGGAAGTCGCGGACGGCCCAGCAGTCGGAAACGACGTGTCCCCGGAAACCCCATTCGTCCCGCAGAATTTCCCGCAAAAGATATTTGCTGCCGCAGCAGGGTTCCCCCAGGGTGCGGTTGTACGCGCCCATGACGCTTTCCACCCCGGCGTCCACCAGCGCCCTGAACGCCGGAAGATAGGTTTCGAAAAGGTCCTTTTTGGAAACCACGGCGTTAAAGGTGTGGCGCTGTTTTTCCGGGCCGGAATGCACCGCGTAGTGTTTGGCGCAGGCGGCCAGTTTAAGCGTTTCCTCCGGATTGTCGCCCTGCAGCCCCCTGACCATGGCGGCCCCTATGCGGCCGGTAAGACAGGGGTCTTCCCCGTAGGATTCCTGCCCGCGCCCCCAGCGCGGATCGCGAAAAATGTTGATCGTGGGTGTCCAGAACGTGAGCCCCCAGTACTGTCCCCGGTTTCCCTGTTTGATGGCCTCGTTGTGCTTGGCCCGCGCCTCGTCCGAAATCGCGTTGGCTACCTCCCAAACGAAATCGTCGTCGAAAGTGGCCGCCAGCGCGATTGCCTGCGGAAACACCGTGGCCAGCCCCGCCCGGGCCACGCCGTGCAGACACTCGTTCCACCAGTTGTATTCCGGTATCCCCAGCCTGGGTATGGCCGGGCTGGTGTGGAGGAGCTGCGAAACCTTTTCCTCCGGCGTCATTTGCGAAATCAAGTCCCCAATGCGTTTTTCCCGTTCGTTCGTGCCCATTTTCCTTCCCCTTTAGGTTTGTCTGGAACCATGATAGCACGGATTCGGCCGATATGGAACGGGCGGAATGCAATCCGGAACCGGCGGCTGCCGAATTTCGGGAGGCGCTTTGCCGGGGCCTCTTGCCGTGCTCCGCGTTTTGCCTGGCCGCCCCCTACCCGGGCGGCCGCAAAACGTGTACCATGACGGTACGCTATGGACAAACTCGTTATCAAGGGCGCGAGGGAGCACAACCTCAAGAACATCGACCTGGAACTGCCCAGGGACAGGCTCATCGTCGTTTCCGGCCTTTCCGGTTCCGGCAAAAGCTCCCTGGCATTCGACACCATCTTCGCCGAGGGGCAGCGGCGCTACGTGGAAAGCCTTTCCGCGTACGCCAGGCAGTTCCTGGGGCGGATGGACAAGCCGGATTTGGACTACATCGAGGGGCTTTCCCCCGCGATCTCCATAGAGCAGAAGACCACCCACCGCAACCCGCGGTCCACCGTGGGCACGGTAACCGAAATCTACGACTACTACCGCCTGCTCTTCGCCAGAATCGGCGTTCCCCACTGCCCGGTCTGCGGCCGCGAGATACGCGAGCAGCCGGTGGACTCGATAATCGAAAGCGTCATGCAGACGGGCGAGGGTACGCGGGTGCAGCTTCTCGCCCCGGTCGTGCGCGGCAGGAAGGGCGAGCACAGGACGATTCTGGAGGACGCGCGAAAGGCCGGCTTCGCCCGGGCCAGAATCGACGGCGTTCCGGTGAGCCTCGAGGAAACAATCAAGCTGGACAAGCAGAAGAAGCACACGATCGAGATTATCGTGGACAGGCTCGTGGTGGGGCCGGAGGTAAGATCCAGGCTCGCCGAGTCGGTGGAGACCGCCCTGCAGACCTCCGACGGCCTGCTCCTGGTTTTAAGCCAGCCGCCGGCCCCGAAAAACGCCGATCCCAAGGGCGCCGCCCCCCAGGCGACCGAGCAATTTTTTTCGCAGAAGAACTCCTGCCCGGACTGCGGCGTGTCGATACCGGAACTCCAGCCCCGGCTGTTCTCGTTCAACAACCCCTTCGGCGCGTGCCCGGAGTGCTCCGGCCTGGGAACCAAGCTGGAGTTCGACCCGGAACTGGTAATACCGGACCCGTCGCTGTCCTTCAACGAGGGCGGCGTGGTTCCCTACAACCCGGACAGCGCGTGGCACCGCAGCCGCTTCGACAGCCTGGCCCGGCACTACAGGTTCAGCCTGGACAAACCGCTGGAGGAACTGCCCAAAAAGATCATGGACGCGATCCTACACGGCAGCCGGGACGACATAAGGGTGCGCTACGAGAACCGCTCCGGAACCGGACACTTCGAGTACGAGTCGAAGTTCCCCGGCGTGCTGGAGGACCTGAAACGCCGCTACATGGAAACCCAGTCGCCCGGCGTTAAGGAGTGGCTGGAAAAATTCATGAGCCGCAAACCCTGCGAGGACTGCGGCGGCAAAAGGCTCAAGCCGGAGGTGCTGGCGGTAACCGTCGCCGGCAAAAACATCTGGGAGCTGACCCGGCTTTCGGTGAAGGACTCGCTGCTGTTTTTCGAGAACCTGCGCCTGGGCAAAAACGAGGAGAAAATCGCCAGGCAGATTCACAAGGAGATTGCCGCCAGGCTGGGCTTCATGCGGAACGTGGGGCTGGACTACCTTAGCCTGGAGCGCAACGCCTCCACGCTTTCCGGGGGCGAGGCGCAGAGAATCAGGCTGGCCACCCAGATCGGCTCAAGCCTTGTCGGGGTGCTGTACATCCTGGACGAGCCCTCGATCGGCCTGCACCAGAGGGACAACCAGCGGCTCATCGACACGCTGCTGTACCTGCGCGACCTTGGCAACACGCTGATCGTGGTGGAGCACGACGAGCAGACCCTGCGCACGGCGGACCACATCGTGGACCTGGGCCCCGGGGCCGGCGTGCACGGCGGAAGCGTGGTGGCGCAGGGCACGCCGGAGGAGGTGATGCGCGTAAGGGAGAGCCTTACCGGGCAGTATCTGGCCGGCACGCTGACCATCGACGTTCCCGAAAAGCGGCGCACCGGAAACGGTAACTTTCTGCGGCTGACCGGTGTTAAAGAACACAACCTGAAAAACGTCTCGGTGGAGGTGCCGCTGGGGGTTTTCACCTGCATCACCGGCGTTTCCGGTTCGGGCAAATCGACCCTGCTTTCCGACGTGCTGTATCCGGCGCTGGCGAACCGGGTCTACGGCCGCTCCGGCGCGCACCGGGCGGAGGGCGAGTACGAAAGTCTGGAGGGCGCGGAGTTCATCGACAAGGTTATCGACATAGACCAGAGTCCCATAGGCAGGACGCCGCGTTCCAACCCCATAACCTACGTCGGGGGCTTTACCTCTATACGGGATCTCTTTGCCGGCCTTCCGGAGTCGAAGGTTCGCGGCTACAAGCCGGGGCGCTTCTCGTTCAACGTGCGCGGCGGACGCTGCGAGAACTGCGAGGGCGACGGCACGATAAAAATCGAGATGAACTTCCTGCCGGACGTGTACATCACCTGCGACGTTTGCCACGGCCGGCGCTTCAACCGCGAGACGCTGGAAGTGCGGTTCAAGGGGAAAAACATCGCCGACGTTCTGGACATGACGATAGAGGAGGCCGCGGACTTTTTCGCCTCCATTCCGCACGTTTCGCGGAAGCTGCACACGCTGCTTTCCGTGGGGCTGGGCTACGTGAAGCTGGGGCAGTCCGCGCTGACGCTTTCCGGGGGCGAGGCCCAGCGCGTGAAGCTGGCCCTGGAGCTTTCCAAGCGCTCCACCGGAAAGACGATGTACCTTCTCGACGAGCCCACGACGGGCCTGCACTTCGCCGACGTGAAGCAGCTCATGGACGTGATCCGGCGTCTTGCGGATCAGGGCAACACGCTGATCATGATCGAGCACAACCTCGACGTTCTTCTCCAGGCCGACCACCTCATAGACCTGGGCCCCGAGGGCGGCGACCGGGGGGGGGAGGTCGTGGCGACCGGCACCCCGGAGGAGATCGCCGCCTGCAAGGGGTCGCACACCGGAAAGTACATACGCGAGATGCTGGAGCGCAAAAGGCTTCCCGCCGTTTCCGCCGCCTCCGGAACCGGACGGCGCCGGGGGAAGGGCGTAAAATGAGACGGGGGGCCGGGGAACGCCCGCCCGGAACCGGTTTCCGGCTTCGCGTCCTTTTCCCGATTTTCGCGCTTGCCTTCGCGGCGGCGGCGCACGCCCAAAACGCGGACGGCGCCCCGGGGTTCGGCCCCGGGCAAAGCGTGATAGAAATGGACATACGTACCTCCACGCTTTCGGAGCTTGCCGCCTGGAGCCGCCGCCTGGGGCTGCCGGAGGGCGGAACCAGCGCGGATCTTGCCAGACGGCTGCGGGAACACTACGGCCTTCCGGCGGAGGGGCAGGTGACCGTGCGGGAGGGGCAAAGGATAATCACCATAGAGTCCGCCCGCACCACCGAGTACTTCACGATTCAGGCCGTGAACGAGGAGTACGCGCGTCTGTCCGGGGAGGTCGTCATAAGCCTGCGGGAGGACGACGCGGTTCACGAGATACGGGCCTGGGACATACTGTTCAACCGCACCAGAAACATAATTACCGCCAGCGGCGGCGTTCAGTACAGAAGGACGCAGGGCGACACCATAGAGACCTTCCGGGGCGATTCCATCACGGTGAACCTGGACAACTGGGCCAGCATCTTTCTGGGCGGCATAACGGAACGCGCCCTGGACGGCGACGGCACCACGTACCTTTTCGCCGGAACGGTAATCTCCCGCGACGAGGAGGAGGTAACCGTGTTGCGGGAGGCGACCATTTCCAGCGTCGGGGAGGATTCGCTGTGGTCGCTTACGGCCTCCCGCGTTTGGCTGCTGCCCGGCGGGGACTTCGCGATTTTAAACGCGGTTCTGCGGGTGGGCGAAATTCCGGTTTTCTACTTTCCGGCCTTCTTCTTTCCGGCGGACCAGATGATTTTCCACCCGGCCATAGGAACCAGAACCAGGGAGGGGCATTTCGTCAACACCACCACGTACATTCTGGGCCGACGCCGGGCGGAAGGCGGCCGGGAAAGCTCGCTTACCAGAATTCTGGGCGCGGGCGGCGACATGGAAACAAGGCGGGAGGGCCTTTTCCTTCGCAGCACCGGACGAAGGGCGGAGACGGTTACCGGCCCGAGCCTTTCCCTGCTGGTGGACTTTTACAGCAATCTCGGCACGTACATAGGCACGGAAATGTCCCTTCCGGGAAGGGGGATGTTTGGCGCGACCAGCCTGAGCGCGGGAATAGGCCTGACGCGAACGCTAGCTAATCTGGGCGGCGGCAACTGGTCGCGGTATCTGCCGGAGGCCCCGGGGGAAGGCGACTGGAACTGGTCCATGCTTTTCGGAATGAGGGTTCCGTTCCGTTACCGGTTCGAGGCCAGCGGTTCCTTCAGCGGCGGATTCGGCTCCTTTACCTGGAGAATCGCCCACTTTTCCGATCGCGACATCGACAGCGACTTTACGATGAACCGCCTTACCGAGATGGACTGGCTTAACATGATCCAGCAGGGGGGGGGGGCGCTGGAGGTGCAGGGCACCGCCGCCGGACACCGTTCCAGCTACACCTGGGATTTTACCGCCAGCGTCGTTCAGCCGGGACTTCAAAACCTCAGGCCGTTTTTCCAGATGTCAATCAGCCCCGTTACCAGCAACCTGCGGTTCAGGGCCATACAGACCCAGGGATGGACGGGCATTCAGGCCCACTCGCCCATGCGTTTTTTCTTCGCCCCGGATTTGGCCACTTTGTTCAACACCAACATTGCGATAACCGGAACCCCGCTGCGCCTTGGCGGGGCGGCGGCGCGTCCCGCCGGGGCGGCCGCTCCGGGCGATCCCGCCGAACCGGAACGGCCGGATCCGCTGGAAGGCATAGGCGTTCCGATTTCGCCCTTCGCCGTTCCGGAGGAGGACGAGCCCCCCCCCCCC
>Ga0209755_10002609_pt1 | contig 24378 bp, 21 predicted proteins | sample TergutCo191P1_FD_187301 | JGI IMG/M metagenome (GOLD analysis project Ga0209755, IMG submission 187301) | Cornitermes sp. P1 segment gut microbial communities from Petit-Saut dam, French Guiana - Co191P1 (SPAdes) (version 2) | ecosystem: Host-associated > Arthropoda: Insects > Digestive system...
AGGCGCATCTGTGTTTATATCACCCTCATTGCGCACATGACTTAATTCTGTGGTGCGTTGTGTGCTGCCGCTGCCATTATTCACCAAGCCAATAATGCCGCCAACATGATTGTTGACCCCAAACTGTTCACCGGCACGATTCACCACACCGGTATTTACTGTATGCGCAATCGTTATGTTGTTGTTCGAAAAACCAACAATGCCACCCAACGATGATACTTTACCCAAACCATGAATCGGCGCATTCTCTACCAGTCCATGATTTGAAGTCAGTACTATTAACGTTTGACCATCCGCCCGACCCACAATACCGCCAAGTTGTGTATATGACGGGAATATGGTTGTTTCATTGGGCCGTGGCATACGAATGGTGCCATAGTTTTTCACATCATCTATTGTCAGCATCATGGCGCTCCGGCCAACGATACCGCCGATGCGGCTGTTGTTCATTGTGGCTGCAACATGAACATGGTTTTCCGCGTCGATGACAACAACCTGACCGTTGTTTCCGGTGTTGCCAACAAACCCGCCGCCATACAATACGGTATGAATAAACCACCTTGCATCATGCGCATTGGAAGATGAAACACCCGTGACCGTCGTAGATTCAATCATCGTAATGCCGGCACCAACAAAACCAATAATCCCACCGGCATTGCGCACACCATGTATCCGGTCAAAATTTGTTGCACCATGTATGGCAACACCAACATGATTATGCTGATCCTGCGTGTTTGATATATATACGGTACCGTTTGAACTGCCAATCAGCCCACCGGCACTATGAATATGCTGCGCTTTCGTATTATTGGATGTAATGTTTATCCTCATATGCTCCAGTGAAACATTAGAAACGTGAACACCACCATCACTTTCAACGTGACCAACCATACCACCCATGCGGAACGTGCTTGCATGAGAAGCATTAAGGGCATTCCAGCCTGCACGCATGACCGTTTCCCCTGTAAAACGCACATTTTCTATTGATAATACTCCGGAATGCACACGCCCGGCCAACATACCCACGCGCATTTCTGCCGTGCTGTCTGCCAGCGGAAAATCAAAAGCAAAGCCGTCTTCATGATGAAATGTTACATTACGAATCACTGCGCTTTCGCCGGCATTTTGAATAAAGCCAACATGTGCACCGCCGCTGCGACGCAATTGTAAATTCGTAATGGTATATCCGTTGCCATCAAAAATCCCCGTAAATATTTGGCCGTTGACCAATCCGCGTCCTTGTGTTGTACCGGTCAATGTAATGTCTGCACGCAGCTCAAAATGCATATCATTTGATGCAATTACCCCTTGATGTGTCAATGTCCCCGCGAAAAATGCCATAAGGTCCGCTTCATTGTATATGCCGACACGATCGTCAAACGCAGCATTTGCTGCACGCAGGTTTAAATCAACAGGCACAAATTCAATAAATTCATCATAATCTGAATCATTAATGCCTTCGATTTCTTCTGCATACATCCAATCATCATCGCGTGCGTCGTCATCGTCTTCAAATACATCGACGGCGTGTTGATTGTTAGGTACGGGTAGCGCCATTACAAACGGCACAGAAACCTGCAATAGCAACAACATGGCAAACAAAACCATGAGCATTTTTGCTGGTTTTTTAGCAATCATAAATCATGCTCCTCGCTTAAAAAATAAATATTATTTTATACAGCTTCTATATGTAAATTACAAACAAACAAATTGCATACAAATGCCACTCAGCCATATACGACCATCATAAGCAAAGAACATTCATGATTTTTCAAAGGATACAAAAAAACACAAATAGTGAAGATTTTATATAACAAAATATGTCAAATATTATTGTGAATTGAATCCCAAAACAGAGAAGATTGAATCAATAAAATAATAGATAATAAATTATTTTTAATTATCTATTACTGTCTCTTAAAATTTGTTGGAAAATAAATATACCAATCTGTTATTTATGAAGATACATCTTTTCATAATAAACCTGGTATTCCCCATTTAAAATATTTTCCCACCATGTACGATTTTCCAAATACCACTTGATTGTTTTTTTAATACCATCATCAAAAGTAGCCGTAGGTAACCATCCTAACTCTTTTGAAATTTTGGTTGGATCAATAGCATATCTTAAATCATGTCCGGCACGATCAGTAACATAGGTGATCAACCCTTCCGGTTTTTTTAACTCATGAAGAATTGTTTTAACAACTTGAAGGTTTGTGCGTTCATTGTGCCCTCCAATATTATACACTTCACCTTCCATACCATTATGAATAATTAAATCAATCGCAGAACAATGATCTGTTACATATAGCCAATCACGAACATTCTCACCCTTTCCATAAACAGGCAAAGGCTTATCTTGTAGTGCATTGGCAATCATCAATGGAATCAACTTTTCAGGAAAGTGATACGGTCCATAATTATTGGAACAACGCGAAATGGTTGCGGGCAATTTAAATGTACGATGATATGCTTGTACTAATAAATCAGCAGACGCTTTTGATGCGGAGTATGGACTTGATGTATGAATGGGTGTTTCCTCTGTGAAGAACAAATCCGGACGATCAAGCGGTAAATCACCATAAACCTCATCAGTACTCACTTGATGATAACGCTGAATACCATGTTTACGACAAGCATCCATCAACACCTGTGTACCTATAATATTGGTACGTAAAAATACACCGGGATCAATAATAGAGCGATCTACATGTGATTCGGCGGCAAAATTCACGATAATGTCCGGTTTATATTTAACAAACAACGCATCAATAAAATCACGGTCTGAAATATCACCTTTTTCAAACACAAAATTAGGATTTTTTAGTGCATCTTCTAATGTTTCTAGGTTTCCGGCATAAGTCAATGCATCCACGCACACAATTTGATATGCCGAATATTTTTCCAATATATAATATACAAAATTTGCGCCAATAAACCCAGCACCGCCGGTTACGATTATTGTCATGTTGTTCTCCTTTGTTTAAACATACATTCGATTACTTCACGATTTGTAATAAATATTTCCCATATTCCGTAGTCTTCATTTTTTTGCCTTGCGCGACAACATCTTCTTTACTGATCCACCCATTTCGATATGCAATTTCTTCAAGACATGCAACATACAAACCTTGTCTACTTTGCACCGCTTCAACAAACGATGATGCGCTCAACATACCATGAGGAGTACCGGTGTCCAGCCAAGCCATACCACGACCAAGATTAACGACTTGCAAACGATCCTGTTCCAAATAATAATTGTTAATAGATGTAATTTCAATCTCGCCACGTGCACTGGGGTTTATATTTTTTGCAACCTCGACGACGGATTGATCGTAGAAATACAAGCCGGGTACAGCATAATTTGATTTTGGCTTGGCAGGTTTTTCTTCAATCGAAATTGCCTTTCCGGCATCGTCAAATTCAACCACACCAAAAGCGGTTGCATCCGAAACGGGATATGCAAAGATACACCCTCCTTGATTTTTTTCAATGGCGTTTTTCGCTTTTTCAATCAGTGCACTCATCCCCATACCAAAGAAAATATTATCACCAAGAATAAGGCAAACAGAATCCCCATTGAGAAATTCTTCGCCAAGAATAAAAGCATCCGCAAGACCACGTGGCGCATCTTGCACTTTATATTCAATCGACATACCCCATTGACACCCATTGCCAAGCAGTCGTTCATATTGAGCAATATCATGAGGCGTTGAAATAAGCAACACTTCTTTAATCCCCGCCAACATAATTACCGACAAAGGATAATAAATCATAGGCTTATCATAAATGGGTAATAACTGCTTTGATACTGCCAATGTACTGGGAAAAAGACGTGAACCCATTCCACCCGCTAAAATGATTGCTTTCATAAAATCAACTCCTCAACTATTTTCATATGCTAAAAACGATAATACCACATATAATAATGGCAATACCAATCATCTGTTTTTTATTTAATTTTTCTTTCATAATGAACCAACTTAATAAAGCAACAAACACTATACCTAGTGTTTCGAGTATTGGCACTAGTGAAATTGGCATAAACCGAAGCAGTATCATGTTCACCATAACCGTAATTCCGAACATTCCGTATGCTAATATGACTTTATGATTTAAATATTCAGCGAGTTTTGTTTCTCGTAGCACCATCGCTGATTGTTTTAATAAGATTTGCGAACATGCAGCAACAAACACCATCACAATAAAAATACCCGAATACAAAGCATAATTAATCACGATGCACCACCAATATAACCCCAAAAACAATGATGAGTCCACCCAAAATCATATTCCACGTGATTGTTTCATTAAATAATAAAAAGCCCCAAAACATACCATAAACAATAGTAATTACCCGACTTGCATATGCTACGGTGAGTGCCATATGTTTTAAAATTTGTTGGTAAAACAATGCAAACAATCCTAGAAAAAAAATAGCTAAAGCGTATAATCCAATCGCCTGAACTGAAAAAAACGAATGAATTCCTGCAAATTTTGCAACAACAAGACTTGCTGAGTAAATTAAGTAATTCAAACATAATAAAATATATAATATAATTGCTTTTTTCTTTGCATCATTAATCATGTATAACACCCATAAATAGTTTAATCTTATATCGAGGTATCAATTTCATTTAAGTATTCAATTTCTTGTTTTAATAACTCTTGGCTTCTATCTTTAAATCTTTTTGCAGGGGTACCAACATAAACGCCCCATGGTTCTGTTGGCTTTGTAACTAAAGCGAGTGCGCCAACCGATACACCTTCAGCTAAATTTGCACCAGGAAGAATAATTGAGCTTGCGCCAACAATCGCATGCTTTCCAATGTATAATTCTTTTTTTATAGTTTTAAAACGATATTTTTCAGGGATAGTAGGATTGGTCAATGTTTCACCGCCATAATCATCTGAACGCGTAAACAACGTACAACGATATGCTAAACCAGAAAAATCGCCGAAATAAACACCTTCGTCACCACCAGCGATGAAACAAAAACAAGCAATATGCACATTATTCCCAAATATTATTTTTCCGGATAGAACACAAAAGTCATCGATTCTTACATTATCACCAAACTCCATCATTTCAGTATTGTACAAACTCGCTTTTTTACTAATTTTTAAATTTACGCCAAACTTTTTAAATCCCATTTCGTTCAATTCTTCCAAAGAATAAAATCCAGCTTTGTTATCTGCCATGATCCTCGGCTCCTTTAATTTTTATGTTTATTGTATCACGTATTACATATTGAGGGGCATTATTAATATTAATATATGTTCGTCCAATATATTCCCCAATAACACCCAACATGAGCATAATCATACCACCAATAAATAACAGTACTGCCATCGTCGAACTCCAACCAACGGAAGCCATCGGATAAATAAAAAATCTTCTGATAATTATAAATAATCCGTAAATAAAACCTGACATTGCGGTAAAGAAACCAATCGCTGTTGCCATCCGTAATGGTTTAATTGAAAAAGCAGTAAATCCATTTAACCAGAGTGATAATAATTTTTTAATTGTATACCCGGAGTTACCAATTTCGCGCTCCTTATGATTTACTATAACATTTTTAATCCGATTGCATGAACGTAAAACCAGCCCGGTTAGATATGGATATCGACCGATGTATGTTTTTAATTCATTGGCAACAAAACGTTTACATGCAAAATATGATGAAATTGATAATGATTTTGGTTTGTCAATAAGAACTTCCGCCATAATATTATTTATTTTTGATCCTATATTGCGAAAAAATGAATGTTTTTTATCTTCATATTTTGCATACACAACATCACAATCGTCATCAAGTGCGTCTAATAATTTCCAAATATCTGATGCCGGTGTTTGTCCATCATCATCAAGAAACACCAACAATTCACCATTTGAACAATTAATACCCGCCATAATTGCATTATGTTGACCAAAATTTTTAGCGAGATCAATTGCTTTAACTTGTACATAACTTGAACAAATATTTTTAATTTGTTTAAAAACATCATCAGGAGAAGAATCATTTATTAAAATAATTTCATAATTGATTTCCCCACGAAGTTCAAATGTTTTAATAATATCAGAAACTACTTGATTTATTGTTCCTTCTGACCCATAACACGGTATAATACATGAAATCATGCCGATTCCTCGCTAAAATATTTTTTTTCTTGCTCTAACATTTTTTTTGATCGTTCTTTATACCGCTTTGCAGGTATTCCCCAATATACACCCCAAGGCTCCGTAGGTTTCGTCATCAATGACATCGCTCCAATAGAACAACCTTCTCCTATATCACAACCAGGAAGAACAATTGTATTTGTACCAATGACAACATGCTTGCCTAAGTGAACTGGTTTCCTAATTGTATTAAAGCGTAAAGTTTCTGGTATCATTGAACCTACCATTGTATCACCATTATAATCATCAGAACGTGTAAATATAGTTACACGATATGCAATGGCTGTGAAATCTGAAAAATAAATACCCTCATCGCCACCAGCTAAACAACAATAAGGTGTAATATGGATGTTGTTTTCAAACACAAGTTTTCCGGATAATAAACAAAAATCATCTATCCGAACATTGTTTCCAAACTCCATTTTATGGGTATCATATAAACGCGCAGATTTGCTAATTTTTATATTATCACCCATTTTTGCAAAAGCAAATTTTTTTAATTCTTCTTGATTAAAATAATTGTCCAATTAATTTGTCTCCATTCCAAAATAAATTATTTTATGAAAAATACGCTAAGACATCTGAAACAACTTTTAATTTATCTTCCTCGCTTATATTATAATATAAAGGAAGCCTTAAAATTCGTTCGCTTTCTTTTGTAGTAAATATATCATCGCCATGAAAACGACCTAATACTTTACCTGCAGGTGCTGAGTGGAGCGGAATATAATGAAACACCGCTTGAATACCATGATCTCTTAGGTATTTAATTAATTTTGTTCTTTCATTTATATCTTTTACTTTTACATAAAACATATGAGCATTATGTTCACACTTTTGGGGAATAAATGGTAATTCGATGGTTCTCTTAGCGACTAATGGCATTAATCGTTCGTAATAAAAGTTCCATGTCTGCACACGATTATTATTAATTTTTTCAACATTTTCTAACTGCGCAAATAAATATGCGGCATTTAATTCACTTGGAAGCCACGATGACCCCATGTCAACCCATGTATATTTATCAACTTGCCCACGGAAGAATCTACTACGATTCGTCCCCTTTTCGCGAATGATTTCTGCGCGCTCCGTAAATCTTTCATCATTAATGAGCAGTGCACCACCCTCACCGCAAGTGATATTTTTTGTTTCATGAAAACTAAAAGCACCTAAATCACCGATAGCACCTAATGATTTTCCATTATAAAATGAACCAACACCCTGCGCAGCATCTTCAATGACATACAAGTTATGACGATTGGCGATGTCCATAATGACATCCATCTCACAACAAACACCCGCATAATGAACAGGACAAATTGCTTTAGTTTTTGGTGTTATCGCTGCTTCAATCAATCTTTCATCAATATTCATTGTGTCCGGGCGAATATCAACAAACACACATTTTGCACCACGCAAAACAAAGGCATTTGCGGTAGAAACAAATGTAAATGATGGCATAATAACTTCATCGCCGGGTTGTATATCACACAAAATCGCTGCCATTTCAAGCGCATGTGTGCAAGAAGTTGTTATCAGTGCTTTTGGAGTTAGTGTCTGTTTTTCAATGAGTTCATTGCACTTTTTTGTAAAAATTCCATCGCCACATAGTTTTTTATTACATAAAATTGCATCCTTCAATTTATCAAGCTCACAACCAATTGTTGGCGGTATATTAAATAGAATCATTCAGTTCACATCACTTTCTAGAAAAAATGTTTTACTTTCATTTGCAAAGCTCTTTCTTTATTTTATTTAAAATTAATTTATTTTTATGAAATATTTGTAAATATAAATCTTTAATAGCATAAATACCATAAGATGCTAGTATAAAAAAATAAGGCATCGCAGGATATCGGTATCTTGCTTGGGCTTCACCTAATGCAATAATAATAAAAAATCCAATTATTAATATTAAACAAAAACTTTGCAAATTATTTGATTTTTTAAAAATAAAAACAATTAATCCGAATGCAGAAAATAAATAAATTAAATGCGTGTATACAACATCTAAAGTCCATGCTGAATTGCGCATATTTATTAATTGATTATATCTATCCATTTGACAATACGAAATTGTTCCATCACGTATTAAATTTTCATAATAATGACGTATATAATCGGTGAACCATACAAAATGAGTATCTCGCCAAAACCAAGTCTGCTCTGTTTTTAAATGAAATATTTCTAATAATTCAAAAGGATAATTTAACCGTTCTCTTATGATCGTTATAAATTCATTATGTTGATCTTCTATTGGCAATGCCATAACTCGATCAACGCTTGGATTATTCACAACCACACCTGGTTGCTCAGCATCAAGCCCCATAACTATTAATCGCAACATTGATTGTTGTTCAAGAGACTTAATTATGCCTCTATTCTGTAATATATTTAAGCCAAGTGAAGATGATAAATTGAACATCAATATAAACAATATTAAAGCTAAGCTATATTTAATAAAATCATTTTTCCAAATCATTCTCAATTTTGTTTGTTTGTATTTTTTGATGGAATTAATAAAATCTTGAATATTATTAAAAATTAGTAAAGAAATAAAAACAATCTGTGCAATAAAGAAAATTAAACCAGAACCATGCATAAAGTATGATATACTAATTATACTGCCAGATAATGCAACCAATGTATAAATCTTCATATTGTTTTTAGACTCAAATGCAAGAATTAATATATATATTGATAATAATTGATATAAAATTGCAAGATGCATATTCGTTGTAATTTGTGTTGATACGATATTAGCAGGGTATAAAGCAAATAACATCGCAGCGCTTATAGCAATTTTTTGAGTTGAAAACTTAATAGAAATTAAATAAATTAAGCAGCTTATGAATGATGTTATGATTATATTTGCAATTTGGAAACCGACTAATGTAGGTGAAAAAATTCTAGCAATTAATCCATTATGAACAGCCAATCCTCCTAAACGAGGAATTTGCATTGAAGCAATGGCTCTTGCAATTTGATCGAAATCACCATTTAGCATTAAATGTCCAAAATTAAAATATAAAAGAAAATCATTTATAGGCGTGAATATATTAAATGTTAGTAAAAAGCCGCGTGGTATGGCAGTAATAATAAAAATCGCACATAAAACATTGATAAATTTATTTTTATTTATTATTTTGAAAATAATAAAAACAAGTATAACTATAAATACATAGAACCATAACATTGGCAAAAAATAAATTGCACGTCCAGCGCTAGAATCAACAAATAAAACAGTCCATAATGTATTGGTTCTATTAATAAAATATATTAATAAAATGCTAAAAATTAAACTTACAGCACAAATTATAAAATGAATTATTTTATTGTCTGAAAAAGATTGCATATACAAACACCTCAGTAAGTAAAACGTACAACAACAACATCATAAATTACACGAACTGAACCAGGGGCTGGCCATGCAGGCATGTTATGAAAATATTCACTTGTAAGTATATGCTGCCTTACTATTGTAGGAGGATCTGGGAAATAAACACCTGCCCACACGGGAAAGTAAGTTTGTCCACGTTGCCACGTATGTGTAAACCCAACAAACTGTCCTCGCAAAAGACGATCACCTGTTATTTCAGGAAATTGATAACCAGAAGGATCAAAGCCTAACAATGGATTATACATTTGTGTTTCACCAAAATGACCATATGTCATTAAAGGGATACCTCGTCTAAACCCTTCGGTGTCTTCAATCCTTGTTAATAAGCGAGTATAGAAATTAGTAGTTCTTGCATGGTATGTGTATTGCTTTAAATAAAAAACACCGGCTCTCGCATAAAATTGACTGCTCAAAATAATAAAAATTATGACGACAAACCATTTCATTAATAAAATCGTATTATAAAGGGAATCGGAAAGGGCAACTTTTGATTTCTGCACATGAGTATATAAATGATTGACAAGACACATTAAAAACACAAAAATTAATGAAAATTGTGGAATCCAATTTGTATCAGCAAATGTTGCATATGCAAAAACTTCTGTAATATTTAAACCTATTGGTAGTAAAACTAACAAAATTATTATCAGAACTGCGTTAATGATTTTAACTTTTGTTATATATATTATAATTGCAAGTATGATAAAGATGAAAACGAATGTTAAAGTATAAATGATGTTAACAATTGATGGATTTGTATCAAAACGATTGGTAAAAAAGAAATCAAAAAATGTGTTGAAACTACGGCGAACTAGCAATGGTAGTTCACGGAAGGGAACCCTCCCCATTGTATCTAAACCACGATAAGCCCTCATCTCTACACCAGCAACAAGCAATGTTATCCTCACTGATAATAAATATAAAAGAATCCCCGATACACCCATTAAAAAATATTTACCTAAATTAATTGAAAAACATCTCAAATTAAACCGATTAAAAAGCAAATGTTTAATAATAATCATTAACGACAAACCAGCCGCCCATCCTATATAAGCTTGATACATAAAAGAAAGAACTAAGCTAAAAGCACCTAGAATGAAACCAAATTTAAATTTTTGTGTTAAATATACAGCAAAACAAGCAAAAAATATCGCCCATGAAAAAGCATGCATTGAAAAATTAAATGAAAATGTAAATGCCAAGGTTGGAAAAGCTATCACAAGAAATGAAGATAACATAGCAAATATATTGCTTTGTATATCCAGCACTTTCACTATTACAACATTGGCTAAGGATAATGATATAATTACATGAACCCCTGCAACCCAAGGTACGGCATAACCCCATGTTGACACTCTTATTAATAAATCAACTCCCCAACCGCCTCTGGCAATGAAAGCCCATCGTGTAAAAAAATTCCAGCGATTAATTGTATCTTCGTTAAAAAAGAAATTGATGAAACCCATGCCATGAACGATTATTGTGGTTAAAACAGAAAATATAAAAGTTAATTTATAAATAAATGGAGTTGTTTTAATTTTTTTTAAAACATCATCAGGAGATAATATTTTTATTTTTTTTAATTTAACATTCATTTTTTACTCCTCGTCTTTTAATTTTATAAAATATAAATATTAAAATAATATTTTTAATATTTGTTTAAATCGTTCTTCATAAGTATGATTTTTAATTACCTCCTTTAAATTGTTCATTCTTAAAAAATCTGCATCCTTAAAATCTATAATTGACTCATTATTAATATATAATACATTGTTTCCAAATATATTATCTATACCCATAGAATAATTTGTCAGCACTAATGTATTGCTACTCATCAATTCAAATACGCGACGTGCAAACATTGTTTCAGACTCAACAACGGTATTTATATTAAGCGCATATTTGCTTTCTTTGTATGCGAGTCCCAGTTGATTATGTTCCAAACGAGGATATATATATTGTTCATATTTATCCGGGAATTTATGATTGGGATCATCGTTATCTGAATGACGATTGTATATTTTAAGAGTATAACCCTGTCGTATAATATTGTCAAAAATCCCTTCCATTTCGGCACAACGATCAGGATGTTGTGCATACCAACTTCCTGCAAATACAATATCATTCGTGCGCTCACATGTTTCCTCTGCATTGAAAAGTTCAGGTTGTGTCGCAAACATTAAAAGGTTAACGCTCTGATGACCATACTCGTCTCGATACATTTGTACGCACTCATCTGCTGTTGTGAAAATATGATCAAATAATAATGCCGTTTTAACAAAATCGTGAATCCGATCTGTATAATGTGTTGGGTCTTCTTTATTCCAAAAAACAGTGGGAATGTTTTTTTCTTTGCAATATGCTAATATTTCTAATAAAACAGTTCTATTTTCTGTTTTAAAATTTGATGATGCATAAATTTTTCCGCGCCATGGACGTTTAACACTATCAACACCAGCCCAAGCAGATTCACAAAAGAAAAAGTCGATGTTATTTTGTTCAAATATTGATTTCCAATTATCCGGTTCTAGGGGTAGTAAATTACATTCATATTTAAAACTATTAAAAGTAAACTCATCAACAATCGCAGCAACATTATAATCTTTTGGTGCTTTTTTTATTTTTTCGATTGACAATGTGTTTGTCAAATTAATATTTTCATTTTTTTGTGGTTCGCTGATTAATAATGCTTGTGGATTTTTATAAATTTTAAGTCTGCTGTTAGCTTTCGAAAGAAATTTTCGAACCTTCGGATAAGGCAGCAATTTAATGTACGCCCATTTACCCATTTTATTAACACGAAATCGAAGCCGTCGTTTTGCAACAGTTGGCACTTTCCAAATCCAAAATCGCATGAAAGAAATCATTTTAGAATTATTGAACATGTCTAATTCTTTTTGCATTTTTGATTTTTCGTTTAATAATGTATTTGCTTTATTTTGTTCATATTCAAATTTTGATGCAAGAGAATTGGCTTTGTCTCGCCAACTTTCAATCATTTCTTGTTTATTGTTCAAATCATACCTAATATTTTTATTAGAAATTTCTAATTCGTTTGTTTTTTTATATTCAGCCTCTAGCAAATTAGTTGTACTTGTTAATGATTCTGTTAAATTGCTTGCTTTGACGCGTTCATATTCATATTTCGATGACAAAGTATTCACTTGCGATTTAAAGTCATTTGCTTTTTTTTGTTCATATAAATATTTGGACACCATGTTTTCCAATTGTTTTTTTAAATCATCTGCTTTTTTTTGTTCATACACAAATTTAGACTTAAACTCACCCGTTTCTTTAGTTGCCCAGTAGCGTGAGCGAGCGATTTCTGCTTGTGATAATGCAATTGAAAAAATCGAACTGTCATCAAAAATCCGTTCTCCATAATTTTTCCATAAAACATTATTACTCGCACTTAAATCATAATCAACGACGAAATATCCCAATTCATCCATTAATCGAAAGACGTCGTCTGATGTTTTAGAATCAACTTCAATCCATACTTTATTTTCTTTTGATTGTAATAATGAAGATATCATGCCACGTAAAACAGATAGCTCAAATCCTTCAACATCAATTTTCACAAAATCTGGGAGCGGTAGTCTCAAACCATCAATTGAAAGTATATCTACATTATATGACCCCGTTTTTATATCATTATCCGTAAGAACTTGGGCTGTACCAAAGTTCCCTTCCTGAGTAAATTGCATGCTCACCTTTCCGGAAGTTTCACCAATAGCCACTTGCTGCGCAATAATTCGATCGCTCAAATCATTATCATGTATATTTTTTTCAAGTATTCTAAAATTATCTATTATAGGTTCAAACGTATATATTTTTGCATTAGTTGAATGCATTGCAAAATAAACAGCATGATTTCCAATATTACCACCAATATCATATACAATATTAGCTTCGGAAGAATTAAACCATTTTTCAAGCAATGTTTTTTCATAAAATGTCTGACTGTCTTCAATACGTTTGAAAACATATTCACCATCATATCCAGATAGTTTAATTTTCTCATCAATTGTCACAGTTTTTATTATATTCATCGAAACCTGCTTTCATCCACCATGAATCAAATTTCATAATGTTAGATTATATTTATAAATAAATATTCGATCACTCTCGTAGTTATTGGCTTTTATTAAATTTTAAAAATTCTTCATATTTTTCAAGCACAGTATTTGCATTACCAAATGCCATTTGTTTCCCTTTATTAAGCCATAAAACTTTATTACAAAGCGTTTTCATTTGTATCATAGAATGTGACACATAGAGTGTTGTCGCACCATCATTTATTATTTTTTTCATACGTTCTTCACTTTTAACTCGAAACGACCCATCACCCACACTCAAAACCTCATCAAGGATTAAAATTTCAGGTTCTACCAAACATGCAATCGAAAATGCGAGCCGTGATTTCATTCCTGATGATAGTTGTCTAAAGGGACGATCTTCAAATTCTTCTAGCTCAGAAAATTTTATAATATCAGGGTATGTTTGTATCATAAAATTTTTGGAATAACCCATTAAAGCACCACGAAGATATGTGTTCTCTTTAACTGTTAAATCACCATCGAAACCTGCACCAAGCTCAAGCAATGCAGCGATATTACCTTCCGCTTTTATCGTTCCTTTTGAAGGTTGCATAATTCCTGCAATTGTTTTCAATAACGTAGACTTACCCGCACCATTATTACCAACGATACCAAGAAAATCCCCTTGTTCAATTTCAAAGGAAACATCTTCAACTGCCCAAAATTCTTTAGCATGATACTGTTTTTTTATTTTTTGCAAAACGACATCTTTAAGTCCAAGATTTTTAAAATCTCCGACCATATACCGCACACCAACATTCGATAATTTAATAGACATATACCGCTCCTACATATAATAAACAAACCGATAATTAAACTTTTTATAAAAGTATGATCCAACAAACAGTGCGATTGTTGGATATAATAATAATAATAAATGAATATGCCATGCTGGAATCATGCCATGAATAACAATTAATCTAAAATAATGAATATGCGTAAATACCGGATTTAATAAAAACAATCGCTGCATTGTTATCGAAAAGGTTGTCACATCAAAGAAGATTGCAGACAACCACATAAGCATTAATGTTAAGATATCATACAAGTATTGAATATCTTTAAAAAATACAAATAATGCTGAAAGCACCAAGCCGATGCCAATGTTCATCAACACCAGCGTGATGATTGGGTATATTAATAATAAAAATCGCGGATGAAAAGATACACCATCAATAAAAGCAAATATAAAAAATATAACCAACAATAAACCAAAATTTATAAGCGAAGATACATTGCGGGATAATAAAAATAAGTACTTTGGCACTTTTACTTTTGTTATTATGCCACTGTCTGCCATCAAGGATTGCATACCCATGCTAGTGGATTCTTTGAAAAAGTTAAAGAGCATAATTCCTGAAAAAACAAAGACAGTGAAATGTGCAATGTTTGTTCCAAACAAATGACCAAAAATAAATGTCATAATTAGCATTTGCATAAGCGGTTGGAGCATACTCCATACAATCCCAAGTACAGTACGTTTATATCTTTTTTTAAAATCACGCTTGACAAGTTCAGAAAATAAAAAATTATATTTATCCCATCGTAATTTTATTAAAGCAATTGAATTTGACAAATTCAAGACTCCTTTTACATCATAAATGCTTGTTTCATATATAAATCAAATGCATTAAAGAACTTATCCAAACTATAATATGTTAATACATAATTTTTAAGATTTCCGGATTGATCATTAAAATAGACATCATCCTTTGTGGCTCGTATAATTTCATTCGCCATATCATCCAGTGTATCATGAATAAAATCTCTTGGATAAATGTATTCAGCACCCGGCCACGGTCGAACAAGACCCATTGAGCCAGAAACAGCACCTTCGGCAGGTGAAAGATGAAATGATTCAGGCACATCGTCATCACTTAAAGACAACACATAACCAATGTCTTCATACAAGTCTTTTCGATCCTTGTGACCACAAAAAACAACATCACTTGTTAAATTATGATTCTTGATATATTGATAACATTCATCAAAATATTTTGACTCAGTAGGGTTATTATTTATCCAAGACACTTCTTTGGGATTTTGTCCTAAGATGAATAATTTGTATTGTTTATCCTGTTTATGAAGCAATTGTAATAATTCCAACCCTCGGTGCAATCCCTTACGTGCCGGCAAGATACCAACCAAACCAATATGATATTTATAATCTGGTGCTTTATTTGTTGAATATATCGTCTCTTCTACATAATTGGGCAACAAGCGCATTTTTGATTCTGATATTTTGAATGTTTTCATAAACGCATCGTAGTAATATTGACCAACAGCAAAAACTAAATCAACATTATCATAATTTATATGTTGACCAAAGTTTCTTGTTATTTCAAAACGATGAGCACGTATCACCAAACGCTGGTTGTCATTTTTTTTGTTAGAGAAAAATACTGCATTGCCTAGAAGCCATTCACACCAAATAATATCCGCCCATTGAGCCATTTCATCACTTCGTTTTTTATTATGTGCATCATGCCCTGTCCATTCATCAACTTTTACGTTATATGTTTTTTCAAGATAGGGGATAAGCGGTGTGATGAATTTTAGATCATATCCATTGATAAGGAATCGACGTTTTGCAACGCTCAGATAACCTTGATAATCACCTTTTAAAATTGCTTGATATAAGTCTTCGTATCTTTTATGAAGATTCATTTTGTCCTTAATAACATTTTTTATAGATAATGCAAATTGATGCAATCGATTGTAAGTGTCTTCCGAAATTCCATTTGAAAATCGTACAATCGTAGTAAGTAAATTTCTAAATCCAATATGCAATCGCAAATGATTATAACTTACACCCATCTGTTGTGATATTTTTTCAGACCGTTCCCATGCAGTAATTTGTTGATTCACTTCCCTATCATCACATCGTTGTGTGGACGATGGATTGTTTGGATCGAATGCATTTACAGTATGATACCAAAAAAACCAACGATCATTATAGGCAGGAGACTCACTTTTTGCGAGTGTTTCTAAAAAGAACACCGTATCTTCCCCAATGCGAATATCTTCCGGATAACGTATATTATTATTAATTAACACACTTCTCTTTACAATAAAATCTGAATTGGTGCTTTGATATGCAATCAAATCGTTGATAGTTTCTTGTTTGGTTTTTGGATTGGTAAATATGCGGTTTGCAATAGTTTGTTGACCATTTTTAACGTTAATTAAATAACTCTTAACTAAGTCATGTTTGTTTGCAATTGTAAAATCACAGAGTTTCCACATATTGTATGCATCAACCCAATCGTCATCATCTACAAATGTTACGTACTCACCGCGTGCCTTTTCAATACCTAAATTGCGTGGCCCTGATGGACCTCCGCTATTTTTCGCTGTTTGCAACAAAATAAGATTGCGCGGATATTGCGAATGCAGATTTTGTACAGTTTCATATGTATTGTCATTTGAACAATCATCAATGACAATAAGTTCAAATTTAAACTTTATAAATGTATCAAAAACAGAATGAACCGCACGAACAACAGTATCGGCGGCATTATACACAGGCATTATAATTGACAGAACTGGTTTAAACACATAGGTACGATTAATCATAACTTATACGTCCATAATTCATTTATAATATTTCTTGTATCTAAAATATATTTAGATGTTAATTTTGACGCATTTTCTTTTATATGTGTATGTCCGACCATCACTACGACAATATCGGATTTTTTTACAAATTCATCGAAATCAAACAACTGACCCTCGACGACTTTTGTATCAATCATCGGATCATAATAAAATGCATCTCCGCCGAGATGGAGTTGTAATTGTTCGTAAAGCTGTAAAGTGGGACTTTCTCTAGTATCATCCACATCTTCTTTATATGTGAGTCCATAAAAACCAACTTTTGTATTTTTAGGCAATTGATTTTCTATGATGATGTCATGTACACGTTTTAGCACAAAACTTGGCATAGAATCATTAATTTTTCTGGCTTCATGAATCAACAATGACAAACTTGGATAATCCCCCACTAAAAACCAGGGATCAACAGAGATGCAGTGTCCGCCGACACCGGGTCCCGGCTGAAGAATGTTAACACGCGGATGCATATTGGCAATCTTAATAATATCATATACATCCAAATCATCTTGGCGACATATTTTTGCCAATTCATTTGCGAACGCGATGTTTATGTCTCTATATGTGTTTTCTACGACTTTGGACATTTCGGCGGTGCGGATGCTTGTGATGACAATCTCCGATTGGCAAAACGAAGCATACAAATCCCTTACACGTTCACCAATAGTAGGACAATCGGAACCAACAACGCGGGAGTTATAACGCAATTCATGAATCATCCTGCCGGGGATAATACGCTCCGGTGCATGTACTAAATGAACATCCTCACCGACAACCCAGCCTCTATTTGTGATCACAGGACGAATAAATTTATCAGTAGTGCCAGGTGATACTGTGGATTCAATAACAAGTATGGCGCCTTTTTTACACACATCTAATACATTATTAACGGCCTTTGATACATAAGATGAATTGATTTTTTTTGTATCTTTCTCAAAAGGAGTTGGCACTGCAACAATATATATATCAGCTTCATGATATTTTGTGTCAAAAACAATACCTTTTTGAAGTGCTTCAGTAAAGAGTTCTTCAAGCCCGTCTTCTTGAAATGTAACTTTTCCCTGTTTTAATGTATTAATCAACTCAAGATTAAAGTCAACGCCAATCACATCTTGATTTGATGCTGCCAACATCAGTGCTGTGGGTAGTCCAATATAACCAAGTCCAAGCACACATATTTTTTCGTTCGCCATGATTCTCACTTCTTTTCGTTAAGTATTTGATAAAGTTCTTGCATTCGGTTTGCCCATGTATGATGTTTAAATACTGCACCTATATTTTGCTGCCTGATGGCATCAAGATTATTTTGTGAATTATTAAAAGATTCACCGAGAAACCATATATTATGTCTAAAGTTATTTTTAAGTCCTTCATTGTCATTGCTAATGACGATGGCTCCGCACGCCATGATTTCATAGACGCGCCGTGCAAACATGGTTTCAGAAGTGTTGACCGTGTTTATATTGATGGCATACATTGTGGTGCGATAAACATCACCGAGACTTTGATATGACTTTGCATTTTTAACATACGACTGATATTTTTTGGGGAATGGTTTTGCAGATATGCCATTTTTTTGATAACGATCAAAGATTTCAAGATGAATGTTGTTTTTGATGACAAGGTCAAAGATTTCAACAAGCTCCTTACATCTTTGCGGATGATCGTCATACCAACTTCCCGCAAAAACTGCGGTATTTTTTCTTGCGATGTTGTCAACCGATGGATGATATATATGTTGTGAAAAACCGAACGTCCAAAGATGAACATTGTTATGTCCCAATATTTGATATTGAGAAATGCATTCCTTTGACGTAGTTAAGATGATGTCACATTTTAGCGCAGTATCCACAAAATCGTAGATTTTATCTCTAAAATATGTAGGATCTTCTTTTGCCCAAAAAACCGTAGGTATACCGAATTCTTTACAATAATTCAGAATATTGAGTAAGACATGGCGATTTTCATACACTGTACGACGGTCTTTATAAATTTGCCCGCGCCAATCATTATCTTGAATGCCCGTCCACGCTGATTCTATGAATATAAAATCAGGTTTTCTTTGAAGCAATGCCTTTTTCCATGTCCTTGGACTTAAATAAATAAGATTGGTTTCGTATTTCAAGGATTCCCACGTCATAGGGTCACAAATGATTGCAATAATCGGTTTATATTGTTTGTTGTTGCACGCAACAATTTGCGGCTTTTGTTTTAAGAATGGCCTTATGCGTGTATACGCGATACTTTTTATTGTTGATATCAACAATATATTAAACCTCAATTCGTATATAATACAATCCATCATATTTTAACATAATGGAAATATTTTTGTAAAACAAAAACGTATCACGATTTTTTTATAATTTTTGCGCTTTTCCTTTCAAAACCGCGTTTTTTCATACCACTTGCCATTTTTTGCCATGATTGTGTGTAAAATTGTCCTGTTGCGTCAACAACTTATATCACACAAACGATAGGAGCATGACAATGAAGAAACTCATTAAAGTTGTAAAGGTTTTAATTATTTTGACCATCATCAAAATAGCGGTGGTGGGCGGCGGTATCTTTTTGGGACATAAGGTGTTTTTCAAGATGCCATATGCCGCTGCGCCGACGATTGAATCCGTAACCGATGGAAAGATGGCTTTTGGTCCTGAAGCACACAAGCACGTACCAAAAACAGTAAAAGAAATGGTCGATGTATTGGCCGTACAATTGGTTCATTATAATAATATCGCAGAATCGGTATGGCCCAATGTTAATCTTGTAAATCAATCCCTTGTTGTTGAGGATTATCAAAAAAATGAATTTTATTATATATCCCCGCAAGGTGACATTGAAAAAATCTCAAGGCAAGAAGCACTTGATATGGGTGTTTCGCGAATGCCAACGCTCAATGGCTTTAATATATATGACGGCGGGATGTATCTGGCGATGATTGACGAGGACATCCAAAACTATCTCATTTGGCAAAAATATTTGCACTATGGTATCTTTGATGCTTTTATCTTTTTCAACCACGAAGGCTTTCACATAAAAGAACAAATAAAGTGGGAAAAAATGAATCAGGTTCCCAACGCCGAGCGCAAGTCCTATCTTGATGCCGCGGCGGAACGCACCACACGATATTTTCTGCAAATAGAGCTCATGGATGCCGCGGCGAATCCAGGACAACCGGATAAAATTTTAGAGGCATTGGCGATGTACCAATACTGGAAAGAGACTTATCCTGAGGATTTTCAAAATGCCATTATTTTCGACCGCGTTGAAGGTACTGCTTATTACTTTGAAATTATTACATGCTTGTTGAGTGCATACCATGAACAAATACAAACACATGAAGATGTCCAACACGCATTGACATTGTTGGCAACGCGTCCTGAAATTTACATTGGACACGGGTTGGATATGGAAGGATATACCGTCGGTGCCTTCGCCGGATTTCTACTGGATAGATTGGGTGTTGATTGGAAACAAACACTGATGGATACGGCAGATGCGACCCCGATGAGTTTGTTGTATGAGCATTTTAATGGAACGGCATTGCCGGAGCCTTATAAAATTACACAAGAAGACATCGATTATGTCGTGGCGCGCATAGACACAAAAGACCCCAACGATGCAAGCGGACTGCCCATGTTGTTTAAGATGCTTTATGAATTTATGCAAGCATTTTTACCCTTTTAAGAAGCGAAATATATTTACGGCATGAATTAAAAAATGGCTGCTATGAAATCCGAAACGGAAAGCATGGCAGCCATCATGAGGGATTTTTATAAACTTTCAAGTTTGAGTAAGTTTATAGAAAACCCTTTTATTATTCTACATCATCTTGCTTTAAAGGTGGTGCGGTAAGATTACGTCTGTATACAATATATCCGGTGACAATCATGATGGCGGCGGCAATAACCACAACAAGCCAAAATTCTCGCCAAAACTGATTGGCGGCCACGACTGCTGCATCAGGGCCACGACCCCATGCGATGAATGTATCACTTGCCCACTGCATGACCCAATACAGTGCAAAGAGCGTTGCGCCGATGGTCACGGCTTGGACTGCTTTTAAAATCGTCACCAAATGCGGTGATTTGTTAGAAACAAGTTTTGTAATTTTTGTCGCATTCGGAAATTTTTCAATGTTGGGTGTGCCGCAATTGGGACATGTCTTGCAATCCTCATCATATGATTGCGTACATTTTTTGCAAATCATTTGTTCCATATTGACCTCCTTGTATGTATCGGTGTCTGCTTATGCAAAAATCATAAGTTATATTTGCCATTATAACATGATATAATATGCATGTGAATAAAATACATAAGACACGATGGGTGCAAAATGGGCTTTTATAATGAAAATCTTGAAAAAATCACAAAATTCTTTAGAAATGGCAGCAAGCAACAACAATATTTGGGACTGGAATTGGAACATTTTATCGTCAATAAAGAAACCGGCCGTTCACTGCCCTACCATGACGGTGCGTTGCGGTTGTTAAATAAACTTGCCGGGCCGTATGGTTCGCCGATTTATTCAGACAAACATCTGATCGGCATCACACGGCCGTCGGCGCATTTGACATTGGAACCGGCGGGACAATTTGAAATTTCAATCGGCCCCTTTGAAACCTTGTCACAAATTCAATCCGCATACGCATTTTTTACGGACATGGCGGCACCGATTTTGGACAAAATGAATGCAAAACTGGTGAACTTTGGGTACCATCCACACAGCACCATTGATGAACTTGAGCTTTTACCAAAACCAAGATACCGGTTTATGGATCATCATTTTAAATCAACCGGAACGCATGGTGTTCATATGATGAAAGGTTCCGGCGCAACACAGGTTAGCATTGATTACCGGGATGAGGCTGATTTTGTGCAAAAATTTCGGTTGGCAAACTTATTGGGGCCGTTGTTTGCGTTTATATGTGACAATTCGCCGCAATTTATGGGACAACCCTACCGGAAACGTATGCTGCGCACGCATATTTGGAACAATGTTGACCCGGCGCGCCAAGGTGTCGCCGACAATACTTTTGATGAAAATTTTGGATTTGAAACATATGCCCAATATATTTACAACCGCCCGAGCATTTTGAAAATCGATCAAGTTAATGGTGACGCGCATTATACCGGCACTGTACGGGTATCGGAGCTGTATGACGATCATGAAATTACGGATGCAGAGATTCAGCACATCGCATCCATGGTGTTTCCGGATGTGGCATTAAAATCGCATATTGAAATTCGTATGGCAGACAGCATGCCCTTTGAATTGGCACTGGGTTATGCGGCAATGATCCAAACAATTTTTTATCAAGATGCCATGTTTGATTATTTTTATAAACCGTTAAACAAATTGAGCACACCGGATATAATCACGGCAAAAAACGAACTGATGCGTTTTGGTATCAACGCGCATATATACGGAAAAACAACAAAGGCTTGGCTTATGGATTTACAAGAGATGATTGGAATTTATGCAAAAGAAACATTATTTATAAAGCCAATGCTGTCTCTTTTACAAAACCGCATTGACAACAACGGAGATATCGAATAAAAATATTGGCATCGCCAAAGGAGGCAAAAACAAATCATGAAACAAATAAACGCACAATACATGAATGTCATTAAATCCCGATGGAACGAAAATATTACATCCGGAAAGGCGCAAGTGGATTATATGGAACAATCCACCGCCGTGTACAAAGGCATTCCTGTGGCATGCTTGTACGCACCAAAAATCTATGATGCAGAAGGACTTTCCGTGATTGAAAGCATTGCGGAGACGATTGCGGCAATTTTAGAAAAAGTAATTGCGCAATACCTTTTAGATCCAGCATACCGGGAATTATTTGATTTTGACCCCAGGCTGGAGGCACTCATTTTATCCGAAGCAGGATATGAACAGAAACTACCCATTTCACGCTTGGACATTTTTTTAAATGAAGATGACTATACGTTTAAATTTTGTGAATTTAATGCAGATGGCTCATCCGGCATGAATGAGGACCGTGAAATTAATATCGCGATTGCCGATTCGGACGCGATGGTGCAAATGAAACAGCATTATAATTTTGAAACCTTTGAATTGTTTCATTCATGGGTGACGCAATTTATGAATATTTTTAACCATTCACGCAATGCCGCAGAAAACCCGCTAATCGTGATTACCGATTTTATGGAAGGCGCGACTTCCAATGAATTTATTCAGTTCAAAGAAGCGTTCCAAAATGCCGGTCTGCGGTGCGAAATCCATGAAATTCGGACACTGCGTTATGAAAACGGCGCATTAAAAACACCGGACGGAGACGTGATTCATGCGGTTTATCGCCGTGCGGTAACCAGTGACATTATGCTGCATTATGATGAGGTGCAAGCTTTTATCAACGCAGTAACCGATGGTGCGGTATGCTGCGCCGGACATTTTCGCACACAGGTGATTCATAATAAATCCATTTTTAAAATCCTGCACCAAGCAGAAACATTGGCATTTTTAACACCGCATGAATGTGATTTTGTACGGGCGCATATTCCAAAAACATATGCCATGAATGCAGGAATGTTTGATTATACCGATGTGGTCAACCACCGTGCGCACTGGATTATTAAACCCGAAGACGGGTATGGCTCCGGAGGCGTTTATGCCGGCATGGATTTTGACGATGAAGGTTGGCGTGCACTGATTCGCAAATACATCAACAAAGGATACATTGTACAAGAATATTGTGATGTGTATCAATCGGAGAATGTGGATTTTAATTATTTATCCGATCCGCACGATGCAAAGCCCGGAATGTACAACAACATTACCGGAATGTTTGTGTATTGCGGAAAACTTGCCGGGATTTATTCACGTGCCGGGCAACAGGGTACCATTTCAAGCTATACGGATGGAAAAACATTGGCATCCATTAAAGCGGCGCAACGATAATTGCGCAGTGCAACATTGATACCAACAAAGACAGGATGATTACATGGAATATCGCTTATTGGGAAACACCGGTCAAAAAATTTCACGGCTCGGCATGGGCTGTATGCGGCTGCCGTTTGTTGACAATGACGGCAACAAAGGTGTT
>Ga0209755_10002610_pt1 | contig 24376 bp, 15 predicted proteins | sample TergutCo191P1_FD_187301 | JGI IMG/M metagenome (GOLD analysis project Ga0209755, IMG submission 187301) | Cornitermes sp. P1 segment gut microbial communities from Petit-Saut dam, French Guiana - Co191P1 (SPAdes) (version 2) | ecosystem: Host-associated > Arthropoda: Insects > Digestive system...
ATAAATTGCAACGTGCTCAATGATTTTTCAGTACAAAAGCAAATTTGATGTGTTGGATATTTGAACTTTGCCAAGACCCAAAATTGTTCACGTGTAATCACCCCATCGATAAAATCTGAGATATAATTATAGACTTGGTCATTGGCCATTGCGCCAATAACAACATCAAAATCGTGCTGTTTTCCCGAGCGACAATTAACGATAAAATCAAGCCACTTCTCTGTCATTTCCTCAAAAACCAACGTGTTAAGATTTGCATCCGACGTATATTCATAAACAGACAAAACAGCGGTATCGTAACGGCTCGCCCAACGCACGGCTTGTTCCTCCAATTCGGTGCAATAAAAACCGTCGCCAAAATCCTTTGGGAATTTGCTTTTTAGTATTTTAGGCTCCTCAACTGCTGTGTAACCACCATGATAGATTTTCATAATCTTTTCGTTTGATTTTGCAAAGATAGTGATAGTTTTTGGATTTAGCAAATAAGCCCTTGCGATTCTCATTTTTTTTTTGTATATTTGCAGGGCTAAAAATGGCTTTTAGGGCTAAACACATTAAATTCACATAAAAAAACAAAAAAAATGAAATTAAAAGGAAAAGTAGCCGTCGTTGCAGGCGGAGCGCGTGATTTGGGACGTGCAATCTCGGTTCAAATGGCCAAAGATGGTGCTAAGGTTGTTATCAACTATTTTGATAATGAGGATGATGCGAAAGAAACTCTTGCAGAGGTTCAAAACGTAGGTGGCGAAGGAATTATCGTTCAAGGCGATATGACAAAGTGGGCGGATGCTCAAAAATTAGTTACGGAAAGTGTAAAAGCGTTTGGCAATGATATTCACGTTTTGGTGAACGTTGTTGGTGGCTTGGTTGGTCGTAAAACCATTGAAGAACAAGATGAAGAGTGGTACAACTTTTTGATGGATGTGAACATGAAGTCGTGCTTTTTGGTAACAAAAGCGGCTGTTGGACATATGCCAAAAGGCAGTTCGATTGTTTACTTTTCTTCGCTTGCTGCTCGTGATGGTGGCGGTCCTGGTGCGTCGATTTATGCTACGGCAAAAGGTGCTGTTATGGTTTATACGCGTGCTATGGCGAAAGAACTTGGACCACGCGGTATTCGTGTAAACGCACTGGCTCCAGGTGTTATCGCAACTTCGTTCCACGATAGATTTAATACACCTGAAAACCGTGAGCGTATGTTGGGTGTTTATCCGTTGCGTCGCGAAGGTACTGCGCAGGATATTGCTGATTTGACGGCGTTTTTGGCGTGCGATGAATCGTCTTATTTGACTGGAACGAATATTGATATTAATGGAGGATTGTTTTTCTCTTAATCTGTGGCTTCGACTCCGCTCAGCCACCGGGTTTCGGTCGTTGAGCGGAGTCGAAACGCCCGAAATCAACAACATTTAACACATTACAACAATGAGAAACATACTTTTTACACTACTTTTCTGCGTTGCAACAGTATCGCTGTTTGCGCAACGCCAACATCCTAATTTAACGCTAACACCTGCTGGTGTGGAGGCTTTGAGAGCTGCCGTGGGACAAAACTACGAGCTTTTGAACAACACGATTGAATTGTTTCGTGCGGATGTTAACGCGAGCATTGAGCGTGGTATTATCGTACCGATTCCAAGGGATCCAGGCGGTGGTTATACCCACGAACGCCACAAATCAAACTACACCACGATGAAACGCGCGGGTGCACTTTGGCAAATTTTTGGCGATGAACGCTATGCTATTCACGTGAGAGATATGCTTTTGGAATATGCGAGGCTTTATCCAACGCTTGACCATCATCCAGAAGGCATTCACGCAGCAGCGCCAGGACGCTTGTTTTGGCAGGCGTTGAACGAGCACGTTTGGTTGTTGCACACGGTTCAAGCGTATGATATGATTTTTGACTTTTTGACGCCTAACGAAAGACAGTTTATCGAGGATAGCCTCATTCGTTTGGTTGTTCAAAACAACATCAGCGCAAGAAGTTTTGATCGCGTTCACAACCACGGCACGTGGGCGGTTTCGGGCGTGATTATGGCTGGACTTGTTCTTGGTGAAGACGAGTGGGTGCAAAAAGGTTTGCTTGGTACGGCTATGGACGGAACAACTGGCTTTTTGAGACAAATCGACGAGTTGTTTTCGCCGTGCGGACTGTATCTTGAAGGCCCGTACTACCTGCGTTATGCGTATTGGCCAACGGTTCAAATTGCGCTTGCGATACATAACAATCGCCCAGAAATGAACATTTGGGCAACCAAAGACAGCGTTTTGATTAACGCGGCTGCAAACTTGCTTTATCAAACGGACGGTAGAGGTCGCTTTTTCCCGGTGAACAATGCGATTATTGAAAAAGATTGGCGTAGCCATGAGATTATTCCGTTGGTGAATGTGTTGTATAGTTTTAGACCAGATCCGAATTTCCTTTATGTTGCACAACGTCAAGGCTGGGTTTGGCTTACAGAGCAAGGTGTTGCTGTAGCACGCGATGTTGCAGCAGGCAAGGCGTCGGAGCATTTTCACAGACCTTCGAAGTTTTTGAGCGATGGTCCTCGTGGCGATAGAGGCGGTATGGGATTTTTGCGTCACGGTACGGGTTGGGATCAAATGTCGTTGATTATGAAATATACGCAATTTGGTATGGGACACGGCCATTTCGACAAACTGTCGTTTATGCTTTATGATCAAAATGCGGTTATTTTCCAAGATTACGGTACGGTTCGTTATTTGAATGTTCCTCAACGTGCTGGCGGACGTTATTTACCAGAAACGCACACGTGGGCACGCCAAACGGTTGCACATAACACGGTTGTTGTGGACATGCGTTCGAACTACAATGGAAACATGAGAATCGCTGATAACTATCATTCTAAGGCGTTTTATTTCAATATTGATAATCCAGACCAGCAAGTGATGAGTGCGTTTGATACAACGGCTTATCCGGGTGTATTTATGCACCGTACGATGGCGATGATTGCCAACGAAGAGGCGTGGGGTCCAAAGCCAATTGTGATTGATATTTTCAGATTAGCGTCTGAAGGCACGCATACGTACGATTTGGTGTTCAACCACCCATCAAACGTGAGTATGATTGCAACGGATGTGAACTACACATCACACAGAGCGTGGGAGCCGTTGGGTGATGCAAACGGTTTTCAGCATTTGTTCAACAGAGCGGATGGTGTCGTTACGCAACCAACAGCGTATTTTACGTTTTTCAAGCCAGACGGCATTCGTTTCTACACGTTGATTACATCGGCTGTTCCTGAGCAAACACGCGTATTCTTTACGCAAGTTGGTGCAAATGATCCTAACTTTGTGTTGCGTCCAGACCGAAGTGTTATCATCCGAAATGAAGGCGTTGGCAACTTTACGTTTGCTTCGATTATTGAGCCACACGGCGTATATAACGAGCCGTTTGAATATACATTGGATGCATTTAGCCGTTTTGTGAGCATCGAGATGTTGCAGAGCGACGCTAATGCGTGTATTGCTATCCTTACGGAAAGAGATGGCAGACAGTGGGTTTTTGCGACAGCAAACAACACACCAGACAATACTGTAAGACATAGTCACACTGTGGGTAACCAGCGTTTCGAGTGGACAGGAAATTTTATGTTTTCTGAATATACGGCGGAGCGATTTGCTGTTCCTGCGCCTCGTAGACGAAGATAGGGAACTGTAGGGGCACACCTGTGTGTGTGCCCTTGCAAACCATTAGTAAAAATGCCATTGATGGGCGAACACGTAGGTTCGCCCCTACAAAACCATAATATTATGAAAACATTATTCATCACAGCCCTCGTATTTTGCACCATGTTTTTGTTCACACAAAACACGACTGCACAAAACACGGCAACGCAGGCGCAGCCTGCGCAAGAAGAGAATGTCAGCCCATTTGTTGCGATGACGTTTGCGGATTTGCCGGACGAGGTTCAGCGTAAAATTCGACGAACGCTTTACCTTCAAGGGTATCGTTCGCAAACGCAAACAATTTATCAACATCGAGAAACGCGAGAAATCAAGGTGGAGGCTATCAGTAATGAGGCGTCTATGGTTACGTTTTTCTTTGACCAGTATGGGAATTACAAACGGTCGTAATGAGAATAATAGCAACCATAGTAACAGTGTGCGTGGCAGCAACGCTTTCTGCGCAGTCGTTTTTGACGGCATCGTTCAACGACAAAATCCTTCTAAACTCGAAGGAGGCTCTTGCAAACAATGACCCTGTGGCGCTCAATGCATTGCAAGGTCTTTTGGAAATGGCGGAGCGGCTTATGCCGTTGGGTCCTTGGACGGTTACTGAGAAAACCTTTGTGCCGCCAAGTGGCGACAGACGGGATTATATGACGATTGCGCCGTTTTGGTGGCCCAATCCGGATACGCCCGATGGACTGCCGTTTATTCGTAAAGACGGCGTTAGAAATCCGCAGGTGTTTGATTTTCCAGAGCGTGAAAACTTGAGAGATGTGTCGCAAACGGCGCTGTATTTGGCGTTGGCGTACTTTTTTTCGGGCGAGGAGCGTTTTGCTCAGCGTGCTACGGAAATCATTCGTGTGTGGTTTTTAGACCCAGAATTGGGGATGAACCCAAACCTCAACTTTGCGCAAGCGATTCAAGGGCGTTACGATGGACGCATTTTTGGGTTGATTGAAACACGCTTTTTGTTGATGGTCACGAATAGCGCTATGCTCTTGAGAGGTAGCGAGGCTTGGACAACCGAGAAAGACCAGCAAATGCAAGCGTGGTTTGGCGCTTTTTTGGACTGGATGGACACGCAACGCCACGACCGAATGGTAAACAATATCGGCTCGTTTTTCGAGGCGCAGCGCGTGAGTTTTGCCATCTTTTCGGGACAATACGATCGTGCAAGAGACATCATCACCAATTCGGTAAAGCATCGCATTTTCCAACAGCAAACCGAGGACGGTGGACAACCGTTGGAATTGCAACGCACTGCAGCACTGTACTACGCTACATTCAATTTGGAGGCCATCTTTTGGATTGGCATTATGGCGGATAAATTAGGTATTGACCTGTTCAATTTTGTGGATGCACAAGGACGCAGCATCAGTCGCTATGTGGATTTTATGGTGCCGTTTTACACCCAAGAAAAGGAATGGCAATGGCAACAAATTCGTCCGTTTGATTTTGTTCATGCTAAAAACTTGTTGCTAATGGCTGCCGAATGGCTGAATAACCCAGCCTACGCGCAGGCTGCGCAACGGATTGAAGGTACATTGCCTTGGTTGGTGATTCTTACTGGGCAGTATCCGGCGGAACGGTAAACGTGTAGGGGCGTATGCAATACGCCCCTACGGCACAAAAAAAAACGACCCGCAGGGTCGTTTTTTTTTATTTAGATGTCGCGCACACACCGCACCGTTCGTCCAGCGCTTTTCACGCCAGGGTGCTGCGGATGAATTTGTCCACCAGAGCCGATGTAAAAGAAATACGCACTATTTGGGCTATGCTCGGTTTGTGTCCAATATGCACCAAAAGCACCACGTCCGCTGATACCAGCAGGTGGCGTTTGCATGGCATTTTGGCCTGTAAGAATCATTCCAGAAAAAGGCACTCGCCAAACACGAATGAATTCAGCAACAACCTCTTCGCTAACATAGGATTCCCAACCACTGCGAAACTCTTGTCCAGGAATATCTGCACGAATTGCCTTATCCAAAATCGCAAAATCTTCTGCATACGGAATTCGCCAAGGATAAGGACACATCAAATGCCCAAAGCGCATAACGGCACACCACGAATACAAATCGCCTTCTGTTTGGAAATTTATATTTCTACGGCAGTCTGCATTGAATGTTCCACCAGCCACGCGCATACCTCCAGCAGTAGCGCCTGCAGCCCCTATAACTCCTGTAAAATTCGCAGTTGCACCTCTGACACAACCAAAAACAGGCGTTGACCATACTTGATTGCCTACTGTCATAGTCTGACCTGGATGAAACTCAAACGTAGGTGTAACTTCCCCAGGGTTACCTGTAGTCCCGCCAGGAAGACCGCCGAAAAAGTGAGCAGTGCCACCACTTAACGTACGATTTGTTATGTCGTTGCAATTGTAAGGAAACGATCGCAACACACGAAACAAACTGTAATCGTAATGTCCACCATCAGCCGCCTCTACACGAATGTAAGCGCTATCCATATCCACATAACCATCAAGAGGATGTCCCACACGTGCACCTACAGCCGTTACAACACCGTGATGGTCCACGGTAACAACCTCTTCGTCGGTACTTGTCCAAGAAACCTCTCTGTTTGTTGCATCAAAAGGCACAAAAACAGGGATCAATTCGGTAGTCAAGCCAACCTGCGTATTGACACTTGGCATAATGATTACACCCGTGGCTGGCACGTTTTCGTTGCCATCGCAAGAGGCGAAGAAGAAAGGAAGGGCTAAAAATGCAAGTAGCGAAAGTTTTCTCATGTTAATAGATTTTGATTTGGTTCGAGGTTCGAGGTGCGGGGTACGAGGTGGCTACAAAACCTACCCCGTACCTCGTACCCCGTTACCACGCACCCATTAATTTTTAACGAATCTCATCACAGCAGTTTCGCCGTTGGTCATCGTCACACGAATGAAATACAAACCTTCTCTAAGGTCTGAAACATTGATGCTTTGAATTCCGCTGGTTGCCGCTTGTCTAAGCACTGTACGACCAAGCATATCCATAATCTCAATAAGTTCCGCGTTTGTAGCGTCAACATAAAGGATGTCGGATACTGGATTTGGGAAGATAGACACCAACTCTACAACAGGAATGTCTTCCGGCGTAATGATTGATGTTACTTGTTCGCCTGTGCGGAATGTGATGGTTTGCGCTTGCGACTGCCAAGTTGGATTCACTGTGCTAATCCATGCACCTGCAGGAATAGTAAGCGTATGGTTTTCGTCCATCGCCAAGTCCGAAATAGAGATCAGGTTGTGACGAATATCCTCTTCGCTGATTGGATTTCCGTTCAACAAGATAATAACATCAGTATTGCGCATCATCAAACCATGACTTCCAAAGTTTACAGATGCAACAAACGCTGTTGGAGCGTACTGACTTCCTTGAATAACATCACCTGCAGCATTGGTATAAGTAACCGATGTGATGCGGTAAGATGCCGCAACGAATGCATCCGAAGGCGTAATTTGAGCCTCTGCAAGTTGGTTAGAACTCGTCAAACGAATTCTTACAAAAACGCCTTGAGGAATAGTAGCACCTTGACGAACTGGATTAACAACATCAGGACCGCCATCAAGAACATAAAAATCTCTTGCAGACAAGATAAACGGACCAGCAGTTGCAACATCCTCTAAACCTCGGATATCAATACTGTCTAAGCCTGTATTGCCTGTAAAGCTAACAGGTGCCCAGAACCAATCGGCCTCGCTAAATACATTACTCACTTCAACGCTTTCAATAATTTGACCGATACGATTGCCAGGTGCAAAACTACCACTACCTCTAACAAAATTCATATGTATTTCTGTAGCATCAGAACTTTCTAATCTGAAAATAAACTGAGCCGCAGCACCATTGGTTAATCTTGCTTTAGCATCCGCAAATACTTGATCGTTTGCAAATGTCAACTCATTGTCGTTGAACGGCGCTGTAAGCGATGTTGCTGCAAAATTAAATCTGTTAGGACCCATCATTGCTCCAAACATCGCGTGATTTGACGGTGCATTTGCCGTGTTGAGGTTTCCTCCACCGTGTGCGTTAAATTCAAAATCAGGCTCTTCGTCTGTTCCGTGGTTTGTTCGTGTGAAAAACCAAATGGTATCACCCGTATAAGCGTGCAAACCTCTTGCCCACTCGCCATTTTCAATACGTCTGAATGCACGGAAGTTTCCACCAGGAACACCAGTGATTTGACGATAAGCGCCCAATGTTACTCTAAATCCACCCGTTTCAAACGTTGCTGCAAAAGCATTAGATAACAACGCGTGATCAGAAACTACTCTAAATGCGCCCGCAGGAACAGTTAGCGTGTATGTTGTGTTGAAATCTAAGCCTGAAAGTGCGAAATTTAGTCCTTCTACTTCGATATTTTGACCGTTTAACGTGATGTATGTTCCAGGAACACGCTCAACATCCGAACGGCTAAATACTAAGTTTACGTTGAAAAGCGTTGGCAAGTCTTCTGCACCGTGAAGGTTTTGACCTCCTGTCAATGCATTTTGAAGTACTGGAGGCGAGAAGTCTCTCTCAAAATTGAGTGTAACGGTCTCATTCGTTTCAAAAACGCGGTCTCTCAACGTCCCAGCAATAATTTCAACAACCATTTCATAAGCAACATCCCAGTCGGTTGCCGCGTAAGGAATTCTCAACACGGCTCCACTAAGTGTTACACCCGTTGCAGGCGTTCCATTGATTGTAACAACTTCATTCAATGGCACTGTTGCAACCATTGCCTTGTTGAATGTAACAACAATAGTATCTGCATTTGGAATGTATCCTTCTGCAGGAACAACGCTCAAAATTCTTGGCAAAACAGTGTCTCTGTGGAAAATAACCGTGTAAAGCTCATACTGCGTTGCATCGGTTCTCAATGCCACACGGATAGTAATCGTATCCGAATAAATACCAGCACCCAATTCTACATCAGTTGTAGAAGTGATTGTACCACCTGTCACTCTACTGGTCATTGTAATGTTTACTTCATCTTCAAAACCGTCCAAAACGTTTGGTGTTACTTCCGGTAGATACTGTTCGTGGCTTTGCAACCAGAACGTATGCGGACCAGCACCTTCAAACGTTTGTGAAGGAATCGGGTAAACAGCAGCAACCGTAATGCCTTCCAAATCTTGTGGACGCGCATCCATTGGCACGAAGAACGCACCTACAAATTGCGCAGTACCTGTTGCCATTTGCGTACGAATGCGCAAATATCTGCCAGCAGGAATGCTTAAGTTGTAAATAAGCAAAGGACGTATTGGGTCCACTGCGTCTGAAACCACGTTGGCACCAACAGCATAACCAGTGTCAACCTTAAAACCACGAGGGTTGTTGGTTGCGTGATAAGGTGCAATCGGTGTCCAAGGACCTGCAAGGTTTGATGCAACAGAAACACTTTGAGTAGCATTTAACCATACCTCACGATGATCAGTGTTGCCACCCGTACTAACGAAAAGACCGATGGCCTCAAAACCAGAAGAAACGATATTGAATGTATAACCCTGATTTCCACTGTTACTTCTACGTCTTTCAGCAACACCACCATCTGTAAAAGAGGTTATTGGTCCCAACATACTGTTGAACAAAATAGTATGGCTGTTTGCATTAATGTTTGCTGTGTTGAAGGCTGTGTTGGTAAAAGCAGCTGGAGTTCCTCCAAAACCGTGTCCAAACACTCTATCGCCTGTTAATTCACCAAACGACGTTCCGTCAGCATTGATTGCTCGGAAGTTGTACGGCGTACCACCAGAAGTTCCTGTTTGAATCGAGCTGATAGCAAGAACAACCCAGCTGTCAGATGGACGCTCTTGACGCGTTGTAAACGTAATGATTTGCTCATCGCTTAACAAGTCTGTTTGTCCATCAACGTGCCAAGCACCAGCAGGAATCGTCAACGTGTAAGTAGTGTTCCATTCTAAACTATCCAAACGGATTGTGTTTTCTGTACCGTCTTCTGTTAGGATATAATCACCACCAGTTACTGTAATATTTATTGCCGTGTTGCGAATGATGTCTGTACGCGCAAACTCAAGGCTTGCTGTAAGTGCAGACCACGTTGTAGCACCTTGCAATGTTGCTGGCAAACCTGTTTCTGGGTTGATAAACGTAATGTTCAAAATATCTGGCGTAGCAAATGGGTCAAAAACCTCAAAAGTTTCGTACCACTCTTCGTTGCTCCAGCCCGAATTCCCCGTTACAGCACCTGCCGCCAATGTAACCTCAACTTCCGTGTCGCCGGTTAGTGTTGCAAATGTAATGGTCAATACAGTACCGTCAAAACTTGCTTCAAAATTTGTGCTTGGAATTGGGTCGCCATCCACGTAAGTTGCCGTGATTAGCGTAGCATCAATCGCCGTTATAGGTTGGCTGAATGTGATATTCAAATCAGCGTCTTCAACCAACAAATAGCCCGCTACAACAGGGTTGTAAGGGATTGCAGAAACCACTGTTGGGAAAAGCGCCGTGTAAGTTAGCGCAATTGCCGCTGTGTTGCTATTGCCGTAAACCGACTGGAATGTACCCATAGGGATATTCAATACAAGTTCGGTTTCGCCCGTCCAATGTGCAGCTGTGCGCGAAATCGTTACAACGTTATCAACAACAGTAACCTGATCATTAGCAACTTCAGAGTTAATCAAAACGTTGCCAGTTCGTGTCACGTTTCTGTTAAACGTTAGCACGATATTTCCTTCTTGTGCAATCGCCGCGCCAGTTGCTGGATCAGCTGTTGCAGTAGGCACAACGCGATCTTTTTCAAACCTTAGTGTGCGCACAACCTCGTAAGTTGTACCCGCATCAAGTGTGATTGTGATAATGTCATAAACAACATCAACATCTGCTGGCATTTCAACGGTGAAAACACCTGCATTATCAGTCATTACGCCAGTTCTTGACGAATAAACTGTTTTTGTTGTATAGTCTTCAGCATCTATTTCAAATGTGCTTGTCGATGCGCCGTTGAACACCCAAAATGTCCACGGACCAGCACCAGTAAGCGTACGATCTGCAATACCTACTGTTTCTGTTGAAACTGCAATGCTGTTTACAACTGGTGCGCCTGGAGCGGTAGCAACGAAATTGTTTTGAAAAATACTTACTCCAGCAACCGAAAATGTTTGATTACCGACAGAAACACCGTTTCCAGATCTATGCACACCACCAGTTCTTACAACTCTAAAAGCCTCTATTCCTTCAGCAACTGCTGGAAAATTGAAAGAGGTTGGTCTCGCAGTAACAGCAGGGAAAGTAAATCCATAATTGTTTATGGTGATCCATTCTGTAGCTCCAACAACTCTGTATTGCACAATAACTGGGACTAAAGAATTGTTTGTTTGAATGATGTCAAGATCAATACTTCCTCTTTCAGTTATTGGATCTGTTAGAGTAACAAGGATATTAGCATCACCAGCGTTGAACACCCACCAATGATTTATGGCAGGTACAGCACATACTTGTGGTCTGTTACCAGCCGCATTCAGCTGAGCGGAAGAAAACTGTATTTGTCCACCAGGGATTGTTTGCGCAGTAGTAACATTCTCAAGCGTTGAAAAATTTGTTGCTAAAACTGCTCCCATATAGGCCTGCCTAACACCGATAGCATAAATCACAGCGTTAACAGTAGCAGGTCTTTGTGTCAACTGAAACCTTACAAATCTTGCCTCTGGGCTCAATCTGGCCTGAAAAATACTCCAATTGACCGAAGACTGTGATGAAAAAATCAGGGCTTGTCCCGTGTTTGGAATTCTCACTATATTTCCTTCTAAACAAGCGTTTGCAGGACCAGCTGATCCTGCCTGTACTCCCGTTACAGAGTCCACAGCCGTCCATGTTGTTCCGTCTGCAGATTCAAAAACGGTTACAACAGAACCTACGTTTGAGTTAGCTGTCATCCGGAAAACAGCCTCAAATAACTTGTCGTAGCCCGTTCCTTCAAACTCTACTTGAATAAAGCCACCAATTGCGTTGAGGACTCTACCAGTGTCAGCCTCAGATCCTGTACCTGTTGCGGAAAGGGTAACTCCTTGTGGAAGTCCGTCTGCTACCCATCCACGAGCATCAGCTTGGAAAGGAAGTGTCGCAACATTTGCAGACACAGATCCGAAAGCAAAAAACATTACAGCTATCGCTACGAATGTTTTCAATAGTTTTGATTGTTTCATAATGTGTTATAGTTTTAAATTTCTATATGGTTTTAGTGTATAATTATTCGATGAGTTTCGTGATGATTCGCCGTGGCGATACGTAGCACATACGTGCCGGAACGTAGCGCTGCACCGCAGATTTCAACATCTTGCTGCATATCGCTGTGCAAAAACGCACGCACGCTTTGCACCAAAACGCCATTTATTGTAAATACGTCAATGTAGTGAAAGCCAGACTGCAAGGGCGTTCCCGAAACCACAAGGTCATTGGTTGTGCGGTTTTGCAAAACCAAAAATGCTTGATGTGTTGTGATGCCTTGTACGTTTGTTGGCGGTGGCTCAGGAACTTGTGGCGGATGTACAATCGTCGAGTCTGCTCCAAACTGAATTTCAAAATTTGAAAAACGGATGGCCTCGTCGCGCAATTGGCTAACAATGTTGTTGCCTTGATGCACCATACTTCTGTAAATGCCCCATTTTGGACGCAAAAAATTGTTGGACGCACGTAGCGTTGTTATCGCTCGATCGTGATGATGAATCTCTCGCCCTGTTTCTACACAAGTAATGGTCATTCGCGACCAACCGCCGTTTTCAATCGTGCCAACCGCCATCCAATGCTCAACCTCTATCCAACTGCCTCGCCAATGGGCTTGAATTGCTGGTGCAATATACGTATTGCTGGTTGTATTTGATTCGCGGTAACGAATGACAATCGATCCGTGTTGCCTTACGGTGAGCGCAAATATCGGCTGAGAATCGTCGCCGCCAACAGCCTTCACTTGGTAAATGTGATTAAACGCATTAACCGGCTGAACAAAATCTGGTGGCAACCAAAAACGCCAGCGGTAAGTCACTGTATCACCGTGATAGCCGCGCAAAAAGCGTGGTGAATTGGCATCTGTTCGGATTTCATTTCGCTGGCGGTCAGTGGCTGGTTGCCCACCAATTGTACGAGGAATGCAGGGGTCAAATGCCCACGGTTGTTGATTGCTTGGCGCTACAACATCAAAATCAACGACTTCCCCTACACAAATCCGAAACTCAAACACATATTTTTCGAGCGTGTTGTCCCACATCATACGGATATGCTCAAAGATTTCGGGCAAATGCAAGCAATCCGGTGTTTCAACAATGTTTCTCGGGTTGTCGTTATTCAAAACGCCTGCAAAGGCAGCATTGATGACACGATAAGCCTCACCACTCCTAAATTCCTGATCAGTAGGTTGCTGTGCATTCAAAATGACACGCTGTGCGTTCGCAAAATAGAACGTTGTTAAGAGAAGTGTTAGAAAAATTAGTGTTTTTTTCATCAAAAGTTATTCATTTCTTTACATTGCGGAAGACTTTTCCAGCCACAAAGATACACATTTTTTTTGAAATAACCAAAAAAAAACAGTATCTTTGCATCAAAAAAAAATTATGAAAATTTTCCTCTCTGTTTTGTTCTGTTTTTTTGTGTGGTCTGGATTTTCGCACGTGAATTTTATCAAATACGATGTGCGAACGCTTGAGAACAACCGCAACGCACTGAGGGTTGGCGATCCAAGGCTTACTGCGGCTTACAATCGGTTGATTGAACTGGCGAATGAATTGTTGTTGGCTACACCGCCAACGGTAACCGACAAAACGGTGCCGCCGCCGAGTGGCGACAAGCGGGACTACACGAGTTTGAGCCGTTTTTGGTGGCCCAATCCGGACACGCCCGACGGTTTGCCGTATATCCGTAGAGATGGTGTGACGAATCCGGCCATCAACGATTTTGACCGGCCGCGTATGGGGAAGTTTACACACGCTACCTCAGTACTGGCCTGGGCGTACTTCTTTTCGGGGGAAGAAAAATATGCGAAAAAAGCGGTTGAGTTTTTGTATGTTTGGTTTGTGAATCAAGACACGCGAATGAATCCAAATATGCGTTTCGGGCAATTTGTTCCTGGGCGCAACGAAGGGCGTCCAATGGGGATTTTGGATGCGTATGGGATGATTAACGTTGTTGATGCGTTACGTATTTTGGAAACGTCGAACGTTTTTCCAGAAGACTATCAGCGCACGATTCAAGCGTGGTTTTCAGAGTTTGTGTATTGGTTAGAAACCCATCCAAACGGAGTAGGGCAGAGGGCGTCGCGAAATAATCACGGTACGGCGTTTGATGTGCAAATGGCCGCATTTTATCGGTTTATTGGTCGTGATGAAGATGCCAAACGCGTGATTGTTGAATTTCCCGAACGTCGCATTTTTGCGCAAATTGAGCCGGATGGCCGACAGCCGTTGGAATTGGCGCGAACGTTAGCGTTTTTCTATTCCGTGTATAACTTGGGAAAAATGTTGGACATGAGTGAAATTGCACAAAATATGAACGTGAATTTGTTTGATGCGGTTTCGCCGGATGGCCGAAGTATTAGACAAGCGCTTGACTTTCTTGTGCCGTATTTGGGACAAGACCAAAGCCATTGGCCGTATCAACAAATCTCAGGCTGGAACTCGGCGCAAACGATTTTGGCACGGCTGATGGTGCGTGCGGATCAGTTTGTTTCTGGACAAAACTATGCTGAACTTGGCAATGTTTTTCTTAGCGAAATGCCTATTCATTGGCGGACGCTTTTGCGATAAACGACCTGTGTAAGGGCGTATTGCAATACGCCCCTACCGCGATAAATGAACAACCAACACCGCGATATCCGCAGGACTAACCCCAGAAATACGCGACGCCTGCCCAATGGTTCGCGGCCGAATCTTTGACAACTTTTCACGCGCCTCAGACGACAACGACTGCAGTTTGTGATAGTCAAAATCGTCCTTCAAGATGGTGTTTTCGTGCTTGGATAACTTTTCGGCGATTTCTTTTTCCTTTTGGATGTAGCTGCTGTATTTGATTGTGATTTCAGCCTGCTCCTGGGTTTCAGAGACAAGGTCGATTGCTATTTCGTCATTGCGAGGGCATAGCCCGAAGCAATCTGTTTCCTTCTGGATTGCTTCGGCACGTTGTGCCTCGCAATGACGCACCTCGTCAAAATCAAACACCAAAAGCGGTTGCAAATTTTGCAGCGAAACCTGCGGTCGAGAAAGAAGTTGCGCCAAACTTATTTTCTGAGAAATAGGGCTCGTCTCACAAGATTCCAAAATCGGATTAACCTCTTCCGGCGAAACTTTAGTATCGTTCAAATACGCCAAAAAGTTTTGCGTCAGCGCCTGTTTTTTTTCCAAGATTTGCATACGCTCGGCACTCGCTAAACCCAGGCTGTAACTGAGCGGCGTCAAACGTTGGTCGGCATTGTCTTGGCGCAACAAAATGCGATATTCGGCACGCGATGTGAACATGCGATAAGGTTCGTCAACGCCTTTGGTCACCAAATCGTCAATCAAAACGCCAATATAAGCCTCGTCGCGTTTCAGCACAAACGGCTCTTTGCCTTGAATTTGCAGTACAGCGTTGATGCCAGCCATCAAACCTTGTGCAGCAGCCTCTTCGTAGCCGGTTGTGCCGTTGATTTGTCCAGCGTGGAATAATCCAGACACCAATTTCGTCTCTAACGTAGGCCTCAACTGCGTTGGCGGAAAATAATCGTACTCGATGGCATAGCCGGGTTTGAAAATTTTGGCGTGCTCAAAACCTTTGATGTTGTGCAGCGCAGAAAGTTGTATCTCTTCGGGCAGCGAAGACGAAAACCCGTTGATATAAAACTCGTTGGTTGTCCAGCCTTGCGGTTCAACGAACAGTTGATGTTGGGTTTTGTCTGCAAAACGGTTGATTTTGTCTTCAATAGACGGGCAGTATCTTGGTCCAACGCCTTGAATGCGCCCTTGAAACATCGGCGATTTCTCAAAACCTGCGCGCAAAATATCGTGCACAACTTCGCTGGTGTAAGCCAAGTAACACGAGCGTTGGCGCGTTAATTTAGGCGTTCCCAAAAACGAAAACTTTTCAGGGTTTTCATCGCCGGGCTGTTCGATAAGTTTTGAAAAATCAATGGTTCGACCATCCACGCGCGCCGGTGTTCCCGTTTTGAGTTGAGAAACCTCGAAACCGAGTTCCAGCAAGCGTTTGCTGAGTCCGAAACTGGCTTGTTCGCCCATTCGTCCGCCTGCAAAATTTTTCTCACCGATGTGGATTTTGCCGTTCAAAAATGTGCCGTTGGTCAAGATAACGGCTTTTGCGAAAAACCGCTGTCCGAGGGAGGTTACAACACCTTGAACCGCGTTGTTTTCCACAATTAAATCCACAACTTCGTCTTGGCGCAAGTCCAAATTGGGCGTATTTTCCAAAAGCTCAATCCATTTTTGCGAAAACAGCACCATATCGCTTTGCGCACGCGGACTCCACATTGCAGGACCTTTCGAACGGTTCAACATCCGAAATTGAATCATTGTGTAATCGGTCACTATTCCCGAAAGTCCGCCCAAAGCATCGATTTCACGAACGATTTGCCCTTTCGCCACGCCACCCATCGCTGGATTACACGACATCTGCGCCAAGCGGTCCAGATTCATACTAATCAACAGCGTTTTCGCGCCCAACGCAGCCGCAGCCTGCGCTGCCTCACATCCGGCGTGACCGCCACCAACAATTATGATATCGTATTTGTTTTGCATTTTCTTAATAAGTCTTACAAAGATACGAAAAAAAAAAGATTTACACAAATAGCAAGCGGATTCCTCGACTTCGCACACTTCGTGTGCTACGCTCGGAATGACGGGGATGAGTGCGTGGTAGGAAGAGAAAAAAAAGAGGGACAACAAAGTCGCCCCTCTTTTTTTTAATTGCTATCATTCCGACATTAGAAATAGAACGAAATAAATAGCGATCCACCCATGTTTCCAGTGCCCCAAGCCGTGGCTCTATTGCCTGGTCCAGTTAGGTCTGTCCACTCTTCAACACGCTCAGTAGCCTCAATGAAACGCTCTGAGATTCTGTAGGTTTGACCACTCAAACGCGGTGTGCGATCTTGCAGACGCAAACAACAAACCACCACCAAAGATACCTTGGATGCGGTTTTCGCCAACGCGACGCTCAGCGCCAAGCATCAAACTGAACGCGCTATTTCTCACTCTCATAACGTCGATAAGTCTGTCTTGACTGAGCGGATCAAACATAAACGCGTGATCGTCTTGAACATACGCTCTGTTTCTGACACTGCTCCCCCCCAAACCGATGTTTGCGATAAGCGCTACATTGTCGCGCCACATATAGCGTCCCATAATCGTTGCCGTAGGGAAAGTTGTTGACCCAGGCGTGCTCAATAGTGGCCTTCCCGCAAGTGGTGAAAATGTGTTGTTTTCTGTGCCGTTGAACATGTTACCAATAAAACTGAAGATTGGTGTCACATCAAAACCAATCGCAAAATCACCCTGCGAAGGTGTGAATTGCCTTGGTGCAGCCTCTTCTGCTTGTATTCCCATAAATCCGAAAACACAAACGATGCTGATTAAAATTATTTTTTTCATAATACGTTGTTATTTTGTGTTTTACGGATAAATTTAGAATAAAGGTTCAGGTGTGTAAGAGATGAACCACGTGCGAACATTGCCTTCTTCAACAAAAACAGGCACTCGGGTTGTGTTGAACAAATACTGGTAGCCAGAAACAGTTGCTGTAAACGCTTCTGCGTAGATAAGCACACTTCCTGAGTTGATAAAAGGTACAGAAATGTTAAATGTTCCGTCAGCAGCGATGTCAGTTGTGTGCCACGTGTGACCAGATGCTCCAGAGCGGAATGTGCTGTTTGGTACGCCAACGAAAACGGTGCGTCCTGCAACAGGTACGTCAACCCAGTCCGTGTCAACTACAACCAAAGCAGAGAGCTATCGCCATACGACAAAAACCGAAAATCGTGTGCAAGCGCGTAATCGTAAATCTTTTTCCAATCGTCACCCACAATCGCCGAAATCAGCAAAAGCAGTGTGCTCTTGGGTTGGTGGAAGTTTGTGATGATGGCATCTGCGACTTTGAATTTGTAGCCGGGATTTATCATTAGTGCTGTTGAGAATTGGATTGGTGTAAAATTATTGGTTGCGAGGTTCGGGGTTCGGGGTTCGGGGTGTGCTTCGTGGAGACCTCGTACCTCGTACCTCGCACCCCGTACCTCTTCGTAAGGTTTCCATTGACAAACATGATTTTCGCCTTCCTCAAGCCAGTAAAGCGATTCCAAACTTCGCAACGAGGTTGTTCCAACAGCAATAATCGGGCGATTTTCGGCTTTGGCTTTAAGGATTTTTTGCAAACATTCGTGTGAAACAATGACTTTTTCGTCGTGCATCACGTGATCACCGATAACATCGCTTGTGACGGGCTTGAATGTGCCCGCGCCCACGTGTAGCGTGAGCGTGGCGATTTCGATGTTTTTGTTCGCAAACGATTGCATCACGTTTTCCGTGAAGTGCAAACTCGCTGTTGGCGCAGCAACCGAGCCTTTTTCCTTGGCAAAAATGGTTTGATAACGGTCCTCGTCACTGTCTTCGGCCTCACGGTCAATATAAGGCGGAAGAGGGATTTTCCCAATGGCATCAAGGATTTCCGCGAATGTTTGGTCGCCTGTCCATTCGAAGGTTATTTCCCAGGCGTCGTCTAATTGTTTGCCACGTTTTATGACAACGTCTGGTAGGGGCGTATTGCAATACGCCCCTACATCGGACAATTCATTGATATTTATACCCAAAATTCCGTCTTTCCATTTTCGGTTTCCCCCAACAAAACATTTCCAAACACACCGATTTTTCTGCTGAAACATCAATTGTGCATCAACGGGCTCAATCGGTTCCAAACAAAAGATTTCGATACGCGCCCCAGTAGCCGTCTGCGTTACAATGCGCGCGTGAATCACTTTGGTGTCGTTGAAAACCAACAACGCGTTTTCAGGGATTTCGTTGGCGATGTTTTTGAAAATCGTTTCCGAAATTTGGCCGTTTTTATACACCAACAACTTTGATGCATCTCGCTCTGGTAAAGGGTAGAGCGCAATTCTTTCGTCGGGAAGTTCGTAATCGAAATCCTCAATACGGATATTTTTGGTTAAAATCATTCGCTTTCGGTTGGGTCGCCCACGATCAGACTGAGTTGGCGGTCTAAAAGTTGTCGGAACTCGTACTGCACATTGATGGCTCGTTCGATGTGTACAGATGTTGCTGGCGTGGTCATATCTCTAAAATCTGCACGCGTTGGTCGAAACTGCATACGAATGCCCGTTTCTTCGCCTGGGCGTGGTGTTCCAGTTGCATTGATACCCACACCAAGACCGCTCAACATTGATGTTCCCCAAGATACTGGACGGAACAAAATAAATGGCGAATTCAAAAAGGTGATGTGATAACTGAAACTTCCGTCCAAACCCTGCGTTCCGCCAACGGCTAACGAATAGCGGTTCATTGTTAGTTTGAACGGGAAAATTTCGATTACGCTGTCTTTTACCGTTGCACTTACGGATATAGAGTCGATGAGGTTTTGGTCTCTGCGTCTGAAACCCAATAGGTTTGCCACCTGTGCGAACGATTGACCGTCCAACAACACCAAGTTTTCGCCGTGCATATTGGCAGATGCAACCGTTCTGCTCAAGTCCACCCTCATTGTAGAATCCAAAACCGAGCTCAGCGTTGCGGTCAAATTCACAAGCCCTTGAAGAGACTGCGTTATCGCCAATTCCTCTTTGATTGCAGGATACAATACGATGAGATCTTGAATTTCGGTGTTTTCCATATTCATTTCGAACCACACGCTGGCCTCGTTGAGGCTATGTGCTTTGTAAGCCAATGAAATATCCATCTCGCCTGCACCGTTGGTCAAACGAAATTCGTTTAGGCGCAAAAATTCGTCCCTAACTTCTGCTGTTCCGTGCAAATTTGTCATTGTACCTTCGCCAAACAAAAACGTGTCAATCTGCACGTTTAGCGCGATGTTCAGCAATCTTGGAATCATAAATAGCGACGTTTCTGCAGGCGCCTTAAATTCAACATAAAACTCGGAAAGATCTTCGGCCGCCTCAGCAAGTAAAACGCTGTCCGAAACAGCCATAAACTCAGCGTCATCCTCGTATTCAGGCTCTGCCTGTGCAACGGTTTCGCGTTCTGCTCTTCCACCGCCGCCACCACCGCGTGTGCGAACTTCACCGCTTGCCTCGCGTTCGGCACGTCGAGCCTCGCGCTCTCTGTCCATTTGTTCAAAACGATTCAATTCGGGCTCAGCATCTCTTCGTCGGCCACCGCCTTCACCTCTGCCTTCCCCGCGTCCACCGCGGTTTTGCTCGCGCAACGATGGGTCGTTTCGCATCGCAAGCATCAACTGATTGCCGTCAATTTTAGTGGATTTTACATCGACTTGTCCACGCAATGTACCGCGACCGGCCAACGCTCTGCGAAAGTTTTCCAAACCGCCCGAAATTTTCATATCCGTGTTGCCCATAACGAATTTTGCATTGTCAAGGGAAAGCAGGCGGGGCGTGAGATTGACCTCCGTTTCTAAAACAGAAATTGGCATTGGAAAATCCGACATTCGCAAGCGGAAGGTATCGAAAACCAACGAGCCTTCGTACGAAAAATCGTTCATAAATTGTTGCGCAATATCAATGTTCGTATCGCCCAAAAATTCCAAATAACCCACAAACTTTTCGAGGAGTTGATCGGATGACATTACAGCCAAACGAGACAAACGACGCTGTCTGCGCTCTTCCTCAGTCATACCCGCATAGCGTGCGCGTCCGCCACGTCCTTCTCTGTCGGTTACGCCGTTGGTTTCGGCCGTTCGTTCGCCTCTACCTCCGCCCGTTCGTTCGGTTTGAATTTGTGGCATCAACGCCAAATTCAACTGCGATGAGCCCAAACGCACGGTTGTTCCGGGCTGGCGAAACATCATTGCATCGGCAGACACTCGAATGCTCGCCAATGGCGATGTAGGCTTTTCAGGATTGGGCACAATTCTTACGCTTGCCGAGGTGCGGCCTGCGTTTAAGCGAATACGCTCTTGTGGCATTCGAAGGCGCATATCGCGAAAACTGATGCGCGCGGTTTTGATGTTTACAGTGTCATCATCAGTGGGCATTTCGATGCGCAAACCGGTTGAAAGCCTTGCTATTTGTGCAGTGTATTGATTTCTGTAAACAAAATCCAAACTGTCTAAACGCAAATTGGCTCGAAACAAAGCTTGTCCTTCAAGCCTTTCATCCTCCACTTGTGCACCAAGCCGAAGACGCAGAAAATCCGTAAAAAGATTGATGGAATCTTGTCGGTTTCTCACCAACAAATCGTCGATGGAAATAACGCCGTCAAGCCTTATTCTGTCAAGGTTGTCCTGCGAAAAATTTAACACATCTTGTAGCGCAAAACCGGCATTGATGTCGGCGTGAATCGCGCCACGCGTTCGAAACGGATTTCCTCGGCCAACCAACATTCTGTAAAGGCGCCGCAAATTCAAGTCGGTAATCACGTGTGTTTCGATATACGGGTTTTCAGAAAACCCTCTCACTGTTGCTGTAACCGAGGCTGTGCCTAAGTGTCCGCTATAATAGAAATCACGAACGGTGAGTGTAGCGTTTCGCAAATCGTTCAAACGAAGGCTCGCATCTGCAACTAAATTTAGCGTGTCAATGCGCGAATTGAAGACGACCATATCCATATGTTTCACGCCAAACGTGGCGTTAATATTGGGCATTGCGCCATTTGCAAATTTTCCAGAGATGGTGCCGTTGCAAAAAATATCCCCATCGTTGATTTCTGCAAATTCCAAAATCATCGCAGCGATGGCATCTGGCAGTAATTCGTAAATCTGCGAAAACCGCGTGGTGTCTAAGTTAAACGACAGGTCTGTGTAAAATCCAGTGTCCAGCATTTCAACCGTTCCAGAAAGATGAAACGGAATTTCATTGATAGACAGCGCGCCTTTTTCGATAGAAATTTTTTGATTGTCCGAAAAATATTCGGCGGTTAAGGCTAAACTTAGCGTTGAGTTGTCCAACAACACTTCGTCGTCAAGGTCAAAATGAATTTTTTCGATGATCGTTTGGATGTGAATTTGCCCATCGCTAAAATTCGTTGTGCTTTCCAAATTCAGCGTCAAATGCGGGAAAAACAGATTCATCGTTTCCGAACTGTAGCGCAACGAGTCAATCACGATATCCGAAATCGCGTGCACTTGCGAGTTGAACAAATCGCCATTCAAGGTTGTCTGAAACCCACTGATTTGAACGCCCATCGAGCCATCGGAAAAATTTATACCGTATAGATTTACAGACATTTCCGACAGCAAGTTTTGTTCAATAAACGAGCCGTTCATTTGAAAATTCGCATCGTAAATCGTCACAACTTGTCCGTTTTTTTCGTTGCGATAGTTCACGTGTCCAGAATTGAGAACAATTTCTTTGATGTCAACGGTGTTGAACAGCGAATCGAGTGGCGTTGGCGTGGTTTCGCGTTCCCCTTCAGAGGCTGGAAAAATGTCCCAATTCATTGTGCCATCTTCGTGAAAAATGACGTTTGTCACACTTCCGTTCAGTTCGAGTTGCGTGATAATCAGGTTATTTCTAAATACAAAATCGTTGAAATTCAGTTTGGCTCTTGCCGAAGGAATAAACGTCAGCGTGTCTTGCGGATTGTTTTGATCGAGAATCAAAACGTTCTCAATATTCAGTCGCACAAACGGATACACCGAAAAATACGCCAAATCCACGCGCTCGACTTTCACTTTGGCATTCAAAAACTCGTTTGCAAAGCGATTTACAATCGGCGTTAGTTGACTCGGTGTGAACAAAATAAAACTCACAATAGAGAACACAATCGTCAGAAGTCCAACAATTGATCCGAGTGAAATCAGTAAGACTTTAAGCCATTTTTTCATAATTTAACACAAATCACCTTGCAAATATACGAATTTTTTTGTAATTTTGCAAAGCCAATACGTGTCAAACAAGAAAAATGCAGAAATACAACATAACCATAGAACGCTATAACCCAGCCTCCGCCTCAGTTTGGGACGATTTTGTGAGCAAGTCCAAAAACGGCACATTTTTGTTCAAACGTGCCTATATGGATTATCACGCCGACCGATTCGAAGATTTTTCATTGATGATTTATAGCAGTCATTCCGAGCCGAAGGCGAGGAACCTCCTTGCTATTCTACCCGCAAATCGCAAAGAAAATATCTTGTATTCTCACCAAGGCCTAACCTACGGCTCACTCCTCGTCACCACTGAGATTTCGCAAAGTCAGATGTTAGCAATTTTTGACGCACTAAAAGCCTTTTTGAAACCGCTTGGCTTTGAAAAAATCTACTACAAAACCGTTCCCGCGATTTACCACAAATTGCCGTGCGAAGAGGATTTGTACGCACTGTTTAGAAACAACGCAAAATTAGTTGTTCGAAACTGCTCGACAACCTTTGATATTCAAAAATCAAAAACCTCTGGAAAACTACGTTTGGCGCGGATTTCCAACTATGCAGACAAGCACAATTTGCGTTGTGAATTTCACGAAAATGTGGACGAATTCTGGCCAATTCTTGAAGAAAATTTGAAGGAAAAATACGGCGTTTTGCCGGTTCATTCGCAAGCAGAAATGAATGCACTAAGATCGGCGTTTCCCCAGAATATACAAGCGATTGCAGTGTGCTCCGACGATAAAATTGTTGCTGGCGCTGTGGTGTATTTGGCGAACGCAGTTGCGCATTTGCAATATGTGGCAGTATCCCCGGAAGGCGAAAAAATGTACGCTGGCGAGTTTTTGTACGAAAGTTTTGTGCACAAATTATTTCCCGAATACCGCTATTTTGACTTTGGTATTTCGACCGAAAAAGGCGGCCATTTTTTGAACGAAGGACTGATTTCTTACAAGGAAAAATTTGGCGGAAACACGGTGGTTTACGACCATTACGAAATCGAAATATCTTCCGCCGAAAGCGTAATGTAAAAATGCCCAAAATTGGATAATTTCACAGACAATTTGTAATTGTTTTTGTGCTCCACAACTTCGCCCAAAAAGCCCTTGAAACGCCCGTTTTCAATGGTTACCGGCGTTCCAACAGGAATTTTTTCCGTAGAAAATTCAATCTTACGATCGCTGGCATTGTCAACAAAATTTTGAAAGCGCAACATCTCGTCATCGGAAATACAAACAGGAAGACCGTTATGTTTCAAAAACCTTGACACGCCTGGGATTTCGAGGACACGCCGTTGCTCGTTATCGGCAATTTTCACAAAAACATAGCCCGAAATCACAACAATTTCCACCCACTTTTTGCGATCGCTCCATTGCCGAAGTTGTTTTTGAATCGGCAAATAAACGGAAACACCACTGTTTTCAAGCCTTTCCGCAACTTTTTTCTCTGTCCTCGACAAAACGTGTACAACGTGCCACTTCGATTTCATCTTATTCATCTTACAAAGATACAAAAAAATTGAAAATAATTTCGTATCTTTGCAGAAAAATACAAAAAAACTATGAACTTACCTTTTGCAGAATCTTTCAAGATTAAAATGGTTGAGCCGATCCATCGCAGCACGCGCGAAGAGCGTGAAAAATGGATGAAAGAGGCCAACTACAATTTGTTCAAACTGAAATCCGACTACGTGTTTATCG
>Ga0209755_10002611_pt1 | contig 24362 bp, 21 predicted proteins | sample TergutCo191P1_FD_187301 | JGI IMG/M metagenome (GOLD analysis project Ga0209755, IMG submission 187301) | Cornitermes sp. P1 segment gut microbial communities from Petit-Saut dam, French Guiana - Co191P1 (SPAdes) (version 2) | ecosystem: Host-associated > Arthropoda: Insects > Digestive system...
AGACGTAAAGTCTACTTATGCAATCTTATTTCTTTCATGGTTATTCTGTTTTCAAGGTGCAATCCGTACCTTCATATGAACGTTTTCATATGACTTTTGCATCATCGCCTTACTATCTTATGCGATTTTTGCACCGATGATTTTCTCACTCCACTGAGTAATCATTTCATTGGTTTTTCTTACTTCTTTTTTTGTGATTTCTAATCCATCACTTCCCGCTTATGCTGCTTTTCTTTTCTTCCCCGTGCGGAAGGGGCGAGAGCTATTATATAACTCCACTAACATAAAGTCAACACTTTTTATAAAAGTTTTTTCACTTTATTCTTGCTTTGGTTTTTATTTTAATTTCGGAGCACAGTCAAACCATAAAAACACTGTTATTGTTTGATGCGCTCTTGACCTAAAAACACAACCGCAACCGTACCCGGACCGGTGTGCGTGCCGATGACCGGACCAATATTGGAAACAATAAAATTGTCAACATTATATGCTGCGGCAATCAAATTTTTAAGTTCTTCTGCCGCCGGTGCGGAATCAGAGTGTGCGATGCCGACAACTTGCCCCTTTAAATCGACATTGTTCATTTTATCAACAAAATACTCAAATGCCTTTTTTACGCCTCTTGCCTTATGCACCGGAACGATTTTGCCATCATCCACCAATGTCAAAATTGGTTTTACATTAAGCATGGTTCCCACAAACGCCGCCGCACCGGACACACGCCCGCCGCGCCTTAAATGATGCAAGTCATTTGCCATAATCCAGTGCATCACTTTTGGCACCATCGAGTGCATCAGCGCAACCACCGCATCAAAACTTTGCCCCTCGGCACGCGCTTTGGCCGCATAATACGCAAGAATACCCTGTCCGACGGATGCCGACAGCGTATCAATGGTCACAACTTTACGATCCGGATACTGTTCTAAACATTCACGTGCCGCCAGTTGACTTTGTTCAAATGATTTTGACAGCCCTGATGACAGGCACATATATAAAACATCACGACCCGCTTCAAGCGATGGTGTCCATGCCTCTTTATAGCGAAACGCAGTGACTTGTGATGTCGTAGATTTCTTGCCTTCACGCAGTTTATCATAAAAATCTTTAACCGACATTTCTCGGTAATCCAAATAATTGTGATAATTGTGATCGTCTAAATTATAGATGTAGGGGATTACGATGAGATTCAAATCATCGGCAAGCTGCTGCGATATGTCTGTGGTTGAATCCACAATAATGTCAAAATCATAATGCATACATTTTTCCTCCTCGGATGATGCCTTTTAAATAAATGTCAACGATGATTCTATCATAAAATGTCAAGAACGAAAACAAAAAACAATCGATTCTGACCGGAACTGATTGTTTATGCGTTAAAAACAACAAATTTACTTAGAATATAGTTTGCGATGACGACCAACACCAATGTCACCAGTTTCATGATGACGGCATCAAATCCCCAAATGTCTACGAGCAAAACCAATAAAAGCGTTTCGCCAACAAAGGTTACGCCGCGCATCGCGCTGAATTTTACAAATTCTTTTATTAAATCTTTAATATTTTGCACATGGGACTCAAACACCCATAAACGGTTGGTGATGTATGCAAACAATACCGCAACAATGGTAGAAATCGTATTTGCCCATACAATGCCGGCACCGAAAAAAATAATTAAAGCGTACACAACAAAAGCAAGTATTGTTGTGAGCACCCCGAAAAACAAATAGGCAATGGTTTCCGGATTCACAATTTTTTTAATGATACGGTGGTTAAAAAACCATGAAAACCAACGGTGCGTTAATAATTTATTGAGCCATTTATGAACGGTTTGTCTTGTCATTGGCGTGCTGCCCCACAATTTCTTGAATAATGTATGCCGGACGATTCTTCATTTCATCATAAATTCTGCCGATGTACTCACCCATAAGCCCAAGAATCATAAGCACGATGCCTTGTGTAAAAAGCACAATCCCCACCGTAGAGGCCCAGCCAACAATGGTGGTGTCCGTAAAAAAGTGCTGATACAAAATCACGAGCAAGTACACAAAGCTGGCAAACGAAATAAACAAACCCAGTGATGTCGCCAATTTTAAGGGTTTGTATGAAAACGCGGTAATCGCATCCATGGCAAAACTCAACATTTTCCGCAGCGGATATTTTGTTTCACCGGCAAAGCGTTCGTTGCGGTCATATGCCACCGGAACTTGTGTAAACCCTACCCAACTCACCAAGCCGCGGATGTACCGATTTTTTTCCGGCAAACGATTGACGGCATCACAAACTTGACGGTCAATGAGCCGAAATTCTCCGGTATCGATCGGCAAATCAATGGGTGTCATGCGCGCAATCATGCGGTAAAACATTTTTGCGGTCACTTTTTTAAACCAAGACTCCCCTTCCCGCTTGCGCCGCTTGCCGTATGCAACGTCCGCACCGTCCTTCCACGCTTTGACCATTTCCGGAAATAATTCCGGCGGATCTTGAAGATCGGCATCAATAATAAAAATGGCATCCCCTTGTGCATATGCCATCCCCGCAGAAATGGCGGGCATGTGGCCGAAGTTTCTGGAAAAATTAATCAGCACCACCGATGCATCGGTTTTGCATATTTCACCAATCAGTTGCGCCGTACGGTCTTTGGATCCATCATTAACAAACACAAGCTCATAGGTTTCACCCATGCGCTGCATAACGGCGGTGAGGCGTTTATATGTTTCATGAATGACCTCCTCTTCGTTAAAGGCCGGCACAACCACTGAATACACAGGTTTCATTACATCACTCCTAAAATAGAGACTACGCAAAAGATAGATCATTTTGTCTCCACACGTTTCACGCGCGGCAACAGTTAAATTTCGTGTAAAATTTTTGCAAAAAGGTGTACAACTTTGTATTCGCTACGCCGCTCTGCGGCTTCGCTCATAGCGCATCGTTGCCGCGCATGCGGCGGCAACAATGCTCTAAATCAACACCCAGCCGGGAAGCCAGCGCAAGAATGTATGGACAAAATTCACGTTCATGGGATGACCCGCCAATACCGGGTAGAACAAGACAAAGAGCACGAAGACCAAGATACAATAAGCATAAGTTATCCATGTGCGGTGCACATATCGTTTAAAGAACCATGTGATTATCAACACCACAAACGGTACAGACGGGAAATAATGATAAATCCATGTTAGTCTGGTAATAAAAGCCCAAGGCAAAAACTGAACGGCATAGGCAATGAGTAAAAACGCAACAATCGGCTGTGCGGCGGTGCGTTCAGCCATGCGGTCAACCGATGTGCGCGGAGGCATACCAAAAATGCGGTAAAACAGTGAACGAAACAAAACAAAACATGCAACAGCCGTTGCGATGATGCCAAACCACCATACCGCAGGATTGCCAAAAGATGAAATGCCTTGGCGCACCGTATCAGAAATGACGTTTAAATAAAGCCATATCGGACGAAGGTTCAGCGGCCATTGCCACCACGGTGATGAAAAGGGATGTTCTGCAACCAACCACGCATGGTACGTAAACATCAAAACTTGATTGTCCCACACGGTACGAACCCATTCGGAAACACCGACACCGGGATTCATTGCATTCACAAACGGAATGTACGACAACATATAAATGCTTAGTGGAATCAGAATAAAAAATCCGAAACATGAAAAAAATGTAATCTTCGCTTCGCGCGGATTTCGTTTATAAAGTTTATACAGCACCGGAAAAAACACGATCGGCAGACCAATGGCACCATATACCCCCTGCCATTTTGACGCAATCGCAAAACCCATGAGCACACCGGTAATTGCCAACAACGACAATGATTTTTTTAATGTATTGCGGTGAATACCGTCCATATATAAGTACATGGTAAAAAACATTGCCATCACAAAGAATGTCACATAAGTGTCAATGGTGGCAAGCCGTGTTTGTGCAAAGTGCATGAAATCAAAGGTAAAAATGAATGCCGCAAAAAGTCCCCATGCATTGGATTTGAAAATTAGCCGGGCAAAGAAGAACAACAGCGGAATCATAAAAATACCAAATAAAGTGCCGGGCAATCGCCATGCGAAGGGTGTCATGCCCAGTGTCGCAACGGACATTGCGATGAAATTTTTACCCATGGGGGGATGCGTGGTCTCAAAGACCGTAAGCCCGTGCACATATTCATAACCTGTTCGAGGATGATAAATTTCATCAAAATATGTGCTGTTCATAAAACCCCGCCGAAGCGGCACAAGATGCTGTTCATCAAACAGTGCAGTCCCCTTACCCGTCATGATTTCAACGGGCAAGATATTATCATGCGCATCACGAAAAGCCAGTTCTTGTATGCGCACGACTGAATTTTGCGGATTAATAAAAACATACCGCGCAGTAATATTAAGCGGAAACTCATGCCATGCAAACACATCCCCACCCACAAAGGCATGCACAACATTCCAGTTCATCGCATCATTTGATGCATAAATTGAAAACTGTGCATTGTGCCGCGCACCCAACATGAACTGAACGCGTGAAATATAGACCTCTTGACCGAAATCCATTTCAACATGGTGCCCTGCAACCGGTGTCCACGCTGTTTGCGGTGAATGCATATTGCCAAGATTGATAAAGGCAATGATGCTGTAAACGACAATAAGCAGTGCCAACAACCACCCAATTTGAGCGGTTATCTTTGGCACATCGGTTTGCACTTCCGGCATGGGATGATTGTCCGCAGACATCAATTTTATTGTTTTTTGCTTTCGTTTTTGTTTAGACACTTGAACATCACCCAACTAAAGATTATTGAAAACAATACATTAACCGCAGAAATGATTGGTGTGGACATTTCGATGACTGAAAGCTGAAACCCACCACGCAGCCAGCGCAAGATTTCAATGCAGTTGATAAAAAATGTCACCGAAAATACGACATACAATCCGGCAATTTTCCAGTTGCGGTTTTTGATCATATACACCACCAAAAACAACAAACCCGGAAAAAGATACCGCTCATGCATTTTAACAGAAAATACAAAGATTAGGATAAAAATTGCCGCGACAATAAGAAAAAAATTATGGCGATTGTTTTTTATATCGTCAAAATACAACACAAGCATGGCACCAATAATAATGGCAAGCGCAATTATTATCCCCCATGTACCGAAAGTGAGGCCTAAAAACGGTGTTTCAAGCGGCACCCAATTTTTACCCAACAAACCCCATAAATTAAAAGCGTTCACCGTTGCAAAATTATACATATCCATGCCCGCAAAGAGCATTCGGAACGTTTTGATGACGCCAAAGGGAATGCTCACCACCACCATGGTCAAGCCGCCTGCGGCAATGGAGGTGAAAATTGTTTTAAGTCCGGCATTTTTATGCTGCAAATAAAAATCAATCGCAGAATACAAATACACCGGCCCTAAAAATAAAGATTGTGGTTTGGTCATGATGGCAAACCCAAACAAAATATAGGCCGGGAGTAATTTTCGGTCATGCAAAAACCATAAAGAAGGCAACAGAAACAAGAGAAACACGGATTCTACTTGCCCCCATATACTTGAAATCAGAATGATGGCAGGATTAAAAATCCAAAAGGCACACAGCATCAGTGCAAGCGATTGTTTTAGGCCTGATTTTTTTGCAAAATAGTAAATCATAAAACCCAATCCCAAATCTGCAAGCATTGCAGGAAGGAATGTGAAAAAATTTAACATGGGACTTAAAAAATCAAGATCAAACGCTGCGCGTAAAGCACCAATGAGAAAAAGAACATACATATACATCGGCGGATAATCCGTCAACCCTTCTTGTGCAAAAAATGCGCCAAATCCATCTTGGAAGAGCATTGCACCCCAAATTTGAAATGTTCTTACATCATTTTCAAATGAAAAATCAATTTGATGCGCAAAAAGGCGCACAACAAAACCAACCGCAAGCAAAATAATGATTGGATACATTGTATCGTGCGACATACCGGAAAAGGCAGAATGTATGGACCAACGGGATTTTGTTGCATTATTCATTGATTTTTTCTCCAAAAATCTGTTTTTTTATTTTTATACCGGTCGGCGTTGCGGCAAGTCCACCGGTTGCGGTTTCCCGCAATGATTCAGGCATACTATAGCCAATATCGCCCATGGCTTTTATGACTTCATCCACAGGGATGTGCGACTGAATGCCGGCAAGCGCCAAATCTGCGGCATTAATTGCCACGACCACACAGCCACTGTTGCGCATAATACACGGCACTTCAACCAAACCGGCCACAGGATCACAAACCAGCCCCAATAAATTGGATAATGCCAGTGCCGCGGCATGCCCGCACTGCTGTGGGCTCCCGCCGGACATTTCAACCAGTGCGGCGGCCGACATGGCGGCGGCCGAACCGCATTCGGCTTGACAACCTCCGGCGGCACCGGAGATGGATGCATTGGTTGCAATCACCATACCCACTGCGCCGGCTGTAATGAGTGCGCTGATGGCCGCATCTTCTTCTATATTTTTTTGTTCCATCATTGTCAAAACACATGCCGGCAAAATACCGCAAGCACCGGCTGTGGGTGCCGCAACGATTTTGCCCATAGCGGCATTGTACTCTTGAATGCCAATGGCATAAGCCGATGCAATGGCACAAAAACGACCACTTAATGATTGTCCTGACTGTGCATATTTGTGCATTAAATAACCATCTCCGCCGGTTAGCCCGGAAACAGATTTAATGTCTTTTTGCAGTCCATGTTCCGCACTGCGGCGCATCACCGACAATATTTCTTTAAACTGACTGATGATTTCCTGTTTTGAAATCTCTATCGCAGCGGATTGATCGGTCAGTACAACGTCAGCAATACGCACATTTTGAACCATTGCGGCTTCTATAATTTGTGATACCGATTGATAATCAAACATAATAACCCCACATGTATTTATTCTAAACTCAGCGGACGCAAATAGACAACATTGACAACATCTTCCAGTGCTTCGAGTGCATGAACTTGTTCTTCCGTAATGCCGGAATCCAGCACAATCGTCATGATGGCAAGTTCCCTTTTCTTTGGTCTTGCCAAATCAAAATCACCGATATTCACACCAAATGATGCAATCGTACCGGTTACCGCCGCCAACAATCCGGGTTTGTCCAGATGTGCAATAATTAGGGTGTCCCTTTGTCCTGTGAATACCGATTCCATCCCGTTTAGTTTTGAAATTTCTATATTGCCGCCGCCCACTGATGCGCCTTCAATCACACAATGTGCGCCGTGCACCCCCACCAAATCAATAACCACGGTATTGGGGTGCGCACCGAGTCGATTTGTTTTTTTAAACGAATAAGCCAAACCATTTTCAGATGCAATTTCTAAAGAATGCCGAATGCGGTTATCATCAGGCTGCATTCCGAGAATGCCGGCAATCAATGCCTTGTCCGTACCATGTCCCTTGTATGTAGACGCAAACGAACCCATCAAACTAATTTTTGCCTTCGCGGCATTTTCACCAAGAATTTTCCATGCAATGCGGCCAATGCGTACAGCGCCTGCGGTGTGCGAACTGGACGGACCAATCATGATGGGTCCGATGATGTCAAAAATATTCAATAACGACACCTCTGTTTTTAAATTGAAAAAAAGAGCGGCATACAGCCACTCTTTATTATACAGCTTTTTTATTGCTTATCCAATAAGTTCAAAGAAATCTTGCGGTGCATACATCACACCATCTTCGATGAAGGTTGCAGCAGACAGATTAACGAATGCACGGTTTAAATCTGCACGTGCTTCACCCGGATAGATGTTAACCATTCTTGCGGTACCGGGCACATTGAGTTCTGCTCTGCCAAGTTCTGCATTCCAGTGGATGGTGTAGCCCATTTTTTCTGCGATGGCTCTGACAGGGAAAAATTCAATGCCGTCACGGATAATGCCGGTGCCGGGAATTGGACCGACATAAATGGGGGTAACTGCTGTAACATTGCCGGCAGCCGGTGGTGTGAATTGACCGGTAACAGCCGGAAGTGTGGTTACAGGAACATAATCATTCGGCACTTCGTCTGAAATTTCTGCCGGTAACGTCACGGCGTCTTGGTATCCGGCAGCACTGAGCCAAATCGCTCTGATTGCCGTGGTTTGTGCCGGATGCGATAATGCAACCATGTGATACCAGAACAACATGGTGTCGCCCACTTGAATTTTTTCAAGTGTCATGGCTTCACGTGTCAGTCCTGTGTGACTCAGTGGTGTTTCTCTGTTCAAGGTGATGATGAGCGAACCATCATTAACGGTAATTTTTACAGTATCATCGTCAGAGAATGCGACTGCTTCGATGACATACATGTTGGGGGCGTTAAGACCTTCGACATTGGTTGCAATCACAAAAGCGGCTGCAAATGGAGGCTCACTCATGCCCCAAAATGTAGGAACATATGCTTTTATGTTGTCATTGTCTCTGTCAGCAATGGTGGTCATCAGACCTGTTGCTGCGTCAACAATCACGGTGTTGTCGGTAATACCAACGCGGAATTTACCATCATCATTGATGCGTTCAATGACAACTTCATTATCCAATACATCCACGATGGTGCCCGTAATGGACATAAACCGAGGAAGCGGAACAATGGCTTCTATTTCGGAATCATCTTCGGTGTACGTTTCCGAATCGTCTTCCATCGCCATAACCGGCAGAACCAGTCCAATTGCCAGCAGTACAGATAAGGTTAGTGCTAAGAGTCTTTTCATTTGATTAACTCCCTTTCATTTTTTAAAATATTTTTGTGTCATGCATTCACACATATTATAACGTATTCAAAGCCATCGTGTTCCACAAAATGGTTTCAATTCTGTTTCAAAATAATTACATTTTATTCCATTTCATGAAATTATTGAGAGTCATCCTCCCGCAACGCAACAGCGTGTTCGGGTCTAAAACCTAAAATACGCGCCATCACTATATAAGGGAATACCCCAATAATTTGATTGTAGCGGTTAATTGCGGCATTATAACAATCAATCAGTTCAGTTCGCTTGATGACAAATGCATCGGTATCTTCATCTGAGACCTGTGTATGCAAAAACACATCCAGTGCTTCTTGAGCATCATCCATTTGGTGACGCTTATCCAACACTGTTTTATGGATAAACAGCATAAATGCCGCAAGCAACAAGACACAAATAAGCAAGATACTGACAATAGAAATCAGCATGAGTATTGTCCCCTGCACCGTTCAATCATCGCTTCAATGTGTTTGGGCTGTGTCCCGCAACAACCACCGAGTATTTTAATGCCCATATTGACATAATCCAACATGAGTTCCGCAAATGCCTCCGGATCGACATTATAAATAAGCGCATCATTAATAATTTCAGGCAAGCCTGCATTGGGCTGCAATATAACCGGAAGCTGTGTCAATTTAAGCAGCGTTTCAGACAATGTTTTGTAAGCAACCGGACCAAAACCACAATTAAAACCCAATGCCGCGACACCGTATGATTCCAACAGTTCAACCATATCTTGTACGCTTGCACCATACATTGTACGTCCGTTTTCATTAAAACTCATGGTCGCAATGATGGGTAAATTTGTCGTTTTTGCAGCCTTTACGGCCATTTCAAGCTCACCAATATCCATAAATGTTTCAATCAATATCAAATCTGCACCACACGCAAGTGCTTGTGATGCACTTAAATAAAATACATCATATACATCATCAAGCGTGACATCACCATAGGGTTCAAGCATCAGTCCCGTTGGGCCCATATCATGTGCGATGAACACCGGCACGTTATCAGCGGCGGCGGTGCGTGCATGCTGATGCGCTGCGACGATGAGCTTTGCAAAATTTTCATATTTAAACGCATAGGCACCGAATGTATTTGCGGTGATAATCTGTGCACCGGCTTGGATGTATTCGGCATGAATGGCAACAATGTCTGTGCCATGCGTCAAATTTAGTGCGGCAGAGTCGCCGGTGAGTCCACGTTTATGCAACATGGTTCCCATGGCGCCGTCAAAAAACACATGTTTTTCAGACAATAAAAACTGAGAAAAGTTCGTCATCTCGACTCCTTATATATGTAGCCCTTTTTTTGATTCGGATAAAAACATCATGTGTGATAAAGTCCCTAATTTCCCATCATGAACAACATCATGTTTTATTGCATCAAATTTTGCGAGCAGTACATCACATTGTTCCATAATCTGTTGATACACCGCATAATCAACCCCATCGCCATCAATAAAATTTTGTAAAATTTGATGAATTGCAGGAATATCAAACACCAACTTTAATTTGGCAATTAAAACAATGGTGACAATATGCTTGTGTGTATAAAACCGTTTGTCTGCGGGATGCGGCAGCAAACCACTGCGTATGTAGTTCTGTATCATCGGCTTGGTGACTGCGATTTCTTTGCGCTCACAAAATTTTAATAATTGCGTGATGGTCATGCGTGGTGAGAATTGATTTAAATCTGAAATTGGATTACTCATGTTTATAAAACTCCCTTCATATCACAAAACCCGGCAAAGGGTTTAACACCGCTGCTGCCGTACCCATCTTCATTGCGCACCGATGACGGCAATGCGTCTACGGGTGTAAATGCACACATTTCAACCTTATTAATCACCATTTGCGCAATGCGGTCACCGCGATGAATAACCCATGGTTCTTGTCCGTGATTGATTAATAAGGCGCACAACTCACCGCGGTAATCAGCATCAATCGTTCCGGGTGTATTGAGAACCGTGATGCCGTACTTTAGTGCAAGTCCGCTGCGGGGTCTAAGCTGGGCTTCATAACCAAAAGGAAGCGCAATCTTAACCCCTGTGGGAATTAAGACGCGCTCACCGACATGAACCGTTATCGGTTCAATAATATTGGCATGAAGATCTAAACCCGCGGCATCTTTTGTTGCGCGTGCTGGCAATGGTAAGTCAAGAGCATGATCTACTTGTTTAATTAAGAACTGCTGATTTGACGGCACCAATCTCCATCCCTTCAATTTGTTTGCCCACAAGGGACAAGCTCATTTCTTCAAGTTTAAATATCTGATCGCAGACCGCATAAAATCGGTCTAAATTAACGGCATCCACTTTGTCAATTAATTCATCCGGTGTAACCACCTTCTCCAACATGAGCAACGTTCGCCCAATGGAGTTCATGCGGCTGCCGGCACTTTCAAGTGACAATAAAAAGCTCGATTTTAATTGTTCACGTGCTTTTGCCAGTTGTTCTTTGGTGACACGGTTGGTAAACATGCCTTTAATTTCTTGTGAAATCAGCGACAATACTTCATAGAGCTGCGCCGGATTTAGTGCGGCGTATACCATAAACATCCCGGTATCCCAATAGCTTGCGCTGTATGAATACACAGAATACACCAATCCGCGTTCTTCACGAATTTTTTGGAACAGACGCGAACTCATCCCGCCACCCAAAATGGTATTGATGCATGCAAGCGCATAGGTATCATCCGTCCCGGACTTGATGCCGGGCAAACCCATACATAAGTGCACCTGTTCGATGTCTTTTTCTTTAAAACTAAAACCCGGTGAATAGGTGGCCGGATTTTGTTTTAGCAAGGCCGCCTCACGTTCAAAATGCCCAAAGGCTTTGCTTATTTTTTCAATGACTTCTTCAACCACAATATTCCCGGCAATGGCGATGACCATGTTGTGCGGGGTATATTTTTTTTGCATAAAATGAATAAAATCGTCACGCTGAAAAGACTTTATGTTCTCAGCCGGCCCAAGAATGGACATCCCCAAGGCGTTGTTGACAAACGCATGCTGCTGGAGCAAATCCACCGCCAAATCTTCCGGGGTATCTTCATACATATTGATTTCTTCATGTATCACATTGCGTTCTTTATCAATATCCGCCGGATCAAACTTGGATTCAAAAAACATGTCGGTGAGGACATCTAAAGCAACATCAAAATGAGCATCCAAGGTACGTGTGAAATAACAAGTATATTCTTTAGCGGTGAAGGCATTAATCTGTCCACCCACAGCGTCCATAGTGTCTGCGATGTCTTTTGCACTGCGGCGTTGTGTTCCTTTGAACATCATATGTTCAATGAAATGTGACAGGCCATTCGTTTGTGTGTTTTCATTGCGCGAACCATTACGTACCCAAATACCAAAGCTAACACTTCGCACAAAGGGAAGTGGTTCAAGGACAAGCCTCAAACCACTTGGAAGTTGATGATTATAAATCAATTGCGTGGACCTCGGTTTCTGTTTTGATCACGTGGTCCTCTATCGCCTCTGTCCCCGGAAGGTTTTCTTGGGGGCGGACGTTTTACCGTTGTATCTGCTGTGGGATCAATGACTGCTTTGCGTGAAAGATTAACTCTGCCTTGATCATCGATTTCCGTTACTTTGACTTGAACGACATCACCGGGTTTGGTCACCGTTTCCATATTTTCAACACGGGTAACATCCCACTGTGAAATATGAACAAGTCCTTCTTTCTCCGGTGCGATTTCAACAAAGGCACCAAAAGACATCAGTCTGGTTACTTTACCGGTATAGATTGCGCCCACTTCCGGCGGATTAACAATCGCTTTGATCATTTCCACCGCACGATTAACCGCATCAATATCTTTATCAGCAATAAAGATTCTGCCATCATCTTCCGTGTCAATTTTTTCAACACCGGATTCTTCGATGATGCGTTTAATCACTTTACCGCGAGGTCCGATGACCTCTGCTATTTGGTCAACATTAATACGCAAGATGGCAATCTTCGGCGCATGTACAGAAATTTCTGCACGTGGCTCGCTGATGGCAGGAAGCATGATGTCATTTAAAATATACATGCGGGATTTGTTGGTTTGTTCAAGCGAACGTTTGATGATTTCCGGAGTTAATCCATCAACCTTCATGTCCAACTGAATTGCGGTGATGCCTTCTGAGGTACCCGCAACTTTAAAGTCCATATCGCCAAAGAAATCCTCAATGCCTTGAATATCATCAATGAGTACATAATCATGAATGGATTCACCGGTGACGAGCCCTACGGAAATACCGGCAACCGGACGTTTAATGGGTACGCCTGCCGCCATCAGAGAAAGTGTAGAACCGCACACTGCGCCCTGTGATGTGGAGCCATTAGAACTTAACACTTCGGATACAAGACGAATAACATACGGAAAATCATCTTCATTTGGAATCACCGGCAACAACGCACGTTCTGCAAGCGCACCATGTCCTATTTCACGACGACCCGGACCGCGGGACGGTCGGGTTTCCCCAACAGAATATGAAGGGAAGTTATAATGATGAATATAACGTTTGTTTTCTTCGAGTTCATCCAAACCATCCAAACGCTGCGTATCGCCGCTGGAACCCAAGGTCGTTACGGTCAGCACCTGTGTTTGACCGCGGCTAAAAATAGCAGAACCATGTGTACGCGGTAAAATATCCACTTCGGCAGACAACGGACGAATTTCATTCATGCCGCGTCCATCCGGGCGTTTGCCCTCTTTAAGAATCATACGGCGAACCGTCATTTTTTCAAATTTATAAATGGCATCGCCGATTTTTCCGGTATAAGCTTCCGCAACATCGTCCGCAAAGGTGGGCACGAGTTTTTCGTACACGTCATCTTTTAACGCAGAGATTTTTGCATCGCGTTCTTGTTTCACATCCGTAAATACAGCTTCTTCCATACGCGCATCAGTAATAAAACCGGTCACGGCTTCATACAGTCCGGCTGGCAGTTCATTGGCGGTATATTCTTTTTTGGGTTTGTTGTGAATTTTGACAATGGCATCAATAAATTCAATGACCTTTTTGTTTTCTTCATGCCCAAGCATAATGGCATCAAACATTTTGTCATCCGGAACCTCAGCAGCACCGGCTTCAAGCATCATTACGCGTTCACGGCTTGATGCCACGGTCAGTGCAAGTTGACTGACTTCACGCTGTGCTTGGGTCGGATTGACGATGAGTTCGCCATCCACCAAACCGATGTTTACACTGGAAATCGGTCCGTTAAACGGGATTTCCGATATAGATAAAGCAATGGATGCACCAATCATTGCGGTAATTTCAGGGGGTGCATCTTGATCCATAGACAAAACAGTTGCCACCACACCCACATCATTGCGGTAATCATCCGGGAACAATGGACGAATGGGCCGGTCAATCAAACGTGATGCAAGAATGGCATTTTCAGTAGGTCTGCCCTCACGGCGAAACCACGACCCGGGGATTTTACCCACGGCATAAAAACGTTCTTCATAATCAACGCTCAGCGGAAACCAATCGATGCCTTCACGCGGTTTTTCGCTGGTGGTCGCCGTAACAAGCACCACGGTCTCACCATAAGTCATCATGACCGCTCCGCCGGCAAGTTCCGCGACACGGCCAATCTCACAACTAAGCGTACGACCACCCAAGGTGGTCGAATATTGAAAAGATTTTGACATTGAGTCCTACTTTCTGAGTGAATCTCTTAAACCGAGTTCTGCAAGCAATGCACGATATTTGACGATGTCTTGACGTTGGATATACCCCAAAAGACCGCGGCGTTGACCAACGAGCTTTAAAAGACCACGACGAGAATGGAAATCTTTTTTGTGCGTACGAAGGTGTTCGGTTAAATGGTTGATTCTTGCGGTCAAAAGTGCCACTTGAACCTCTGGTGAGCCGGTGTCTTTTTCATCACGGCTGTGCTTTGCGATAATGTCTTGTTTGTTAATCATGTTTAATCCTCCTAGATTAATAATATGAACACCTCATGCTAATGGATTGGTTGGAGATGCCGAAGCCATCGCATGGGTTCTGGTTAGTGTAACATATTTACAAACAATTTACAAATACAATAAACAGCACAAGCGGCGGTGCTTTCTTTGAACTTTTAACAGCGTCCTGTTGGCAGTTTTAGAAGATGTCTTTGACAAACCGTGGTTTTCACTATATAATTCTTAAAATTTAATTACACAAAAATGATATTATTGAAACAGGTATATTGAAATGGGGGAACGATTTTGTTTAAAAAATCAACAGCACTTTTTATAGGTATTGTATTCATTGTATCACTTACAGGATGCTTCGCATTGCCTCAAGAACCGCCTGTTTTTGCAGCACCGGTATTTGAGCCGCGCGAAGTGCGCCCCATTCGAACCACCGCGGTAATTCGCGGAAATGTGCGGGATTTTGTGAACCTTTCGGCATTTCAAATCGCAGTAAATTCACGAGAGCTTACCTTTGGTGTCGCGGGTGAGCGCATTTCAGCAATTTATGTCTCTGTTGGTGATTTTGTATATGAAGGTGACCCCATTGCGTCATTGGGTGTCTCAGGTATTGACGAAGAACTGGATGTCTTGCAGCATCGCCGCCGCCAATTAAACCAAAGTTTGCAACATGTTATAGAACGGCATAACCTTGCGTTGTCATTGGCTGAAACTTCAGGAGTACCCATTGATGACACAATTTACATGAATCAGCGCAATGACCTGTCGGCTGAAATTTCTGTCCTTGATATGGAAATCGCCCAGCTTTTCGGGGATGATTCGATGACAAACCTTGTGGCACCCATCTCCGGTGTGGTGACACAAGTAATGACCTTTCATGAAGGGATGATTTCTACTGCCGGTTCACGTGTGGCAACCATTTCCGATGTTTCAGAGGTCGTGTATATGATCCGTGGTGCAGAAACAGAATTATTATCATTTGGCGACATTCTTGAAATGACGTTAGAAGAAATACCCTTTCAAATGGAGGTCATTGACCCCGTCGAAAATAACGTGTCCGTGCGTCCGGAATGGCGTGATGCCGCATTCTTGCGCTTTATTGACGGAGATCCCGGCTTTGCATCCAATGTACGCGGCAATGTACACATGCTTTTCGATGAAGCCGACGATGTTTTACTCATACCAAACCGTATGATTCACCATGCAACAGACCGCAGTTTTGTTTTTATACTTGAAAATAACATCCGTGTACTTAGAGACATAGAGATCGGTGTGGTTGGCGCTGTGCTTTCGGAAATACGCGCCGGTGTCAATGAAGGGGATTTGGTGATCGAATAATGAAAAAATGTTTATTACCCATCGTTTCTTTATTTATGGTTGTACTCTTCAGCGGCTGTGCAACCATGGGTACGACCTTCTCTCCTGGGCCGGCACTCATTGAACCGGTTGCAACCGTTATGGACACTGCAACGGTTGGTTTTGGTGAAGTTAGCCGATCAGAACGTGCCTTTGGTGCGATGCGTGTGCTTTCAGAGCCTGTTTATTTCCAAGTCGGCAATGCGCGTATTGCCGAAATTTTTGTATTCCCCGGTGATGTAGTCACCGAAGGTCAACTCCTTGCACGGCTTGATGTCGAAGAAATTCACCGGCGCATTGCCGAAGCAAACCAACAGCTTTCTCGCCTCCGGGCCCTTCACAATAGCGTTAACACAAGAAATGATTTAAACATTGAATTGGCTGAGGCGGAATACCACGCCGCCGTCACCCTTGCAGCAAGCCAAAACAATCCGGCGGCACTTGAACAGACATCAAGACTCAGAGAAAACATCGAATGGCTTCATCTTACGGCACAGCAAACAAGACAGCAACAAGCCATGGAGATTGACAATGTGCAGCGCAGGCTCCAAGAACAACAATCGGCACTCATCGAAACAGATTTAATAGCAACTTTTGACGGCACCATCACCATGACATTACGCAGCGTAGGCGATTGGATAAGACAAGATGATTATGTGTTTTTTATTGCACCGGAACAAGCACCTTTTTTAGAACTTATCGGCACACAGCTGCAGCTCAGAGATGCACGCAATGCAGTACGGCTCACTGCACATTTTGAAACCGGTATTTTTGAACTGGAACATATTGACCTGACCATTGAACAGCTCCGATTTTATACTGCGCAAGCAGGAACCGGCAGTCCCGTTTTCCCCATTCGTTTTCATGTTTTAACAAACGAGCACCAAATGCCGCCACTCGGTGCAATGGCAACTGTTTATGTGTATGACATATACCATGAAAACATATTGCGCATTCCGTCCAATGCGTTCTTTGTAGAAGGCCGCTATGATGAACGCGACGATGAAGGCTTAATCGTACGCGCACTACAACGCGGCTATGTTCATAAAATCGAAGATGACTTGTTAACACAAATAAGCATTGTGGGTGATTCCACACCCAGCTTTGTTGCTGTACTTAGCGGGCTTGAAGAAGGAGATGTTGTTTTTGTCAGACCTTAGAAAACTACTTTGTATCACATATCTTTTTTGCTTATTGGCTTTATCTTCTGCATGCAATGTCATCGAAACCAGCACATTAAGCCTCGATGCCGCGCAAACTGAAGGACTCATTTACATCTCTGATGAAGTACATGAAATTGAAAGACAAGTGGTGACTGCAAAATACCGAGACATGACCACCACGGCAGTTTTTTCTGCACAAATGCATTTGCCGGTTATTCGGCGTTTGCAGTTTAATGAACCAGCCGGTGTTGTCGAGACGCATGTTGCCAACGGAGATCATGTCGTACAGGGACAACACTTAATTACACTGCACTTTTCTGAAGAAGACTTCACCATTGACCGCACGCGATTGGTCAATCAATTGGCACAACATGACCGAAACACCATGTTCACTGAAAACAACCTCATTACCACAGTGAATGATGCACAAGCAAATTTTGATGCAGCCGGTTCACGTGATTTAGAAATAATGTCCCTCAGACTCAGCTTGGCGCAAGCGGAACTTAACATGTTTCGGCAAACGGCGCAAGCAGCAAGACAAGTCATCATGGATGCCATCAATGAAATTGATGAAACCATGGCGGGTGAACGCCTGTATGCACCTTTTGACGGATTCATCACCCATATCGTCAGGAACAATTCCACATTAAACACACGCTCACAGGTGGTAACCATTGTCGATTACGGACAATTTGCAATTGAAGTATCGCCCTCCGGTGATGGCTTAAATGCAGTACCCAATGAAGTAAACAGAGCCTTAATTTTTAGACTGAATGATGTTGTGCAAGTACGCACCAACCGCAACTTTAACATGGGCGACGGACAACCTGCACGCCACTTTGAGTTTGACGCGATCGTCGCATCAGACCCTTGGGGTGCCGGCATCCGCAGCAGCTTTTCATCCATACTGAACCCAATCGACCGTGATGCATTTATGCTTAATGTCGCCAATTCAGAAATTGAGTTTTCACAACTGTTGACGCAGCGTTTTGATGTCGAAGTCACGTTTAACATCGCGCCCTATAATGTAACACTGCCCAATGAAGCCATTCAGGTCATTGATGGCGCGGCAATTGTTGTGTTGTATCATGATGGTGTACTAAACCGGCGTTTTGTCACCTTAGGAGTTCGGCAAGGTGGATACACACAAGTGATTAGCGGACTGGATGAGGGTGCGAAAGTGGTGGTGATGTCATGATTAATTTTTTAACCAGAAAAATATGGCGCAACCGATGGCTTATGTTATGTTTGTTGCTTGGCAACATCTTACTTATCGGCATCACCGCAGGCACGCCTTTGTATATTACCGCGACCATGCAGCGCATCTTTCAGCAAGACTTGCGCGCCATCGGACACAACCACAACACCTTCCCTGCCGTTGCAAATCTTCGCTTTACCATGAACTCCGTCTCACAGGACAACCGGCTTTCCACCTATGAACACATCCGTGATTATTGGTGGCCGGAAGATTTGGGGATGCTGGGCATTTCTACACAAGAACAAATCGTAACCTATACCATGTTGGGATGGGATGTTACACCGGTTGTGCCGCGTGAAGAAACACCCTCATGGCGTCAAGTTTCATTTTCTGCCGTCCACGGCATCGAAAACCATATTCACTTATTCCATGGCAGAATGCCATCCGACACATTGGTTGACGGAAACATCATCGAAGTCATTGCAACCACTGCGGCCATTCAAGACCGAGACTTGTTATATGGTGAATTGTTGCGCGTTGACACGCTCCCGGTTGAAGGCGGTGCGGCAGTACGTCCGCGTGATTTATATGTAAAAGTTGTCGGGGTGTTTGAAATCCCGGATAATGCCGGTGAATTTTGGTCCATCCCGCCGATATTTTGGAATTCACTCATCACGTCCGCGACTCTGATTCAGAATGAATTTCTTGCAAATTACCAAGCAGGCTACCGCATGCAAATTACATGGTCCAACATCTTGGATCATACCGAAATGGCATTTATGGATGTTGACCATTACCAATTGGTCATCAACCGGCTTATGGAGCAGTATAATGATGCGGGCATCATGTTTTTTACACACAATTTTCACCGCATCTTTCAGCTCGATCAGGTCAGAACCGAAAGGCTTGCCGTGACCCTATGGATTTTACAAGTCCCTATTTTTATTATGCTTGCATTGTTTGTCTATATGGTGTCCAAACAAATTCTGGCACTGGATAAAAACGACATCTCTGTCTTAAAAAGCCGAGGTGCATCACGCAAACAAGTCTTGGGTATTTATGCCATGCAAGGATTATTTATGGGTTTGGCATCATTGCCCATTGGTTATTTACTCGGCATCCTTTTATGCCAAACATTGGGGGCATCCAATGGATTCCTTGATCTGGTGCAAAGAGAATCGTTGCGCATTTTTATCACCCTTGAGTCCATTTTGTATGCACTGGGTGCGGCACTGTTTTCTTTCATGTGCATGTTCTTGCCCGTCATCAGATTTTCAAAATTTGGCATTGTCGAACAAAAACGCAGCCGAACCGGCAAAGTTTTAAAGCCTGTATGGATGCGCTATTTCCTGGACATACTATGTTTGGGATTGTCCATACTGCTCCTTGTCCAGTTCAACCGACAGCAAGAAATGTTGGCGGAGCTGAATTCCGCAATTGTGCCCGGCGTTGATCCATTATTGTATTTAAGTTCATCGCTCTTTATCTTAGGGTCAGGCATGTTGTTTTTAAGGATTTTCCCATACCTTATTAAACTCATTTTTACCGTTGGAAAACGCTATTGGAATCCCAGTATGTATGCATCCCTTTTAAAAGTGATTCGTTCCATTGGTGAAGAACAATTCATTATGCTGTTTTTAATCTTTACACTCTCCATCGGCCTTTTTTCTGCACAAGCGGCAAGAACCATCAACTTAAACAATGAACATCAAATCCGTTATCTTGGCGGCGCAGACATAAGATTCCAAGAGTTTTGGATGAACAACATGCCGGATGAGATGACCGGCGGCGATTTGACACAATTGCCGGACACCATTGTTTTTATGGAACCGGACTTTGAACGCTATACAAACTTTGAAGAAGTGGATGCCATAACCAGAGTCATGAACCGAGCGGGACGCTTTCAAGGGCGCGGCATTAATATCTCAAACAACTTGAACATCATGGCCATTGAAACCAATACCTTCGGTGAAACCATCTGGTTTAGGGATGACTTGTCCCGCATTCACATTAATTATTACCTCAATGCCTTGGCCATGCGTGCGGACGGAGTCATTCTGTCTGAAAATTTTAAAAATCTCGGCATACAACTCGGCGATGTGGTTACTTTGCATGATCAAAATGATGGTGTGCGTCCGCCTGAGGGACGTTTTACCGTCGTGGGCTTTGTAAGTCATTGGCCGGGGTTTGCACCGGTGACCAGACGGCTTACCCCCGCCAGAGAGATTATCGAAGAAACGCAATCCCTCGCCGTGGTAAACTTTGGACACATGAGTTCACAATGGGGCATCAGACCCTATGAAATTTGGATGCGTACCAATACAGAATCCAATGCATTTTTGCACCAATTTATTGCCGAAGAGGAAATCATCACGCTCCGAATGAATGATACGCGATCTCAACTTGTAGAAATAAGACAAGACCCCATTGTACAAGGAACCAATGGTGTCTTGACGGTTAGCTTTATCGTCATCTTGCTGGTCTGTTTTACCGGGTTTCTTATTTACTGGATTTTGTCCATCAAGAGCCGCGTGCTCCAATTTGGTATTTTCAGAGCCATGGGTATGAGTATGCGCGGGATTTTGGGTATTTTATTGAGTGAACAAGGGTTCATTACCATTATCTCCATCGGTGTGGGTATCCTTATCGGCGAAATCACCGCCAATTTATTCGTTCCGCTCATACAAATATCCTATACAGCAGCAGAACAAGCCATTCCTCTACTCGTGGTCATCGAACAACGCGACTACACCAACATTTTTACCGTGTTGTCCGTTATGATTGTCATTTGCATGGCTGCGCTGGGCTTCTTCATCTCAAGAATGAACATCACCCAAGCATTAAAACTCGGCGAAGACTAAACACGCAGAATTTTTTCCATCGGCCTGCCCTTTGCAAGCTCGTCAATGAGTTTATCAAGTTGCCGCATGTTTTTTATCAGTTCATCTTCAATAAGTTCAACCCGAATGCCGCAAATCACCCCGGTGATGAGTGCGGCTTTCGGGTTTATTTTTGCCTGTGCATAAAAATCACGCAAAGTTACGCGCTCCGTTAATTTATGCGCCATTTCTGTCTTTGAATAACCGGTAAACCACTCAATAATTTCATCAACTTCATTAGCGGAACGGTTTTTCTTTTGCGCTTTTTGTACATACAGCGGATAAATATCCGCAAAAACATATGAAAGCGGATCAGTTCTAGACATATATTCACAAACCCCTTTCTATATTGTCCTGATTTTTTTAATTAATTACGTTTATATTATAGATATGTTTGTGCAAGTATGCTATATTTTTATGGATAGTTATGATGTTCATTCTGTGAGCCAAAGGAGATAACAATGTACTCTGAAAAATATCTTGAATCCATTCAAAAAGTTGAAGCAACCCGCGCAAAGCGCCGCGCTAACGAGCCGGTACGCTTAACGGCAGACGAAAAAACAGCCCTGCTGAACAAATACCATCCTGATTATGGCACCACCGGCTTTGACACCATCGGCATTGGTCCAAATAAAGGTGAAAAAGCACCGGCAGAATTGGTGGCACTGCTCCATTCAAACAGCCGACTTCGCGGTGTACCACTGGATTTAAATGATGCAAAATATGATGTGGATGTCCTCATTATTGGTGGCGGCGGTGCAGGCGCATCGGCAGCAATTGAAGCAAAGCGCGCCGGAAGCAATGTCATGATTGTCACCAAACTGCGCATGGGAGATGCAAACTCCATCATGGCGGAAGGCGGCATACAAGCAGCAGACAAAGCAAACGATTCACCGGTACAACATTATCTTGATGCCATTGGCGGCGGGCACTATGCCAACAAACCGGAACTCGTCCGAAGGTTGGTCATGGATGGACCTGAAGCAATCTCATGGCTTGAAGACCTTGGGGTCTTGTTTGATAAAAAAGACGATGGTGAAATGGTGTCACTGCCGGGCGGTGGACTTTCACGCAACAGACTACATGCGTGCCGTGATTATACCGGCCTTGAAATCATGCGCGTTGTTCGTGATGAAGTCCGAAACCTTGAAATACCGGTGGTGGAATTTACCGCCGTACTGGAACTGATCATGGATGAAAGCGGTAAGGTTGCGGGTGCAGTCATGCAAGACATGCTCACCGGTGCATACAGCATTTGCCGCGCCAAAACAGTCATCATCGCCACCGGCGGTGCAGGAAGGCTGCATTATCATGGTTTCCCCACCACCAACCATTATGGTGCCACGGCCGATGGGCTGATTTTGGCATACCGTGTGGGTGCAAACCTTTTATACCAAGAAGCCATACAATACCACCCCACCGGCGCAGCATACCCAACGCAGCTTTTTGGTGCACTCGTCACCGAAAAAGTTCGTTCCATCGGTGCGATGGTGGTGAATGTTGACGGTGAAGCCTTTGTTCATCCTTTAGAAACCCGTGATGTGGTCGCATCCGCCATCATCAGAGAATGCGGCGAACGCGGCGAAGGTGTTCCCACACCGGACGGATTCGGGGCATGGCTCGACACACCGCTTATTGACCAAATCCACGGTGACGGACACATCATGAAGCACATTCCGGGTATTTATAAAATGTTTGAAAATTACGGCATTGACATCAGAAAACAACCCATCCTTGTATACCCCACGTTCCATTATCAAAACGGCGGTGTTGAAATTGAAGACGGCGGTTATGTCAAAGACATTCCAAACCTTTTTATTGCCGGCGAAGCCATTGGCGGCATTCACGGCAGAAACAGACTGTTGGGCAACTCCATGTTGGATGTTATTGTGTTTGGTAAAATGGCCGGCAAAAATGCCGCAAAATTGGCACCGGAAATAAAGCTGGGTGCACCAACCTTATCGCACATAGAAAAGTATGCACAAATGCTTGAAGATGCGGGATTAAAGACAGACACAGTATCACCCAAGCTATTTCCCAATTATGTCCGTGATGTCAACGATACAAACCCGCAAGTGCAAACAAAATTCCATTAAACACATCCAAATGTTGGCGGCACATCGCCAACATTTGTTATGTCACGGTAAAGCCGTGAAACATTTGCAACGCAAATTTCATATATGGAGAACCCATTTTGTTCTCTGGCCAACCGTTTTGTTCCGCTTCCATTGGCGGCATGAATTAAATTATGACATATAGGAGGCACCGCATTGATTATTGACCATTTAATCAGCAGAATTAAAGAACTGGAAGCCCCAATCTGCGTGGGACTGGACCCTCGCTTGGCGGCCATTCCCGAATGCATCAAAACAGAAATTTACGCACAAATGGGCAAAACCCATGTCGCCGCAGCAGAAATACTTTTTACCTTTAACAAGGTCATCATCGACAATGTCTGTGACTTGGTACCGGTGGTCAAACCGCAAATCGCATTATATGAACTTTTTGGCGCATCAGGCATTTTGGCATACGGCAAAACCGTCGCGTATGCAAAATCCAAAGGCCTCATCGTCATCGGAGACATCAAACGCGGCGACATCGCCAGCACCGCAGAGGCTTATGCACATGCGCATCTTGGTGTTGTGGACATTGAAGGTACATCGTTTAAAATTTTTGAAACAGACTTTGTAACGCTAAACCCATATCTGGGTTATGACTCCATTGAACCCTTCTTTAATGATTGTAAAGCCCATGATAAGGGTATGTTCGTCCTTGTAAAAACATCCAATGCGCACAGCAAACAAATTCAAGACATTCCGGCAATGGACGGCAAACCCATCTATCAGCATGTTGCGGCACTGGTCGCCGATTGGGGCAAAGACTTCATTGGCACCTCCGGATTTTCATCCATCGGTGCGGTGGTGGGTGCCACACATCCGCAAATCGGCGCAGAACTGCGTACGCTGATGCCCAACACATTCTTCCTCGCACCCGGATACGGTGCGCAAGGCGCAACCGCAAAGGATTTGCGCGGATTGTTTAACAAAGACGGACTGGGTGCCGTCATCAACTCCTCGCGCGGCATCATT